>Ga0209138_1000259_pt1 | contig 54756 bp, 45 predicted proteins | sample SaaInl3SG_22_DNA_FD_184645 | JGI IMG/M metagenome (GOLD analysis project Ga0209138, IMG submission 184645) | Marine microbial communities from expanding oxygen minimum zones in the Saanich Inlet - ESP_153SG_22_DNA (SPAdes) (version 2) | ecosystem: Environmental > Aquatic > Marine > Intertidal...
CTTTTGCATCGAATCTTATGAATTTGTAAAACATGAAATTTGGTGTTGTAACGTTTCCAGGATCTAACTGTGACCAAGATATGGTTTATGTGTTAGAGTCTATTTTAAATCAAAAAGTTGAACAGCTTTGGCATAAAGATACAGACCTAAAAGGGTGTGATTTTATTGTATTACCAGGTGGTTTTTCTTACGGTGATTATCTAAGATCAGGCGCAATTGCGAAACTTTCTCCTATAATGGGTAAGGTGATAGAGCATGCTAACAACGGAGGATATGTTATGGGAATTTGTAATGGATTTCAAATATTGACAGAATCTGGGTTATTAGACGGAGCTTTACTACATAATAACAATCAAAAATTTATTTGTAAAAATGTTTACTTGAAACCAGTTTCAAATGAAGCAGCAATTACAAAAGCATTAGATACAAATAAGGCTTACCAAATTCCGATTGCACACGGAGAAGGTAGGTATTATGCAGATGATGCAACGATAGCGAAATTAAAAGAAAAGGATTTAATTTTATTCCAATATTCAACAAAAGACGCACAGGTTACCGACGAGGTAAACCCAAATGGTTCAGTTGATAATATAGCTGGGATTACCAATGAAGGCAGAAACGTTTTTGGAATGATGCCTCATCCAGAAAGAGCTGCAGATGAAGCGTTGGCCAATCAAGATGGCAGAGCCTTTTTCGAATCTATATTAGAGCACTGTAAGTAAGGCGTTAGTGAAAAGAGTTTAAAGTGATAGGAGTATTCTATCACTTTTTTTTGTTTAGTAATTTACACTGAATGTAGCATTTTGTATTTGATGAGTATTTGTATTTGTATTTCCAGGAGTAGGTACAGCCGTAAATTCAAAGGTCCCTTTAATATTTTTTTCTGAGGTATTATGGCTAGTAAGTACTAAATTACCCGTATTAGAAACATACTGTCCATCAGGGTTACCAGAAGTACTATAAGTTCCAGAGACAAGATTAGGATCCATAAAGTCGTATTCTTCTGCAGTAATATTTTGGTCTAGCGATAAGCCAATAGACTCTGCACCATTATTTCTTGCTAAGTTTAGCGCTATTTTTCCAAAGCCTTCATTTCCAGTAATTAAAGTTGGATTAAAAGCTGCTGCATCTAAATCTGCACTGCCTTGTTGTAAAACTCCCACACCAGCACCTGTATAAACTCCCGTAAACGGATTATTTACAAAATTTCCAGCTGTTAGTTGTACAGTTCCTCCACTTCCGGTTGCACTTCCTTCAAAATTCCCAGATACCTTGTTAGCAGAGTTGTTAATTGCAGAAATAGTAAGTACACCTTCAACAACATAAATATCTGTTTCATCTCCTGTAGGTAGATATTCTCCATTAGCAACTCCATTAGCTCCTAACAAAAAACTCCCTTCTCCTTCCTCCGTAACTATAAATCGAAGTAGCTTTGTTCCGTCGGTGGCTTCTATTTGCATCTCTCCATTTTCAATTATTGCGGTAAAAGTATTTGCAGAAAAGTTTGTTCCGTCTATATCTGCAGAAAAAGAGGTAGCAGCTAGTGGTGGATTAACCGGAGCTATTTCTATTGGCTCAAGTTCGTCGTCTTTTTTACAAGAAAAAAGTGTAACAATGATTAATAGGAATGGAAGTATTTTATACATTTTCTTAATTATATAGTGTAATAACGGTTTAAACTTCATGTTTATTTCGTTTTTTAAAATCAAATCTATAATAAAACAAGGGTAAGATTCCAAGTTCTGTTCTTTCTGCAATTGGGTTAGTTAAATTTATAGCATAAGAAAGTCTAAGCAAGTTACGCGTATTTAACAAATTAACAAGGTCTAATCCCATTTCATTTGTAGCTTTCTTCTAAATCTAATCGAAAATAATCTTTAAATAGCTCTACCTTTGGCCCTTTTAATTGAAATTTACATGCTGCATCTAGAATTGAAATGTTTACATTTTGAAAAGTTTAACGTGTACTTAAAAATTAGTAAATAGGGGTTATCTAATTAGAAAGAGTGTTATCTCTTGTTATTGAGCACTTTTTGAGTATATTCTTCTGATGTCCATTCTTTTATGAAAACCTCTGAGAAATCATAATAACACAAGGGGTTTAAAGAAAGGTTTCTAACTTTTGAATAAGACAATATTATCGATTCTTCATACCAAAGTATAATAAAAGGAGCTTCTTTCATCATTACTTTTTCTGCTTCAACAAAGTTTTTATATTGCTCTAGTATGGTACTCGCATCTCTACCAGCTTCGTAAAAATCATTAAATTGAGCATTGTTGTATCGGGCAGTATTCACCATAGAAAGCGCTTCGGGGTTATCCGGTATCGCTTTTCCATATGCATTTTGAAGAAAAGACTCTACTCCATAATAGTCTGCATACCAAGAACTTCTAAAAATATCTCCTTTACCTAAGTTGGCATCATTCTCTTTATCTTCGAAATTCATACCAGTTATGTTTACATTAATATTCAATGTATTTTTCATCTGTTTAGCAAACTCTTCGGCAACAGCAGAATGTACTGCGCTGAAGTTAAACTTTAAATCTATTGTTGGGAAACCTTCTCCATTTGGATATCCTGCTTTAGCTAAAAGTTTTTTTGCTTTATCTGGTTGGTAGGTGTAGCTAAATTTTTTAACCTCCTTTGTGTCATAACCAGAAAATGCTGCAGGAGGGATTAAGCCAGCATCTCCAATATCGTATGCCTGATGATTTAGAATATCGTTAACAATTTTGCCTCTATTTAATGCATAATTTATTGCTTGTCTAACCCTTACGTCTTTAAATTTTTCCTCCAAAAGGTTAAAAATATAAAACTGTGTTGCTAAAATGGGTTTCCTTCTAAGTAATAATTTAGGTGGAGTTGAAGAGAAGTCAACCATCTTACCCTCTAACATATCTGTTATTCTATTGGGTGGTAAACCTTCAATTACATCAATTTTTTGCTTTTCAAAAAGAGAAAACTGCTCTAAATTTTTAGATTCTATAAAGAACACAATTGAGTCTAAGTAGGGTAGACTATTTTGATCTTTATCTTTTTTGTGATAACGTTCGTTTTTGGTTAGAACGATGGTTTTTTTATCTTCTATTAACTGTGTTTTGGAGTATTTGAATGGCCCAGTACCGATAAGTGCAGTTTCATCTCCAGCTTGTATCACTTCTCTAGCCAAGATTGCTGTATTTATCATACTCAACTTATCTAAGAACTTATTGTCTCTTTTTTTGAGTTTAATTTTAATTGTATTCCCACTAGCCGAAATACCTTTTATGGTTTTTGCTTTGTTGTTGTGAAATGCTTTTGCACCTTCTACAGCATCTTCAAAAACAGTAGAGTAAGCAACGGTTTTAGGTTTTTCAGAACAGATTAATTCAAAGGTATAAATCACATCATCAACACTGAGTTTTCTATGGGAACCAATTGCAGTATGAGGATGAAAGTAAATGTTATTTTTAAGTTCAAAGGTATAGGTTAACCCATCTTTCGATTCTTTAATGCTTTTAGCAATCCTTGGAACTGGTTTTAGTGTTTTAGGGTCTAGAGAAACAAGACCTTCCAAAACTTGTGAGGCTACTTTTGAAGAATAAACATCACTAATATTACGCGCAACAAATGTAGAGGGTGCATTGAGTAAAGCGCAAGAAAAAGTTCCACCTGCGTTTTCTGATATTCTTTGATCGTTCAGCTCTTTGCAAGAAGAAAAAGAGAGAATAAGCAGAATGAAAAGAAACGATTTTTTTATCATAAAAGTCTATTTAAGTAGATAGCTTTCTATTTATCTAATGTAATAGATAATATTGAGCTCTAACGAAATAATTTATTTTTTTTGAAGTTAGGTTTATTTCGTTAGATTTATAAATTGAAAAAATCTGCCCTACGCGTTGGATAATTCAAAAATTGCAGTTATTATCATAATTGGCACTACACTAAGGAATTAAATGAAAATACTGATCTCTATATTAACGCTGCTTACAGTTATTTTTACCTCCCGAGCCAACCTTTCTTTTGAAGGAAGTTATCAAGGAAAAAATTTATATGTACAAAACCCTGAGACTGAAGACGGTTTTGGTTTTTGTGCTACTAAAGTTACGGTTAATGGCGATGTAATGCCAGGAGGAGTAAGCAGACACGCATTTGAGATTAATTTTTCTTTATTCAATCTCAAGGTTGGAGAAGCTGTTTTTATTGTTATATATCATGACCGTGAGTGCAAGCCAAAAGTATTGAATCCAGAAGTACTTTTACCCCGCTCAACGTTTAAAGAAGAGTTAATTACAATTAACGATGATGGATTGCTTAAATGGTCTACTACCGGAGAGCAGGGAAAGTTACCGTATAAAATAGAGCAATTTAGATGGAGCAAATGGGTTACCGTTGGAGAGGTTGATGGAACAGGAAAATTAGATTTAAATGAATATGAGTTTCAAGTTATACCGCATTCTGGAAAAAATAAAGTGAGAGTCGTTCAAATTGATCATTCAGGTCAAAAAAGAAAGAGTTCTGAGCAAGTCTTTGTTTCTGATGTTCCAGCTGTAGAGATGTCTCCCAAAAAAGTGAAAAAAGAGATTAATTTTTCAAGCAAAGGAAATCCTACTGAAACGAAGTACGAATTCTACGACGAATACGGCAATATTGTGAAGAAAGGATTTGGATCAAGCATTAATTGCGAGAATTTGAGGAAAGGTATCTATTATATCAATTTTGATAATAGAAACGAAAAATTTATACGTTGGTAGATAAAAATTATTTATTAAAAACCCCTTAGCTATTCAGTTAACGGGTTTTTTTGTAATATTATCCCAATGAGAAAAATAGAACACTTAGGAATAGCCGTTAGAAACATTGAAGAAAGCAGACAGGTTTATGAGAAATTATTGAATGCGCCTTGCTATAAATTAGAAGAGGTTAAAAGCGAAGGAGTAAATACTGCATTTTTTCAAATTGGAGAATCTAAGATAGAGCTCCTAGAAGCTACAAAAGACGATAGTCCGATAGCTAAATTTATTGAAAAGCGCGGACCAGGAATACACCATATTGCATTTGATGTTGATGATATTGAGGCCGAAATAAAAAGATTAAAATCGGAAGGGTTTACAATGATTCATGAAATTGCAAAAGATGGCGCAGACAATAAACGAATTGCATTTTTACATCCAAAGTCTACAGACGGTATTTTAGTTGAACTATGTATGGATAGAAAAGATTAAATTCCTTCTTGGAAGGGATTAAATCTGTGAATCGTTTCCATTTCTTTTATGGTTTGATCGTTTACGCGGAGCACTCTTCCTTGAAATTTTTCTACAAGGTTAAGGTTGTGCGTTGCCATTAATACGGCAGTACCTTCTTTTGCAATAGCAAGTAGCAAGCGCATTATTTCTTCAGAGGTTTCGGGATCTAAATTTCCGGTTGGCTCATCTGCTAAAATTAGTGCAGGAGTATTGAGTAAAGCCCGAGCAATAGAAACACGTTGTTGTTCTCCTCCAGATAGTTTGTGAGGCATTTCATTTGCTTTACTTTCAATGCCAACCATTCGAAGAACCTCAAGTGCTCTTTTTTCCATTTCTTTCTTTTTTTTCCAACCTGTAGATTTTAGAACAAACAGTAAGTTTTTCATCACTGTTCTATCCATTAGGAGTTGAAAATCTTGGAAAACGATACCAATTTTTCTTCTTAGATAAGGAATTTGCTTTGGTTTTAGCTGCGTAAGGTCAAAATCAGCAACAGTACCGTTTCCTTCTTTAAGCGGAATTTCGCCGTATAACGTTTTAAGAAAGCTACTTTTACCTGAGCCTGTCTTTCCAATTAAATAAACAAATTCTCCAGGATTAAGTGCAACATTGATGTCAGATAACACCAAGTTCTTTTGTTGGTAGATTTTTGCTTCAAAAATTTTAATTACGCTCACACTTATTTCCTTTAAACGTAAAGTTGCAAAATCTTCTTTGATTTTTTAATGAATTGTATAACAATCTTAACAAAATTGCGTTTAAAACTTTCAAAGCTGTTTCGTTATACCGGGAAAATCCCCCTTAATTTTACGTGTTTATAAAAAGAGTATCTATGCGTTATTCTCATTGGTTGTATATCGGACTTTTTGTTTTTGCTTCTTGCTTCTCTAGTCAAGCTCAGCGTCAAGAAAAATTTAACGGAGAGTACAGTCTTTTTTATGCAGCCGAAGATTTGTATGAAAAAGAGCAATATGCTGCTGCAAGAGCTAGCTTTCAAGAGTTTTACAATCACTTCAATTACGAAAAAAATGATCCGCTTTTCATGAAAGCAAGGTATTATGAAGGATTGTCTGCATTGTACTTGTATAATAATGATGCGGTTGATATTCTACTTGACTTCTTAAAGGATTACCCAGAAAGTATTTACAAGTACCAGTTGTATTTGGAGATCGGAAAGTACTTTCATCAAAAAAAGAAATATGCAGAAGCCGTTAATTGGTTTGCACAAGTAGATATTACTGAGGTAGACGCAGAAGAAAGAGATGAATTTTACTTTAAAAAGGGATATGCATATTTTCAATTAGGCGAGTACAAAGCTGCCCGAAATGCCTTTTTTGAAATTAAAGATGGGACATCACAATATGCAAATCCGGCACTTTACTATTTCTCACACATTGCTTATCAAGACAAAAATTATCAGGTAGCGTTAGAAGGTTTTACCGCACTGGTGAAAGATGAAAAATATAAAACTGCAGTACCTTACTACATTGCACAAATTTATTACTTGCAAGGAAAGTATGAACAGCTTACAGACTTTGCACCTCAATTTAGTTTGGATGAAAAAGATGCAGATAATGCAGAATTAAACCACCTTATTGGTGATGCATACTATCGCGTAGAAAAATATGATGAAGCCGTAAGTTATTTATCTAAATATGCAAAACAAACAGCAACTACGCGAGAAGATAATTATCAACTCGGTTATGCGTATTATAAGAGTAGTCGTTGCTCATTTGCCATAAAACAGTTTGAACAAGTAGCAAGAATTGATGATGAACTAGGACAAATTGCGTCTTATCACCTTGGAGAGTGTTATTTAAAAACGGGTAATGACGCATTTGCTCGAAATTCATTTCAGAAAGCTGCAAATTTAGACTTTGATTTAACGATACAAGAAGATGCCCTGTACAACTACGCCGTTTTGTGTTACAAGTTAAACTATAACCCTTATGATGAAGCGATTGAAGCGTTTGAAAAATATTTGGCACTATACCCCAACTCTGCCCGTAAAAACGATGTTTATCAGTATTTAGTAAACGTTTATTCGAATACTAAAAATTATCAAGTAGCTTTGACCTCTTTGGATAAGTTGCCAACTTTAGATATTAAATTGAAGTCTGCTTATCAAATAATTGCATATAACAGAGGAATTGAGCTATATGAGCGAGCAGATTACACCGGAGCAATTGAAGCTTTAAAAGCAGTTCAAAAATATCCAATAAATAGCGAAATTCTTGGAAAATCTTATTTCTGGTCGGCAGATGCTTACTACATGGATAAAGATTACTTAAAAGCCATCACAGCGTATACGTCATTTTTATCCATTCCAGGAAATTACAGTTCTAATCTGAAAGAGAACGCGTATTATAATATCGCTTATGCCTATTTTATGAGAGAGGATTATGTGCAGGCAAAACAATCGTTTAGAACCTTTACCGATCTTAATAACATTAAAAGTAAAATGAAATTAGCCGATGCGTATGCGCGTTTGGCAGATTGTTTTTACGTAACTAAAACAGATAATCAGCAAGCAATTCAGAACTATCAGAATTCGATTGATATGAAAATGGGAGGTGAAGATAAGAGTCTCTATTATCAAGCAAACGCCTATGGTTTGGTAGGGAACATTGATAAAAAGATATCAAATTTATTGAATATTGTAAACAATTATTCAAGCTCTAAATATGTAACACGTTCTATATTTGAAATAGGCAGCAGTTATGAGCTGCAAAAAAATTATCCTAAAGCAATACAGTATTTTGAACAGTTGGTTAGAGATTATCCAGATAACTTATTGGTGATAGATGCCTTGTTAGAAATTGCTGATGTAAAGTTCAAACAACAAAAGTTTTCAGCATCTGAAAGTTATTACCAACGTGTTTTAAATGAGTACGATTTAGATGATAATATGTGTCAAAGTGCAGTAAAAGGGCTGGTAGATATCTATGCTGCGCTAAATCAAGTAGAAAAAATAAGTGCACTTCGTACGCAGTATGCTTGTGCAAATATTGAAGAGAATTTAGAAGAGAATATTTTTTATGATAAAGCCGTGATTCCATACAACAACGAAGAGTATGTCATCGCAATACAAGAGCTAAATAGGTATTTAACTAATTTTCCAGAGGGAAGATTTAAAACTGAAATGCAAGGATACTTAGCAGATGCATATTTCCAAACGGCTGACGAGGAAATGGCTTTGGCTGTTTACGAACAACTGCTAGAAGGGCAAGACTCTCCGTTTACAGAAATAGCTTTGATAAGATCATCTAAACTGTTATATAATAAAGAGGAATACCAAAAGGCTTTACCGTATTATGCACGACTAGAGAAAATTGCATCAACACCAGAGGTAATTTATAATACACGTGTAGGTTTAATGCGTACGAATTTTATTCTTTTAGCATACGAAAATGCTCATCCTGCAGCGGTTAAGGTGTTAACGGACAAACAGATTTCTAATCAAGTAGAGGTAGAAGCGAATTATATTGCGGGTGTAGCGCTTTATTATGATAAGCTATACGAAGATGCGCTCCCTTATTTAGAGTGGACATCAAAAAATTCAGGTACGATAAGAGGAGCAGAAGCACAACATATCCTTGCAGAAGCATACTACGAATTAGAGCAGTACAACAAAGCCAAATCAGCACATAAAAGTATGATGAAACGCAAGCCAGCGTATGACTTTTGGATAGCAAAATCACTTATTTTAGAGTCGCGCGTTTTGTTGGCAGAAAATGAACCATATCAAGCAGAAAATACAATAAACTTGGTATTAAATAATTACCCAATACAAGACGACGGTATAGTTGATGAGGCGCAAGCTGTTAAGTCTGAAATTGAAGCGATTATAAACCCATCGAATACAACTATCAAAACAGAAACACAGAATATTATAGAAATTGAAGAGGAAGGAGGGAACGATGAGTAAATTTATGATTATAAGTTTCTTGTTCATGTCTTTTTCACTAATTGGACAATCTAATGGTGAAGTAGATTTGAATACAGATTACGACAGTTCAATAGAAGGTGCATATAGAATTGGAGCTCGGCCAGTGCAAATAGACACAATAATTCCTACGCCAACTATTTCGTATCCTTTACTTTCTGTAAAGTTTGATACCGGTATTGAGGTAAATCCTATAGAACCGGCTAAGGTGATTATTAAGGACAAATTACCTCAATTGTATAGAGGATATGCTAGAGTTGGTGTTCATTCAGATCCTGGAGCACTAGCAGAAATATATTATACATCTTTGCGTTCTAGAAAATTTCTTTGGGGAGCACAAGCTAATCACATTTCTTCTTTTGGTGGGTTGTCGGATTTTGCCAACTCCAATTACGATTTAACTAGGGCAAAGGTTTTCGGACAAATTAACCAGAAACGCTACACGCTTAAGGGAAACATTCATTACAATAACCATGGTTTACATTATTATGGTTTTGAAAATCCGGATGCAAATAGAGATAGTATTTCTCAACGATACAGCGATTTTGGTTTGAGCACAGCATTTCAATCTCACAAAAAAGATTCGTCACATTTAAATTATTCAATTGGCTTAGATTACACGAATTATTTGGATCAGAAACCGGCAATTGATTCTCTTTCTCAATGGCGAGCAAGCGAGAATTATGTTGCGTTAAACACGCGGTGGGATTATAAATTAAATCGTGAGGTATTTGCCCTTGATTTTAATGTTAAGTATAACGATTATAGATACGGTTCTGAAGGAGATACGCTCACTTCAATCTTAGATTCTGGACGCGTAAACCAAAACACTATTGTACAATTAAAGCCAACGATTTTAACTCAAAGTAGAGATAATAAATTTAGAGCTGAGGTGGGGTTTGATTTTACATTAGATTTTCAAGACGGCGCACGTGCCCACATTTATCCTATTGCAGAAGTTAAATATTCTTTGTTTGAAGACCTATTTATTCCTTACGCTGGGCTGAAAGGAGAGTTGAGACAAAACACGTTTAAATCGTTAACTCGTACAAATGAATTTTTGTTGAGCAACATACATTTAGATAATGAAACCGAAGCGATAAACGCCTTTATTGGATTGAAGGGAACCTTAAGTAAGCGCATAGGCTTTGATATAGGTGCATACTTTTCTAACCACAAGAACATGGCGCTTTTTGTTACAGACACTTTATTTTCTGCGGGCAATACGTTTAACGTAATTTACGATACCATTAATAGAACAAAGATAGAAGGTAGTATTCACTACCAACTTTCTGAGAAACTAAAAATAGATGCTGTAGCACGCTATTTTTCTTACCAAGCTAGAAATAATCCTTTTGCATGGAACCGTCCGCAAGTAGAAATTATGGCGCGTGGACATTATAATTTATATGATAAATTCTTATTTAATTTAGATTTAAATTTTGAAGGAGGAAGATACGCACAAGTTTATGATTCTAGCTTACAAGGTGTGAAAGAGCAAGATGGTATTTTGTATAAATCGTTGGGTTTTATAGCAGATGTAAACCTTGGTGTAGAATACAGATATAACACAAGAGTTTCAGCTTTTGTAAATGCAAATAATCTTGCAGCACAGCGCTATCAGAGGTGGTTCAATTATCCAGTTAGAGGATTTCAAGTTTTAGGAGGATTTACCTTTAGATTTTAAACAAAATTTAAATTCAAATAAAACCCCTTCATGCAATATGAAGGGGTTTTTTGTTTTATAAAGATGCGATAATTGAATTGAGTAATTCGCTAGGACGCATAGCAGCGGTTACTTTTTTGCTTTCTGGAGCATAATAACCAGCTATATCCACAGCCTTACCTTGAACTAATTCTAGTTCGTTTAAAATTTCGATTTCTTTTTCTTCTAGCCTATTGTACACGGCTGTAAATTGAGCAGCCAACGTTTTATCTTCTGTTTGTTGCGCAATTTCTTTTGCCCAGTATAGAGATAAATAGTAATGTGAACCTCTATTGTCTAATTCTTTTACTTTTCTAGATGGAGATTTATTATTTTCAAGAAATATTTCTGTTGCTTTGTCTAGTGTTTTAGATAAAATTAAAGCTTTTTTGTTTCCTGTTGTTTCGCCCAAGTGTTCTAGAGAAACAGCAAGCGCAAGAAACTCTCCTAAAGAATCCCAACGCAAATGATTTTCTTCTAGAAACTGTTGAACATGTTTTGGAGCAGAACCACCAGCGCCGGTTTCAAACAGACCGCCTCCATTCATTAAAGGTACAATAGAAAGCATTTTAGCAGAAGTACCGAGTTCAAGAATTGGAAAAAGATCAGTAAGATAATCGCGCAGTACATTTCCTGATACTGAAATTGTGTTTTTACCAGCCTTTACTCTTTCTAATGTATAAATCGTTGCATCATAAGGAGATTTAATACTAATATCAAGTCCTTCTGTATGATGATGAGGTAAGTATTTGTTTACTTTTTTTATGATTTCGGCATCGTGCGCGCGGTTTTCATCTAGCCAAAAAACAGTAGGCCAACCTGTAGCTTTAGCTCTTGATACGGCAAGTTTAATCCAGTCTTGTATAGGTAAATCCTTGGCTTGACACATACGCCAAATGTCTCCTTCCTCAACTTCATGAGAGAGCAACACATTATTATTGGTGTCAATTACAGAGACATGACCTGCATTTGATAATTGAAATGTTTTATCATGCGAACCATATTCTTCTGCTTTCTGAGCCATTAAACCAACATTGGGAACAGTTCCCATAGTTTTTACATCAAACGCTCCATTTTTCTTACAAAAATCAATTGTTGCTTGATAGATAGGAGCATAGCATCTGTCAGGAATAACGGCTAACGTATCTTGCGCTTTTCCGTCATTGTTCCACATTTGTCCACCATTTCTAATCATTGCAGGCATAGATGCGTCTATAATTACATCACTTGGGACATGCAAATTTGTTATTCCTTTATCAGAATTTACCATGGCTAAATCAGGTCCGTTAGCCAATACACGTTCAATATCCTGCTCAATTGTGTTTCTTTGTTCCTGAGTAAGGTTTTGTAATTTCTCAAATAAGTCGCCTAAACCATTGTTTGGATCTACACCAATTTCATTAAAGGTAGCTGCATGTTTCTCAAAGACTTCCTTTAAAAATACACGAACAATTCCACCAAAAAGGATAGGATCAGATACCTTCATCATGGTGGCTTTCAGGTGCACAGAAAGTAGAACATTATTTGCTTTTGCTTCTTGAATTGCCTGCTGGTAGAAAGCAAGAAGCTTTTGATAATTCATCACTGAACCATCAATTATTTCTCCTTTTAAAAGAGATATTCCTGATTTAAGTATTGTTTTTTGTTCTTTATCATCTGTGAAAATGATAGAGACCTCTGTTGCTTCGTCAAGTGTAATTGATTTTTCAGATCCATAGAAATCTCCAGATTCCATACTTGCGACGTTAGACAGAGAAGTAGCAGACCATTTTCCCATACTATGTGGGTTGCTTTTTGCAAAGTTTTTCACTGCTTTAGGCGCTCGTCTGTCAGAATTACCCTCTCTTAAAACGGGATTTACTGCAGAGCCTTTTATTTTGTTGTAGCGCTTTTGTATTTCCTTTTCTTCTTCTGTTTTAGGCTCTTCTGGGTAATTGGGAAGAGCAAAACCTTTAGCTTGTAACTCTTCTATTGCATTTGAAAGTTGCGGTATTGAAGCAGAAATATTAGGAAGTTTAATAATGTTTGCTTCTGGCGATTTTGCAAGTTCGCCTAATTCTGCTAAATCATCACTTACACGTTGATTTTCTTTTAAAAATTCTGGAAAGGCTGCCAGTATTCTTGCAGCTAAAGAAATATCTCTAGTTTCTACATGAATATCTGCTGCAGATGTGAAAGCTTTTATTATAGGCAGCAATGAATGTGTTGCCAAGAACGGAGCTTCATCCGTTTTGGTATAAATAATTTTTGACATACTAAATGCGTTAATGTGTGTGTTTAAAGCGCTGCTAAAGTAATAATTTTAGCACGATTTTTTTGAGATTTTGACTAAATTCTATCGCAAACACTCTAATTAGGAATCAAAAGATAGAGCTTAAAGAAAGCCATCATCTATGCGCTATTCATATAGAAAAGAGGGTGCTTATTTTTTGATTTCCGCAAGGGTTAAGCCAATATCTAAAATGTTTTCAATTTCTTTTTGGCTAACGGCCTGACTGATTTTATAGATATATTTTCCTTTCAGCGGAAATTGTGTTGCATTAAATGTAAGTTGGTGGTTTACAATTGTTCCTGATTTTTCACCTACCCAGCTTCCGTCTGCGCGAGTAATCGAAATAGGATATGCAACTCTAGACCGAACACTATCAGGTGCAATAATATCTACATAAACCCAGAGATTACTGTATAAATAGTCTGTTGTGGTGCGTAAAAATAAAGTAGATTGGTAGGGTTTTGTTGTATCTGCTATGTCTACTTCAAATACCGCGGTATCCTTTTCGTTCCATAGGTTATTATCAAAAGAATATACACGCGTATATAAAGGGCGTTCTCCGCAAGATGCGAAAAACAGCCCTACAATAAGTAAAAGAATTACTCTATTAATCATTTTTTTGTTGTTCACCATTTGTTTTATTCGGAGGCCTTCTTTTGTTGGGTTTTCTTTTTTTGTTTGGTGTTTTATTATTTACCTTATTGGTTTCAGCTGTTGTATCTTTTGCTTTAACAAACCCTGCTTTTGAATTGTTTTCTGTACTTTTTGAATCTGTCTTAGATTTCGGTTTGTTTGGTCTTCTATTCTTAGTTCTTCCTTCTGAACTGTTGTTTTTAACAGCTGGTTTTTGTTCCGTTGAACTTGCTTTCACACCTGGCTTTCTAGAAGGTTTTTTCTTTTTCTTCTTTCTTTTGAAAAGATGTTCAAAACGGTTTAAATCGTCTTGTCCAACAACATTTGTATAATCAGGTTCAGCAATAATTACTTCTTCTTCATAGCCTTTAAGTTCTGCCGGTTTTTCTTTGTTTTTATTCATCTGAATAATCTCTTCAACGCGTTCCGGTGAGAGCGGAATTAGGCCTTTGGCAGCAGACTTGCTGTCGCTGTCATAAGCAAACCACATCAAACGTTTAAAAACATCTGTTTTAATATGAATAGCACTTCCCATTTCTGTGTGAAGCTTTGTATCTGGCTTCGGGAAACGTTTAATTGCATCTAGATACATATCTAGCTCATAATTTAAACAACATTTTAACTTTCCGCATTGTCCGGCAAGTTTCTGAGGGTTTAAAGACAGTTGCTGATACCTTGCTGCGCTGGTAGAAACCGATCGAAAATCTGTAAGCCAAGTAGAGCAACATAGCTCTCTACCACAAGAACCTATCCCTCCTAAACGTGCAGCTTCTTGTCGGGCACCAATTTGGCGCATCTCAATGCGTATTTTGAAGGTTTCGGCCATATCTTTAATCAACTGTCTAAAATCAACACGTTGATCTGCGGTATAATAAAATGTTGCTTTTGTTAAATCACCTTGATACTCTACATCTGAAATTTTCATTTGTAGATTCAAATTAATGGCAAGCTCTCTTGCTTGGTGCATTACTTTTGCCTCAAGCTCTCTTGCTTCTTTCCATTTATCGATGTCTTCTTGCGTGGCAACACGATATACTTTTTTAGCCTCATGAGGCTTTAAATTTGGAGCTTTTTTTTGTAACTGTATTCTGGTAAGTTCGCCAACAATAGAAACAACGCCAACATCATGGCCCGGACTACTCTCCACAACTATGGCATCGCCAACTTGTAGTGATAACCCTTTTATATTTCTGTAAAAGTCTTTACGACCATTTTTGAAGCGAACTTCAATTATATCAAATTGGCTTTGTCCATTTGGTAATTGCATGTTTGCTAACCAATCGAAGACGCCAAGTTTATTACATCCACCAGAACTACAGGTACCGTTATTTTGACAGCCTTTTGGAGTTCCACCTCCAGAGCTACAATTGGAACATCCCATAGTTTAAAATTTGTGACTTCAAAAATACAAATAATAAATAAGCTAAAATTCTATTGCGATTGGAGTTTCACCTAAAATTTTTTGAAATTTTAGGTTTTGTCCATTCCTCAACCCTTTAATTTATTTACAGTTCATTTCATCAGTATCTTTATCTTTGTTGTATGAAGTTTAGACTCTTGAATAATGAAGAACAAAAAGCATTTGACGAAGATTTCAAACATTTTTTGATTACCAATGGTGTAAGTAATGAAGAGTGGGAAGAATTAAATGCAAAAAAGGATCAAAAAGCAATTGATTTGGTTGGGGTTTTTTCTGATACTGTTTTTCAGAAAGTAATGGAAAAGATAAAGGTAATAGAACTAAGAGCCAAAGGAAGTTTAATGGTTTTTAATTGCAGTAAGGACCAAATAGAGCTTATTGCAATTAGTGCAAAGACTGATTCAACTACGGTTGATTTTTCTTCTACAGAGCGTATACACCAATCACTTTCAAATCATGCCAGTGAGTTGCAATTTTTTAAGCAAACCAAACCTTATCAGAAAGACAGAGAGCGAGAAGTTTTTGAGATGATTGAGAAAGGTTGCTTACCTTCGCATATAGATTTTTGGAACATGCTAATTAAAGCAACTGAAAAATGACTGAGTTAGAACAAGCAATGATAGCCAGGTTTGGCGAAAATAGAGTGCAAGCCTATCAAAGAGTAGAAGGAGATGCGTGCGATCTGTTGTTGTTGTCTTTAGAAAAAAACTCTGCAGTTACGGTTGTTATGACAAACGGCTTGTCTGAGAAGCAGATGAAAGTACCTGAAAAATTTAACCAAAGAAAGAGATGCGAGCTTTATTTCTGTTTGCCTGATTATTGGGAATGGGAAGAGGTTGAAAATCCGCAAATGAATTGGGTGTTTGTCTGGATTCAAAAGTTGGCAAAACACTTGCTTGAGAACGAAACGTGGTATGGACCCGGACATTCATTTCCTGCTGGAAATCCTCCTGCAGAAATATCTAAAACAATGCACCAGAAGTTTTTTATGTTGTCTGATCCCTTATTACTTGAAACAGAATTACAGCCGGTTAATCTACAAAATGGGGAAGAAGTTTTTTTCTACGCAATAATACCACTTTTTGAAGATGAGTTTGATTTCAAGGCTGCTAAAACCACAGTTAAATTTCTTAAAAAGTTTACGGCGAAAAGACACACAGAGAAGCTTGACGATTTTAGAGAATCCATAAGAAAATTGCGTTATAGAATTTTTTAAAATGATAAAAGTTTTAATTATACGTTTCAGTTCTATTGGAGATATCGTGCTTACTACTCCGATTATCCGTTGTTTGAAAAAAGAGTTTGGAGAGCGTGTGAGCATTGATTATTTAACCAAAAAGCAATATGCTTCGTTGCTAGAAGCAAATCCGTACTTAAATACGATTTATACAATTGAAGAATCTACAAGAGAAGTTCAGACTATTTTAAAAGAGAATGCATACGACTATATAGTTGATTTACATAAAAATGTGCGTTCTAAAAGGATAGCCAAAAAGTTATCTGGGGCTTATTCTACTTTTTTTAAATTAAATAAAGAAAAATGGCTACTTACCAATTTTAAAGTAGATCGTATGCCTAACATACACATTGTTGATAGGTACTTTGAGGCTTTAACTCCACTGGGTGTTCGCAATGATGGGCAAGGCATAGATTATTTTATACCTGAAAATGCTTATTATTCTATTGAACAAGTAGCAGAAGACATGCCTTTCATTGCTGTTGCAATTGGTGCTCAGTTTGCAACTAAACAAATGCCTTTTGACAAAACAATTGCCGTTCTTAAAAAGACAGATATGCCTTTGGTTTTGTTAGGAGGTAAAGACGACGAAGAAAAAGCCTTGAGAATAGAAAAAGCCCTTGAAAATCGAGAGGTAGTAAATCTTTGTGGTAAACTAAATCTAAATCAGTCGGCCAGTGTTCTAAAACAAGCAAAAGTACTTTTAACACATGATACTGGCTTAATGCACATCGCAGCAGCTTTTGGAATTAAAATTGTTTCTGTATGGGGAAATACGGTGCCAAAACTTGGAATGTATGCTTATTTACCCAAAAATCCTTCTCTTTTAAAAACGCACGAAGTTTCTGGTTTATCTTGCAGACCTTGTTCTAAAATTGGCTACCAAAAATGTCCTAAAAAGCATTTTAAGTGTATGCAACTTCAGGATGAAGATGCGATTGCCATGGATTTAAATATTCTTTAAACGCTGATTTATTGCCCAATAATTTCGAATAGTGCGTTTAAATTAGGCGCTATAATCACTTCAATTCTTCTGTTTTTTGCTTTATCTGTTTCGCTAACAGGATGAAAAGACGACCTTCCAGCTGCCGTTAATATTTTTGGCTCTATCGTTGAGTTTTCTATCATAATATCAACAACAGAAGTAGCACGAAGTACAGAAAGCTCCCAGTTGTTTTTGGGGTGTGAATTACTTTTTAATGCATCTGCATCTGTATGTCCTTCTACAATAATTTCGAGTTGATCATCTCCTTCAATTGCTTGAGCTAGTTGTATGATTGCTTTCTTACCTTCGCTTTCTACAAAAGTACTACCCGAGGCAAAAAGTAATTTGGCTTCTAAGCTCACATATATTTTTCCATCTTTCTCTTCTACAGTTAGCCCTTTATCTGTAAATCCTCTAAGTGCTAAGGCAATTTTTTCTTTTAATGCGTTTACGGCTGCTTCTTGTTTTGCAATTATTTCTTCTAGCTCTTTTACACGCGCTTCTCTTTCTGCTAGTAGTCGTTCTTTCTTGTTTAATTCACGTTCCAGTTCTAATAGAGCATCCTCTTTACGTTGGGCTTCTAAAATTTTTGCTTCTAAATCGGCAGTCATTTTAGCAGTTTCTAGTGCATCTTTCGATTTTGCCTTTTCAAACTCTCTTTCTAGCGTCATGGCTAGTTCGTTTGCTTTGTCGTACTGACTCTGAAGCATTCTGTATTTATTTCCGAGTTGTAATGTGTCTTTTTGAAGCGCAGAGATTTCTTCTGTAAGTACTTTATTCTGTTCTGCCAATGTTTTTGCCATCCCTTCATTGTCTAAAGCACTGCTTTTGTATTTAGCGAGTTCTTCACTGCAATGTTTTTCTTTTGATAAAAGATCATTGTATTTCTTTGCAGGCACGCAAGCGAAAAGAGCGAATGATAGAATTAAAAGCGATAAAAATTTCATACAGATATATTTATACTACAAATATGCTTTGTTTTTAGATGCGTTTTAAGAAGAAGAAGGATTGTTTTAAACACCGATGTATTGAAAATAGAGAAAAAAAGAGAGGTTGACGTATCAACCTCTCTTAATACAATTTACTATTTGGCACTAATAAATTGTTGGTTATGAAAAACACTAGAAACATAAAGTTTCTATTCATCTAAATCACGAACAATATACAATTCTTGTCTTTAAGGTTTAGCTAAATGTGGTGAACGACGGAATTATGTATGTTAAATGCAATGATTGATATTTATTTTTTTTAACATATACTAAAAAAGCCCTTACATTTATTAATGCAAGGGCTTTTTAATAGATTGGTAATTAATTACTTAATACCGTATTGTCTCAGTTTTCTATTATCAATTACTTCAGCTTCTTCAACTAAAGCACTTTTATAACGATTTGCAGCTGTTGATTGTCCTTTTTGGGCAATTGAAGATTTCTGCTCAGAAAAATCTGTTGTTTCTTCTGCAGGCTGTGTGCTGTCTACACGAACAACAAATACGCCGTTACTTCCTACTATCGGTTTAGTTACTTGTCCTGCTTTTAGACCAGAGAATACTGCACCTACTAATTTAGGCTCTCTACCTACACCTGTAATATTTTGTGTACTAAAAGTAATGCCTTCGTTTAAGATTTCTTGTCCTAATTTTTCTGCAAGAACATCTAAATTTTGTGATTGGGCCATTTCTGCTTTCAGTATTTCGGCTTGCTTATCTTTTCTAGCGTCTGCAATTATTCTATCGCTTAATAGTTCAAAAGAACCCGGACCTTCTTCTGTTTTACTTGCATAATATGCAATAATTAGATTGTCTTGATCTACAATAGGGAATGGATTAACCAAACCAGGTTCATTTAAATCATCATATGCTAGAGCTAGAATTTTACCTTCTGCAGCTTGGCTCAGTTGAGCAGCTTGAGGAGATTTATCTAATAAATTAGCAGTTCTGATTACGTATCCAGCTTCTCTTGCTAATGAGTCAAAAATTACTGATTTCTCAGCCATTCCTTTGCCATCAATTGCAGTGCTTAATTTTTCGATTAATTCACTTGCTTCAGCTTTTGCAACCGAAGTTGAGCTTCTAGAAATATCGATAGGTCTTTCAATTACTAACATAGAAGCCGCGGTTACTGTTCTTTTCCCTAACACTTCTACAATATGAATACCGTAGTTAGTTTGAACAGCTTCCATTGAACCAATTGGCTGCTGAAAAGAAAAATCATTAAATGCAGGTACCATTACACCTTCATTGAAATATTTATACTCACCTCCATTTTGAACAGAACCAGGATCTTCAGAGAAAGCGGTTACCATTTCTGTAAAATTATTGTTTGCTTTGATTACTGCGATAAGTGAATCTGCCTTGATTTTTGCTTTTGCAACTGCTACTGCGTCTGTTTCAGGCGCTTTAAGTAGGATATGACGAACATACGCTTGAGTTTTCGTATTCTTCGCTACAATTTTTCCAATTCCTTGTCCACCTGCTAATGTTAACGGACCAACCACGTCTCCTACTTTAGCAGAATCCATAGTTTCAACTAATTCTGCAGGATAAGTAAATCCTTGACCACCTCCGTAAGAGTCTGCTGGTAAGAATTCTTTAGGTGTATTTCCTTCTTTATTATTTGAATACTGCGCAACAAATAAAGAATCATTTTTGGTGTTTTGAAAACGTGTTTTCAACTTCATGATTTTTGTCATTGCAGCTAAAGAGTCATCTGCAGAAGCTGAAACGGGAATCGTGAAATACGAAACCTTTCTACTTGCTTGTTGCTTGTAGATTTCCTTGTTTTTGTTTTTGTCGTAATACGCTTTCGCTTCCGCATCTGTAACCTCTACATTTTCTGTTACTTCAGTAAAACGTTTAAAAAGTACAGAGATGTTTTTTGTTTCTTTGGTAGCTAAGTATTGGTCTTTCGCTTCTACAGTTGTTGCAAGTACTCCGGCTTTTATAAGTGCATTAAATTTCTCGTCTAAACGATTTAATTTCACTTGCTCAATAAACGTAAGGTATCCTTCTGGATCTTGGTTTTGATAAGCTTCAAGTTGTTGACGTGCTAATTCTGAAGAAAACTCTCCTGTGATAGAATCTTTAATTCCAGCTAAAAACGGAGATGGAGAAAAACCTTCTTCACCATATAAAATGTTTTCAAGTTCTATTTCATCTACGGTAAGTCCGAGCTTTTCAAATTCTTTAATTGCGAGAGCGTTTCCAACTGCTGCGTTCCATGCTTGACTTTCAGCTGTTCTGTAGTCGTTGGCATCCAATTGTACATTTGGGTTTTGACCCTGTGCTTGTGCTTGTTGTTGCTTACGCTGAAATGCCTGTTGTAGCGCATTTTGTCTGTAGTTTTCTACTTGGTCTCTATCAATTTTTTCTCCGTTAACTGTACCAATACCTACGGTATCTTCTTGTACAGATGGTCCAAATAATTGATCCCAAGGAATGATGAATGCTAACATTGCAACACCAATTACCACTAATAATAACCAAGATTTCTCTCTTATTTTTCCTATTAAAGCCATGTTTCGTTATTCTATAAGGGTGCGAATATAACGATATCGGTTTATATATAAAAGCGTGTTTTGATGTATTTTATCTAAAGCTGAGAAGCAGTTCTATTTTCTTTTAGAAAACGGCGGTTTTAGTCTATAATTTTTAGTTGAATAATATCTATTCTTCTGTCAGAAACCTCTTCAACTGTTAGGGTGTATTTATCCAGTTCTAAAACAAATCCTTCTTCTGGTATAGATGCGGTATGGTTAAGAATTAATCCACCAAGCGTTTCATATTCGGATGATTCTTCCAATTCTAATTCATATTGAGCGTTGATATAATCAATATCCTGCCTTGCAGAAAAACGAAATGTAGTTTCGTCGATTTGTTCTTCTAAGATATCTTCGGCATCGTGTTCGTCTTCAATATCTCCAAAAATTTCTTCAATTACATCCTCTATTGTCACTAATCCACTAGTTCCGCCATATTCATCCACTACAACGGCGATGTTTCCGTTTTGTTTTGTGAATAATTCGAGTAATTCTTTACCAGGAATTGCTTCTGGAACAAAACCAATTGGAATAAGAATTTCTTTGATTCGAGCGGGATTTTTAAACAGTTCAAAACTGTGTGTATAACCGATAATATTATCAATGGTATCTCTATAGATTAATATTTTGGATAATCCGGTTTCAATAAAAATTGCCTTTAGTTTTTCAATATCTTCATCAATGTTTAGCGCAATAATTTCTGTACGTGGAATCATACAGTCTCTTGCTTTAACATTTCCAAAGTCGAGTGCGTTTTGCAGTATTTGCATTTCATTACCCAAGTCGGCTTCGTCTTCCATACGATCGTTTAAATCGCGTACATAATGGTCTAGATCTACTTTAGAAAAAGCATTTTCACTGTTTTTTGTATTCACATTAAACAAGCGCAAGAGTCCATTACTTAAAAACATGGTAATTTGAGTAGGAATAAATAATGCGTAATAAATTACGACTAATGGAAACGCACTTATTTTTAAAATTCTATTCGGATTAATTTGAAAAATAGCTTTGGGTAAAAACTCAGCAGTTACTAATATCAAGAGTGTAGAAACAACAGTTTGTACAAGTAAAACCGTACCGTCTGGTATATAATCTTTAATTAATGGTTCTAACAACTTTGCCATTTGTATACCATAAATTACTAGGGCAATGTTATTTCCTAGTAGCATGGTAGCAATAAAATTAGCGTCGTATTTTACAAAACGGCCAAGAATTTTACCGCTAACATTCCCTTTCTTTTTGTCTAGCTCAATTTTTAGACGATTGGAAGATACAAAAGCGATCTCCATTCCGGAAAAGAATGCAGAAGCGATTAAAGTACACAGTATGATTATAAAAAGTGAGGACTCCATATATTTCTAGTCTCGAATGTAAGAAATAGTATTAGAATTTCTCATCTCAAAAGGTGGTTTATTTTTCTTTTTTTAAGTCAAAACCAATGTCTTTTCTATAAAACGACTTGTCGAACTCTATTTTTTCAATGTTTGCATAAGATTTTTGAAGTGCACTCTCCAAGTCTTTACCATAAGAGGTTACAGCAAGTACCCTTCCTCCGGCAGTTATAATAGCAGGACCGTCGGCTTTTGTTCCAGCATGAAAAATAAGACTATCGTTAATACCATTTAAACCGTAGATTGCTTTACCTTTTTCATAGCTTTCAGGATATCCACCTGACACCATCATCACAGTAGTAGCGGATCTCGGATCAATTTCTACATCTCTTTCAGATAAAGTTCCCGTTCCTATTCCTTCAAAAAGATCTAATAAGTCTGATTTTAATCGTGGTAAAACAACCTCTGTTTCAGGGTCTCCCATTCTACAATTATATTCAATTACATATGGTTCACCTTTTACATTGATAATTCCAATAAATATAAATCCTTTGTATTCTATATTGTCTGCTTTTAAACCTTTAATTGTTGGAATAATGATTTGGTTTAGTACTTTATCTGAGAAACCAGATGCAGCAAATGGCACTGGAGAAACAGCACCCATTCCGCCTGTATTTAATCCTGTATCGCCTTCTCCTATTCTCTTATAGTCTTTTGCTTCAGGTAGTACTTTGTATCCGTCTCCGTCAGTTAAGACGAAGGTAGACATCTCAATTCCTTTCAAGAATTCTTCAATTACAACTCTAGAACTTGCGTCGCCGAATTTAGCATCAGAAAGCATGTTTTTAAGTTCTACTTTTGCTTCTTCTAAAGTAGGTAAAATTAAAACACCTTTACCTGCAGCTAAGCCATCTGCTTTAAGAACATAAGGAGCTTTCAATGTTTCTAAAAAAGTGTATCCTTCTTGTAGTGTATCTTTTGTAAATGTTTTATATTTTGCTGTAGGTATGTTGTGTCGCATCATAAATGCTTTGGCAAAATCTTTAGAGCCTTCTAACTGCGCTGCAGCTTTATTTGGGCCAATCACATAAATACTTTTAAGTTGTTCATCAGCCAAAAAGAAATCTGCTATTCCTTGTACTAATGGGTCTTCTGGACCAACAACTACCATGTTGATCTTGTTTTCGAGCACAAAAGTTTTAATGCTTTCAAAATCGGTAACAGATAAATTTACATTTGTACCATGGTTGCGTGTTCCTGCATTACCGGGTGCAATATATAATTCTTCTAGATGACTACTCTGTGCAATTTTCCATGCAAAAGCATGCTCTCTACCTCCAGATCCTAAAATTAAAACTCTCATTAAAAACAACTTTGTAATGTATGGTGCAAAATTACATAATCTTACTACGTTTTAGTCTAAAAAATTTCAAACTTATACCAAACTTTTAAACTGTTTTTTATTGCCTACTTAATAAAGATTAATTTATTTATGCTTACGCTGATTGCTGAAACTTTAATTACAGGGTAGAACTTGACTCTAGATTTACTCTGTTAAATGCTAATTTCGGTAATACTAAAAGGGAAGAAAAGTCAATTATTGTCTAGTCACTGATAAGTCATTTCAGCTGAGCTATTTATCAGTAAAAGGTTTTACTAATATCTTTAGTGTTTTAATTATGTAGAGGATTGATTTAGGCGCAGTAACAAGGAGTACTTTCTGAATTATCAATAATTTGTTTATAAAAATAGTTGTTTTTATTGAGCGTAGAAGCAATAAGCTTTAAATTTGCTGTATAAGCTAAGCATATGGAGATTACAGACGAAATAAAAGAGAAGCTACAACTATTGAATGATAAATATTCTGCACTTGGTCAGGATTTAAATTCGTATTTAGATGGGTTGTTATATGCAGATACGGTTAAGTATTGGGATTATATTCAAGTAGATACCTTGTTGAGTCTTCAAAAACCGAGAACCTCTTTTCCTGACGAGGTAATTTTCATAATGTATCATCAGATTACAGAGTTGTATTTTAAATTGGCTTTACGTGAATTTGAACAAATAGGAAATGAAAAAGATATTTCTGGAGATTTTTTCTTAGCGCGTGTGGCTAGAATTAACCGTTACTTCGAGTCACTTACGAAGTCGTTTGAAATTATGGTTCAAGGAATGGAAAAAGAACAATTCTTAAAATTTAGAATGTCTCTTTTACCGGCAAGTGGTTTTCAATCTGCACAATACAGATTAATAGAGATGGCGTCTACCGACTTTATTAATCTAGTGCATAAAGATGTCCGTTCTAATTATGATGGTTCTGAACATATTGAAACACTTTTTGAGCATATTTATTGGAAAGAAGGAGCTACAGAGCTTGCTTCAGGTAAAAAGACGCTCACATTAATTGAGTTTGAAAATAGGTATAAAGATGAATTTATTGCTTTTGCCAAAGACGTGAAGAAAACCAATTTATGGCGTGTTTTTTCTCGTTTAGACCCTGCAGATCAGAAGAGACCAGAGATTATACGAGCAATGAAACTAAATGATGTTAATGTAAACATCAATTGGCCGTTAATGCATTATAAAAGCGCAGTGAAATATTTGCATATGGCACCGGAAGATATTGCTGCAACTGGCGGTACAAACTGGCAAAAATATCTACCTCCAAGATTCCAAAAAAGAATATTCTACCCAGAATTATGGAGTGAGAAAGAGATGAATGAATGGGGAAAATCGTGGGTAGAAGAAGTATTGGCAAATGGTTAGGATAGGTTTATTTTTTTTAGGGTTAGTAGTTTTTCTTGTTGGATGTAAAGCAGAGAATAAAGCGGAAAACATAAAGGTTGACCAGCATAAAGACACGCTTCAAATAGTAGAACCAGTTTATTTATATGGATACAACGTAGAAGACTACGATGTTTATTTTGATACGGTAAGAGAAGGCTGGACAATGAGTCATATGCTAGTGCCATACAATGTAAACCAGCTAGATATAAATACAGCAGCAATTATTGCAGCAGATAGTATAAATCAGTTGAACTATGTAAAAGTTGGAAAGCCCTTTGCAGTTTTTGCGAAAAAGGGCGATAGTTTAAAAACGGCACAACACGTAGTATACGATGCAAGTGTAGCAGACTATTATGTTTTTTCGTTTATAGATTCTGTTCAAGTAAACAAGGTAACACGAGAGATCGCTGTTGAAACGAAAACATTAACAGGAGAAATTATCCAAAACAGTAATTTGACATTAGCAATTAACCAACAAATTCAAGATTTTACTACAACTGCTGCCCTCGCAGAAGGGTTTGAAAACATTTTTGCTTGGAGTATAGATTTTTTCAAATTACAAGCAGGAGATCAATTTAAGGTGATTTACGAGCAAAAAAGTATAGAAAATCAACCTTACGGAATAGGAGAGATTAAAGGAATATGGTTCAATCATAACAACGATGCGAAATATGCATTTCTTTACACCACAGACTCTACTAACAATACCAAGGGATATTACGACGAGGAAGGAAAAGAAATGAAACGACCTTTTTTAATGTCGCCCGTAAAATTTGCACGTATGACTTCTGCATATAATTTGAAACGGTTTCATCCCATATATAAGAGAACTAAACCACACAAGGGTACAGACTATGCAGCTTCTACCGGAACACCAATTTTAGCAACCGCCGATGGAAGCGTAACAAAAGCAACCCGTAGCGGTGGGAATGGAATTTATGTGAAATTAAGGCACAATGCTACTTACGAAACACAATATTTGCACATGTCTAAAATTGCAGATGGTATACGCCCCGGAAAACGCGTAAAACAAGGGGATGTAATTGGTTATGTGGGTAGTACAGGTGCTGCAACTGGTCCGCATGTATGTTACAGATTTTGGAAAAACGGGAAGCAAGTAGACCACAGAGCAGAGAAATTTCCGGCGTCGTTACCCATGAAGAAAGAATTAATACCGTCTTATCTTTCTTACATAGAACCTTTGAAAGAAGAGATAGATGCGCTTCAAATTATACCGTATGCTGCATCTCCAGAAAATCAAGAACAAGTAGATACGATTGAAATTATTGATTAATAATTTGTAGATTAATGATGTATTGAAAAACAAAGAGCACCAATTTCTTGGTGCTCTTTTCGTTTTTTTGATGAATTAAAAGGCTCACTCCTTCACAAATTTCTTAGTTATAACCTTATTATCATAATGCACATCTATAAAATAAACTCCAGCTGCCAAGTGAGAAATGGGTATATTTTCTGTCTCTTTTTGAGTTAAAACGCTTGTACCATTCATAGCTTTAATTTCTATAGACTCAATTAACGAAACATTGTTGGCCTTAATATTTAGGTGCGAACTTGCCGGGTTGGGATAGAAATTAATATCTACATTACGATTAACATATAGTGATGCAAACTGAGGTAATAACTCAATTGTATCTGTATCTAACGCTGTGAAATAGTCTCTATAAATACAGTTTATAGTGTCAACAGTATTGGTGTCTAAAAAAGTATTCATTACAACATAATCAATGTTAAATGAAGAGAGTAAATATCGTTGGTAGTCATATTCAAATAGCCATTCAAAATAATAACAATCCTTCATATATATTAATCTCGGCATAATCAGAATAATGAACAACATCGGTTCTTATGTGTGGTTCAAATGCAGGTTTATGAGAAGATAAAACTGCCTTTATTAAAGGAGAAGGAATCGATAAATCATAATCCATCGAAACAATCTTTAAGATATGCTCGCTCCCAGAAACAACTGGTATTTGAGCTTTAGAAGATATACTTATTGAGATAATTAAGATACAGAGTAAGTTTTTCATCGTATTAGTTTTTAAATATTGTTTTAGCATCTTGAACAACATTGTTTGTGATTAATAATACATGCTAAAACCTAGATGTTAGTGCGTTTAAATTACGTTTATAGGTCCAGAATCAATTACAAGGTAAGAATTTATTTTCTATTGACTGAAACAAAATTGTAGACTATAAACAACGCACAAAATGAATTAAATTTTCTCATAATTGATTGATTTTAGTCTCAAACTTAAACTAAAGCAAATGTATTTTAGAAAAAATTGAACAGTATGTAATGCGTTTTTTAATTTGACCTGAGACTTATTTACAATGAGAAATACCCTAGACTACCACCGGCTTTAGTAGACAACTGTATACTGTTTAAAAATAAGTTTATCACTCCTTTTACCTAATAGTTATTAGGTCTACACATCAAGGAAGAAAAAGCGATAGCTTTTGAAGACCAAACGTTAGAGCAGGGAAGAAGCGATAGCCGTTGAAAACCAAAGGTTAGTGCATGGAAAAGTACAAAAAACTACTCTCCAATAATATTTTTACCAGAAACGGCTTCCGAAACATTAATGATATGGTCTCCAATTTTTTCTAAAGAATAGAATAAGTCAGAATAAATCATACCACTTTGGAAATTGTATTCTCTTTTCTCGATATTCTCCAAATGCTGATTTCTTAGTTTATCTCTAAACGCGTTAATTTCTTCTTCCTTATCAATTGCTTTTTGGATTGATAATTTGTTGTATTCTGCATTTAGATTGTCTATCATAATCACAAATGCTTCATCTATGAGCTTAATCATAGCCTGTATGTTTGTTCTTTGCTCCGGACTAAACCATATTTTACCTTCTTCTTTTTTGGTGTGAGTGATAGACATTTGATAGAAGATATCTCCAATTCGTTCTAAATCATTAGTAATTGCCATCATACCTCTTATTCTTTTAGAGGTCGTTTCGCTTAACTCATTTTGAGCAGCTTTTGAAAGATAGTCGGTAATCTCTAGCTCAACTCTATCCGTGATTTCTTCGTACTTAGCAATTTTTTCGTAGAGTGATTTCTTTGTTTTCTTATCGTGTTCTGTAAGTAGCTTAGCAAAGAAAGTAGACATTCTACTGGTTATTTTACCAAATTTTGCAACTTCCTTTTTAGCTTCTATTATCGTTAATTCTGGTGTAGCTACAATACTTGATTTGATGTAATCTAAGTGGAAAACTTCATCATCAATGCTTTTAGATGGAACCAATTTGATCACCAGTTTGGCAATTGGATTAACAAACCAAACCATCACTAACACATTCATAATATTAAACAAGGTATGAAAAACAGCTAATCCAACAGGAGTACTAGGACTTTCTGCAACTGTTGGATTTGGGAAAAGCATATATTCTTCTACTATATAACTTGTTAGGTTGATGAATAATCCAAAGATAGACACCATCCAAACTACACCAAAAACATTAAATACAAGGTGCGCTCTGGCAGCTCTTTTGGCGTGAACATTTCCGACTGTTGCTGCAATATTTGCTGTAATCGTTGTACCTATATTTTCTCCGAGTACCATACCAGCAGCCATTTCAAAAGGAATGATATTTTGATAACACAGTAAAATGGTTACTGCCATAGCTGCAGATGAAGATTGCACAACTATCGTAATTATCGTTCCAATCAGAACAGCTAGTAAAACATTTCCTACCCCTGTTCCTGACCAGTTTTTAATAAATTCTAAAGAGTTTCCGATATCGCTTGCTCCAGGAACTCCGGATTTGAGCATTTCTAATCCTATAAACAAGATAGCAAATCCAGCGAGCATTTCTCCCCATGATTTAAGCTGACTTTTATTGGAGAACAAGAAAATAATCGCAATTAAAAAAATGGGCAAAGAATAGTCAGACATAGAAATCTTGAATCCAACATAGGCAACTAACCAAGCAGTGACGGTAGTACCAATATTAGCACCCATAATTACACCAATACTTTGCTTTAAACTCAATAATCCTGCATTCACAAAAGAAACTACCATTACCGTAGTTGCAGATGAAGATTGAACAATTGAGGTAGTTAAGAATCCTGTAAATATGCCTTTAATTCGGTTAGATGTCATAGAACCCAAAATCTGTCTAAGCCTATTTCCTGCAGCTTTTTGAATACCCTCACTCATTGTTTTCATTCCGTAGATGAACAAACCAAGGGCTCCAAGTAACATCAGAATTCTCATAATTAGGCCATTTCCTACACTCCAACCTCTAGTGGTAGAAAAAGACTTAGCGCTGTACCAAGCAATTGCATTTTTATCTATCTTATCTAAGTTGGTTTCTGTATTGCCTTCAGGTAAAATACCGATTTGAAACGCGTACTTTTCAGAAGAAACCACGTCGGTTAATGTATAATTGTTCTTATCTGCTGGTATTATGGTGGTGTAATTCCAGTTTGGATTAAGGTCTATCTTTGTTTTGTTTGCTGGGAGGTAGCGAATAACATAATCTCTGTTTAACGGAAACTTGTCGTACTTGATATTCCAAGAAATAGTAGCATCTACAGCAGAACTAGAAACATTAATATTTTCAATTAATTCTGAGGCCTTTATTTCTTCTTGAGCTAAAGAATTGTTAGTGTATAAAGTAATGGAAAGGAGTGTTATAAAAAACAATCTCCATAAGGTGTAAACTAGTCTCATTCTTTCGTTTTATGCTGGAACAAAAATACATTTTAAAATGACAGTTTTTAGCTTCCATACACATAGGGTATACGCTTTAATGATTTCTTAACATTAAAGCAGTTTCAAACCCTTTTATTGGCGCAATACTTTGATGGCTTTTTGAATTTCGCTATCGTTTTTCATACGAACGTATTGTGCTCCGTTTTCTAACCAAATTTGACTAGCAATTCTTGTTTTTACTTCAGTTTTAAAGCGTTCTTTTCCTCGTTCTAGAGCTGTAAAGTTCTTTTCAATATCATAGTAGTTTTCTGTATATTGGATTAAATTATTCAGTAATTTTTCATCCACCTGAAAATTAGAGTCAAATTGAACATAGTTTTTAAATTGAGACTTAAGGTTTGGGCGTGCTTTTACATAGTCAAATGCAAAATCTCCTAGCACGTTAGCATATTGCATACGCGTGAGATAATAGGAAGTGCCAGAAGTATCAAATGGAACAAAGATATCTGGCATTATACCTCCACCGCCGTAAACTACTTTACCTTTGGGAGTGGTGTATTTTAATGAGTCTACCATTAATGTAGAGTCAGGAGCATACAGTTCTCCATTTCTGTACCTGTCTTGCTCTTCTAACATATATTCTTCGTATCCTTCAGAATATGGTCGTTGAATACTTCTTCCGGTAGGTGTGTAGTAGCGAGCAATGGTTAAGCGTAAATTACTTTTATCCTTTAGCTGCATATCTTGCTGCACCAATCCTTTACCAAAAGATCTTCTGCCAATAATTACACCTCTGTCGTTATCTTGTATAGCACCCGCTACAATTTCGCTGGCAGAAGCACTGCTGCTGTTTATCAATACGGCAAGATCAATTCCATTTAAAATCGGTTTACTTATAGAGTATTCTACACGAGTAGGTTGATTTTTACCTTTGGTACTCACAATTTCTAGTCCTTTTTCCAAAAACATATCTGCAATCTGCACTGCTCCACCCAGTACTCCTCCACCGTTAAAACGAAGGTCAAAAATTAATTTTTTCATACCGCGTGCTTTTAAACGCATTGCTTCTTTGTAAAATTCACTTGCAGAGGTAAGCGAGAAAGAGGTAAGTTGTATGTATCCGATTTCGGAGTCTATCATAAAAGCTGCTTGAACACTACTTAACGGAATAGAACCACGAGTAATTGTTTTTTCTAGCGATGTTCCGTTTCTGTATACTGTAACGGAAACATCAGTTCCTTCTAAACCTTTCAGTTTATCCATTACCATTTGGTTAGAAATTTCGTCTTCTTTTAGCTTTTCTCCATCAATCGCCAATATTTGATCTTGAGCTAAGATTCCTGCTTTTTCGCTCGGACTATCTGGAATTACGTTAGTAATACAAAGCGTATCTCTAATAATTGAAAACCGAACACCTACACCACCAAATTTTCCCTCTATACTTTCGTTAAGTGCTTGCAATTCATTGGCAGGAATATAATTAGAATGCGGGTCTAAGTTGTGAAGCATAGTTGATATTGCTTCTTCGAACAACATATTTTTATTGATAGAATCTACATATTCTCTATCAAGTATGGTAAGAATGTCGTTTAGTTTTTGTGCATTTCCAGCTACTGCAGAATTCGTGTTTGATAAATTTGCACGTTCGTTGAGTCTACTTCCCAGAAAAACGCCAAGCGATAGGGTAAGGGCTACAATTAAAGGAATAATAAACTTAGTATTCATGTTCGATTTCTTCGATTTGTGTTATTTCAATACCTGCAGCAGCTAAGAATTTGAGTCCGGCATCATCTTTATACCCGTTTATGTAAACTACTCTTTTAATACCTGCTTGCAAAATTAGTTTGCTGCATTCTTTGCAAGGAGACAACGTTAGATATAACGTACTACCCTTCGCATTGTTTGTTGATTTGGCAACTTTTAAGATAGCATTTGCTTCTGCATGCAGCACATACCAATGTGTGTAGTTTTCTTCATCTTCGCAGCAATTATCAAAACCCGCTGGTGTTCCGTTGTATCCATCAGATATAATCATCTGATCTTTAACAATTATAGCGCCTACTTTTTTTCTTTGGCAGTGTGATAATTCTGCCCACGTTTTAGCCATTCTTAAATATGCCTTATCGTATCTTTCTTGCTTTGCTTTTTGCATAATATTTAAAGAGTGCCCTAAGATAAAAACATTTACAGTACAAACTTGTAACCCACTCCTCTGATAGATAAAAAGTGTTGTGGTTCTTTTGGATTATTTTCGAATATTTTTCTAAAAGCCAAAATATAATTATCTATTGTTCGTGGACTCGGAAATTGGTCTTTACCCCAAAGTTCGTCTAAAATCATATCGCGCGATACAACCTCGTTTTGATGCGTTTGGAATAGTTTAAGAAGTTCAACCTCTCTTTTTGATAACTTTACTAATGGTTGGTTGTTTTGTGTTAACTCGTAAGATAAAAAATCAACCGTTACTCCATTAATAGTGATTTTATCTACTGATGCTTCAACCTCTTTTTCAAAGCGTTTTAGCAAAATAGATACGCGCAACAGTAATTCTTCTAAATCAAATGGCTTAGGTAGGTAATCGTCTGCACCTAGTTTTAGTCCTTTAATTCTATCTTCAGAATTGCCCTTTGCAGAGACAAATAAAATAGGGAGTTTACTTTTTTCTCTTATCTTTTCGCAAATTTCCCAGCCAGAAGAATTGGGTAACATTACATCCAATATAACCAGTTGAAAATTATCTATGTGTTTGATGTTTGATAATGCATCCAGACCATTGTTGCAGTGCGTAACTTGATAGCCTTCTATTTCTAAGTTAAGCTGAATAACTTGCGCTAAGCTTTCCTCGTCTTCTACTAAAAGTATGTGCATGCTAATCTTTTTTTGAAGTATAAAGGTATTAACTTAATTGCATACATACTATATTCTTTTGTCATTCACTTTTCTTACAGTTGTTGCCTAAATTGTAGTTTAGGATAATTCTGTACAACATTTCTTAAATATTTCCGTAAGTAAGGAGATATATTATCTTTGTTCTATACGCGTTATGAAAATGGAAAAACTGGTTGCCGAATTCCCAAAAAATATAGCTGATGCGCTAGAAATAGCTGCTGCTTCAAACTTTAATAGTTTAGACAGAAAATTTACTTCTGTTGTAATTATTGGAATGGGAGGCTCTGGTATTGGAGGAAAGTTAGTAGCGCAGCTTGTTTCAAACGAAGCTACTACACCAATTGTATCTGTGCAAGATTACGATCTTCACTCTTTTGTAAATGAGACTACGCTTGTTATTGCATCTTCTTATTCTGGAAACACAGAGGAAACGCTCATTGCTTTGGCATCTGCAGAAAAGAAGGGAGCTACCTTAGTTGCCATTACTTCTGGCGGAGAGTTGTATTTGGATTTCAAGAGAAAGGGTTTTGATATTGTTAAAGTACCAGGAGGAAATCCACCGAGAACCGCACTCGCTTTTTCTGTTGTGCAGCTGTTAAATATTTTAACTGAAGCAAAAATTATTTCTAGTGATAAACTAAACCAAGTTAAAAAGTGCAGAGCGCTATTGAACGATAAGTTAATTCCGATTAAAAAGAAGGCAAAAGAGTTAGCTGAATTTGCAAGTAAAGCGCAGTTTATAATCTATGCAGCATCTAATTTTGAAGCTGTAGCAGTGAGAACAAGACAGCAGTTTAATGAAAATGCCAAGATTCTTTGTTGGCACCACGTCATTCCTGAAATGAATCATAACGAACTTGTAGGCTGGGGCGGAGGAAGCGATGCCTACGGAGCTGTATTTTTAGATAGTAAATTTATAAATGCTAGAAATAGAAAACGATTTGAGCTTAGTCAGGAAATTGTAAGCGCAAAAACCCAACATGTTTTTAATTTAATTCCAGAGGGAGAAAACATTGTAGAAGAATCTTTTTATTTGATTCATCTTGTAGATTGGGCTTCCGTTTTTTTAGCTGATATTAGAAGTCAAGACCCAGTTGAGATTAAAGTGATAGATTACTTGAAAGACGAACTTTCTAAATTTTAGATGGTGCAACCAACAGTCATATTTAAGGATTTAGGTTTAATAGACTACCAAGAAGCCTGGGATTACCAAGAGCAACTTTTTAAAGCAGCAATAGATCTCAAAATAGCCCAACGGAAGCAAGAAACAGAAGAAGTAACTAAAAACTATCTCTTGTTTTGCGAGCATCCGCATGTGTATACCTTAGGAAAAAGCGGATCTCTGGATAACTTGTTACTGAATGAAAATCAGTTAGCAGAAAAAAATGCAACATTTTATAAAATAAATAGGGGTGGAGATATAACCTATCATGGTCCTGGACAGCTGGTTGCTTATCCTATTTTTGATTTAGATTATTTCTTTACAGATATTCATAAATATATGCGATTTCTTGAAGAAGCCGTAATTTTAACTCTTGCAGATTACAACATTGATGCGGGCAGAGTAGATGGTTTAACAGGTGTTTGGATAGCAGGAGACACAGCAGAAGCAAGAAAGATTTGCGCAATGGGAGTGAAGTCTAGCCGATGGGTAACCATGCACGGTATAGGGTTTAATGTAAACAGTAATTTAGATTATTTTAATAACATTGTACCGTGTGGTATTGATGATAAAGCCGTTACCTCTATGCAAAAAGAGCTTGGCAAGCCGGTTGATTTACAAGAAGTGAAATCTAGGTTAAAAGTGCATTTGGCACAATTGTTCGACTACCAATATCTATGATATGAAAGAAGAATTAAAAAGTCCTGAAGTTAAAAATGTTTCGGTAGCCGTTGCATTTGAAGAGGGCGTGGGTGCAACTATTTACAATGTATATCTGATTAATGAGAGAACAGAGATGTTAGAAAATGTTCTCGTTTCAAGTTCAGGATATGGTATTAAGGTAAGTACAAATGAGAAAATTAAGACTTCTACACTAAGACATTCTTTAGGAAATATTGAACCGAGAAGCGCACGATTGATAGAACCAATTATGGAAGGTGTTTTTGGATTAAACAATCAGTTTTGGGTTAGTTTTTGGATGGGAAATAAAATGTTTGATAAGAAGTATATTTTCCTTCCGGAGAGCATTAAAGAAGAAAATTTGGTTGATTTACCTGTTCTTTGTTTAAAAGGAGTTTTAATAATATAGGATATGCCCTTTATCTTAGTTGTTTTTTTGATTATAACCTTATTCTTAACACTTTTGATGTGTTATCAAGAAAGTAAACAACGTAAGATTCATTTTTTAAAAGCTTTATTACTTTGCATACTATTTACTCCTTTGTTTGGCTATATCATCATAACTACTCAACCACTAAGAAACCCGAATGGCTGTAGGCATTGCGAAAATCAAGAAAACGAAGCTGAATACTGTTCAGTTTGTGGTAAAAACAGCTTTGGAGAACAAAAAACGCACTCATACACCGAGAACTAAGTTGAGCAGTTCTGAAAAGCTACTTCTCTTAAGAGTGTGCGCTACAAGAATTCCCCTTTGGGCTAAAAAATCTGCAGTAGAGTTGCCCCAAGCAATTACGGTTTGTGATTTGTTAAGCTCATTTTTGAGTAAAAAGCTTTCTGCATTGCTCGGACTTGTAAAAACCAAATAATCAAACGCTGTTGTTATTTCTACCGGATTTAATACCGTTTTGTAAACTACGCGCTCTATCTTTTGCGAAGTAGGAATAAGGTTAGAAATGCTTTTTTTACTTAGAGAAGATAGCGGGAAAAGTACTCGTTCTGTTTTTAAACACGAAGAAAATTCTTTTCCAACTTCAATAGGGTTGCCGGCATTCGTTCCAAAAAAATCAACGGCTATTTTCTTATTTGTAAGGTAATCTGCGGTGGACTTTCCTACACATGCTATTTTATGGTTTTGAAGCGAAATTGAACAACCGTTTAAAAAATAATCTACACTCCTTTTTGACGTAAAAAATATCCAATCAAAGTCGGACGGTGATACTTTAAATGGAACAGGTTCAAATCGAATGAGAGAGCGAGAATTTATAGAGAAGCTTTTCTCTTCTAACTTTCTTTGAAAAGAGAAAGGTAAATCTGCGGTGCTTATGAAGATCGACTTATTCAAGTTCACTACTCCCTGTTAGTTCCTCTACAATAATTTCGGCTAGACCTGTATTGTCTTCAGACTCAAATACAAACCAGTCTGCACCATCGTTTGATGTGGGCGCATAGCTAACAAATACTTTTCCGTTTTGGGGGCAATACACACCAAGTGGAAGTTGGCAACCTCCATCTAAAAGATTAAGTACTTTTCGTTCTACACCAATGCGTTCCTGGACATCTGGAAAATTTAGATTTTTAAGAATTTCAGCCATTCTTTCGTCTCCTTCTCTAATCTGTAAACCAAGTACACCTTGTGCCGGAGCAGGAATAAATTCAGTTGGATCTAGTTTTTCTACATGAAGGTCAGAAATATCTAAACCTAGTCTAGAAACTCCTGCATGTGCCAACAAGATGGCGTCGTAGTTTCCGTTTCTAAGTTTGTCTATTCGAGTAGGTACATTACCACGTAAATCTTCAATTTGTACGTCTGCTCTAAAGCGCCTTAAAAGCGACTTTCGTCTAGCAGAAGAAGTTCCTACAATTGCGTTTTTTTTGAGGTTCCATTTCTCTCCACTAGCAACACTTGTTTTTTTGATTAGCAGTAATTCTGACGGATCTTCTCTGTCAGAAACAGCTGTAATAATTAAACCTGCTGGTGGATTCGTTTCTAAATCTTTGTGTGAGTGAACGGCGAGATCAACAGATTTATTCAATAATTCGGTTTCTATTTCTTTGGTAAAAAAGCCTTTACCCTCTAATTTATCAAAACTTAAATGTTGTATTTTGTCTCCCTGTGTTTTGATGATTTTAATTTCTACAACACAGTTTAATTTTTCTAATTCGCTTTTTACGAAATGAGCTTGCCATAACGCCAAATCACTTCCACGCGAACCAATAATAATTTTTTCCATTTGTTAGTTTGATTTTAGTAGTATCTCTTTAGCCATTTTCATGGGAACAGATATGTATTTTTTCTCTAGGTAAGAGATAATTTTTTCGAGTGTTTCTTGCGAGTTTTGATCGAGTTGCTTGAGATCTTCTGCAAAAACGTGTTGAAGAGCAGTAGACTTAATTTCTTTCATTTTTGTAGGCACATTGCGCATAGCTAATTCAATCGTTCTGTGCTTATATGCTTCTCTAAAATCAAAAAGAGCTTCTGTAATAATTTCTTCTACATGCTCTATCTCTTGCGATCTTTCTGCTAAGTTTTTATTAGATATTTCTTGTAAATAGTCTACAGAAATATGCTCAACAGGATATTTTTCTTTAACCTCTGCACTTAAATCATGCGGGATTGCAATGTCAATTACTATTTTTTTGTCAGTATCTTGTCCTGCCAACTGCGCATATATAGCAGGTGTAACGATATGGCTATCGGCACCGGTACAAGTAATCATAACATCAAACCCTTTTTCAAAATGCTTTAATTCAGATAAAGAATAAGCTTGTCCGTCTAAATCTAAGGCCAGTTTTTCGGCTTTTGAAACTGTTCTATTAAAAACAGAGAAGTTTTTAAAACCATGTTTTCTTAGGAACTTACTCATGTTCGTATTAGTAACTCCTGCACCAATAATAACTACACGTGCATCTAACGGTACATTTTTCTTTTTAAGCGTGTGATAGGCAAGAGAAACTACACTTACTGGTTTGGTAGCAATACTTGTCTCTGTATAAACACGTTTCGCAGTTTCTATTGTAAAACGCATTGCCAAACGAATGGTATCTCCAGTAATTCCGAAAGCTTTGCATGCTTCAAATGCTTTACGCACTTGCGTAATAATTTCTCTTTCACCAACAATCATTGAATCAATAGAGGATGCAACTGATAGCATATGCTCTACGGCATGTTCTCCAGAAAACCTTTCGTTATTTAGAACAAAATCTTTTATCTGATCTACCTCAAATTTAGGATAAAGTGATGCGAAAAACTGCTTTAAAAAGGTGTCGTCTACATTCTGGTCGGAACAAAAAATGAACTCTACTCGGTTACAAGTAGAAAGAAACATCAATTCTTCAAGCTGCATAGATGCTTTAAAATCTTGTAAGATTTTCTCTTGTGCATCTGGTTCAATATGTAGTAAGCCAATTTTACTTACTTCTAAGTTACGATGTGTAAATGCTATGATGTGTAGTTTTTCCAACCCGTTTTTATATACCCGCAAAGATGCGTTTTTAAGCCATTTAGAATGTCATAGAAATGTCAGATAATTTTATTTAGATAGAATCTAAATAAATGATTGAAACGGATTTAAGTATTTGATTATTAGATTTTTGTAATTAGGTTTTAGTGTTAAAAACAATGTCGTACAAGAAAACAATGAGAAATATCAATTTTAAAACAAAAAAAACACCAGCTTTAGACTGGCGTTCCTTTATCTCTTCAACTATCAGCTAGTATAATTCTTCTTTAAGAGCTGTTCTATAATCTTTAATTTCTTCTCTGTTTATTTTATGATCTGCACTTTTCAGAAGAGACAATAAATAAAGAAGGTTTTCTTTATCGTCAATTTCTAAAGGATACTCTCCTCCATCTTCATCTTCTTCATATTGTGCTTCTACGTCGTAAGCTTGATTTTCAATCAGGTATTCGTAAGTTAAACGTATTACTTTTGTAACTAAAGGGTCTTGCTCTTTCAAGGCAAACTCTCTTAATTCTTTAAGTTCGTCTATTAATCCGTCGGCTAAAATTCCTTCTTTTTCTACCTTAGAGATTATTTTTTCTAATAACTTATTTGCTGCACCTAGTTTCATTGTCCATTTATTTGCTTGCACAAATGTAACATCTTAGATTGACTTCAAAGAAATATTATGCAGGATTTTGTTTACAAAATTTCTTAATGTTTTTTTCCTTCCTCTTTTCAATACTTTTTGCCCTTTTACTTTTTTTATGAACAATTGATGTGAATTGAAAAATATACACATTTAATAAGAATTCATTATTTTTAGAAATTGTTCTACAATTGTCACCATTTGTCTTAACACTATAATTATAAAACCAAAATTAACATAATTATGAAATTTGTTTCAATCACTTTTATCTGTTTTTTTCTCAGTATTTACATTTCTGCTCAGCAGGCATTGAATTTTGATGGGGTAGATGATTATATCTCTACAAATGTGTTCGGTGTATCTTCAAATAGTGCAAGAACAATAGAAGCAAGAATTAGAACGACTGCAAATGCACTTCCTGTATCTAGCGGAGGAACTGGTCAGAAAGTAATTGCAGATTGGGGAACTTTCGTAAACGGTGCACGATCTACTTTCAATGTACTCTGGGGTAATGCACTGCGCTTTGAAATTGGAGGCGGTGGTGTTAGCGGATCAATTCCTGTTAATGATGGCCAATGGCACCATGTAGCTTGTGTTATTGATCCATCTGCACCCAATAATGTAATGCTTTATGTAGACGGTGTCTTGGATGCTTCTGGGAATTTATCAATAAATACAGGTTTAAGTAATCAAATAACCATAGGTAGGAGAGTAGACAACGTCAATTCTTTCGATGGAGATATTGACGAAGTGAGGGTATGGAACATTGCGCGTTCACAAGCAGATATACAAGCAGATATGATGAATGAATTATGTACATTTCCATCTTCACTTATTTTGTATTGCCCTTTAAATCAGGGTGCCGTTAATGCTTCAAACAGCAACGTAAATGCGGCCTTTGATTATTCAAATAGTCAAGGAACTTGTACACTTAATAATTTTGCATTATCAGGTAACACTTCAAACTGGACAAATGGATTCGCTCATGGCGCTGGATTTGTACTTTCACCTGTTACAACTGTTGCTGCATGTGGTTCATACTTTTGGCCTTTAAATAATCAGTTTTACCCTTCTTCAACAGTAGCACAAACGGTTGTGAATTCTACTACAGGTTGTGCGTCTATTGAGACATTGAATTTAACTATAAATCAAAATTCTTCTTCTAGCACTTCAGTTTCTGAATGTACGAGTTACACTTGGTTGCAAACAAATCAAATCTACACAACATCAGGTGCGTATACAGATACACTTGTAAATACAGTAGGTTGCGATTCTGTAATAACATTAAATTTAACTATAACTGGTCCTACATCAACTACAGATAATATCGCAGCTTGTGAACAGTACACATGGCCAGCGAACGGACAAACTTATACAAGCTCAACAACAGATAACATTACACTACAAAGTACACAGGGTTGTGATTCAACAGTTTTTCTGATGTTAACCCTTTCAGATACAAATGCAGTAACACAAAATGTTTCTTCTTGTGGTACTTATTTTTGGGATGCAACAGGTATAGATTATACTAGTTCAGGTTCTTATACTACAACACTTTCTAACCAGAACGGGTGTGATTCTACAATTACATTAAATTTAACAGTAGTACCGTTTGATAATGCAGTAACAACCGTAAACGAAACAACTCTTTCAGCCAACCAAAACAATGCTCAATATCAGTGGATAGATTGCGCTACAAACCTTCCAGTTGCAGGAGAGACCAATCAAACCTTTGTTGTAAGTATGGCTGGACAGTATGCTGTTATAATTACAGTAGGCGCTTGTTCGGATACATCAGCTTGCATAAACTTAAACACGGCAAGTGTAGAGATAGAAGATAAAAAAATACTTTCGCTTTATCCTAATCCTTCAAATTATGATATATCTATTTACGGATTAGGCCAAGAAAGAAGTTCGGCACAAATCTTAAATGTTTCTGGAGAAACCGTTTTATCCAAAGGATTGTCAGCTTCAGATAATAGGTTAGACATTTCAACCTTGCCAACAGGATTATATTTTGTTCAAATTGAAACAGAAAAAGGTATAAAAGAAGTTCTTAGGTTTAATAAAATTGACTAAGTCAATTAAATAATCTTACGAGTAAATAGTCAAAAACTATTGAGAAAAATAAGCCGTTGCTAAGGGCTAATGCTTATTTTTGCTTTAAACAAGTTATACACATTGGGCGCACTAATATTAAAAGGAGTAGTTACAGGTTTGATTCTGAGCATTATGCTAGGACCAGCTTTCTTTTTGCTCTTAGAAACAAGTATTAGAAAAGGTATAAAAGCAGCATTAGCATTTGACGCGGGTGTTCTTGTTTCTGACATAATTTATATCATAATTGCTTATGTTTTTTACCAAGAAGTATCAGACTTTGCAAATGGAGAAAATAATGCGATAATTAAATTAATCGGCGGAATACTCTTTCTCGTATACGGCGCATTAACGTTTTTAAAGCAACCAAAAGAACAAAAGAAAGATGACTCAGGTAACGTTATAAAAACAAACAAGATCTATGCAGTTCTTTTTACAAAAGGATTGGTCTTAAATTTAGCAAATCCATTGGTAGTTTTCTATTGGTTTTCTGTTCTTGCATTAGGAGCAAATGGAAACAATAATGCAGATCTCAAAGGTATTTATATGTTTATCTACATCGTGGTTATTTTAGTTACTTTTTTTGGCATTGATTTACTTAAAATAGTTGGAGCAAAAGAGCTGCGACCTTTTATTACAAATAATGTTTTACGCTCTTTAAATCGAGTTACAGGTTCAATATTGTTCATTTTTGGCGTTTTTCTTGTTGTTCAAAGTGCAATTATTATGATGATGTAAACTCAGTTGTAACCATCACACATTTTTAGATTATAAAAAGTATGTTTAAAAAAGCGGTCTATTTACTATTGATTTTTTGTTTCTCTGCTGTTCACGGACAAGAAGTACGCAAAGAGAATTTGAGTAAGAAAGTAATTAATTACTACGACTTTAACCGAACTCAAATAGAAAGTGAAGGTTATTACTATCAAGATCCGTTGGGAGAAACAACCCTTAAACATGGAAAATGGAAGTATTATGATAGGTTTGGTGTGTTGATTGAAGTTAGGAACTATTATAAAAACCAGCCACATGGTAAGGTTACGGTTTATTATCCCAATAGAAAGAAGGCTACAGAAGGATTCTTTATTTTAGGTGAGCAAGATTCAATTTACAGCAGTTGGTTTGAATCGGGTAAATTAAAAGAAACTGGCTTTTTTGAGCTCAATTCTCCAACCGGTAAATGGCAATATTTTTACATAGATGGAAGAAAAAAACTAGTAGAAAGTTACGTAGATGACGAGGCTTTAATCGAGTCTTTTTGGTTGCCCGATTCTTTACATACTCAAACTGTAATAAATGGCACAGGTGAAAAGGCAACCTATTATTCAAATGGTAAAATAAAAGAGTATTATACGTACAAAGACGGGAAAAAAGATGGTAAGTTCGAAGAAGCATCTATTTACGGATACTATCTGTTAAAAGGAGAATTTAAAGAAAATATGAAACACGGTGAGTGGAAATATTTTTACTACACCGGCGATTTAGAAAAGATTTCTCATTATAAAGAGGATAAACTTGACGGTGACTATACCTATTATTACGATACAGGTAAATTAAACGTAGAAGGGCAATATAAAAATGGCGAAAAAACAGGGGTGTGGACCTGGTATACCAATAAAGGCACAATTGATATGCAAGGAAGCTTCACAACTGATGCTATGGATGGAAAATGGATTTATAATTATCCAACAGGCGAACTTTCGTATGAAGCATTTTATGAAGATAATTTAAAAGAAAAAACGTGGACTTACTATTACAAAGACGGCTCCACCTTTAAGCAAGGTAATTTTGCCAAGGATAAAAAGAACGGAAGCTGGCAAACGTGGTATGAAAATGGAAACTTGCTGATGGAAGGTAATTATGTTGATGATCTTGAGCAAGGTGTTTGGAAAAATTTCTGGGAAAATAGTGAAATGAAAAATCAAGCCACATTTGTGGATGGAAAACTAAACGGAGCTTGGGTTTCATTTTATCAAAACGGTAAGCAAAAACTATCTGGAGAGTACGAAGACGAAATGAAAGTTGGAGAGTGGTCAGAATACTTTGAAAACGGAAAGTTAAAAGATGTAGGTAATTACAAGATAAAAAAGGATAAGTCAAAGATTGGTTACGGACCAATGAAAGACAGAGAGAAAAAAACAAGTGTGAAACATGGCGAATGGCTTTCTTTTTCTGCAAAAGACTTTCAGCTTACACAAAAGGGTAATTATAAGAACGGATTAAAAGATGGAGAGTGGATTGCCTACTATCCTGGAGGAAGAACACCCGTAGTAATATCTAATTATAAAAATGGTAAGTTAGATGGGAAAATGACCGAACATCGCAGGCGCGGAGGTAAACTACGTTCTGAAACCGACTACAAGAATGGTTTAAAACATGGGAAGGTAGTGATATACGACAAGCGAGGAAGAAAAACTGCCGAGTTCAAATATGACAATGGAAACAGAGTAATAGAAGGCGCTCAAACAGGAAAAGGAAGCTTTACACCAAACTAAACTCAAATTTATGCTTTATATTACCTATAAATATTAGAGCTCTTGATAGTTTTTGATATTACCTATAAAGTATTAAATTCACAACAAAAATTTTTGCATGCGTTTTGTTGTTTTCTTATTAAGCTTAGTTCTAGGTTTCAATGCTTACTCTCAATTAGCTAGGCCAGAGAATGGAGTTGCTCCTTCAGAGGTTAATTCAATTATTCTAAGAAATTGTGAAATAATTGTTTCGCCAGATAAAACAATTCCTAAAGGCTCAATTCATATAGAAAATGGCGTAATTAAACATATTGGCTTAATTATACCACCAGTTAAAGGAGCTGTTGAGATAGATATGAAAGGGAAAACAGTAGTTCCTTCGTTTATAGAAACATACGGTTCTTTTGGTATAAAAAGAGCTGAGAAGAAGAATAAAAGACCTGGCCAGCAATTGGAGAGCTCTAAAAACGGAGCCTTTTACTGGAACGAAGCCGTACATCCAGAAACACAAGCGATTGATACCTATACCTATAACGCAAAAGAAGCAAAACGACTTATGGAAATGGGTTTTGGTGTAGTGTCTACACACTATGATGACGGAATTGTAAGAGGAACGGGAGCAATTATTGCATTAGGAGAATTAGATGCGCATGCTGCGATTATTAATCAAAATGCTGCCCATTACTTTAGTTTTTCAAAAGGCAGCTCGAATCAAGCGTATCCATCTTCGCAAATGGGAAGCATTGCATTGTTAAATCAGTTTTTTGAAGATGCTAAATGGTACGAAAATAATGAAGAAAGCATAGAAAAGAACCTTTCTTTAGTGCACTTTAATTCTAGTAAAAACATCCCTTTTATCTTTAAAACAGAAGATAAATTAGAAGTACTTAGAGCAAGAAAAATTGCTGAACAAAATAAGTTTAACTTCATAGTTGTTGGTGGAGGAGACGAGTACGAGCGTTTACCAAATTTTAATGATTCTACTCCGCTTATTGTTCCAATTAACTTTCCTTCGCCGTATGAAGTGAAAGATCCGTATGTGGCTAGACAAATTCCATTAAGCGATTTAAAGAAATGGGAGCTTGCTCCTTCGAACCCCTATTTCTTAAGCACAAATAAAGTGCCTTTTGCTATTACTTCAAATGAGATTAAAACGGTGAAAGTGTTTTGGGAAAACTTGAGAAAAACACTAGAGCGCGGATTATCAAGAAATAATGCGATAGCTGCTCTTACAACTATTCCTGCTCAATTTCTAAATATACAAGACCAGTTTGGAACATTAGAAGTAAATAAAAGAGCAAGTTTTAGTGTGTTTTCGAAAGACCCTTTTGTGTATAAAGACGCTGAACTATTAGAAAGTTGGGGGTTAGGGAAACAGACAATTATAAAACAACCCACTGAAATTGATGTCAGAGGAAATTATAACATTACGCTGCAATCCAACACGTACGAATTAAAAATTTCTGGAGAAAGCGAGAAACCGAAAGGAGAGGTAATCGCATATAAAACCAAAACAGATTCAAATACGATGGTAAAGTCTGTAGATACCTTAAAGGCTAAAGTATTTATAGAGATTGAAAAGAAGGATGTTGCGCTTCAATTTAATTTAGAAGACGACAATTACACGGGAAGTATAACCTTACATTCGAAATATAATCAAAGATTGGGTGTTTTTGAAGGACAAGGATTACTGCCAACTGGAGAGTGGATTAAATGGATAGGAATAAAAAATAAAGCACATAAAGCGGTAGAGAAGAGAGAGCAAATAATTGCCGTAGACAGCCTGTCAACAAAACACATTTGGTATCCCAATATGGCCTATGGCTTTGATTCTATGCCCCAACAGAGTACTTACGTACTAAAAAACGCAACGGTTTGGACCAACGAAGAGCAAGGCATTTTAAAACGAGCAGATCTTGTAATTAAAAAAGGTAAGATTGATTTTGTTGGAAACGGAACATATTCTATTCCAAATGATGCAATTGTAATTGAAGCCAAAGGTTTACACGTTACTCCAGGTATTATTGACGAACACTCGCATATTGCTATAAGTAAAGGTGTTAATGAGAGTGGTCAAGCAATTTCTGCAGAGGTGAACGTAGGTGATGTAGTTAGATCTAACGATATAAACTTATATAGACAACTCAGCGGAGGAGTTACAGCTGCGCAATTACTTCATGGTTCTGCGAATCCAATTGGCGGACAAAGCGCTCTAATAAAGCTAAAATGGGGTTTTGAGCCAGCAGAAATGCTCATTTCGGATGCACCCAAGTTTATCAAATTTGCTCTTGGAGAAAATGTGAAGCAAACCAATTGGGGAGATTACAACACCATTCGTTTTCCGCAAACGAGAATGGGAGTAGAACAGGTATTTTATGATGCTTTTTTAAGAGCGAAAGCGTATAAAAAAGAATGGGATGAGTACAATGCCTACTCAGACAAGAAAAAGCAAAAGCTAGGATTAAAAGCGCCTGCTATAGACAAAGAATTGGAAATAATTTGGGAAATCGTTAATTCTGAACGCTTTATATCTTGCCATTCTTACGTTCAATCAGAAATCAATATGTTGATGCATGTAGCAGACTCTATGGGATTTACCGTAAATACATTTACGCATATTTTAGAAGGCTATAAATTGGCAGACAAAATGAAAGCCCACGGCGCTGGAGGAAGTACTTTTTCTGATTGGTGGGCATACAAATACGAAGTCAATGATGCTATTCCATACAACGCTTCTCTGATGCACGAAATGGGGGTGTTGGTTGCCCTTAACTCCGACGACGCAGAAATGGGTCGTAGGTTAAACCAAGAAGCTGCCAAAGTAATAAAATATGGAGGCGCCACAGAAGAAGAAGCGTTTAAGATGATTACCTTAAATTCGGCAAAACTTTTGCACTTGGATGATAGAATAGGAAGTTTGAAAAAAAATAAAGATGCAGATGTGGTAGTTTGGAGTGCGCATCCGCTTACGGTTAAGGCCAAAGTAAACTACACTTTTGTAGACGGTTATTTACTTTTTGATGCCAGTAGAGACAATGATATGAGAAAAACCAATGCACAAGAGCGTGCAAGAATTATCTCTAAAATGCTAGAATCAAAAGATAAAGGAGAGCGTACTACTGCTTTCATAAAAAAGAAAACCAAACACTATCACTGCGATACAATAGGAGAATAATGAGAAATAGATATTTACTTTTTTTGTTGGTAATAGCCAATATTGCATGGGCACAAGATAAAATTCTTATTGTAGGAGGAAAACTACATGTGGGAGATGGAAATGTGCTTGAAAATGGTTTAGTTGGAGTGCAAAATGGAAAAATTACTTTAGTAAAGAACGCGCTTACTTACAGCTACAATAATTCAGAGTGGGATACAATTATAACGGCTACCGGTAAAGAAATTTATCCCGGATTTGTAGCCCCAAATACTACGCTAGGATTAACAGAAATTGATGCTGTAAGGGCAACGCGCGATTTTGATGATGTGGGGATTTTCAATCCGCATGTTCGGTCGTTAATTGCATTTAATACAGAAAGTAAAGTAATTAGTACAGTAAGAACCAACGGTGTATTAATTGGACAAGCTACACCCAGAGGAGGAAGAATTTCTGGCACTTCTTCTGTGATGCATTTTAATGGTTGGAATTGGGAAGATGCGGTTATTAGAGAAGACGATGGTATTCATTTAAATTGGCCAGCTACACTTAGTGGTGGTGGTTGGTGGGCAGAACCAGGGTCGAAAAAAAAGAACGGAAAATACCAAGAACAAGTTAAAGAAATTGAAGATTTTTTTGAAGCCAGTAAGGCATACGCAGAAGAAAAAAATATAGCTAATCCCGATTTAAGGTTTAAAGCTATGAAAGCGTGTTTTGAAGGAAATCGCAGAGTTTATTTTCATGCAGATGAATTAAAAGCACTAACTGATATTTTAGAATTTATTGCTCATTTTGAGATTCCCTATCCTGTTATTGTAGGCGGATATGATAGTTATTTAATTACAAAACAATTGAAAGATGCAAATATTCCAGTTATGCTTAAACGTCCGCATACACTGCCTGTAAATGAAGATGATGATATAGATTTACCGTTTAAATTGGCTTACTTATTAAAAGAAGGTGGTGTACATTTTTGCATACAAAACGCAGGAGAGATGGAGGCGATGAATGCCAGAAACATTCCATTTTTAGCAGGTACTGCTCATGCTTATGGTTTATCAGAAGAAGACGCAATTTCTGCGGTGAGCTTGTGGGCATGTGAAATTTTAGGTATCGCTAATGATTACGGATCTATAGAAATAGGTAAATCTGCAACATTATTTATTTCAGAAGGAAATGCACTAGAAATGAAAACAAATCAAGTATCAACGGCCTTAGTTCAAGGTAATTTTATTCCGCTTTCTAACAGTCAGTCTTTACTATACGAAAAATACAAAGCTAAATATAAAAAAGAAGGTAAGCTTTAAACATAAAAAAAGCGCAATTGATTTCAATTGCGCTTTTTGTTTATTCAAATGTAGTCTTACATTTTAATTTCTTTTTGCATTTTGTTGGCTGCTTCTTTTCCTTCTTCAACCATTTCTGCTCCTTTATCTTTAGCAGCATCTAACATTTCTTCTCCTTCTTCTACCATGTCAGCACCTTTTGCTTCAGCTTCGTCTAACATATTCTGTCCTTCTTCTTTAACAGTATTTACGGTTTCGTCAACTTGGTTTTCAACCTTATCCATTCCGTTTTCTGCTTGTTCTTTCATTTCGTTTTCTAACTTATCTAAATCAGACTCGCTAGTTCCACCACAAGATGCAATTGACATAGTTAGTACAGCTGCTGTTGCGAAATACATTACCTTTTTCATTTTCGTTTGTTTATATGTTTATCTAACAAAAATATAAGATTTTTCTAATTTTCTGTAAAATAGGAAGCTTTTCTTTTTAAAATGAGGGTATTACGTTAATCTGTTTTTGTTTATTTAGAATCATACTAAAGAAAATTCATTTGTTTTAAAGTTTATGCTAAATTTGATGAACAAGAACCTTTTTTAAGGGTTATGTTAAAATAAGTACAAATTAAAAATAAATTAAAATGGCATTTGAATTACCACAATTACCTTACGCTCACAACGCGCTTGAGCCTAATATTGATACAAAAACGATGGAAATCCACCATGGAAAGCATCACCAAGGATATACAAATAACTTGAATAATGCGATTGCGGGTACAGATTTAGAAGGAAAATCTATCGAAGAAATTTTGGTTAATTGCAAAGATAATACAGCAGTTAGAAATAACGGTGGAGGATACTACAATCACTGCATGTTCTGGGAAGTAATGTCGCCAAACGGAGGAGGAAATCCATCTGGAGAGTTAGCAGACGCAATTAATACAGCATTTGGTTCTTTTGATGCTTTTAAGGATGCTTTTGCAAAAGCTGCTGCAACGCGTTTTGGTTCAGGATGGGCTTGGTTATGCGTAAAAGACGGAAAGTTAGAAGTTTGTTCTACAGCAAATCAAGATAATCCATTAATGGAAGGAATTGGTTGTGAAGGAACGCCAATCATGGGAATAGATGTTTGGGAGCACGCTTACTACTTAAATTATCAAAATAGAAGACCAGATTATATCAACGCATTTTTTAATGTTGTAAACTGGGAAAAAGTTACAGAAAACTTTAAGAATGCTAAATAGTTAGTATTCGTTTTAATCAGAGTCCTTTCGTTTAGAAAGGACTTTTTTTTTGCAAAAAAAATCCCCTCTAATTTATAGAGGGGAAAACTTAAAATTTTATTAAAACTATTTAAAGTTTCAAAAGCCTGAAAACAGTTCGTTAGAAGTGATTCCTGTATTCTTCTGAGGTAGAAACTACCTTCAGGCTACCTGCAAGGAAAATAAAACCTAATGTGATTTGAAAGTATCTAAATGCACATTCAAACTACTAAACGTACCTGATTCTAAAAGGGTTGGCTTTTTTGTAAATTTATTCGATTTAATTAATAATAAAGAGTCTTTCGAGTTAATAATTGCATGGATAACTATATTCGATAAAAGCTAAACTCGTTTATTTATTTAATTTGATATTCAAAATATCTTTTGTCGTCTATTTTTCTAATCCGAACAATGTTCACCTTTTTTCGTTGATTAATTTCTTTTATTAAGACACTTCTTTTGGTTTTTATGGTCTCATATGAGTAATGCGCGATATTTAATATCTTATCTAGCTCATCTTTGGAAATATTATTCCCCTTATAAGTATTTAAGATTTTTTCTATGTTTATATAGCTATTATTGCTTTTAAAAGGTTTTTTATTTTTAATATATATTATTAGACCTAAAATTAGAAAAGTAGCAGATATAAATATTAAATATAAAATTTTATTGTTGTTGTTCTTTTTTGATCGATAGAAGTTAAAGTAATTCATGACATTTAATTTTTCTGTTTTCATTAGATCAATTGAATCTAAATAACTTTCGTTATTTCTAAAAAATAATTGGTTGTCATGTATATATAAGTAGTTTATTCCATTAATTGAAGGTGTAGTTGTTAAAAATGGGATCTGAAACAATTCACCCTTAATTTTATTGAAAATTTGGTACCGGCATGTCCCATTTGAGTTATAGAAACCCATTAAGTCGTATTTTTCGCTGTGGTATTGGAAGTCTCCATTATTGATTCTTAGTTCTTTATCTCCTTCATTAGTAAAGTCAAATAAATTTTTATATTCTGAGGTGATCAGATTTATTTCTCCAAGAGAAAAGTGGTTAAATGCAAAATTTGAATTGGCTTGTTCGTTTGAATAATGATTGAGCAAGACAGTTATTTTGTCTTTGGTTTTCCAAGAGTTTACCACTTTTCGTGCAGTTAAAGGATAATTTCTTACTTCTTTTTTCAGCCAACTACTAGACTTTTCATCGAAAAAAATTAAATGAGGAAAAACATTGAATAATCCCTCACCCCCATATGAAAATAATGTATCTCCATGCGTAAATAGATTTCTTTTAAAATTATGTCCGTGATAAATACTTTTGCTTAATTGTAGAACAACGAGGCTATCATTATTTTCAATCTTAAATAACATTAGAGTTCCTTCGGGGTTATAATAAATGGTATTTGCATCTTTGAAAACGATGCTTTTAAAGAAATTATTCTTGAAGTTTAAAAGTGATTCATCTACGCCCATTTTAGTAATCATAGTATGAATTTGAAATGTATCAATTGCTTTTTCTGGTGCAGCGGAATACAAACGAAAAGAAAGGAATATCAAAAAAAGTAAGGGGATGGTTTTGTTCATAGTCAAAGGTAAAAAAATAATAGGTGTTTTTAGGTGTTTTTTACTTAACTCACTTATTAGTTTGAGATTACTTTAATATTATTTACTTTAATTTAAGAAAAAAATCAAAAATTATGAAGAAAAAAAGAATAACCCGTTCCTTACTTGTAGTGTTTTTTGCTTTACAACTTGTTTCTTGTTCATCAGAATATGTGAAGATGGATGCCGATAGTTGTGATTGCTTCCAAAGTGATCCTGGGCTCGAGATTGACTATGAAACTGAAAAAATGAAATACAATGGTGAAATATTTTCAGGAATTGTATGCGAAGAAGATAGATATTCTATTGAAGAGATCACACAATATGAAGAGGGTAAGCGCACTATCGTTAGTGAGTTTGAAATAGACAAAGGTATTGATCCATGGTTATCCGAATATACAGAATATAAAAATGATGAAAGAATTAAAGAAATTCGATTTGATTGGAATGGTCAAATTGGAGAGATGACAGAGTACTCTCCAATTACTGGAAATAAAATAAAGGAATCCCGATATTGGATAAATGGTGAATTGAAAGAAATAGTGGAATATGATGTCGAAGGTGAAAGATTGCGAAACGAATTTTACTATTATAATGGAAATATAAAAAAGAAATGGGATGCTAAGACAGATGAATATATTAAATACACAATCGATGGAGAAAAGTATGAAAATAATGACGATTTCGAAATCCCTCAAGAAATGGAGGAAAATTAATTTGTATTTAAATAATAAATCAATAAGCCTTTTGCCAGGAAATAATTATTTCCTGGCGTTGTTGCTTGTATTTTTTACGCTCAGTGGTTTTTGTCAAAAAGATTCTCAAAGTATATTAGAATATAAAAGTCCTAATTTAGATTCGATACAAAAATTATCTAAAAAAAATATGTTTTCATTTATTGCATTCAATGAAACAAATTTTGAAACTAAATTAAAATCTATTTCAACATATTTTGATTCTTTAGAATTTGAGAACGAAAGCTTGAAGAAGTCAAAAAGTGTTTTAATAAATAAAAATCAAAATTTAGTGTCGTCAGCTACATTAGATTCAATTCAAATAAAGACTCTTTCCGACTCACTAATGATATGCCAGATTTTGAAAAAGCAAAATAGTTTATTAGTCCAAACAGTAAAAAAGGATTCAGTTCTAATTATTAATTTATTAGACTCAATAAAACATTTTCAAAACTCTGAGAAAGAAAGTCAATTGCAAGATATTCTCATTGATAGTCTATATTCTAAAATTGATAGTTCGTTAATTGATTATGCTAAGGTAATTTTTCCAGCTGAAGGAGATGGAGACTGCGAAGTGACAGTTTTTAAAAAAGATAATCAGATTAAAAAAATTGAGGCTCTTTATTTCGCTACTATGGAAAGTTTAAGCAAATATTACTATTATGATAACAATCAATTAATTTGCATAAAGTTGACTAAAATTTCTTATGACATGCCTGTCTATATGGAGGATCATGCTGTTGAGTCTATTGAAGAAGAAGTTTATTATTTCAGTGATAATGTATTGTTTTTAGCAAGAGATAACAATGAAAAGAATTTGGATAACTCTTATCTAAGTTTGAAACAAATACAATTGATGACAGATTTGTCAGTTGTTTTAGCTAAACTTAATTCAAATTAAATTACTTATCGGATTCTCTTGATGAAAATTAAAAATTTCAAAGTTATGTTTATTGGCGAATTAAATTTTTAAGGAAGTGCAATCTTAACGACAAATATTCGAAAAATAATTAATGCGACAGAACCCAGAATTTAGAACCGTGTTGCTAAAATTTTTACAAAAAATAGATTTAGCACTCAGAATTTATTAAATTAATCAAAAAAAACATGAAAAATTTACTTTTTTTCGGATTTATCTTCGTCATAAATAATATTAATGCACAAGATACAAGCAAATTTAATTTCACTCAGAATTACAGCAAAGTAATAACTTACGAGGTGGAAGGTTTAAGTGAATCAGACCTTATTGTTGCAAGCGCAATGTTTTTCAAGGGGTTTCTCAATGATGGCCAGAAAAATTTAATTAACAACCCCTTCAATTATCCAAAAACACCTAATCACCCGCTAAATCAATATGCACAAAATATTGAATGGATAAACTGTGCGACTTCAGGTTTAGTTTATCAAAAGCCTGTCACAATAGGTGAGAAAACGATTGATGTTAGCCTTTCCGAAATGGGTGCTTGGGGAGGCAGATATTCTTTAGAAGATAAAATAACCTATGATTTAAAAATAAATATAGAAAATGAAAAAATATCATTTTCGATTGAAGATGGACAGTATGCTCGTACTATTCAACTCACTACTGATACAAAAAAAGAAAGAAGAAAAACCTTCGACCAAATGTTTAACAAAAAAGGTGAAATTAAAAAAGTATTAAATAAGGATGCTGAAGTAATAGCTAAAGCCATTAACAATTCGATTTCGATTTATTTTAATTTCATTGAATGTTTCAAAAATAAAAAAGCGAAAATAGATTCTGAGTTTAGCATCAGATTTAATAAACAATTAAAAGAGGATTCAATAGAACAAAGACGCCTAGAAGAAGAACAGAAACGTCTAGAAGAAGAACAAAAACGCTTGGAAGAAGAACAAAAACGCATTGCGCTAGAACAAAGACGTAAAGATTCAATAAATTCTTTATTTACTGGAATAGTTGTATCAGAGAACTTCTACGACGGTGACCATAAGATTGAGATAATTCCAATAACAAGACATGGTAAAGATACTCTAAGTTATCCCAGTAGATATAAGGAGTTTTATTACCTTCAAAGTGGTGAAAATGATGAATATTCAATTCTTGAAAAAAACGGCTTAAATAACAACGGTGAAAATATTACTGGTACATACGTTAAAGGTAGATGGGCTAAAGGCGAAGTTTTGGTTGAGGAATTCCAAGACGACGGAAGTGTTCTTACATCTACGAGGACCGTTCCAAGAATTATTGAAATCGAACCTGTTGTAGATGGAAGCACCGACAAGTTCAACAAATTTTCGGGTTATTGGGAAGGTAAATTTACAGAAACAAAATACAAAAAAAACAAAATACATGGCGAGTGGAATGTAATTGTTTCCAATAATGGCATCGTTGTAGGAGAAGCTATATCTTATTATATCAAAAGAGGAGGTCAAGCAACACAAACAGATCGAATTAGTGGAGTACTTTCAACTAATGGAGAGTTTAGTATGAAAGCCACATCTGGTGCAATTTTTACCGGGCGTATAATTGGCGGTTCTGTATCTGGGAAATGGGTTAATGGCGAAAATCTTGGTGGTAGCTTTACGGGAAAAAAAGAGTATCTGTAAGTAAACGCCTAAAGTATTTGATGTGAAGTTAAAAACTTAAGTAATACACTAGATAATGTTTGATATAAAATGAAAAATTATAGTCTTTCTTTGTTTATTGGTTTTTTTATCGTTTTTTCTTTCAGTTTTAATAGTGTTTCTGCACAAAAAATTACAAAAGCAAAAAAGTTAAAATTACAGAGCAACGGACTAGTTTATTCCCGGAAGGATCAAAGTCCATTCACGGGTATTGCAGAGTTCGATTTTTCAGCTATGATAGGTCTTCTTCCTGAGAATTATATGTTTAATTACTATTTGGTATTGGGCGAAAAGTTAGATGTAATTTATAATGTACGTGGTGAGCTAAGTTTCAAAGATGGTAAACTTAATGGTTTAACTGTGTTTTGGAGAAATAAGACTAATTTATTGTCAGAAGTAAATTTTAAAAATGGTGAACTAGATGGTGTTTGTAATGTCTTTTATAAAAATGGAAGTAAAGCTTTTAAGGGTAGTTATAAAAATGGCAAAAAGGAGGGGTTACATATTATTTGGGATGTAAATGGGAATTGGACATCAATTCTAAACTACAATGCTGATAAAGAAATATTTATTAAGAAATCAGATTTGAGTCAAGAAATAATGAATATGCTTACCCCTAAAACGGCAATAAATACCTATCGATCTGATCAGGTATTTTATAAGAACACATCGATTTTAGTTTCTGGGATACATCAAGATTATGCAAAAAACGGAAAACTAATTTCAGAGTCTAATTATACAAATGGTCAAAGGGATGGGTTACTTAAGGAATGGTATTCAAATGGTAATCAAAAGTTTGAGGGAAGTTATACAAATGGCAAAAAGGAGGGGTTACATATTATTTGGGATGTAAATGGGAATTGGACATCAATTCGAAATTATAATGCTGGTAAAGAGACCTTTATCAAGAAAGCAGATTTGAGTCAAAAAATAATGAATATGCTTACCCCTAAAACGG
>Ga0209138_1000260_pt1 | contig 54591 bp, 47 predicted proteins | sample SaaInl3SG_22_DNA_FD_184645 | JGI IMG/M metagenome (GOLD analysis project Ga0209138, IMG submission 184645) | Marine microbial communities from expanding oxygen minimum zones in the Saanich Inlet - ESP_153SG_22_DNA (SPAdes) (version 2) | ecosystem: Environmental > Aquatic > Marine > Intertidal...
ACCTAAATACTCCTGAGACGCCCGTGTATCACAAGTCCTCTGTTCTCTACGGTTTAGATCTAGCAAGAAAATCGATAGTTAAATCGAGGCAAATTGTGGTTGTTGAGGGTTACACCGATGTCATGGCATGTCACTTGGCCGGAGTAGAGACCGCTGTGGCTACCTGTGGAACTGCTTTCGGTGAAGATCACATTCGCATAATCAACAGAATGCTTGGACAGTCGAGTGAGCCGGCAGAGGTTATTTTCACTTTTGATCCAGATGCGGCGGGGGAGAAGGCTGCGCTTCGTGTCTACGGTGATAGCTCCAAGTTCAATGCCCTGACTTTTGTGGCCAGTGGGCCTGACGGCCTTGACCCGGCTGACTTAAGACAAAAACACGGGGGTGATGCAATTTCGAAGATGCTTGAGCAAAAGAAGCCTCTATTCGAATTCGTAATTCGCCATCGTATCGGCCAATTTTCGTTGCAGGACCTGGATTCTAGGGTTGCAGCAGCAAGAGCTGCCGCTCCAGTGGTTGCCGAGATAAAGGACTCGGCGCTTCGCGCTGGCTATACCAAGGCACTGGCGGATTGGGTCTCGCTGGATTCGCTTGAAATTGAGCAGATGGTCAGGTCAGGGGTGTCAACGGCTGTGAAACAGAGGGTCGAGCCAATGCGTCAGACAGGCGAGGCCTCCAAAGCTGCTCCAACGCCGCAGAACAGGCTGGAAAGGCAAATCCTTGAGGTACTCGTGCAGTCGCCTACGTCCTTCACAGTTGAACAGCTTCGGCGGATGGTGGCCTCTGGCCTGTCTGAACCTCAAAATCAGCGAATTTTGGAGGCTGTATTATCGCTGGCTACCCAGCTAACAGATAAGAGCTTCGGCAACCTACTCACCGCCACTGTAGGGCCAGAGGATGTTGATGTTGTCCGAGCGCTGGCAATGGCGGAACTGCCGGTTGCCAACAATGCGGCTTTTGCAAGGTACACATCGGGAATTGTCAGCAGTGCGATGTTGAATACCTTGGGCAGGGAAAAGCTTGATTTGATGGCCGCTCTTCGAAGAATTGATGGAACCGCTAGCCCCGATCAATTGTCCCAGGTTCAGCGAGAGCTTGTGAAGCTTGAAGCGGAACGACGCGATTTGATGAAATAGCTCCTCAATCTGCTAATGTTTATCTCGCGTCCATTGGGGTGCATTCCTCGATAGCTCAATTGGCAGAGCAATCGGCTGTTAACCGATAGGTTCTTGGTTCGAGTCCAAGTCGAGGAGCAATTACATCCGGGGAGCCGATGAGTAAACAAGTCGTCTCCACCTCTATTTCAGTTGCACTTGCCACAGGCCTCTACGGAATATCCTTCGGCGCTATTGGGGTAGCCGCCGGTCTCAGTATCCCCGCGGTTATGTTGCTTAGCCTTCTAATGTTCTCTGGCGCCAGTCAATTTGCATTTGTAGGAGTGATTGCTGCCGGAGGAGCGCCGATTACTGCTATTTCCTCGGCTTGGCTGTTGGGAGTCAGAAATTCCTTTTATGCTCTCCGGCTGAGCCCAATTATCGGCCCGACCGGTCTTTGGAAGCTGTTGGCCGCGCAACTCACGATAGATGAATCGAATGCAGTTTCAGCAGCAGAGGATAGCCCTCGCAATCAAAGAGTTGGCTTCTGGCTAACGGGTGCTGCCGTGTATTTGTTCTGGAACTCTGCAACATTCTTGGGTGCAATAGCCGGAAATCTTTTGGGGTCAGTAGAAACCTGGGGTCTTGATGGAGCTGCCGCTGCCGCCTTTCTAGGGCTGTTATGGCCCAGGCTCAAAAACAATCTTGTGCTTGCGGCCGTTGGAGGACTCGTTGCAGTTTTGGCGATTCCCTTCACACCGGCGGGAGTCCCGGTGTTGCTTGCCGCGGCCGTTGCCTTGCTACCGATTGGGGGCAAAAAGTGATTTTGACTGTAGTCCTTGGTTCACTTGCGGTGTTCAGTTGGAAAATTATTGGCTACCTAATACCCGATCGTGTTTTTGGGGAAAAAGGTCGTTTGCTCGCGGATCGAGTGACAGTCACGTTATTGGCTGCGCTGGTTGTGCTGCAGGGCTTTGCGGTTCAGAGCTCTCTGGTGCTGGATGCAAGAGTGCTATCTCTGGGAGTTGCCTCTATTTTACTGGCGCTCCGAGTGCCTTACATTTTCGTTGTTTTGGCCGGTGCTGTTGTTGCCGGTTTTGCAAGGGCCCTAGGCTTCTAGATCATCCTCGCCGGGCATCCACGATTCACCAGCTTGTCCCCAGCCCATTTGCTTGATGGCCTTCTTCATCTGTTTTATATAGGGCTTCTCAAGGCGATCGGCATAGAGAGTGCCATCCAGGTGGTCATATTCGTGCTGGAAGATTCTGGCAAGCCAGCCGGTCGCCTCTATCTGAAAAGTCTGACCATCTAAGTCAAGGGCAGTCAGAACGGCCTTCTCGTATCGGTTCAGAGGGAAGCGCTCACCTGGGATTGATAGACAGCCCTCCGAATCTAACTCTTCGTCAGCTTCTTCGGCTGGTATACCTGAGACTGCCAAAGTCGGGTTTATAGCGACACCTCGATAGGTCTCGTTTTCATCACTCCAGGAAAAGACAAAGATTCTTAGGCCTTGGCCGATCTGCGGCGCTGCAAGGCCAACCCCAGGGGCTGCGTCCATGGTTTCATACATGTCTGCGACTGTGTCTCTGACGGTCTCGTCGATCTTGTCGACCTCCCGCGCACGCGAGTGCAGAACGGGGTCCCCTGTAATCAGTATTTTTCGAATGGGCATCAGTCCAATCTATCGAACCAAAGGGCTTATTGGTCTAGGCTTTTAGAGCTTGACCGTCGACAGGAGAAACGTGGTGTTTTCGCCAGAAATTGTCAGAGGTTTAGCAATTCTCTTGGCTGTTATTGGTGCTGTATTTTTGTCATTGGGTGCTCAGTTTCAAAATGATGCGGTAACTAAGCACCATGCGCCGAATCAGTCTCGACTCGGAACGTTAAATGTCCGACAAGTTTTGGATTTACTTCGCAGGCCTCGTTGGCTGACCGGCACCAGCTTCTTGGTTCTGGCTGTTGCCTTCCAGCTAGGCGCACTTGCCCTGGCTCCTTTGATTGTGGTCCAACCCATTGGGGCAATTGCTCTGATAATGACCTCGTTGCTCAATGCGCGCATCTATAAGCTCAAGCTGAACCCCAAGACATTTCTTGCAATCGCCCTCACCACAATTGGGGTTGGTGGGTTTGTTGCCTTTGCGGCCTCCAGTGCCATTGCTGTTGAAATGAGCAACGAAAAGTTGCTCCAGGTTGTTGGCATATTGTTCTTGCTGCTTCTTATGTTTGGCCTGTTATTTTGGAGGTCAAAAGGTAAAGTCTCTGCGTTGCAATACATCTTCGGAGCTGGCGTCCTATATGGGTTCGTGGCATCACTGGCAAAGGTGGTAATCCAAAGGATTATGCAGCAGGACTACGATCTTTTGACGCTGTTGGCTCTCGCCTCGTTGCTCGGTGCAACGCTTCTTGGTGGTTGGTTTGTTCAAAACGCCTATGCCTCAGGACCGCCTGATTTGGTAATAGCTGGGCTCACGGTTATTGATCCCGCCGTTGCGGTTGGGATAGCAATTGTTATTCTTGGAGAAGCTCAGGAAGCTAGCGCGGTGCAGGTTGCGGGTTTCGTGATTGCTGGTATCACCGCCGCTTCTGGTGTCATTACATTGAACCGGCACCATCCGCAGTTGACAGATAAGGGCACGAGTGAAACAGTCGATTAGGGTCGTGATTGCTTGCGATACCTTTGCACCGGATATCAATGGGGCTGCCAGGTTTGCCGAGCGTCTGGCCGGGGGTCTGGTTCGCAACGGCCACGAAGTGCACATCATTGCTCCCAGCAATGAAAAGTGGTTTGGTTCTAGGCACGAGGTCCATGACGGTGCCAGCATGATGGTTCACAGACTAAAGAGTCACCGGTTGCGCAATCACAAAACTTTACGCTGGCCAACACCATTTGGGATGCGCGGGGCTATAAGAAAGGTCATTCTGGAAGTTAGGCCAGAGGCGCTTCACATCCAGTCACACCTTATGGTCGGTAGATTCGCACTGTCCGCAGCCCGCGGTGTCAAGTTGCGGAAGATTGCCACCAATCACGTGATGCCAGAGAACCTGATGCGTTACTCGCTATTACCCAAGTCACTGCACCCCATTGCTATGAAAATTCTTTGGTCGGATGCAGGTCGGATTCTGAAGAAGATGGATGCCCTTACCACTCCAACTAGAAGAGCCGCGGATCTACTTGAAAATGCAGCAGGCCTTCAAGGAGTACTTGCGATCAGCTGCGGAATAGACGCATCAAAGTTCGCTAACGCCACACCAACTCAAAACATTGAGCCTGTTGCACTTTTCCTTGGAAGACTCGACGACGAAAAGCGCATCAACGTGTTGCTTGAGGCTGTGAGCAAGCTCACAAACCACCCGAGCTTGCAGCTTAAGCTCGTCGGCGATGGTGGAGAGCGAGATCGATTAGCTCACCAGGCTCAGAGACTCGGAATCTCAGATCGAGTTCATTTTCTTGGGCACATTGGTGATGACGAGCTCCCCAAGGCTTACGAAGATTGCACGGTATTCGTTATGCCATCGATTGCTGAGCTGCAGTCGATCGCCACAATGGAGGCCATGGCCTCTGGAAGGCCTGTGATAGCCGCAGATGCGATGGCGTTACCTCATCTGGTTCACGACGGTGACAATGGGTACCTCTTTCCGCCCGACGACTCTGATGCACTTAGAGATCGTCTTGATTGGGTTTTGTCTGCTGACTCTAAGGAGCTGGCAAGGCTCAGCGAGAATTCTATGCACCTGATTCAGTCACACGATATAGCCAGAACCATAACAATTTTCGAGGACCTATACCGTGGAGTTGGTGACCAAGCTCCGACCACTCTTGATAACGAACCTTCCTACATGCTCCCAATTGGAAGGCTTTCGGCATCGTTGAGACGCAGGGTCGAAGAGTTCCGTGCTGAAGCGCTGAGTCTTCGGAGGAGGGCGGAGGAGGCTTCCGAATCTGCGAGAGGCCGTTTCAGCGGTGCGGCGGAGGAAGCAAGAGAGCGCTTGCTTGAAGTGCGCGGCGAAGTTAGAGAGCAGTTGTCCGAGTTCAGAGCAGAAGTCACTGAAGCAGCAAGAAAACTGCGGCGAAAGAAGGGCGAATAGTCCTCCTTGAAACATCAAGTGGTGTTTGGGCATCTATTTTTACTACTGAGTCTCTTATTTAGATTGGTCAATTTTTCCTACATATCGAATTAGTATTAGGCCAAAGTTCCAGAGTCGGAATCTTCAGTTCTGGGCAAAGCATTGAAGGGGTTCCTATGACACAACATCCGTGGCTAGCACACTACCCAGAGGATGTTCCTCACAATCTTGAGGAGCACAATTTCCGAAACTTGCCTGAGCTGCTTGCGAATGCGAGCCAGAGGTATTCGGACACCACCGCGTTCACACAGTGCATGCCAAACGGCATGAACGGTTCGCTTACTTACAGCCAAGTCGACCAGCAAAGCGATGAGTTTGCAGCGTACCTTCGAGAGGACCTCGGCCTAAAGGCCGGAGATCGAGTGGCAGTCCAAATGCCAAACTGTTTGAGCTATCCGATTGTTGCATTTGGAATCTTGAAAGCAGGATGTGTCATCGTTAACACGAATCCGCTTTATACGCCATCGGAGATGATTCATCAGTTCAGGGACTCTGGTGCCAAGGTTCTGGTCGTGATCGACATGTTCGCAGACCGTCTTCCAGAAGTGATTGGTAAAACCAACATCGAGACCGTAGTAACCGTGAAAATTTCGGAATATTTTCCTCCAGTTGTAAGAACGGTAATCAGAGGTGTGCAGCGATACTGGTCTCGGACACTTCCAAAAGTAGAGGTTCCGCACACGCTTTTCGCCAACGCGATCGCCTCTGGCAAAGCAAAGGCAAATGGAGCCGATTACCTTCAAGGCGTTGGTAGCGAGTCAGTTGCTGCGCTTCAGTACACCGGGGGCACAACTGGAGTTTCAAAGGGCGCCAAGCTGACCCATGGAAACCTAGTTTCTAATACGATTCAGATGATTCAAATGAATGGCAAGCACATTCGTAAGGGAACTGAAGTCGTTCTTACCGCCTTGCCCCTGTATCACGTCTTTGCATTCACCGTGAACCTCTTGAGCTTTTACCACGTTGGCGCAAGAAACATTCTGATACCTTCACCAAGGCCGCCCTCAAATCTGAAAAGGGCTCTGGAAAACTACAAAATCACTTGGCTCAGTGGAGTCAATACTCTGTTCAATGCGTTGCTGAATGAACGATGGTTCAACGACAGCCCTCCAAAGCACCTAATAGCTTCCGCAGCTGGCGGAATGGCGCTGCACGAGTCGGTTGCTTCGAGATGGCAGGCAGTTACTGGCACTCCAATTGTGGAGGGTTATGGCTTGACTGAGTCCTCACCGGTAATTTCTTTCAATCCACTCGGCGGGCTAGTAAAAATTGGCTCTATCGGGATCCCAGTGCCCTCTACTGACATGCGCTGTATTGACGAAGACGGCAAACCGCTAAAGCAGGGTGAGGTTGGAGAGATCGTCGCAAAGGGGCCCCAGATAATGCAGGGCTACTGGGGGCGGGATGATGAAACAGCCGCCACGGTTGTTGATGGTTGGCTCCGCACCGGCGACATCGGCATGATGGATGAGGACGGCTACTTCAGGATTGTCGATCGAAAGAAAGACATGATTTTGGTGAGTGGCTTTAACGTTTATCCAAACCAGATTGAAGAAGTGATAGCCGCCATAGAAGGTGTTGTCGAAGTAGGGGTGATTGGAATACCTGACGAGAAAAGCGGGGAGAAGGTCGCAGCTTTCGTTGTTTCTTCAATAAATCAGCCCTCAAGAGACAAAATCATTTCACATTGCCGAGAGCAGATGGCCGCTTACAAAGTTCCATCGGTAGTGACATTTGTGGATGAACTTCCAAAGAGTCCAATCGGAAAGATTCTTAGGCGAGAACTCAGGGATGGGTCACTTGCTTCAGATTCTTCAGCTAGCGACACAAGCAAGGGAGCATAGCGATGAGAAATCTAATGATTTTGGCCGCTGAGGCCGCGAGCGAAGCAACAGTTGTAAATGAGTTTGAGCAAACTTTGCTACGAATTTTCGTACTAATAATTATGTTCGGACTAGGTGCTGGACTGACCCCCAGGGACTTCACGCTGGCCCTCAGGCGCCCGTGGGGTCTGGTTATTGGTTGGGTGACCCAATTCGGCATTATGCCGCTTACCGTCTACATTCTTGTTGTAACAGTGCTGCTGCCATTCTCGTCAGGCGAGGGGATACTGCTGGTGGCGCTGGGTGCTTTGATTATGGGAAGTGTGCCTGCAGGGACCACCTCTAACTTGTTCACCTACTTTTCAAAGGGAAACTTGGCGCTAAGCGTGACGATGACAGTTAATTCAACTCTCTGGGCCTTTGTAATGACTCCCGCAGCTTTGTTTATTTACTCGAACTTCTTGGGTCTTGACGAGTCATTGAGCATCGAATTTGGTGAGTTGGCACTGGTCATCTTTGGCCTGATCGTCCCTGTTGGCCTAGGTATGCTGTTGCGACGCGTGAGTGCCAACATCGGCTCTGTCTTGGAGTTGATTGGTGGCGTCTTTGGACTGCTGTTTATTCCATTCCTTATTATCATTTGGGTTCCCCGTAACTGGCAACTGCTTGTTACAACCGAGTGGCCAACCTATGCGGTCGCGATTGGTATGGGCCTCGTTGGCATAACAGTTGCTTACTATCTAGCTAAGTTGATCAAGGTTCACCCAATGAACGCCAGAACCATTGCTCTGGAAACAGGGATCAATAACGGCCCTCTAGCGATAGCGGTGATCGTTGCGGTTTACATAGATAACCCCGGAGTCGATCAGATTCTGCTAGTTCCGGCTCTCTATTCGCTGTTTATAGTGCTGATTTCGACTGCGGTTACGCTCGTGTTTAGACGCGCGAATCTCGCGTCCGAACAGAAGATCCCAAACCTGCTCTAGCAATTGGGTTAAAAACTGACGGCTTGTCTTCTAAAGGGATTTGGTTGACTAAGCTTTAGGAGGCTGGGGGCGTTAGCTCAGCTGGTTAGAGCAAACGACTCATAATCGTTCGGTCGCGGGTTCAAGTCCCGCACGCCCCACTTTGCAGCTCTTCTAATGCACTTATGCGTTTTTGCCAAAGGACGCTGTTGTTTTAGACAGCGTCTGGTCTGTCCCATAGAGGAAGTGCTTTGACATATCCGTCGAGTATTTCGATAAGTAACTGCTATTGCCCAATTCCTCCGCAACTGCACGATGGTGGATCACACTTGCACCGCAACAGAGACCAATCACAGAGGCGCCTGCAGACGCGGCAAAAGCCGCGAATTCTGCAGCTTCATAACGATTCGCAATTTGTGCCTCGAGCGCATCCGGGAACGTCCGGGAGGTTGGGAGATTAGCTGTGTTGCCTGCATCCGGCAGGTTGAACAATGTGGTGTGCTCATCTGTGGTTCTATAAGCACAGGGCATAGCGCAAGTGTTATGCGCACCTACTGCATCGGCAATGGACTGGAAGATAGGCCTGATGGTACCGGGCCCTTGGAAACAGTTTGTGCCCACTACATCTGCTCCCATGGAGGCCAAAGCCTGACAAGCTTCAGCAGGCGTTTTGCCATCCATTAGTAGCCCAGAGTCGAAGACAGCGACATTCACAATTGCAGGGAGCCCAGCGGCCTGTATTTCCTCGAGAGCAATTTCTGCCTCAGCCAGAAAGTACATAGTTTCCGCAAGAATCAGGTCTGCGCCTTCTTGCTTGGCCCAGGAAACCATCTCGCGATACATCTGCCTCACAGCGTCTGCAGTTTCAGGCCTTTCAGGGTCGAAAATATTTGAGTTGGAAATGTTGCCTGCCATGAAGACCTTGCGGCCAAGGGCCACACTCTGTTGATCGGAAACCTTTTTGGCAATTCTCAATGCCGCACGGTTTAGCGGTTCTAGCAGGTGCTCCTCGCCGATAATCCGCATTTTTTCACGGTGACCGTTGTAAGTGAATGCCAGGGCTATGTCGCTCCCAGCCCGGACAAAGTCAGTTGTTACTTGTTCGAGAACCTCAGGATGGTCGAGGGCGACTTTCGGGACAAACTCACCGGCTTTCAAATACCCTCTGCGTTCAACTTCAAACAGATAGCCGCCGAAGAGCATTACTGGCTTTTCGACCCCGAGTCTCTCGATAAAAGATATTTTGGTCATATTTGCCTCCGGCTCAATGATGGTAGACAAAGCAAAGCTCTCAAAATCCGTCGAAATAATTGACGAAGTTTATACGCCTGCAGTTCCGCGAGTTCTAAGCCTAAAGTATCTGCGAAAGGAACTTTTGGGTCCGCGCTTCTTTGGGGTTGTCAAAGAGTTCTGATGGTGTTCCAACCTCCACGATTTCACCGGCATCCATGAAAATAACGCGGTCGGCTACTTCTCTAGCGAAACCCATTTCGTGGGTGACAACCACCATGGTCATGCCTTCTTTGGCAAGCTCCTTCATTGCATCCAAAACCTCGTTGATCATCTCTGGGTCAAGCGCTGAGGTGGGCTCGTCGAAGAGCATCACCTTGGGAGTCATGGCGAGTGCTCGGGCAATTGCCACACGTTGCTGCTGCCCTCCAGAGAGCTGCGCTGGGAACTTATCAGCCTGCTCTGGAATCTTTACGCGCGTAAGCAGCTCCATAGCCAGTGCCTCAGCCTCAGTCTTTGGCAACCCCCGCACGCGTCTTGGACCTATAGCAACGTTGGTTAGAACCGTGAGGTGTGGAAAAAGGTTGAAACCTTGGAATACCATTCCTGTCTCTCGGCGAATTTCTTGAATGTTTTTAATGTCGGAGGTCAGCGCCGTTCCATCAACCGAAATGTTTCCCTCATCGTGCACCTCGAGCCTGTTTATGCATCTGATGAGAGTCGATTTTCCGGAGCCTGATGGCCCAATTACAACGACCACCTCTTGCCGACCAACCTTTACGTTGATGTTCTTGAGCGCCTCAAACTCTTTGAAGCGCTTATAGACTCCCTCAATTACGATGATGGCCTCATCACTTCCATGCTTGGAAGTTATTTTTGACGCGTCGTTGAATACTTCATTGCTCATCGGATACCAACTCCTAGTTTCTTTTCAATTCTTTGGCTCTCTCGGCTCATTACGTAGGAGCCGACCCAGAACAAAAGTCCAACAAATGCTAGTGATTCATAGACCAGTCCTTGGCCCAGGTAGTCATCCTGTTTGGTGATAGCGGTCCCAACATTGAGTAGTTCAAAGACGCTCAGTGCAACCCCGGCAAGCGTTGTGTCCTTGAACAGAGAAATAAACTGACCGATTTGGGCGGGAATCACGTTTCTGAGGGCCTGGGGGAGGGTTATCAGAACTGTTATTTTGGTCGCACTCATGCCGAGTGCTTTACCTGCTTCGGCTTGGCCCTTTGGGATGGATTGCAAGCCACCACGTATAACTTCGGCTAAGTAGGCAGCCGTGAATAGAGTGAACACGGTGACCGATCGGAATATTGGATCTGGGGTGATGGAAGCGGGTATAAAGAACTCCAGGGCAACACCTGCAAGTAGGAGCAGCACGAACAGCGGTGCACCTCTAATCAGCTCAATGTAAGCGGTCGATAGCCATCTCAGAAGTGGCAGGGCAGATCTTCTTCCAAGCGCCAACAGGATGCCCAGTGGGAAGCACAACGCGATGCTCACGATGGCCAAATAGAAGTTGATTAGGAACCCGCCCCATTCTTCCAGGGCAGCCTGACTTATCGAAATGAATATCAACGACAAAGCTGGAAGCACGTTTATCAGAACCCACACAATGCCGGGTAGCTTTGACAGGGCAGTCTTCCTCCGGATGGATCCAAAGATTCTTCCGGCAATAACTGCGAGGATTACATAGAGGCCAAATAGCAGTGACGCCATGTCGCCACCCAGGGCAATCAATAGTGCGCCGGTTGCGATTAGTAGACCAAACCTTTGGAAGGCCTCCCAAATGGTGCGTGCCAACTTGATTTGCTTCCCTGGGCCCCTGCCGCCGGCAGCAAGACTGGAAATACCAAACACAAGCGCAAGAAGAGAAAAGCCCAGTAGGTAGATCAACTCGTCCGGGAATCGTCCCACCAAAAGTATCTTTAGGTTTACTTGGATGATCTCCCATCGTCCCGTAACGAAGACAAATTGGAGCGCCTGCCAGATTACGTAGAACAGCAAAGCGGAGGACAGAATAGTCAGGATACCGTCCGTGACAGATCTAAACAGGTTCCTTCGAATCCAGGTAATCATCGCTCCACCAATGCCAATCTACGGTTGAAGTAATTCACGACGAGGCTGGTGGTTAGCGAAATTCCTAGATAAACCAGGAGAGTTAGCGTGAACGCGGGCACCGCTGGAGATCCGTTACCTACGGTTATCTGAGCGACCTGTGTGAGCTCGAAGTAGCTAATCGTTGCTCCAAGCGAGGTGTTCTTGATCAGGTTCAAGTACTGATTTCCTATTGCAGGCATGGCAATACGAAATGCCTGCGGAAGGATAATTAGTCGCATCTTTTGAGAGCCGCTCAGCGCGATGGCATCAGCTGCCTCGCCTTGCCCTCTGTTCACCGCAAGGATCGAACCTCTCACAATTTCAGCGATGTGGCTGCTGGTGTAGATAACAAGCGATGCCAGCAGAGCAAACAGGGAAGGGTCTATTCGTAGCCCTCCGGTTGTGCCTCGACCTTCTACAAAAGGAGTCTCAAAGCTGTATCCAAAAATAATCCACGAGCCAATTAGGACAATGGCAAACACCACAAAGCCGTAAACCCAAGCTCTATCTTGCGTTCCGGACTTGTCGGCCTGTCTAATTCGCAGTTTACCGACGACGAATGCAATGACGATCGCTGCAAAAATAATAAGAACCAACTGCCCCGTTGGGCCCAAATACCAGGGAATAGCTATACCTCTATTGGAGACCACGAAGAGGTCAAAGGGGACCCAAGCATCTTCGATGCGAGGGAATGCCTGTAGGACCACTCCCAAATTCATAAAGGTGATCAGCAACAGCAACGGCAGGTTGCGGATTAGTTCAACGTAAACCGTTCCAAGTGTTCTGACCATGAAGTTTTTGGAAAGCCTGGCAATTCCAACAAGGGTTCCGAGGATTGTTGCCAGGATGATGCCAACAAATGACACTCGAATGGTGTTCAGAAATCCCTGGACGAAAGCGTCTCTTACCGGCTGCGATTGATCAAAGTCGTTGCCGGGGATTGTGAAGTTGGCTGGATTATCCAGAAAGCGAAGATCGGTCTGGATATTTGATTTAGAAATGTTCTCTTGATAGTTGCTGTAGAGCCAGAACAAGAGGGCGAAAACGAGCAGAAGAGCTAGTATCTGGAGGGCCCATTTTAGAGCCGTAAGGTTTCGATAAAAGGGGACTTTGGCAGGTGTGCTTGGAAGAGAGCTCATAGTTCAGAGCTCCCTCCCAAGCAACATTGCTTTTTGACTTTAGTGTTTAACGGTAAGGCGGTGCGTAAAGAATTCCACCGTCGTTCCACAATGAGTTTAGACCACGGTCTAGCCCAAGTGGTGTTAGGTGCTTGGCGAAGATCTCACCGTAGTTACCGACCTGCTTAACAATCTGGTAAGCGAAGTCCGTTGGCAGAGAAAGGCTTGGGTCTAGAACCGCAGCCCCATCGCTACCAGGAACTTCTGCTCCAAGGAATCGAAGGATTCCAACGTCTTCGGTTGATGAGCGAATGCTGTCAACGTTTGCGCTGGTAATTCCGAATTCCTCAGCCTGAATGGTTGCAAGTACTGCCCAGTTGACTGCCTGAGCCCATGCTGTGTCTCCATCGAGGACAGCTGGTGCAAGTGGCTCCTTAGAGAATACCTCTGCAAGGATTAGTAGCTCATCTGCACCGTTCGGGTAAGCAGAGCGCAGACCAGTCAGCTGGCTAACGTCTGATGACCATCCATCACACTGCCCGGCTAGGAAGGCCTCAAGGATTAGGTCAGTCTCGTCGAAGGACCTGATCTCCCAGTTCAACCCAAGTCGTGATGACTCAAGTGCGGCGTTACCTTCAGTGGTGGTTCCCTTGGCAACACAGACAATTGCACCGCTCATGTCGCTTAGCGCGTCAATGCCGCTGTTGCTTGCGACCATCATTCCTTGGCCGTCATAGAAAGTTGGCTGTAGGAAAGTAGCTGCCTCGCTACCGTCTCGGGTTGCGGTCCAAGTGGTGTTTCTGACAAGTACGTCAATAGCGCCGGACTGAAGTGCGGTAAAGCGGTCAGCAGTCTCAAGGTCAACCATGTCGACTGCAGAAGCGTCACCTAGGACGGCCGCTGCAATTACTCGACAGAAGTCAGAGTCAAAACCAACGTGCTCTCCGGCATCATTCAAGACAGCGAATCCAGGTAGTGCATCGCGTGTTCCACAGCGAACCGTTCCGGCTTCCTTTACGGAGTCCAGAACTGAAACAGCGGCTTCAACAACAGTCTCTGTCGTTGTTCCCTGGTCAGTAGTAGTAGTTGCGGTTGTTTCCTCATCTGCAGTGGCACAACCGGCCAGAAAAAGGGCAGCTGCAGAAGCAACGGCCACAATTTGTAGTGATCTCTTTTTCACGGGACCTCTTTCAATTTGTGAATCCGAACTCAACTTTGAGTTCAACACATCCGAACTGGACGCATAGCTTCAATTTATTGCCGCGGCTGGCATGATTCCACGTCACAGCCTCAATCGTTACCTAAGCGTGATGGCTAAAAAACGTTCAATTTGCTTGCTCCTCAGAGCTTAGAAATATAGCAATTAGCGCAAAGCGATTCATAAGTAACTTCATCGCCGTCAATAGCTACCTGTTCACCGCTGAAGGTAAAAGTTCCATTCACCAAACGACCGTTGAACATTGCTTTACGCCCGCAGCGGCAGATGGTCTTTAGTTCTTCGAGGCTGTGGGCAATTTCGAGGAGTCGTCGTGACCCTGGAAAGCTCAAGGTCTTGAAATCGGTTCTGATTCCATAGGCCAACACCGGCACTCCATCCAAAACAGCGATTTCTAGGCACTGGTCAACCTGGAGCGGCGTCAAAAACTGAGCTTCATCGAGTAGTAAGCAAGCTATGTCGTGATTGGAGTTCTGTTTTGCCTTTTTCACCTCTGCCGAAAACAGTTCACGCAAGTTACTTTCGGGTGGGATTAGAAAATCAACATCTCTTGTCACTCCAAGACGGCTGACGATTGCCTTTTCACCCTTGGAATCGATCGCAGGCTTTGCTAGTAGCACGTGTTGAGAGCGCTCTTCGTAGTTAAAAGCTGCCTGAAGCAGGGCGGTAGATTTACCAGAATTCATCGCCCCGTAGCGGAAATATAGTTTGCTCATGATTCCCTAAATGCTAGTGCCTGAGGCAAACCAGCACGTGAGAAACCTCCGCAGTTGCTGAGAACGTTTTGACTTAATCGGCTATTGAGGTTTATCTTGAATTTACCGCCCTAGATCATTGGGGAAGATGTTTATCTCGGGCGGAGGTTGAACTGGGCGATTGCACAGTGTGGGTTTTATCTTGCCCACAAACAGTCTGTGAGAATGTCAATGACATTCTCGCTGAGTTTGGTCTGTCCGGAAGCTGGAAGAGCCAACCACTAATTCCATCGTCTCACCAAGTCCAAATCGACTGTGTTCTTTCGCACGCTTCAGTTGCCGATCTCGCCTCAGCGCTCTCTGGGACAGGAGTGAGTGCGGAAATCGAGATTATTGGCGCTGATTCACAGCGACTGCTTATCCATCCCCACCTCGGAATACACAGCCAGGCGATTGATTCCATGGGCGAGCCCGTGCTTCGCGGCACTCAGGTCAGCGCGATGCTGGCAAGATCCAATGGGAACCTTGCAGAATTTGAGAGACACATGCGCCTGGCAACCGGGCAGGCATGGCTGGACCTACTGGATCCACTGCGAGTGCCACTTGAAGGTGTGACTTATCTTCCGAGAGCTGTTTAGAGTGACCTGAAAGCAAGAACCGCGTTGTGGCCACCGAACCCAAAACTATTTGAAATAGCTATTGCATCTGGTCGTGCAAGGCTCGTTGGTGCAACTGGTACATGAAGGGGTATGGCTGGGTCTTGGTTATCTAGATTTATGGTTGGCGGCACCATCTGATCCTTGAGGGCAAGAATTGTGAACACGGCTTCTATCGCTCCGGCGCCACCGAGCAGGTGCCCAGTGGATGCTTTTGTTGCTGCGACGAGCAAATTATCAGTGTGGCTGCCAAATACTCGCTGCATGGCAGTGTACTCGGCGATGTCTCCAACTGGTGTTGAGGTTGCATGAGCATTCACATGCTCAACATCTTCTATGCCAGCGCCTGCCTGTTCGAGCGCATCGAGCATAGCTCTGGCAGCGCCAGCTCCCTCGGGGTCGGGAGCGGTGATGTGATAGGAATCGCTGGTAACTGACCCACCAACAATCTCACAATAAATCTTTGCACCTCTGGCCTGTGCGGCATCTAGAGACTCCAAAACCAGTGCTCCCGCACCTTCTCCCATGACGAAGCCATCTCGATCGCTGTCGTAGGGTCGCGACGCTTTCTCAGGTGCATCGTTTCTCTTGCTGAGGGCGTGCATCGCGGCAAATGCTGAAATTGGTAGCGGGTGAATTGCGGCTTCTGCACCGCCAGCAACAACAACGTCGGCTTCGCCACGCTGAATTCTATGGAACGCATTCGCAATTGCTTCATTGCCAGATGCACAGGCAGATACGGCCGTTCTTACGCCCGCCCTCGCACCAAGTGCCATGCCGATAGCCGCAGCTGGACCATTTGGCATGAGCATCGGGACAGTCATCGGCATTACCCGTCGAGGACCGCGTTCTTTTAGCGTGTCAAAAGCATCTAGAAGCGTCCAAACCCCTCCGATGCCAGTGGCAAAATCAACGGCCAATCGCTCTGGCTCTACTTCTGGTTCTCCGGCATCTGCCCAAGCTTCTCTTGCGCAAATTAGGGCAAACTGACTAGACGGGTCTAGACGCTTTGCTTCCTGAGGCGTTAGAACGCTGCTTGCCAGCACTTTTGCTTGACCAGCAAAGGTAACTGGTATTTCGTATTTGGCGACCCAGTCCTGTTCGAGAGTAGAAACACCGCTCTCACCTCGGAGCAAGGCCTCCCAGCTGCCAGGGGCGTCACCAGCTAAGGGGGTCGTCGCCCCTATGCCGGTAACCACCACGCGGCGCATGTTAGTCCTGGTTCTCCGTGATGAAGTTGACTGCGTCTGCAACGGTAATCAAGTTCTTCACTTCTTCGTCTGGAATCTTCACGCTGAACTTGTCCTCGGCGTTGACAACAATTGTCATCATCGAGATGGAGTCAATGTCTAGGTCATCTGTGAAGGACTTGTCCATTTGCACAGCGTCGGTCGCGATGCCAGTCTCGTCATTTACGAGTTCTGCTAGTCCAGCTAGTACTTCTTGCTGAGTGTGTGCCATTTGGGCTTCTCCTTATTGTTGATGTGACTTCTAGTATTTTATGGGAGTTCTACAACCTGAGCTGCATAGGCAAGACCTGCGCCGAAACCTATTTCAAGAGCATAACCGCCTGACTTGACCTGACCTTCATCCAGCAGGCGGTGCATTGCCAGTGGAATAGAAGCAGCGGAGGTGTTCCCAGTCTCTGCAATATCGCGTGCGATAACTACCGAATCGGGCAATTTGAGTTGTTTTGCGAGTTCATCAATGATCCTCATGTTTGCCTGATGTGTAACCAGTGCGCTGAGATCCTTCGCTTCGAGACCGGCTGCTTCTAGTGTTTCGGCAGCTACTTTTGCCATTTCCCAAACAGCCCACCTGAAGACCGATTGACCTTCTTGCACAAGCGTTGGCCAAGGAGCGTTGCCATCTCTGAAGTCCAAAATGGAACCCGTCATGCCAACTTTGTCCCAATTGCTACCGTCGGCACCCCAGACGGTTTGTGAGATACCCGGGTGGTCGCTCGGGCCTACAATGGCGGCCCCAGCCCCATCTCCAAGCAAGAAACTGATGCTTCTATCGGTTGGAGATATAAAGTCGGAAAGCCTCTCTGCTCCCACGACCAGAACATATTCACTTACGCCAGAACGAACCATGGCGTCCGCCTGAGCAATGCCGTAGCAATAGCCAGCGCAGGCCGCCGAGATGTCATAGGCGGCAGCCTTATGAGCTCCAACCAGTTCGGAGAGCAGTGATGCACCGGAGGGGGTTTGGTAGGGGAAAGAGATGGTGGCGAGTATCACCGCGCCAATCTTGTCCGGATCAATCCCGGCTTTTTCAATAGCTTCCTTGGCAGCGGTTGTGGCCAAATCCATCAAGCTCTGGTCGTCGGAGGAGCGGTGACGAGTCACTACGCCGGTGCGTTGCCTAATCCATTCATCCGAGGAATCTATCGGTCCTGCAATTTCATCGTTGGTAACCACCGTGTTTCCGCGCGCAGCGCCAAGCGAATAAATGCGGCTGTGCTTAATTGGCTCAGACTGTTTCAGAGTCTTCATGCAACGACCTTTTCAAAATCAACGGGCGTCTTCAAGGCTAGCGCTGTTGCGGAAGGTACGTTGCGCTTCACCATTCCTGCCAGTGCTCCAGCAGGGGGAAGTTCGACAAAACTGAACGGATCAGCTGGAAGGGATTGCATGCACTTATCCCATCGAACCGGGCTTGCTACTTGCTCAACGAGGGATTCCAGGAACGATTCTCCTGAGCTGACTAATGCGCCATTTGAATTGCTCCATAGCAACATCTCTGGATCGTTAGCTCTGATTTCCTTGCAGGCCTGATTGAGCTCTTCTCTGGCCGGTGTCATGAAATTCGTGTGGAAAGCACCAGCCACTTTTAGCTCAATCACACGGGCACGCTCCGGCGGCGCTTCCATTAGGAGTTTGATTGCATGGCTTGGGCCAGCAGCGACTACCTGACCGGGGCCATTGAAATTTGCGATGGTTAGCCCAAGTTGTTCAAGCTTGGCCTCTATTTCTGGCATTTCGCCGCCGAGTATCGCAGCCATGGAGGTTTCGCTTGTCTCTGCGGCCCTGGCCATTGCCTGGCCTCTAATCTTCACCAGTGAAATTGCATCCGTGTCGCTCAGTACGCCCGATATTGCGGCAGCCGCAAATTCTCCAACTGAATGACCAACCACCCCTTGGATATTGACCTGAGAGAACGAGGCCCTGAATGCGGCGATAGACGCTCCAACGATCAAAGGCTGAGCGATTGCAGTGTCTTTGATTTCGTCTTCGGTGGCGGTGGTGCCAAGACGCAAAAGGTCCAAGTCACAAGCTTCCGAAAGTTTGTTGAGTTCTTGCGCAAAGTCTGGGACTTCATCCAGCCATGATGCAAGGAAACCCTCTGTTTGTGAGCCCTGGCCTGGACAACCGACAATTATCATCTCTTTTACCTTCTCAGTCCTGATTCGGAATCGTTTATGGAACCTAAAACTATTGCAATTTGTAAGAGAAACGCTGTTCCTGGTTCTGTTGGGTCCACTTCGATAATCTCCTCAATTTTCTTGAGGCGATATCTGACTGTATTTGCATGAACAAAAAGCTCTTTGGAAGTAGCCTCAAGTGACCTGCCAAGCTCCAGATACGCTCGGAGGGTTGGCATGAGGTCAGTTTGAGAATCGGCAAGTGGTATGTAGAAATTTTCAAGAATTGTCTGTTTGGCAACAGGGTCACCTGCGAGTGCTCTTTCTGAAAGCAACGAGTCAGCCCTGGTTGGTCTATGCATTCGACTTGCTGTTCCCGCCACCGCGTAGGCAGAAAGGGCTGCGTTTGCTGATCTGGATGCGTCTGACACGCTTAAGACCGTTGGCCCCAGCACCAGAGGTCCACTTGCAAAGTAGCTCTCTAGTCCGATTGCAACAGCGTGGATCTTGTCCGAAGCTTCGGCATTGGCTTCGATTAGGCCAATCACTATTACCTGACGGCGTCCCTGTATGCCAATCAGGACATCTGCCCCCAGTTTTCTGGCTATTTTCCGAACTGCATCTGAGTCTTCGCTCACCGGGGTTCCCCCAAGCAGCACCGCAACCTGACCATCGGCTTGCCATCCAAGTGCTGCAACACGAGAGCTAATCTCTTGGGATCTTTCGCCGCTGATTATTGAATCAACCACTAGCGCCTCAAGGCGCGCATCCCAGAGACCTCGGGCTTCGGCTGCTTTGGCATAAACATCGGCGGCACTGAATGCCATGTCGCGGGAGTATTTCAAAATTGCGGGTTGTAAATCAGGATGGTCTCGAACCACTGCCTCTTCAACCATCTCAACCACAACCTGAATTAGCTGGAGTGTTTCCTGAAGGGAAATCGACCGGAGTAGTTCCCTGGGGGCATTGCCAAAAACGTCGGCAGCCACCCAGGGTTGCGCTTGTGGATTTTCATACCAATTTATAAAACTGGTGATTCCGGCTTGAGCTACACCGCCAACCGCTGCTCTTCTGGCCGGAGGCATATGTCTGTACCAGGGCAAGGTTTCATCCAGCCGAATGAGAGTCGCGGTGGCAAGCTCTCCGGCGATGGAGTTCAGCCACGCAAGATGCTTAGGCTTCTCCACCGGCCGATCCACTTGTTCCCGCCGACACATCGTGCAGGCGATACTTATCGATAGCTTGCTGAGGAATCGCTGCGTCTATCTTGCCCTCTTCAACCAGCTGTTCCAGCACTCTTACCGCAATAGAGGGTCCGTCTATCTTGAAGAACCTCCTGGCGGCTGGCCTGGTGTCAGAGAAGCCAAAGCCATCGGCACCGAGTGTTGCATACGCCCTGGGAACCCACGGCCTAATCATGTCCGGCACGGCATGCATGAAGTCGCTGACTCCAATCACTGGGCCTTTTGCTGATGCCAACTTCTCCGTTACATAGGCAGTTTTAGCTGCTTCGTTCGGGTAAAGGAATTTGTGCTCGTCAACCTTGAGGCCATCGCGACGCAGCTCGGTCCAGCTTGTGACTGACCACACATCTGCCGATACGCCCCACTCCTGGAGCAGTTCCTGGGCCTCGATTGCCCAGGGCAGTCCAACTCCCGATGCCAAAATGCTGGCCTTGTGGCCAGGCTGTGGGTTTTGGCTTATCTGGTGTATTCCACGGATGATCCCGTCAACGTCTACACCCTCTGGTTCGGCTGGTTGCAGCATCGGTTCGTTGTATACGGTGAGGTAGTACATGACGTTTGGATCTTCATGCTGACCGCCATACATCCGCTCAATTCCGCTTCTTACGATGTGTGCGACTTCGTAACCGTAGGCGGGATCGTAGCTGATTACCGCTGGGTTTGTGCTTGCCAATACAGGGGAGTGGCCATCAGCGTGCTGCAGGCCTTCACCGGTAAGAGTGGTTCTTCCAGCCGTCGCACCAATCATGAAGCCACGAACCATTTGGTCGCCGGCTAGCCATATGGCATCTGCAGTTCTCTGGAATCCAAACATTGAATAGAACACGTAGAAAGGAATGATCGGTTCGCCGTGGGTTGAATAACTTGAACCAGCTGCTGTAAATGCAGCCAGCGACCCAGCCTCATTGATTCCGGTGTGCAAAATTTGTCCATCGGTGGATTCCTTGTAGCTCAAAAGGAGTTCACGGTCGACCGACATGTAATGCTGACCGCGCGGGTTGTAAATCTTCGCCGTTGGGAAGAACGCATCCATCCCGAAGGTACGAGCCTCATCGGGGATAATCATGGAAATTCTTGGACCGGTGCCCTCGGATTTCAGAAGGTCTTTCAACATCCTGACGAATGCCATCGTGGTGGCGATCTCCTGGTTTCCCGAGCCCTTCTTAGGTGCCTCGTATGCCTTGTCCTCAGGCAATTTGAAGTCCACATACTTACTGCGACGTTCTGGTAGGTAGCCACCAAGCTCGCGACGACGCTCGTGCATGTACTGAATCTCAGGTGCATCTCGACCAGGGTGGTAGTACGGAGGCTGGTAAGGATCAGCCTCTAGCTGGGCGTCCGTTATCGGAACGCGCATTTCATCCCTGAAGCCCTTGAGGTTATCCAAGGTGAGCTTCTTCATCTGGTGAGTGGCGTTGCGACCCTCAAAGCTCTTGCCTAGCCCGTAACCCTTGACGGTCTTGGTGATGATAACCGTTGGCTGCCCCTTGTGGTTGACAGCGGCTTTGTAGGCAGCGTAGATCTTGTTGTAATCATGACCACCGCGCTTGAGGCCCCAGATCTGGTCATCTGTCATGCCCTCAATTAGTGATGCGGTTCTGGGATCACGGCCAAAGAAGTTTTCTCTTACGAAAGCACCAGACTCGGCCTTGAAGGTTTGATAGTCACCATCCGGTGTCTTGTTCATCAGGTCAACAAGCGCCCCATCATGATCCTTGGCTAGCAGGTCGTCCCACTCGCGTCCCCAGATCACCTTGATGACATTCCAGCCGGCACCTCTGAAGAAGCTTTCGAGCTCTTGGATGATCTTTCCGTTGCCCCGAACCGGACCATCTAGTCGCTGCAAGTTTGCATTCACTACGAAAGTTAGATTATCGAGGCCGTCATTGGCTGCCAGCTGCAATGCTCCGCGGCTCTCAACCTCATCTAGCTCACCGTCACCCAGGAAGGCCCAGACGTGCTGCTGGCTGGTGTCCTTGAAGCCACGGCCCTGCAGGTAGCGATTGAACTGTGCCTGGTAGATGGCGTTGATAGGACCGAGTCCCATCGACACCGTTGGGAACTGCCAGAACTCTGGGAGCAAGCGCGGGTGAGGATAGGAAGGAAGTCCTCCTGAGGGTTGCGACTTTTCCTGCCTGAAGGCATCCATTTGCTGGGTAGAAAGCCTGTCTTCAAGGAAGCCCCTGGCATATGGACCGGGAGAGGCGTGGCCTTGGATGAAAATCTGATCGGCACCAGCTTCGTGGTCGTGACCCTTGAAAAAGTGGTTAAAGCCAACCTCGTATAGAGAGGCGCTGGACGCGAACGATGAAATGTGACCGCCGACAGCAATCCCAGGCCTTTGCGCTCGGTGAACCATGATTGCTGCGTTCCAACGCATCCAAGCGCGATAAGTGCGCTCTAGTTGTTCATCACCGGGGAATTGCGGCTCATCTTCGGGAGAGATGGTGTTGATGTAGTCAGTTGTTGGTACAAGTGGAACATTTAGTTGCAAGTCGTGTGAACGCCTAAGCAGTGACTGCATTATTTCCCTGGCGCGGCCTCGGCCTTGGGCCTTTGCCAGAGCGTCAAGGGATTCAAGCCACTCGCTGGTTTCTTGTGGATCCTGATCTGGAACCGGAGGGGTGAATGCATCCTGGTTGTTGATAGACAACTGAGCCTCTTTTCGTGGCTTGTGTATGGCGTGCTCTTGTGTGAGCGTCTAAAGTCTACCTATCGGAACGAAGTTTTTGGTGGACAGCAGGCTAATGGGCCAGAGGGAGACAAATGTCAGTGTCAGTGGGAGAAAAAGCCCCAGATTTTACGCTCACTAATCAGCATGGCGAGGAAGTTACCCTTTCGAAATTTGTTGGTAAAAAGCCAGTTGTGGTTGTGTTTTATCCGCTGTCATTTTCTGGCACCTGCACCGGAGAGCTTTGCGAAATTAGAGACAATCTGACGCTCTTTGATTCAGCCGATGTCGCGTTACTGGCAATCTCAGTTGATTCCAAATTCACCCAGGCGAAATTTGCCGAAGACCAAGGCTATGCATTTGACCTATTGGCTGACTTTTGGCCGCACGGAGCGGTGTCTCAGCTGTACGACGTTTTTCTCGAAGATAAAGGCCACGGCACTCGTGGAACCTTTGTGATCAACATTGACGGCGAGCTAGTGGCCAAGTTCATAACCTCACCCGGTCAGGCAAGAGATCTGAATTCATACAAAAAGGCTCTTGAACTTCTGTAGCAGTCAAAAAGTAGTATGATTTCGCGAGGGGCCTTTAGCTCAGTTGGTAGAGCGCCACGTTTACACCGTGGATGTCATCGGTTCGAGCCCGGTAGGGCCCACTCGAACGGCTTAGTTGCCATAACCACGGCATATCTAGCCAAAATCTGATTGGCTATTGACATGGAAAAACTCTCCACGCTAATCAATCACTTTGGCGATATCTGGCCAGAGAATGGCACAGAGTCCTGGGACTATCCCGGCCTCATGTTGGGAAATCTAAATCAGGAAATTTCTTCCTGCCTTCTCACTGTGGATGTGACGCTTGAAACAATTAGTCAGGCTGCAGGCTCTGGAGCACAGCTGATTGTTTCTCATCACCCTCTTTTTCTGCACGGCGTTCATGAACTCTCGGAATCAAACCCCAAGGGCGCGATAGCCGCTATGGCGGCAAGGAAGGGAATTGCGGTTTACGCAGCCCACACAAACGCCGATTTTGTTCCAGGTGGAGTTTCGGAAACTCTTGCGACCTCGCTAGGGCTCGCGGTTGACGGCTTCCTAGATGAGGATTCAAAGCAGGGTGTTATTGGGCACTTGGCCAAGCCTGTTTCACTGTTGGATTTTTCGAGGTCGGCAGCCAAGGCGCTACCCTCAGTCGCCCAGGGCATAAAGGTTGCAGGTAACCCTGAGAAATTAGTATCAAAGGTCGGCCTAGTCGCCGGTGCTGGAGACAGTTTTCTTGACAGGGCGCTGACAAGAGATCTAGATGTGTTTATAACCTCTGATTTGCGTCACCACAGGTCCTTGGATTTTGTGGACGCATCGAAGCTCAACGACGGGCCAGCACTGATGGACATTTCACACTGGGCGGCAGAGTGGCTCTGGCTGGAAAAGGTTCAGCGCGACCTCGGCCAAGCTTTTCCATCAATCAAGTTTGAAGTGAATGAGATTTCAACCGACCCGTGGGACTTTGTGGTGATGCAATGAAAATAGACAGCAATCAACTTCCAGAGCTACTAAGACTTCAGCAACTGCTGATCGAAGCCGCCAAACTGGAAAACAGAATTCGACAGGTTGAATCTGGCGAAGCTGCCGAATCCATTCGAGTGGCACTTCTTGAGCAGAGCGCAAGGGCTAGCCAGATGCTGTCTGACCACGAAGAGGTCATGCGCGATGTTAGACGTGCCGAGACTGACCTCGAATTAGTTGAAAAGCGAATAGCCCAAGACAAAGACCGCCTTTCCTCGTCATCAGATACAAAAGTAATCACCGGGATTCAGCACGAACTCGAAACACTTGCAAAGCGACAGGGTGAGCTTGAAGAAGCGCAGCTGATACTGATGGAGGCTGCAGATCAGTCCAATCTCGAACAGGAAGCCATTCAACTGGAGCGCAAAAGGCTTCAGGGGGAACTCGAGTCAGCATCAAAAACTGCCACCTCAGACCTAGCCGCGTTGAATAATGAAATGAGCGCCGTTCAAGCTGAAATGTCTCACCTCAGAGGCGCTTTGGATTCAGGACTTCTCGAGCTTTTTGACAAGATTCGAGTGCGTGGGACCGCTGTTGGTCGCCTGAAGGATTCAGCCTGCGGCGCCTGCAACATGACCCTCACCTCAACATCTGTCGGTCAGCTCAGTGCGGTGCCGATAGACGAACTGGCCAGATGCCCCGAGTGCAGTGCCATTTTGGTTAGATGATGATTTTTGTCTACTGCGATGGGGCCTCCAGGGGAAATCCAGGTCCGGCTTCATACGGAGTCCACATCGAAGACTCAAATGGCCAGACCATTGCTGATTTCGGCGAGGGCCTGGGGGATCAGACAAACAACTTCGCCGAGTACCAGGGCGTAATTGCTGCTCTCAGATATTTGACCGCAACTGAGTATCGCAACGTGACCATAAGGCTTGATTCAAAGCTGGTCGTAGAGCAGCTAAGCGGACGTTGGAAGGTAAAGAGCCCAGACATCCGCGAGTTGGTAGCAGAGGCTAGCCAGTTGCTTGGCGCCTTTGATGTGAAGCTTGAATGGATTCCCAGAGAGCAAAACACCATTGCCGATGGGCTGGCAAACCTGGCACTTGACCAGGGAGATTTTCAAACCAGTGAAGCCTCACTACCGCTGTCCGCAATTCAGCCACGGAGTATAAGAGCTCCAAGGCAAACAGTGGAACCGACAACGCTCGTTGTTATTCGGCACGGGAGCACCTCAAGCACTGAGGCTAATCTGATTTCCGGGGGAGATGGTGATGACCCATCGCTAAGTGAACTTGGCAAAAAGGAAGCCGCTCTAGCTGCCTCGGCAGTTGCAGGCTTGCTTGAGTACTACGAACTGCCTGCGGTTAGTCGCATCGTGCACTCACCGATGGTCAGAACCAGTCAAACCGCGGAGGCGATTTCTGCGGAACTGGACTTGGCTACTGAGGCTGACTCCCGGCTGGTAGAAATCGGCTTCGGCGATTGGGAAGGCATCTCAATGACTGAGCTCGAGGTGGATTCAAGTTCCGAACTGGCCGCCTGGAGAAACTCCGTAACCTCCAAGCCTCCAAAGGGTGAATCTATTCAAGAGTTGGAAACCAGGGTTTCCAGGGTGCTAACGGAGCTGATTGCCAGCTCGCAGGGAAAAACCGTTGCGGTTGTCACTCACATGATGCCAACTCGCGCAATTGCCAGAATTGCACAAAGATCCAACGACCAAACCAATTGGAACATAAACTTTGCTCCCTGCGGCATCAGCATCTACAGGTTCTATGGCACGGATTTCGCGGAGTCTTTCTGCATCAATTCTTGCGGACATCTAATTCATCGTTAGTCTTGGTTGTTGAGATGGGTTGGCCAGACGGTCGCGGCATTGCCGAGGAACGTCCGGGCTCCGAATAGCACAGTGGTGGGTAACGCCCACCTGAGGTAACTCAAGAGAAAAGTGCAACAGAAAGTAAACCGCCTTCCATTGGAAGGTAAGGGTGAAACGGTGGTGTAAGAGACCACCAGCGATTCAGGTGACTGATTCGGCTAGGTAAACCTCACTGGGAGCAAGACCAAGCAGAAGGCGTTTTGAGAGCTGCTAGCTCAAGCCTTTGGGTAGGTTGCTAGAGCCACCGAGCAATTTGTGGCCGAGATAGATGGCCGTCAGTGTTTAGGCACTACAGAACCCGGCGTATCGGCCGACCCATCTCGCCTCTTTATCTTCTCGCTGCACTAAGTGCCGCACCAATTATGCCCGCTGCGTTTTTGGTCATTGCCGGCACAATCGGAGTTCCAAGGTTTAGCAGCGGTAGAAAACTCTCGTGATCTTTGCTGATACCGCCACCCACAATAAACAAATCTGGGCTCAATATTTTCTCGAGATGCTCGTAGAAGCCTTGAAGCCGCTTTGCCCACTGTTCGTAGCTGAGGTGCTCTCTCTCAAACGCAGCACTAGAGGCGTACGTCTCGATGTTTATGACCGATCCAATGTCCAGGTGTCCAAGTTCCGAATTGGGTACTAGCACCTGGTCAAAGAAAATTGCAGAACCAATTCCAGTTCCGAGCGTTGTCATGATGACAAGACCCGTCTTGTCTTTACCGGAGCCGAATTTGATTTCTGCTACTCCCGCAGCATCGGCATCGTTTATAACACGCACTTCTTGCCCGAGCAATTTCGAAAACAGGGACGCAGCGTCAAGTCCGATCCAATCGTCGCTGACGTTGGCAGCCGACATGGTCACGCCATTTCGAACCACTGCGGGAAAACAAATACCGATTGGCATAGACGCCGCAATGTCCAATTGCTCGACTAGTGATTTGCATACTGCCGCTATCTGGTCCGGCTTGCCACCTTCCGGTGTCGCGATTCTGAATCGCTCAGAATGTAGCTTTCCTGTGTCAAGGTCGACCACCGCAGCTTTGATACCGCTGCCGCCGATGTCGATGCCTATTGCGAGGTTTTTCATTTAGACCACCGTCAAAATCTCTGGACCGGTTTCGGTTATCAGGATCGTGTGCTCGAATTGTGCGGAGTATCGCTTGTCCTTTGTGGTCACAGTCCAGTCGTCGTCCCACATGTCCCAATCCTGAGACCCGAGAGTCAGCATCGGTTCTACCGTAAACACCATTCCCACGTCGATAATGTCCCGGTACATCGGCTCGTCATAGTGCGGGATTATTAGACCGGTATGGAAGCTGGTGCCAACTCCGTGGCCAGTGAAATCTCTAACAACCCCGTAGCCGAAACGTTTTGCGTAGGTTTCTATTGCCCGACCGATGATGTTGACTTCTCTGCCAGGTTGAGCTGCCTTAATGCCGCGCATCATTGCCTCGTGGGTTCGCTCGACGAGCAGGCTCACCTCTTCTGTTGGTTCGCCTATCAGCACCGTTCCATTGGTGTCTCCGTGTACTCCATCGAAGTAAGCGCTGATGTCAATGTTCACCAAATCGCCGTCTTCCAAGACAGTGTCATCTGGAATGCCATGGCAGATCACCTCATTTAGCGAAGAACACAACGATTTTGGAAATCCGCGGTACCCGAGAGTCGAAGGGTAGGCGCCGGCAGCGACCAGAAAGTCATGGCCTATCCGATCAAGATCGTCAGTGGTCATGCCTGCCCTTGCGCTTGTTAGGACAGCTTCTAGTGCCTGAGCCGCGATTCTGCTGGCTGTTCTGATGCGACCAATTTGCTCATCGTTGTATTTGTCGCCACCGACGTGTTTGGCCGGTGCGGGATTTCCAACGTATTCGGGCCTCAAGATACTTCCTGGAACTTGCCTAGTGCTTGAAATTTTTCCGGGAACAAGAAAGGAGTCGGGTGTCTTGGGCATACTAGGAGTCTATTTTCGATTCGAGTGTCAGGTGGGCAGATTGACCGATAAGCCAGAATTTTGGTTCAACGTCAGGACCAATCAGGTTGAAGTGGGACCGCAGTCGATTTCCCTTGACCGCATAGGTCCCTTCGAAAGCGCGGAGGCGGCAATAAATGGCCCAAACTTGATAGCCGAAAAGGCCAGACGTCTCAGAGAAGAAGACCAGAAAAAATGGGAAGACTAAAAACTTTGCTCTGGGTTCGGGAATTGCCCTGAAGCGACATCGCTTCGGTACTCGGCAGCAGCTTTTGCGAGCGAATCTCTTAGCGACAGGTAGTTTTTCGCAAAAGATGGGGTCTTTCCGCTGAGACCTGCGAAATCCTGCCAAACCAAAATCTGCCCATCGCAATCGTTGCCGGCACCGATGCCAATGGTTGGTATTTCAAGAGCTTCTGTGATCATCTTTGCTAGTGCTGCAGGAACCATTTCCAGGACAATGGCGAATGCACCGGCTGCTTGGATATCTAGGCACTCTTTCATGATCCTCTCGGCGTTTTCGCTGTCCCTGCCCTGAACCTTGAAGCCAGAGAGTGCGTGAACGGTCTGAGGGGTGAATCCGACGTGACCCATAACCGGAATGCCATTTTCAACAAGGTTTGAAATTTGAAAAAGCTTTGCACCTTCTAGCTTCACCCCTGCGGCACCGGTTTGCTTCATAACGCGAATCGAATTCTCAAGAGCTTGGTCGGCGCCGAGTTCGTAGGTGCCAAAGGGAAGGTCAACAATCACCAGCGAACTCTTGGCTGCCCGCGCGACGGCCCTGCCAAAAGGAATCATTTCGTCCAGGGTGATTGGGCTGGTGCCAGTATTGCCGAGAACATTATCGCTGGCGGAATCTCCGACAAGCAGAACTTCTATGCCTGCCTCGTCGAAGATGGCAGCAGTATGCATGTCGTAGCTCGTGAGAGCTGCGAACTTCTTACCGTCCTTCTTTAGCTGCTGAAGGGTACCAGTTCTAATCTTCATAGATTTCCAAATCTAGTTGTCAGCGGTATGCGCCTGCCTGTTCCAAAGGATACAGCTGTGGTCTTGGTGCCTATTGCTCCTTGAGACCGTTTCCATTCCGAGGACCTGATCATGTTTTCAATCTTTTTCACTAGCTCAGATTCAAAGCCGCCTGCAACAACCTGGTCGATGGTGGCGCTCTTTTCGATAAGTAGCGTAAGGATTTGATCGAGAAGTTCGTAATCTGGAAGCGAGTCGGCATCCACTTGATCAGGTCTTAGTTCTGCGCTCGGCGGCTTCTCAATTGATCCGATTGGAATGAGTTCCTCGCCTCGGCTGCTGTTCAGCCACCTTGCTAAGCGCCAGACGTCCGTCTTGAAGACATCCTTGATGGGTGCAAATCCACCAGCCGCATCACCGTACATTGTGGAATACCCAACCGCTATTTCGGACTTATTCCCCGTAGAGAGCAAGAGAGCGCCCTCGGAGTTCGATATGCCCATGAGCAAAACTGCTCGTATTCGTGCCTGCAAGTTCTCTGCCGCCAGCGGACTAAAGTCCATGGTTTCTTCGAAGGCACTGTGGACCTTTTCAATCGGCAAGGTTCGGAAGTCCAGTTGAAGGTTGTGTGCTAGATCGCTAGCATCCGAAATCGAGTGATCTGATGAATATCGCGATGGCAAGGCCACTCCGATGACGTTCTTAGCTCCTATGGCTTCCGAAGCAAGGGCCGCACACACTGCCGAATCAATTCCACCGCTTAGTCCGAGCACAATGGAGCGTTGATTTGTCTTTTCGCAGTATTGCCTAAGGCCTTCAACTAGGACTTTCCAAAGCGTCGCCAGTTCGTCATCCTGAGACCCTCGCTCGTTGCTAGGAACTGCAAGGAAACTGCCCTGATCAAAAGGCGCCTGAAAGACATCTTGGCCGTGTTCGTCAAGCAGGAAACTGCCACCGTCAAAAACGAGCTCGTCCTGCGCACCGGACAGGTTTGCGTAGGCGAGAGCGAAACCTTGCTGAAATGCCATGGCAGCATCCTTGCGTTCAGCAGCTTTGTTTCTTGTGTAGGGCGAACCGTTCAGCACTAGCAATAGCTCAATACCCTCACCCTGAAGCTTTCGTGGCCGAGGCGACTCTGGGGCCCAAATGTCCTCGCAGATTGCGATGGCGCATTTTTCACCGTTCACTTCAAAAATTAGCTCCTCTGAGCCAGGGACAAAATTCCGCCAGTCGTCAAAAACATCGTAATTGGGGAGGGTTTGCTTACTGTAGGTGCCTAGTAGTTTTCCGTTTCGGATGACACTGGCGGAGTTGTGGGCAATGGCCAAAGAGGACTGTGCCGCCGGAGGATTTTTGAGCGCTGGGCTGATGTGACCAACCACCAAGTGCATTGACCTAAATTTTTTTTCTGCTGAGACCGTAACGAGCTTGTCGAGCGCTTGCATTGAGCTTGCGATGATGTCCTCGCGGTAGCTGAGGTCGCCCATTGGGTAGCCAGATAGTGCTAGCTCTCCCGTGATCAAAATGTCCGCTTGACCAGCTACTCGAGTCGCTGCTTCAATGATGAGGTCAAGATTGTGATCAACATCGCCCACCACAGGGTTTGTCTGAGCAAAAGCCACATTTATTTCGGTCACAACCGATAGCCTATTGGAAGCGTCAGGAGGCTTTATGGACAAGCAGCAAGAGTTCGTTTTAAGAACCATCGAGGAACGGGGCGTTAAGTTCGTTCGACTCTGGTTCACAGATGTCGCTGGCACTCTAAAGTCAGTCGCAGTAGCACCTGCAGAAATTGAAGGTGCTTTCGTTGAGGGCATTGGGTTTGACGGGTCTTCGATTGAAGGATTGGCAAGAAATTCCGAAGCAGACATGCTTGCGATACCAGATCCGGCAACATTCCAGATTCTGCCTTGGCGTGGAACCGTGGACCCGGCTGCTCGCATGTTCTGTGATATCGCTACTCCAGACGGCCAGCCCGCTGCTGCCGACCCTAGAAACGTTCTCCGAAGGACTCTGGCAAAGGCTGCCGGTATGGGCTTTAGTTTCTATGTGCACCCGGAAGTTGAGTTCTATCTTCTGAAGTCAAGCTCAGTCGATGAGACCGGAAATCCAGTACCTGTGGATAACGCTGGATATTTTGATAATGTCCCTGGCGGTACTGCACATGACTTCCGTCGCAGAGCGGTAACAATGCTGGAGCAGTTGGGCATCTCAGTCGAATTTTCTCACCATGAGGGCGGACCGGGGCAAAACGAGATTGACTTGCGCTATGCCGATGCACTGTCAATGGCCGACAACATCATGACCTTCAAGACAGTTGTCAAGGAAGTTGCCATCGAGCAGGGCGTGTACGCCACTTTCATGCCCAAGCCCTTCACTGATCAACCGGGGTCTGGCATGCATACGCACTTCTCACTGTTCGAGGGAGACAAGAACGCATTCTTCGATCCTGCCGCGAAATACCACCTTTCAAATACTGCCCGGCAGTTTATGGCTGGAGTGCTGAAACACGCGCCCGAAATCACACTGGTAACGAACCAGTATGTGAACAGCTACAAGCGGCTCTGGGGCGGTGGCGAGGCTCCTAGCTACGTGAGCTGGGGACACAATAACCGGAGCGCACTGGTGCGCGTGCCACTGCACAAGCCGGAAAAATCTCAAAGCACAAGAATTGAGTACCGTGCAATGGATGCCGCTGCCAACCCGTACCTTGCGTATTCGTTGTTACTGGCTGCAGGACTTAAGGGCATTGAAGAGGAATATCAACTCCCAGATGAAACTGAACAAGATGTGTGGGCTCTTTCAAACTTGGAGCGTAAAGCACTAAATATCGAAGCGCTACCGCAGTCGCTGGATCACGCCATCAAGAAGCTCGAGGATTCTGAACTTGTCGCGGAAGTACTCGGAGAATCTGTGTTCAACTTTGTTTTGGCAAATAAGCGCAACGAATGGGCAGATTACCGCTCTCAGGTAACTCGCTATGAGATTGATCAAAACTTAAAAACTCTCTAAATGTCTCGTTCAAGCCAGTTGTCTCTCAGCCAAATGGCCAAGCTGGGCTTTGAAGAACTCGGTCAAGCCAAGGCCAACCTTCAGTCGCTTTCGTCAATCAAAGACCTGGACCTCGACTCCCTTCTAGAAGTTTTACCGAGTACCGCTTCGCCTGACAAGGTTCTAATTCACTTGATGAATCAAAATGACCGTCTTCCTGAGCAGACTCAGCACCTACTCAAAGACAATGCGAAGTTGCGCCGGCTGTGCATGGTTTATGGGGCTTCTGACGGCATGGCAGAGTTCATATTGCGAGACGCAGGAGCTCTTACGGTTTTTGATAAAGAGCCTTCCTTCCCAGTCAAAGCGAAAGTCGATGATTCCAGCAGATTGAAGTTGCGCCTGTCTTACAGAAGACTGCTTTTACAGATATGTGACATGGATCTAGCGTCATCTTCAGCCACGGGAATTGTGGAACAGGTGATGGATTCGCTGTCAGAAATTGCGGATGCTGCCTTGGAAGCCGGCTTGAAAGTTTCTCGAGGTGAATTGATAGCGGAAGGCCGTATCTCGCAGGCTGAGTCAGACGGAACGGAGCTTGCTGTCATTTCGATGGGCAAGACCGGTGCGCGAGAACTCAATTACGTGAGCGATGTAGATGTTATTTATGTTGCTGGAGGAAGTGTTGACAATTATCTAGACACCGCAACCAAGATTGCACAAAGGCTAGCTCTTGTCATAAATGAAGCTGACACCGAGCCCGGGGTTTGGGAAGTGGACCCAAACCTCAGGCCGGAGGGTAAGTCTGGAGCACTGGTCAGAACGGTGCAGGCCCACCGGGCGCACTTTGAAAAATGGGCGGAGCCGTGGGAATTCCAGGCACTACTGAAGGCCAGGTTCTCAGCTGGAGATCAAACCCTTGCAGAACAATACCTTCGTGAGGTCCAGGCTCTCATTTGGGAACCACGAAATCGTTCCAGCATGGTGCAGGACGCCAGAGCAATGCGAAAGCGCGTTATATCAAATTTGGCTCAGGAGGACCGTGAATTCAATGTGAAGTTGAGCCGCGGTGGCCTGAGAGATGTTGAATTCACCGTACAGCTGTTGCAATTGGTGCACGGAGTCGCAGACGAGAGCTTGCGGGTTCCCGGAACGTTTGATGCCATTAATCGGCTCATGTCCGCGGGCTTCTTGGGTCGTGACGACGCCGGAAAACTCGCCGAGCACTATCGGACACTAAGGGTTATTGAGCATCGAGTTCAACTCACCAAGCTGAGGCGCAGTCATATTCTCAGTGTCGAAAGTGTCAGCACCAGAAGAGTCGCCAGGGGAGTCGATATCACTAGCAGTGCTGATTCTCTTATTTCCATCTGGCAGCGGATTCGACTTGAAGTTGCCGAGCTTCACGATGCTATCTTCTACCGTCCGCTATTGCTGGTAGCTGCAGATCTCAGCGCAAGTGAAGTAAGGCTTTCAGAAGCCGAACTGCTGAATAGATTGAGCTCCCTTGGATTCACAGACCCATCAGGTGCAAAGCGCCATTTAGATGCGCTTACCGGTGGTGTATCAAGAAGAGCGACGATACAAAGGACTCTGTTGCCCATCCTGATTCGATGGATGGCGGATGGGACCAATCCGGACGCTGCGTTGCTGACTTTCCGCAGGCTTAGCGAACTCTTGGGGGAGAGTCACTGGTTCTTGAAGATGCTTCGTGACTCATCTGGGGCAGCCGAACGTCTAATGAAGGCTCTTTCGTCCTCCATGCACATCGCCAGGCTGCTGGAATACACTCCCGAATCTACTTCGTGGTTCGCCGACGAATCAAGTCTTCGGCCGCCGCCTGCAGAGCAATTGAATTTGGAGGTCGAAGCACTACTGAAACGCTCCAAAGATTCCGCCCAATTAGCCGAATCGCTCAGAGATCTGAGGAGGCGAGAAACGCTTAGAGTCGCAATAGGGTCTGTCGTGGGGACTTTAACTTTCATCGAGGCTTCAAGGTCTCTGACGAGCATGACAGATGCCTACCTGGTAGCCATGTTGGAGGTTGCCAAGCGAACTACCTCAATAGAGCTAGATTTTGGAGTTGTGGCGATGGGTCGTTACGGCGGTCAGGAAATCGCCTTTGGATCGGATGCAGACGTGATGCTTGTCTATAAGTCGGAAGTTGAGGGCAGCCAGGCCAATGCTGAAAAACTCACTTCCACACTTCTCGCCCTGGTAAAAGACCCTCTCCTAAATTTCGAACTCGATTTGGATCTTCGCCCAGAGGGCAAGAGCGGCCCACGGGTGAAATCACTAGAGGCTTATCGCGGCTATTACGAAAAATGGGCCGATACATGGGAGTACCAGGCACTTCTCAGGGCAAGACTGGTCTGCGGAAGCGATTCATTGCGGAATGACTTCCAGGCTCTGATTGACGCTTACCGTTACCCATCGGAGCTCACCACTAAGCAACTAACGGAAATACGTCTCGTGAAGGCCAGGGTAGAGAATGAGAGGATTCCAGCTGGCGTCTCGCCATTGCGACACCTAAAGCTTGGACCCGGTGGCCTGAGTGACGTGGAGTGGCTGGTTCAGATGTTGCAACTTCGATTTGCGCATCAGCACGAAGGCCTCAAATCGATTGGGACCCTGGAGCCTCTTGCCCTGCTTGCCGAGGCCGGCCTAGTTTCAAAAAGCGACTCCGAAACACTCACGGAAGCATGGATTCTTGCCAGCCGAATCAGAGGCGCACTCGTTCTGGCAAACGACAAATTCTCCGATGTTTTGCCAGTGGATAGATCTCAGCTAGAAGCTGTGGCAAGAATTTTGAATTATGGACCCGGTTCAGCTACAAAGCTAGAGCAGGATCATCTGGTCACTACCCGCAGGGCACGTGCTGTTTTTGAGCGCCTTTTTGCGGAATGAAAAATCCGAGCGACAAATAGCACGCCGCTCGGATTTCACTGTTGCTTGAAGTTCTATACCCCGTAGTACAGTTCGAATTCGTAAGGGTGAGGTCTCTGAGCCATCGGCTTGATTTCCTTCTCACGCTTGTAGTCGATCCAGTTCTCAATGAAGTCCTTGGTGAAGACGTCACCCTCCATTAGGTACTCGTGGTCGGCCTCGAGCGCCTTTAGGACAGACTCTAGGTCTCCCGGCACCTGCGGAATTGACTTGGCTTCCTCTGGGGGAAGTTCATAAAGGTCTTTATCAACCGGCTCGTGTGGTTCGATTCGGTTCTTGATGCCGTCTAGGCCAGCCATCATCATCGCCGAAAACGCAAGATAAGGGTTGCCCGAGGCGTCTGGGGCCCTGAACTCAACTCGCTTAGCCTTCGGGTTCGAGCCGGTCATTGGGATTCTGATAGCTGCAGACCGGTTGCCTGCCGAATAGACAAGGTTCACTGGTGCCTCAAAGCCGGGCACCAAGCGGTGATATGAATTGATAGAAGGGTTGGTGAAGGCCAACAGGCTTGGTGCGTGCTTTAGCAGTCCACCGATGTACCAGCGGGCAGTGTCTGAAAGCGATGCGTAGCCAGACTCATCGTAGAACAGAGGCTTGCCGTCTTTCCAGAGAGACTGGTGAACGTGCATTCCTGAGCCGTTGTCGTTGAACAATGGCTTTGGCATGAAGGTGGCAGTTTTTCCATACTGGTTAGCAACGTTTTTCACGATGTACTTGAACTTCAGCAGATCGTCTGCCGATTTCACTAGCGTGTCAAACCGGTAGTTGATTTCACACTGACCAGCCGTACCAACCTCGTGGTGGCTTCTTTCAACATTTAGTCCTGCATCCTCTAGCTCGAGAACTATTGCATCTCTGATGTCTGCCAGGTGGTCCGCAGGTGACACTGGGAAGTATCCACCCTTGAAAGGTGTCTTATTTCCAAGGTTTCCGCCATCTTCCTTGCGAGCCGAATTCCAAGCACCCTCAATTGAGTCAACGATATGAAAGGCAGTATTTGACTTTGTCTCGTATCGTACGTCGTCAAAAATGAAGAATTCAGCCTCTGGTGCGAAGAATGCCGTATCTGCAATCCCTGTCGACTGCAGGTAGCGCTCTGCTTTGTGGGCAACCTGTCGAGGATCGCGGTGATATAGTTCACCGTTTCTCGGGTTGTAGATGTCGAAGTTGATAATCAAGGTCTTTTCAACTCGGAAAGGGTCTTCCCATGCTGTTGTTACGTCTGGGATTAGCTGCATGTCTGACTCGTGAATAGAAGCAAAGCCTCTAATCGAGGAGGCGTCAAATAGCTGCCCATCCGCAAAGAAGTCTTCATTGATCTGAGAAACCGGAAGGTTGAAGTGTTGCTGAACTCCCGGCATGTCCGTAAAGCGGACGTCAACGAACTTTATGTCGTTGTCTTTGATGTACTGCAGTGCCTCCGAAGCAGTCTTAAACATAGGGGGACCTCTCTAGATCTCGGTTGATAGATGAAACATACGCCCTGATTGTTTCAGGAATGTTAAAACTTGCGCTTTGGTGCACGGATTTTGTTTGGGTCAATTCCCTTGGGTATTGGGGCTGATGCATTTGCACCAAGGGCATCCAGACGATTTGAAACAGCTGCCACTTCACCACGTCGAAGTGACTTTGGCAGCTTGTAGACATGCTTCAGTAGGCGGTAGAGACGAACACCCGAGTCATCGACTGTGACCTTGATCTTATGGACGGCCGCGCCAGGAACTGCCCTTAGTGATTTCCTTGCCTCATCGTCGAGCATCTGCTGAACCCGTGCCGAAGAGCCTTCGGCTATCAACACGACGCCTGGCTTGCCTATCATTCGATAAACAGCTTCCCGAGACTTTGGGTTCACTGCAACGGGCATCGAAGAAGTTCGCCAGCCCCTGCGTATTTGACTGTCGAGGACTGCACCGACAGCGCCAGCTTGGCCTTCAATTTGCATGTAAGCGTTTCGTTCAGCCCGCTTGCTCATCACCAGCATTGCCATAAGCAAGCCAGTAATCGAACTGGACACGATCCACAGCACAAACGTGAATGTGCTACCGCCACTAGTGAAGTAACCGATTGCAAGACCTGCTCCTACGGAAACCAGCAGAGCTAATATTGACAACCAAACCGATGAAGGATCTGATTTTGCGGTGAGCTTATAGACGCGCCATAGTTGGCGGAGCCGTCCTTCGGGTTTATTTTTCTTAGCCATGTCACCTAGTTTACTCAGGCAACCGCGCTGGCTTGAGCAAACTCCAGCTTGTCGGCAAGGTGCTGCAGCTGTGGCGGGATTTCACGGCCCTTGGCCATCATTGATTTCGCCCAGAGTCTTCCGGCTCGGTAGCTTGATCTAACCAGTGGGCCAGCTAGCACTCCGAGGTAGCCAATTTCCTCAGCCGCCTGGGCAAGTTCTACGAATTCCTGTGGTTTTACCCAACGCTCTACCGGGTGGTGCCTTGGAGAAGGGCGCAAGTACTGGGTGATTGTGATGATGTCGGTTCCGGCATCGTGGAGATCTTGAAGGGCCTGGAGCACCTCAGAGATTTCTTCACCCATTCCCAGAATCAGATTGGATTTGGTGACCATTCCAGCATTCCGTCCCTGGGTTAGCACGTCCAAGGAGCGCTCGTACGTGAAGGCTGGGCGAATGCGCTTGAAAATACGAGGCACGGTCTCAACGTTGTGGGCAAATACCTCAGGCTTAGCGTCAAATATTTTCTGCAGCAACTCGGGGCGGCCCGAGAAGTCAGGTATGAGAATTTCAACACCAGTACCGGGGGATTGCTTGTGGATTTGACGAATTGTTTCGGCGTAGAGCCAGGCACCTTCGTCTGGAAGATCATCCCTTGCCACACCGGTAACGGTTGCATAGCGCAGATCCATCTGTGTAACGGAGTCTCCAACCCTGCGAGGCTCGTCGGCATCAAATGCCGCAGGTTTGCCTGTGTCAATCTGGCAAAAGTCACACCTGCGGGTGCACTGGCTTCCACCGATTAGGAATGTAGCTTCTTTGTCTTCCCAGCACTCAAAGATGTTTGGGCATCCAGCTTCTTGGCAAACAGTGTGAAGTTCTTTTTCCTTAACTAGTCCCTGTAGCTTCTGATACTCGGGCCCCATCTTGGCTGTGGTGCGAATCCACTCGGGTTTCCGCTCGATGGGCACCTGGCTGTTTCTCACCTCAAGGCGAAGAAGTTTGCGCTCTGGTTTAGCCTCGGACATTTGGTATTTCTCCCATCTGCTGCTCTATAAGCGTAGCTGCTTGAATTGGAGAAATATCCATTCCAGTCAGCTTGGACAAAGTTGTTGCCTTGGCGTCATCAATGCCACAGGCAACGATGTGTTCAAAAGGCTCTAGGGAGTTGTTGCAGTTGAGTGCGAACCCATGCATGGTTACTTTTTCGCCAACTCTTATGCCTATTGAGGCAAGTTTTTCGAGGCCCAGGTCGGTTTGAACCCAGACGCCTGTTCTGCCGTCAACCCGCTGCCCAACCACGCCGAAGTTCTTGGCAACGTCAATTAGCAAGCCTTCGAGCCATCTCACGTAACTGACAACGTCAATTGGCTGGGGGAGGTGCATGATTGGATAGCCAATCAGTTGGCCCGGACCGTGCCAGGTGATTTTTCCACCCCTGTTGGTCTCTATAAATTCGGAACCGTCGTCGGGAAGTTCGTGTTCTTCTGTTCTCTTGCCTGCCGTGTAGACAGGAGAGTGTTCTAGCAATAGGACCGTGTTGGGCCTGGCACCGGATACCACTTCAGCATGAACGTTCTGCTGGAGTGCAAAACCCGATTTGTAATCGACGAAATCTGGATTAAAACCAACCCTGTGAAATTCAGGCATTTGTGATTGAAGTATCTCCCGGTTGAAGTTCTAGATTCCTAGATTTGCTTCGAATTCGCCCGCTTCTAGACGCTGCTTTACCTGCATGAGGTAGCGAGAGGCATCCGCGCCATCGATAATTCTGTGGTCGTAGCTGAGGGCCAGGTAGACCATTGATCGAATAGATATCGAATCCTGTCCATCCGCGTCTTTCACAATAGCTGCACGTTTGGTAACCACACCGGTTCCAAGGATTGCTGATTGCGGCAAGAACACCACTGGAGTGTCAAACAGAGCGCCACGACTTCCGGTGTTGGTCAGAGTGAAGGTTCCGCCGGATAGCTCATCAGGCTTCAATTGGTTATTGCGAGTGCGCTCAGCCATATCAGCGATGACCTTTGCCATCTCGGCAATTGACATGGTGGAAGCGGCCTTTATGACAGGAGTCAATAGGCCTCGCTCTGTGTCAACGGCAAATGAGATGTTGTCAGTGCCGTGGTAGACGATGTTGGTGTCTTCCACTGTGGAGTTGATAACTGGGTTCGCCGCAAGAGCTTCCGCCGCTGCCAAAGTGAAAAACGGCATGAAAGACAGCTTGGTTCCGGCCGCCTTGGTGAATTCCGCTTGAACTTCCTGACGTAGATTGGCAACCTTTGTCACATCTACTTCAACGACCGAGGTCAGCTGCGCGCTGGCCTGCATTGACGCCACTGCTCGCTCTGCCAAGACTTTTCTTAGTCGTGACATTGGAACGGTTGTGCCTCGAAGCGGCGATGCTTCGATAGCAACCTTTGCTGCCGGGGCTGATCCCGGGTTCGTTAGGTCTTCCTTGCGAATTCTGCCTCCGACTCCAGTTCCTTTAACAGAGCTGAGGTCAATACCCATCTCGCTCGCCATCTTTCTGACGATTGGGGTGACGTAGCTGGGGTCCGTCTCGCTTGCTGCCGCCGGAGTGGCTGGAGCCACAGGTGCTGGCGCGACAGGCGCTGCAGCGACCGGAGCCACAGGAGCTGGTGTGACAGGCGCCGCTGGAGCAGGTGCGACAGACGCCGCTGGAGTCTCAACTGGTGCAGCTGGCACCGCTGCAACAGGTGTTGGAACTTCGGCCACTGGCGGTGCAGCCACGGGTGCTGCAGCCACAGGAGCTGGGGGTGCAACTGGCGCCGCTGCCACGGGTGCAGGTGCGGCAGCCGGAGCTGCAGCTGCCACTGGTTCTGCGGGAGCTGCTGCTGCGCCTTCGCCGATGATTGCAAGAACAGCACCGACTTCAACGGTCTCATCTTCCTGGACCATGATCTGCTGCAGAGTGCCTGCGAATGGTGATGGAATTTCGGTGTCAACCTTGTCGGTGGAGACCTCAACCAGCGGTTCATCAATGGCGACGGTGTCGCCGACGTTCTTCAGCCAGCGGGTGATCGTACCCTCGGTTACAGATTCTCCTAGTGCTGGGAGTGTTACTTCGCTCATCTTGGCTACCTAACTAATTCGTGTTCGACTTTAAGCGTGTGCGTGAAGTGGCTTACCGGCAAGCGCTAGATGTGCTTCTCCGATTGCCTCATTCATTGTTGGGTGTGCATGTATAAGTGGAGCGACGTCTTCGGGGTACGCTTCCCAGTTGATAATCAACTGGGCTTCGCCAACCTGCTCGCCAGCTCTTGAGCCAATCATGTGGAAGCCAATTACCGGGCCGTCCACCTCGCGAATTAGCTTGATCACACCCGCAGTTCCAAGAATGTTGCTCTTGCCGTTTCCGGCCAAGTTGTATTCGTAGATTGCAACTTTTTCGGCACCAAATTTTTCTTTGGCTTGGGCTTCGGTGAGTCCAACGGATGCGATTTCTGGCTCGCAGTAGGTAACTCGTGGGATGCCCATCTCGTCGACTACGACAGGCTTCAGGCCGGCAATTTCTTCCGCAACGAAGATGCCCTGCATGAAGCCCCTGTGTGCAAGTTGGAGGCCTGGAACAATGTCACCCACGGCGTAAACATTGGGAAGGTTTGTTTGGAGACGGTCGTTTGTTGGAACGAAACCACGGTCCATGGTCACACCGTTCTCCTCGAATCCAAAGCCTGTGGCGTTCGGCCCTCTACCAACGGCTACTAGTAACAAATCAGCGTCCACGGTTTCGCCGTTCTCAAGCGTGACAGTTACTCCACTTTCAGACTGAACCACTTGGCTGAACTTATTTCCAAGTTTGAAGCCGATTCCGCGCTTCTTGTAGGCACGTTCTAGTCCCTTGCTCATGGCAGGATCCTCGTTTGGTACGAGTCTGTCGAAGCCTTCGATGATTGTTACCTCAGCACCGAAAGATCTCCAGATTGAAGCAAATTCGACGCCAATCACACCACCACCAAGAATTGCAACGTGTGCAGGCACTGTGTCCATCTGCAGCGCTTGGTCACTTGTGATTACTCGGCCCCCGATTTCAATGCCAAGAGTCTTGGTGTTTGAGCCCGTGGCCAACAAAACGTTCTTACCTGTGTAGATAACATCACCAACGGTGACTGAGAGCGGACCAGACATGTGGCCTTCACCAGTGACAAATGTTATGTCCTTTGATCCAACTAGACCCGTTAGACCCTTGTAGAGCTTGTCTACAATCGAGTCTCGGTATTTATTGACCTGAACCATGTCAATGCTCTGGAATGTCGCGTTTACCCCGTAGTGAGCTGCCTCTTTAGTGGTGTCAGCAACCTCGGCGGAGTGCAGTAGAGCTTTGGTTGGAATGCAACCTCGGTGCAGACAGGTCCCACCGAGTTTGTCTCTTTCGATTAGTGCTACTGATAGTCCCAGCTGGGCTCCTCGCAGTGCGGCGGCATATCCACCGCTTCCGCTACCCAAGATGACGAGGTCGAAAGTATTCTCTGACAAATCTGCTCCAAAAAACGTGGTTTATTGTCTAACTCTACTACTTAGTCCCTAGCCAGATCGGCGGCTAATTGCACCAGGGTTCTGATGGCAACTCCAGAGGCCCCCTTCGAGACAGACCCGTAGGGTGCGCCGTCATTATTTGCCGGTCCCGCTATGTCCAGGTGTGCCCAAGAGGCGTCTTTGGCTACAAATTCGCTCAAGAACCACCCAGCTATCAGCATTCCACCAGCACGATTACCAATCTTCACATTCGCTAAGTCTGCAATGTCGGAATCAAGTAGCGGACGAAGTTCTTGAGGCAGCGGCATCTGCCACATGAGCTCAGCGGAGCTTTCGGCCGCTGCAGAGACAAGACCGACCGCAGCGCCGTGGCCCATGATGCCTGCGTAGCGCGTTCCAAGAGCAATGGTCGCGGCACCGGTGAGAGTGGCGACATCAACGATGTGATCGACTTTCATCTCGGACAAAATCGAAAGCCCATCTGCCATCACCAAGCGGCCTTCGGCATCGGTGTTTAGCACTTCTACAGTCTTGCCGTTGCGCATCTTGAGAACGTCACCAGGCCTGGTTGCCCTGCCGGAGGGCATGTTCTCTGCCACGCACAATAGTGCTGTGACGGTGACAGCTGTCTTTCTCTCGGCGATTGCGAAGATTGCGGCCATGACGGTTGCAGCACCAGCCATGTCGTACTTCATGCCAACCATTCCCTCTGCGGGCTTCAGTGACAGACCACCGGTGTCGAAGGTAATACCCTTACCTACTAGGCCAAGGTGCTTGCCACCACCGTTGTAAGTAATCTTTATCATTCTCGGGCCGCGGTCGGACCCCTGTCCGACACCAAGAATTCCGCCGCAGCGCTCTTGCTCAAGCTTTGCTTCGTCCCAAACTTCAACTGTGACTGGAAGTCCCTTACTCTGTGCCACTGCAAGCTCGGCCAGTTTTGCTGGCCAGAGGTCATTGGCTGGCCTATTAATAATTTCACGGGCAACGATGATTCTTGAAGCCAGATTTAGTGCTGGCGTGATGTCAAGTCCCAGAACACTTTCGGCAACGACAAGTTCAATTTCCTGCAACGCGGCTTCGGACTTCTTATAAGCGCTCGGAGTATCGAGTCCAAGCAGGCACCCTTCCGCTGCAGCCATCACTTCTTGCTCCGTCGCAAGGCTGATATCAATAGAAAGGGATGGCTTTTTCTTGCCGGACCGGGAGGCGGCGGCTGCAAACTCTCGATAGTTGAGTGTTGTCCCAGCTCCAACAGCCAGTAAAATTCTGTCGCTCAATGGAACTTGAACCGAGCTGTCCGCCTTGGAAACTGCGCCGTAACTGGCAAGTAACTCAGCTTTATCCGAGTAATCGATGCCACTGAGGAGGCCCTTGTCTGTCATCGGCACGGCAATGTGTTTCACATGCTCGGATGTTGTTGAAACTAAAGTGACTTTTCTCATGTATCAAATCTTAGGTCGATTAGTATCTAGAGGGTGAAAGACCTCTATAAATCAGTATCTGATGCGCAAATACCAATGGGGCTTCCCATGGTTGCGCTGATCACAGGGTTCAGCGATTCTGGTTCAACTGTCTCTCAGCTTTCCGACCATCTTTTTACTGAGTTGGATCACGAGGAAATCATTCGATTTAGTAACGACGATTTCTTGGACTACCGGTCTCGGCGCCCGACGCTTTTTTTTGAAAAGGATCACATTCAGTCCTACGAGTCGCCCTCTTTGGCCATTTATCTTGTGAGCGACGAAGCGCAACAGCAATTTTTACTTCTAGAAGGTTATGAGCCGGACCTAAAGTGGGAGGGCTTCGCCAGTGCAGTCTCTGAAATAGTAGAGGGTTTTGAGATTGCAAGTTTTAGCTGGGTCCATTCGATTCCTTTTCCAATACCCCACACCAGATCTGCTGGAGTAACAGTTTCTGGAAACCGTGTTGACATGATTGCAAGGTTCTCCGAATGGAAGCCACAGACACAAGTTCCTGGAAATGTCACGCACCTGCTCGAGTACACACTCAGCAAAAAAGAAGTCTCCACCTCGGGGTTTGTTTTGTTAGTTCCTCATTACCTAGCGGACAACGAAGTTCCAAGCGCAGCGATAACAGGACTGGAGCTGCTTAGTGCAGCAACGGGGCTAGTGTTTCCTTCCGACAGTCTTCGCGATGAAGCGTCAAAGTTTGCACTGAAGGTGGAGAAGCAGGTTGCTGAGAATCAAGAGCTTTCAAAACTGGTGCAAACGCTAGAGCAGGGCTATGCCAACGGGACCAATGGAATCGCCAAATCACCAATAGGTAAGCCGACAGGGGAGCCGCCAAGTGTTGATGAGTTGGCAGACGATCTTGAAAGCTATCTTTCTGCAATGGAGAGAAATTCCGATCAATCGGAATAAAAATCAGATTATTTGGCTTGAACCGCAACAGTAAGCTTCGAAAACTGGCATACTAGAGCACTGAAAACCCTTTCAGGTCTAACGACTTGACAAGGGTTTAAAGCGTGCCCAAATAATAAGGATTATCATCGCAACCGTTTCTAAAGCAAAAGACAAAGCAGCCGTAAAGCCGGAGGCCAAAAAGGCAGCACCCAAGAAAGACGCGCCCAAGGCGGCAGCAAAGAAGACTGCTCCGAAAAAAGCCACCAAGGCTAAGACTGCTGCAAAGGTCACAGCGCCTGTTGAAGAGCTAGAGACTTCGATCGTAGAAGACGCGCATGAAGAATTAGACACGGCCACCAGCGCAATCGTGCTTCCTAAAGACGCCCTGGTTATAAACGATGACGAAGATGACATCCCGGTACAGAATCTGACGATTACTGGAGCGACGGCAGACCCAGTTAAGGATTACCTCAAGCAAATTGGAAAAGTTGCACTGCTAAATGCAGAACTTGAAGTCGAACTGGCAAAGCGAATCGAGGCCGGGCTTTTCGCTGAAGAGAAGCTGGCCACGGATTCAAACTTGGCACCGGCTGACCGAAGAGATTTGAACTGGGTCGTGAAAGATGGAAAGCGCTCCAAGTCACACCTGTTGGAAGCTAACCTTCGACTGGTAGTTTCGTTAGCGAAGCGCTACACGGGTCGAGGCATGCAGTTCCTGGATCTTATTCAAGAGGGAAACCTAGGCCTTATCCGCGCAGTGGAGAAGTTCGACTACACCAAGGGCTTCAAGTTCTCTACCTATGCGACCTGGTGGATTCGCCAGGCGATAACCCGTGCTATGGCCGACCAGGCTCGCACAATTCGTATTCCTGTCCACATGGTTGAAGTGATCAACAAATTGGCCAGAGTCCAGCGTCAGCTATTGCAGGACCTTGGCCGCGAGCCTTCTCCTGAGGAGCTTGCAGCAGAACTGGACATGACTCCCGAAAAGGTAGTCGAGGTTCAGAAGTATGGTCGTGAACCGATTTCTCTGTCCACCCCATTGGGTGAAGATGGAGATAGCGAATTCGGTGACCTCATTGAGGACACAGAAGCGGTTGTGCCAGCCGATGCTGTTGGATTTACAATGCTTCAGCAGGAGCTTGAGCGTGTCCTCGATAGCCTTCACCCACGCGAAGCGGGCGTTATTCGCTCTAGATTCGGCCTCGGTGATGGAGTGCAAATGACACTGGACCAGATTGGTGAAAAGTTCGGTGTCACGCGCGAACGCATCCGGCAGATCGAGTCGAAGACAATGTCGAAGCTTCGTCACCCTTCAAGGTCTCAGCTCCTTCGCGATTACCTGGACGGATAGTTGCGCGCCGTTTTGGCGGTAATGATCGGGAAACTGCTTAGGTTTGCCGTTCGAATCATTAGGCCCGGTGGAGGGTCAGCATTACCTGGGCTTGTCGCAAACAAGATTCATCCAAATCTACTTTCCAGCGCGTTGGGCTCCTTGCCAATGGGGCTTGTGGTGGTGTCTGGCTCAGCTGGAAAGTCGTCAACAACCCATTATCTGGTTTCGTTACTCGAGGCTCACAACATCAGAGTCTTCACAAACAGCTCTACTGCCAACATTCGTCGAGGTCTTGTTGCCTCAGTACTTAAGGAGTCATCGCTTTCGGGAAAACTTGATTTCGACATCGCAATCCTCGAATGGGATGAGGGTCACGGTGCGAAGTTGGCTAGCGAGCTTGAAGTCAAGCTGGCAGTGCTCACGAATGTCCTGTCCGACCAGCTCGATCGGTTTAATGATCCGGCTGATGTCATTGCAATGCTCTCAGTCATCGGCTCTAAGGCGCAAAGGATTGTGATGAATGCCGATGACAAGAACCTCACTCAGTTGCCCTGTGCTGAAAACGCTGTTGGATTTGGCCTAAGTGACACGGATGGAAATGACTCTCCTCTCGAGTATGCACTCAACTTTGGGGAGCAGGTTTCTGTGGAGAGATCAGTGATCTCCAGTCCATCTGTAGTCACCATTCAAAACCTTGACTTGAGCTATAGAAGCCCGGAGTTGCCTGCCTACCAGCGCATCAACTTGGCAGGCGCACTGGCGGCACTTTATGAAATAACCTCACCAAAGGCAGAAATTGTTCAGCGGGTTCTCGATAACTTGCAACCGGTCTTTGCAAGAAACGAGCAAGTGCTCGTCAACGACGTCGAACTTTCTCTGCGGCTGGTGCAGAACCCCTCAAGCTTCCAGCTCAACTTGGATGACCTGAGTCAATCGACCCAACCGCTGATGCTGATGGCCGGTAGCGACATTCATGACCCCAGTTGGCTCTGGACGGTAGATTTCTCCAAGCTCGAATCAGTGGCGGTTGTGGGCGGTAAGAACGCCGCTTCGCTTGCGCTTCGGCTTATGTTTGCCGGGGTAGATGTAAACCTTGTCGAGTCAGACCCGCTGAAAGCTGCCGACGCGTTTTTGCAACTTGAGGGCGATAACCACACGGTTTTGTTTAGCGCCGATGCAATGCGACGAGTAAGAAGACATTGGGGGCTTGCAAAATGAAAACTTATTTCAGCTTCCATAAAGAGCACTTCAACAACAACGGTGATCAGGGCAACATTGAGGTGCTGAGGTTGTTCCTGGAGAAACAGGGTGAAACACTCGTTGAGTCAGAGAACCTAGATGCCGACTTCGTTCTTTTCGGGGATGCCAGCCGCGCCGCATTGGAACACTACGAAACAGAACTATCAAGCCTTGTGGACGGTTTGCAACAGAGAATGACTGATGGAAAGCCAACGCTACTGGTTGGTTCCAGTTACGAGTACTTCTGGCCACTGTTATCCGGTGTGCCATTTCAGCAGGCTGAAAGATCCAGTGAATTCCGAGCAGTCTCATCAGAGCTGGGTCCAATTCAGGGTTACCGCAACTCGACGATCGTAGATTCGGATCTAGCTCTCGATCGAGGGTTTATTGGAACCACTCTGTTTGGGCCAATCCTCGCAATAAACCCGCAGCTGCTAAATCTAGTTCTCGAAGAATTGAATTTGGTCGCTGCTGATTGGTCAGAGAGGGATGCAGCTTTAGTTCAAAAAGTACGAAACGACTTTATTGACGGTTGAGGTCAGCGCTTTGGTCATGCCAGTCAATAGTGATTGGTTCAAGCTTGGCCTTGTTGGCGTTTCCGTGATGTGCGCAAAACAACAACTCGCCACCGGCGAGCTGAACTCGCATGTAGGCCTGCGCGCCGCAAACATCGCAGCGATCACTTACAAGTAACTTCGTAGCTTCAGTTGTGTTTTCCATTGATGCAATTCAACCATGTAAATCCGCATTTGATTCCAATCCGTGGCCTGTTTCGCCAAGGGCGAAGTGGCGAAGCCGGGAAGGCGTGATTGCGGGCTATTGTTTGGGCGTGGAAAACTATTCAGCAAGGCATCTTTCCGTCCTCGAAGGCCTAGAGGCGGTTCGTAAGCGCCCCGGCATGTACATAGGATCCACTGACGGCCGCGGTCTAATGCATTGCCTTTGGGAGATCATCGACAACTCTGTTGACGAGGCCCTTGCTGGCTACGGCAAGAGGATTGACGTGGTCATCCATGAAGACGGATCGATTTCAGTCGCAGACGACGGTCGCGGAGTTCCAGTAGATGTAGAGCCGAGGACGGGTCTGACTGGGGTGGAAGTTGTTTTCACCAAGTTGCACGCCGGTGGCAAGTTCGGTGGCGGCTCGTACGGCGCATCTGGTGGCCTTCATGGCGTGGGTGCTTCGGTTGTAAATGCACTGAGTGAACGCTTAGACGTGGAGGTCGACAGGTCAGGTCACACTTGGGCGATGTCTTTTCACAGGGGCGAGCCAGGGGTCTTTGACGGTCAGGGGCCAGAGGCTAAGTTCACTCCCTTTTCTGACAGCAGCGAACTTAGGAAAATTGCCAAGGTTGCAAAGTCTAAGTCTGGTACTCGCGTTAGATACTGGCCAGATAGACAGATTTTTGAAACTGGTGCGGAATTCTCAGCCACAGAGCTCGAGGGTAGGCTCCGCCAGACGGCATTTTTGGTTCCTGGTCTCGGCCTCCATGTTCTGGATGAGGTGTCGGGGGTATCTCACGATTTTCAATTTGAGGGTGGTATTCAGGAGTATGTCGAGCACCTCAGCACGGACGGCGCAGTCTTGGCGACCAGACGAATCCAAAAGACTTCGGTGTTCAAAGAGACTGTTCCTGTTCTGGACGAAAAAACCGGGACCATGGCCAGCCAAGAAGTTCAGCGAGAGTGTCTCGTCGATATCGCCCTGAGGTGGGGGGCTGGCTATGACACGAAGGTACGTTCGTTCGTGAACATCATTGCGACACCAAAGGGTGGTACTCACCTAACGGGATTCGAGCAAGGGTTGTTGAAAGCTTTTCGAACTGCCATCGATGCATCGGCTAGAAAACTCAAAGCTACCGGTCTAAAGATCGAACGCGATGACGTGATGGCAGGTTTGACTGCTGTTGTTTCGGTTAGCTTTCCAGAGCCGCAATTTGAAGGCCAAACTAAGGAAACTCTTGGGACGCCTGCAATCAAGGCGATAGTCACTAATGCAGTCATGGAATGGGCTGACGAACTCCTTAGCGGTAAAATCCGGGGAACCAAGGCAGAGGTTGACCTGCTGTTAGACAAGGTGGTCAGCGAAGCCAAGACAAGAATCAGTGCTCGCAGCCTGAAAGACACTCAGCGCAGGAAAAATGCACTTGAGTCATCTTCGCTGCCAAGCAAACTGGTGGATTGCCGTGGTAACTCCACATTGGGCTCTGAACTATTTATCGTTGAGGGGGACAGCGCCCTCGGTACGGCCAAGCTAGCAAGAGATTCGGCATTCCAGGCGCTGCTTCCGATACGTGGAAAGATTCTAAATGTTCAGAAGGCCTCGCTTTCTGACATGCTCTCCAATGCCGAATGTGCGGCAATTATTCAAGTACTTGGCGCCGGTTCAGGTCGGAACTTTGACTTGGAGGCTGTCCGCTACGAGAAGATCGTTCTAATGAGTGACGCGGACGTAGACGGAGCTCACATTCGCACGCTTTTACTGACCTTATTCTTCAGATACATGAGGCCGCTAGTGGAGGCCGGCAGGGTTTATGCCGCAGTGCCCCCGCTGCACAGGGTGGAGACTACTGGTCGTAACAAAGAAGTTATTTACACATATTCGCAGCAGGAGCTCACGACACTTCTGAAGTCCCTAGATGACCAGGGAAAGTCTTATAAGCAACCGATCCAGCGCTATAAGGGTCTCGGAGAGATGGATGCCGACCAATTGGCAGAAACTACCATGCAGCCCAATAACCGGATGCTGAGAAGAATTACAGCGATCGACGCAGAGCGTGGAGAGAGAACCTTCGAATTGTTAATGGGTAACGAGGTTGCGCCTAGGCGCGATTTCATTGTCGGCTCAGCAGATGATTTCGATCGCGAAAAGATTGATGCTTAGAAACTAATTTTTAGAAACTAAAGCCAACATAATCCGCAGCTGGGCTTCCACTGCTGTCCCTGCGTTCATCAAGATCCGGCAAGGCAATCGTTGCCCCGCTTAGGTTGACGACAGTCGGATACTCAGATGCGGAACCGGCATAGTAAAGCTGGTCCTCGCCCTTCAGGAACCTGTGACACCGAACGCCTTGGGTTGCTCGCCCCTTGCGAGGGAAGTTGCTCAATGGTGTGAGTTTTATGGAGCCAGCGTGAGTTGAGCCAAGCGCTTGGGATGAATTGGATGCAGTTACCAGGACGTCGGTTTTACCGGCCAGACCAAAGGCTATTGCTCTCGAGTCGGCTGCAGAAATACCCTGCATGCCGCCGGCAGTTAGTCCTTGTGCTCTTACGGCGTCAGCACCGAACACCAACAAGTTACCCGCACTGGTGACGAAAAAGACTTCGGAGCCTGGAGGACACTCGGTTACCGAAAGGCAACTGTCATCATCTTTGAGGCTAATAAAGATAACTTCGGCTCTGTCAGGGAGAGGCCCCTCGAATCTCTTGACGGTTCCATTTCTGGTTCCAACGGCAAATGTGTCCGTTGACAACCAATCAGATATCCCGATGACTTCCTCTGATGAAAGCCCCAGGTACTCGTCTGCTTGGCTTGCTGAAAATGGTGACTTTAGGGAGCCTGTCGGCAAGTCGGAAACATGAACCCTTATCGCCCTGCCCTTTGATGTGAATACTGCTAGGTCACTTCTCATTGTCGTCTTCAGGGCAAGCGGCGGTAACGAGTCAACATCTTCGCTGGATCTAAAGATTCCACCAATACCGTTCAGGGCCACTAAGGCTGGTGCGTCTTCAATCTGTGTCACCTGAACTGGCTTCTTTGAAATTTGAATACCAGCGGCATCTATTAGCGAAGTTCGTCTTGGCGTTCCGAAGTCTTCCGCGACTTGTTTTAGCTCCGCTGCTACCAGGTTGCGGACGAGCTGCTCGCTTTCGAGTAGCGTCGACAGCTCGTCAATTTCTTTTCGAAGTGTGTCTGCTTCAGTTTCAAGCTCAATGATGCTGAATCGAGTAAGCCTGCGAAGTCGAAGTTCAAGAATGTATTCAGACTGCAAATTGCTTAGATCAAAGACCTGCTCAAGCTTTGTTCTGGCCGCTTCGGCTGTGTCAGAAGAGCGGATTACTTCAATGACTTCATCAATGTTGACAACGGCCTTGGCCAAGCCGTCGAGTAGGTGCAACCTGGCCAGTCTCCTGTCGAGGCGATTCTTGCTTCGTCTCTTTGTAACAGAGATGCGGTGCTGCAGGTAAACCTCAAGCAGGGCCTTGAGGGGCATTTGCTGTGGGCGGCCTTCAACCAGAGCAACGTTGTTTACACCGAAGCTTTCTTCGAGAGGGGTCAGCCGGTAGAGCGCTTCGATAACGGAGGTCGGTTCGAAACCAGTTTTTAGTTCGATTACAAGCCGCAGCCCATTTTCTCTATCAGTGAGGTCAACCACGTTGTGAATGCCCTCGAGTTTCTTTGCACCGACCGCGTCTCTTATTTTTTCAATTACGCGCTCGGGGCCAACCAGGTATGGCAGTTCGGTGACAACAAGTCCAGTTCTTCTAGGTCCTACCGTTTCAATGTCGATCTTGGCGCGAGTGCGGAAAGTGCCGCGACCGGTTTCGTAGGCCTCCCTAAGGCCGTCGCCGACCAATGCAGTCGCCCCCGATGGCAGGTCTGGACCAGGCAGCACCTCCATGATCTCTTCAAGCGTGGCGGCCGGGTTGTTGATTATTAGCTGCAGAGCAGAAACAACCTCATTCAAATTATGGGGAGGCATGTTCGTTGCCATGCCAACTGCAATGCCGCTTGCACCGTTGACGAGCAAATTGGGGAAAGCTGCCGGGAGAACCGAAGGTTCCATCAGCTGGGCATCGTAATTTGGCGCGAAGTCGACTACATCTTCATCGAGGCTTCGGTTCAACGCCTCTGCAGCAGACGCAAGCTTGGCTTCCGTGTACCTAGCTGCCGCAGGGCCATCGTCTAGGCTTCCGAAGTTTCCGTGCCCGTCTATCAGTGGTAGTCGAAGCGAAAAGTCCTGTGACATCCTGACTAGAGCGTCGTAGATGGCTCCATCTCCGTGCGGGTGAAGTTTTCCCATCACCTCGCCAGTCACTCTGGCGCACTTAACGTGCCCCTTATCGGATCGGAGGCCCATCTCACCCATCTGGTAGATGATTCTTCGCTGAACTGGCTTCAGGCCGTCTCTGGCATCGGGGAGGGCTCTTGAATAGATGACTGAATAGGAATATTCGAGGAAGCTTTCCTGCATCTCTTCGGATACGTCAATATCGACTATTCGCTCTGTTGAATCGGTCATGGGTCCTAGCTGTGCAAAACTTGTGGTGTGCCTTTGACTTTACCCGCTCTGCCTAAATCCTCAGGGAACATTCGTAACGTGTTCCTGTCTGGCCTCCAGTCGGTGCAGGGTAGAGAGAATCAGTTGCAGCTAGGGCCTAAAAAGAAGGTGATTGTCATTCTGGTTGATGGCTTGGGCGCCGAACAAATAATCCAAAGATCTGGGCATGCACCGTGGCTCAATAGCCATCTTTCCAAATCCAGCATCACCCACTGTGGATTTCCCGCTACCACCAGCGCCAACATTGCCTCCTTTTCTACAGGCCTAAGTGCCGGCGAGCATGGACTGGTGGGTCACCGAGTTTGGGATCGAAACTTCAATGAACAGATAAACCTTTTGATCGGGTGGAACGAGAGGACGGACCCGCTGGTTTGGCAACCAATGCCGACGGTTTCTGAACAGGCGCTGGGTCTTGGTATCCAATGCAATGTCATCGCAGCTGGGGAGTATAAGAACACTCCCTACACGTTAGCGACAATGCGTGGCGCTAACTTCATCTCAGCCGATAGCTGGAATGAGAGGTTTGAACAAGCGCGGCAAGTTTGTTCCAGCAACGAGTCTTCTCTTACCTATTTGTATATTCCCGAACTGGATAAGTACGGGCATAAAAATGGTTGGAGCTCTCCAGGCTGGGCAGTAATGCTTGAAGAGCTTGATGCGGCTATCCGTAGTTTCTGCAGCAAGCTACCTATGGACACCGGCGTCATAATAACGGCCGATCACGGCATGATGGAAACCAGCGAGGAAAGACAGCTTGTCCTTGATGATGTATTTGAGAAGTCTGGATCTGTTTCATATGTCGGGGGAGACACCAGGGTGAACTACGTCTACCTGGACGACGAAGACAGCCTCGAACAAGTAGTTGATGACTTGCACCCATTCAGTTACGCGTTTGACGCGGTGGCTACAAGAGACGCAATCGCTGCTGGTTGGTTCGGAAAGGTTCTGCAACCAGCCCTGGATCGACTCCCCGAGCTAATGCTGGTGGCCAAATCTGATTTCACCCTTTATCACTCAAAGTATTTCAAGCCACGCAGCTTTCAGATGATCGCCCACCACGGTTCGATTTCGAGCGCAGAAACTAGAGTGCCGCTAATCCGAATCGGTTTCTGAATTCGTAGTCCCAAGTACAATCTCGTCCCAACTGGGTAAGGATGCTCGCCCCTTGGCGGTTGCAGGCTTAATTTGCTCTTGCTTGCGGCGAGTGCGTAGCTCCTCAACGAGGCTGTGAACAGATGCCGACGATTCCTCTGGTGCTTCAGGCTCTTCGACATTCGTTGCAGCAACTTCTTGGGCTTCTGGTGCAGATCGAACTGCCTGTTGAGTGCTGGAAATAACATCTCTGTTGGAATGAACTCGTGCAAGATTTGCAGCTTCTGCGCTAATTGGTTCTATGTGTCGAAGTTTTGGGTCAAAGCGCCAAGTTAGAACATCTTCACCCTGAACCTCGATGGTCCAGGCAAGGTCTTTTTTGAAAACCCTGAATTCCGCAGAAGGAATTGCTTCTAGAACAAGGTCTTCGAAACGGCGCATTACTGAACCGTCTGCAACCTGCGTGTCCAAGGCTGCCTGCAGCACAAAGCGAAGTTCATCGAGAATAGGTGCGGCGAAAGGCGCAAGGGACGATGCTTCGACGTTTAGGTCAAGCGCAATCTCTTCGACGGATTTGCCTTGCCGGATTTGATCTTGGACAAATTTGGGGCTGAAGTCAGCGGTGGTAACTCTTGGGTTGTTCTTAAGGGAGTTTTTGAGGGTGTCGTCAATCACTGCACTGAACCGTTCACCGGCATCGGATTCAAAGACCAAGCTATCGCCCTCGCGGCTAACAAAACGTATGTCCATTGAGACCTCCTGGCCAAAGTCTGGCAGGCCTGTTTTGTCAGGGCGTTATTGACGACGGTGAGTTTACGGATTGTGTTTTTGGTTTTGGGCGAGCCCCACTTGCAAATTTGTCTCACCTAGGGCATAGTTCACGCCGAGGAGAACAGAGAGGCAGTCGAATGGCAACAGATTACGATGCAACGCGAAAAACAGATGATGACACCGAATCGCTCGATGCCCTCAAGGACAGAATTCCCGCCAAGCCTTCGGCTGGCGAGGACGATGTCGATAACGTTGACAGTTTCTCCATTCCAGATGTAGTGAACGAAGAGCTAGAAGTTGTTGTGGTTCCGATTCAGGAAAATGAATTCACCTGCGTCAAATGCTTTCTAGTCAAGCCGCGAGCTCAGCTAGCATCTAACCCTAGGTCAGGCCCTGTTTGCATTGAGTGCGCCAGCTAGCTCTTCCGGCTTCCTTGTGCTGAGCAGCAGGTAAGAAGTTGGGTCTTGAGGGTCATCCACTGGAACTCTTACTAAGTATTTGACATCTCCTCTGATCACAAATTGCGAGCCCGGGCTAAGACCGGGACCCCTTTCGAACCTGATCTGATCCTCCGGCACTATTAGAGCCTCTCCCAGTGCACTGAGCGGAACATTGATCTTATTCACGGAAAGCTTGTCGTTGATCCGAATCACTGGCGCCGCATAGATTGAGAGCAGTATCAGAACAGTTGGAATCACAATAGAGGCCACAACCGCGACGGTCTCTGAAACTGGAAGAAGCGAAAGCAAGACCAGTGGGGCACTTAGCAACATCGCGATCATGAAGCCAATAGATGGTCGAAGTCGTTCAAAGTATGAAATGGGCACGGGTATAGATTACGCTCTTCGCATGCAACCAGAAGTTTTGATAATCGCCAAGGATGGTTTTGAGCCGGTCTACGCCAAGCCCGGTGATGCTGGCGCAGATTTGCGCTCAACCGAATCCCTCACATTGGCACCCGGCTCACGTGCCCTGGTTGGGACAGGGGTGGCTCTAGCGATGCCGGATGGTTATGTGGGGCTAGTCCATCCTCGATCGGGACTGGCTGCGAAACACGGTATAACAGTTTTGAATGCACCCGGCACCGTCGACGCCGGCTACCGAGGAGAGATTCTTGTGACACTGCTGAACACCTCCGACACAGATTTCGAAATAGCGGCAGGTGATCGCATAGCGCAGCTGCTACTGCAGCAAGTCGCTCGAGCCCGCTTCATTCCAGTCACCGAGCTTCCCGAATCAAGCCGTGGCGATACCGGCTTCGGCTCGAGT
>Ga0209138_1000261_pt1 | contig 54588 bp, 45 predicted proteins | sample SaaInl3SG_22_DNA_FD_184645 | JGI IMG/M metagenome (GOLD analysis project Ga0209138, IMG submission 184645) | Marine microbial communities from expanding oxygen minimum zones in the Saanich Inlet - ESP_153SG_22_DNA (SPAdes) (version 2) | ecosystem: Environmental > Aquatic > Marine > Intertidal...
TCAACACGTTGGCCCAGGATCATGCTGAAGCCTTCACCGTCTGGCGAATTGACATAACTGTACTCGCCATAAATCCCCGTTATTAAGCCATCATAACTTCCGTCATTTTCCCACATTTGTTGGCTTACTCTAAAACTATTGGCATCGAGACCGCCTTTAAGGGTATGCCGCGTGTTAAAAATATTATCCTGAAAAATGAGGTTACCGTACAGTCGTCGCTCTTTTCCGGTAAAGAGACGGTTGCCGAAGTAACTGTCCAAATCTTGGTACACTGCACTTAGCTGTGTACCTATACTGCGGTTGATACCGCCGTCAAGGAAATAGCCTCGCTTCGCCCAAAGTTCATATCTATTAGTTTGCAGCTCGTGCGACCAGATAGGCACTAATGTCGGTGTACCGTAAAGCTTACTCCCGCCAATATTTTTAATACCACTAGCTTTAATACCGAACTGGGCTTCACTGCTGGCCCCCTGGTGTTTCCAAGCATTCTGAATAAAGACATGGTTGGATAAGGGGGCATCGAGGTAACCGTCTTCATTTCCGTCCCAACGAAAGAGTTGTTGTCTGCCGTGTACCATAACATTTGACGACCATTTTGCGCTTTGTTTCCAGGTATAAATGGCGTTTTGTTCGAAACGTCCGGGTCCGGCAAAAAGATTGAAATGCGCTTTTTCTTTGGTAAAGCTGGGACGTAATTCATAATTTATTTGACCGCTCATAGCAGCAGCACCGTTTACCACACTGCCAGGACCCTTTGTCAGTTGAATACTTTGTATCCAAGCACCAGGAATTAATGCCAAACCTAGGACGGAAGAAAGACCGCCCATAGTTTGGAGATTACCACGAGTATATAAAGCGTAGGGTCCTTCGAGACCTAAGAGTCGGATTTGTCGAGTTCCGGTTACTGCATCCGTAAAGGAAGCAGAGATGGAAGCATTCGTTTCAAAACTCTCGCTGAGGTCACAACATGCGGCCTTACGAAGCTCAACTTCAGAAATCAGCTCTTTTGAAAGCACTGATTTTTTCGAAAGTCGAACTCCGGGATCTCGATCTATTTCGACTTCATCCAGTGTTTCGAACATCTGAATATTCGATGTGTCAACCTGAGCAAAAGCCGAGAAGGCCAGCAGAAGTGCTAAGCCTAGGTATTTTTTATGCGAAGTCATTTAATGGTCGTGTTTCCCACCATGAGCATGGTGCTCTTCATGGGTTTCACCCGGCTTACACAATGGATCGCCTAAGCCGTGCTTCGCTCTTTGGTCTGGATCTCTAAAACGACAGCAGCCGTGGATGTTCGCATATTGCTCGTCTGTCGCAGGATGATTTTTTACGTCGTGTCCTACTTCGTTAATAGCGGCAATTATGGCTGCTTCGTCTACTTTAGAACTGTTGTATATCAGTTCCAAAAGGTGCGTTTCTTGACTCCAGTCGGCCTTTTTTACGCCTTGAATGTAGGCTGCGTTTTCGATGCGCTCTTCGCACATACCGCAAAGACCGTCTACCTCTAAAGTAGTGGTGTTGTATTTTGACTGCCCGTTAAGGCCAATTGCGCTCAAAAGCGCTAATGAGAAAACTAGTGATTTCATGTTACTGCGTTTAAATTAAGATTGATTTTTTTTGATGCAAACTGCACCAATAATCAAGCGTAAAACAGCAGTTTTTGATATTTCAAATAGATCGGTGGGCCGTTGTCAAAAACTAAGAGTGGCGAGCTATAAAAAACAAAGACGTTTTCAATGTGTTGCGTAGGTCGGACCGATTCTAACAGACCGAAATCAATGTTCTTGTCAAATTCAACATTAGTTAAGGTCTCATCTAATTCCGTAAACGCTGTTTCACAACAATCTTCGGAATCTAAAGACTTTTCAGTTGGATTGCACGTGGTTGTTTGCGAAGCATGACAACATACCGGCGCTGCTGTAATAGCCAAATGCTCTTCGTGTGCTACGCTCAGATGGACACTTTCTTCATGCTGGCAAAAGTGCAAATAGCTCACTGCACCCGTTGCGACAAGGGTGTAAAACAATGTGAATACCAAGACGATGAACTTCCGCATGAAGACAAATTTAACCAATACCTTTGAGCTACAATAGTTATGCCATGCGAAAAGTGATGATGTTGGGCTCGGGAGAGCTGGGAAAAGAGGTGGTTATTGCCTTAAAAAGAATGGGGTGTACGGTGGTTGCGTGTGATGCCTATGCGGGCGCTCCTGCAATGCAAGTTGCGGATGCATTTGAAGTCTTTTCTATGCTTGATGGAGCTGCACTCGAGCGTGCGGTTCTCAAACACCAGCCGGATATCATTGTGCCTGAAGTGGAAAGTATTCGAACGGATAAACTTTACGCCTTCGAAGCATCAGGCATCCAAATAACGCCGTCGGCCAAAGCGGCAAATTTCACCATGAACCGTAAGCTTATTCGCGATTTGGCAGCTCAGGAATTAGGCTTGAAAACGGCGCCTTACGCATATGCTACGAGCATGGAAGAGTTTACAGAGGCAGTAGATAAAATAGGCCTTCCTTGTGTGGTTAAACCCCTAATGTCGAGCTCTGGAAAAGGCCAAAGTGTAGTGAAAGATATTTCGCAGCTCGATGCTGCTTTTCACTATGCTATGGAGGGTTCACGCGGTGATTTAAAGGAAATTATTGTGGAAGGTTTTATTGATTTTCATACTGAAATCACGTTATTGACCGTTACTCAGAAATCGGGTGAAACACTGTTTTGTGCGCCCATAGGGCACCGTCAAGAGCGCGGGGACTATCAGGAAAGCTGGCAACCGTGCGCCATGGATTCATCGCAACTCGGGCAAGCGCAGTCTATGGCTAAGAAAGTAACCCAGGCATTGGGTGGCTATGGAATTTGGGGCATTGAATTTTTCTTAGGTCACGATGCCGTTTATTTCTCAGAATTGAGTCCTCGACCGCACGATACAGGAATGGTCACGCTTGCGGGCAATCAAAACTTCAATGAGTTTGAGTTACATGCCAGAGCTTTATTAGGTTTGAACATACCTGAGATTGAGTTGCGTTATCCGGCGGTGAGTGCCGTGGTATTGGCTGAAAAGGAAGGCGTACCAGTTTATGGAGGTATGGAATTAGCGAGTAAAGAACCGCAGTCGGATTTCAAACTGTTTGGAAAGCCAACGACTCGTCCCTACCGTAGAATGGGTGTGGTGTTAACCTATGACCGATCGGAAAAAGAGACTATGGACGAACTCCGCGCACGTGCGGCACGAATTGCCAGTGGCATTACAGTGCATTAATTTTTGCGCGAATGGGTTCGGTGAATGTCTCGACGATGTCGCGATCAAGCGATCCTAGTGTTTGTCCCTCCAGTTTGTGGTAGCGCAGTCCATGTTTGAAAGCGTTGACTAAGTTTGGGTTCGTACTCTTCATGTAATTTATGGAACCATAGGAGAGGAGGACTTCACTGTAATTCGGACCAATTTCGATGAGCGCCCCATCGCTCAACGTCAAATAATGACACAAGACCATCTGATAGGGAGCCCCTGCATTGGATTTTTCGTTCAAGATGTTGTGCTCTAATGCATCAACGACATGGAGCAATTCTTCTTTTAACTGCGCTAAAATGCGTTTGGAAATTCGTCCTGAAGCTTCCGTATAGCTGATTTGCCCTATGAGATTATCAAAAGCACTGGCCGTCCAGAATTCGGTGGTTTTAATGCCCTGGCTGAGCGTAGTCAATTCGGCACCTTTTTGAATCAATTCAGAGGGGATTTCTGCAGGGTCAAAGCGATGGTGTCTTCGCAAGTTTTCCATTACCCATAAGTAGTACCTAAACGCACTTAGCGTCGGCTGGTCCATATAGCGGTAGAGTGGCAATTCTTTCGCCGTAAAATAAAGTTGTGCACCGGGTTGTTGAACGGCGAGTTCCAGGTTTTTACGTGTGTTTTCTAGGTAAAAGTCGATGTCGCTGTATTGCTTAATGGGCGGCATCGTGGTGCACACTACAATCTGTGCATTTTCCTCCGTATTCGTTCGAAGCGCATCTATACTCAACGAGAAATGGTTGGCCAATTTAACGAGCTCATCTGCTGTCAGTGGAGTCGAACCCGTTCGCTTGCGATAAAGCGAGGCACGCGAGCAGCCCAAAACACCCATGAGGTCTTGTGTGATTTTCGATTTACCTTTGGTGGAGCCGAAAATCTCAGCAAACAATTGAACTTGGAATTCGTTGGGTGTAAACATGGTTTTTGACTGAACCCCTAATATCGTACATTTTAATTTGATGCATACCCCCGCTGAAAATGCAATTGTCGGCAAATTGCCCGGTAGATTAATTACGCTGGAAGATGGAGTCCTTCTTCCATTAACGCAGCCCTTAGTGCGTCGCAGTTCTGGGCAATATGCGCGCCAACGAAGATTGGCTGTTTTGAACCGCTGGATTCGAAAGGGAATTCTTCAAGTAGTCGGAAGCCCATGGCTTCCAGGATTTTGGGTATTACGTCCCGAAGATGCAACACGTGCGCTCGTTGCGATTAAACAGGAGCGCTTACCGGTCAAACTACTTTTGGCGGTGACGAGCGAGCCCATGCGCGCAAATAAAAATTGGTCTTCTTTTGAAGCAGATCCATTGATGACCGTTGCGGTGCAATGGACCTCGTTTGAGTCGTACGGGCAAGAGATGAAAAAAAAGTACCGCGCCCGATTAAATAAAGCGCTAAAATCCAATTCGGATGTGGAAGTTCGCGTGCTATCTGCGGATAAGGCGGAATTCTCAAAAGCAGCGGAGTTATTGGCAGCAACACTCACGGACCGCGTAGTAGCGATGCCGGAGAATTTAGAATGGCTTTTAGCGATGTATCAAGAATGCTTTGGACCCTCATTCCAAATGCACGGTTTTTTTCTTCAGGGAGCATTGATTGGGTTCATTTCGACCATTGAAGACGGGAAGCTCTTGCGGGCAATGCACTATGGTTCAATAGAAAACACTCCTCAAGATTTTTACAGTTACGCTATGTTTTATGCGATTCGACGGGGTATTGAGGGCGGATTTGAAAAAGTGAGTTTAGGCAGGACAGCGACTGAAATTAAGAGTACTTACGGTGCATTACCCGAAGCGAACTATTTTTCATTCTATTCGGAACATTGGTTTTTTCAGCAAGTATTGAAATTGGCTCAGCGACGTTATGAGCCAAAGTCATATGTTTTGCGCAGTCCTTTTAAATAAATAGTTTCAAAGGTGCCCAACATTTCATAGTTTAGAGATTCAACAAAACCGTCATTAAAATGAACGACACGTATCGTCAAGTCTTTGAGAACAATAAAAATTGGATCAAGACCAATCTCGAAAAGGATCCCGATTTCTTTAAGCATCTCGCCAAAGGGCAAACGCCAGATTTCTTATATATCGGATGTGCGGATTCTCGCGTACCCGCAAATGAAATTATGGGATTAGAGCCTGGAGATGTCTTCGTGCATCGCAACATAGCGAATCTCGTGGTCAATACGGATATGAACGCGCAAAGCGTTATTCAATACGCAGTCGAGCACCTCAAGGTGAAACATGTGGTGGTCTGTGGTCATTACAATTGTGGGGGTGTTGCCGCCGCAATGGGAAATTCCAATCTAGGCCTTATCGACGGTTGGTTGCGAGAGATCCGCGATGTGTACCGCACCCATGCTGAGGCTCTGAACGCTATAGCGGATGAGCACGCCCGCTACAACAGACTTATTGAGCTCAATGTATTGGAGCAATGCTTCAATGTGATGAAGACGGCATTCGTTCAAAAGAGCTATGCCGCAAATCACTTCCCTCAGGTACATGGATGGGTTTATGATTTAAAAAATGGTGAACTGATCGATTTAAATTTTGACTTTGAAGGAAGTTTAAAGAAAATCCAAGAAGTCTACGATATCACAAAATAATGGGAGAACACCTGTTATTCGAAAATTCATGGGGCGCCTTTACTGTAGCAAGTAGAGGCGCTTCTTTATTGTCTTTACAATTAGGAGGGAGAGAATTGCTCCACGATTTTGATGATCAGTGGCATCAATGGGCCTCCGGTGCGGTGATGTTTCCTTTTCCCGTTCGCATGTCCTCAGGCACAATAATGGAATTTGAGGGAGCCGAATATCACTGGCCCATCAACGATGAAAAACACCGTGCTGCGCTGCATGGCTTAACGCCTAGGGAGGAATTTGAATTGACCCAACTTCCGGACGGTATACAAGCAAGCTGGAACTATGACGGTTCAAAAGACTATTACCCGTTTCCGTGCCGACTAACCATTCACTATATCCTGGATGAGAACGGCCTTACCCTCGGCGGTCGTGTTGAGAATCTTGGGCAGGAAAATTTGCCTTACCACATGGGTTGGCATACCTATTTAAAGGTTGATGAAAAACCAACTTTGGAGGTGACGCCTGCCCATAGATTGAAAAAGAATGAAGTGAGTCATCCGGGCGAGAAAATTCCTTTTGAAGGGTTCAATTGGAGCGAAGAAGTCGACGGCGCCTTTTTTATGGAATCCATCGAGCTTGGAGGCACTACCATCCAACCGCTATCTGCTATTACTCAGCTATTCCGCCCTGCGGATGCCCCATTTGTGGCTATTGAGCCGATCACGGGCCTCGGTCATTCCGATTTCCCTTGGCGAACTGTACTGCCAGGCGAAGCGGATGAAGTGGTGACCTCTATTGGGCTGATGCGCCGATAAAGGCTTTTAATTCGGTTTTGCTAATCACAGGATTGGCGCCTTCTTTGCTTGCGACCATGGCTCCAAGAGCAGCGGCGTAATCTAGCGTTAGTTGCGGTTCTAGAAAGTGCGAAATACCATAGAGCATCGCGGCTAAAAAGCTATCTCCAGCACCAACGGTATCTTTTACTGTTACCGGAAAGACCTTGCTTTGAAGTGCGCCGAGACTATTGATCCAGAGTGCTCCTTGGCTTCCTCTAGTCACGATGAGTTCTTGTGTGCCAAAGTGCTCGCGCATCGCGTCAAAACCCTGCACCGGGTTGGGGTCCAATTGCAGCCAATGGGCAAGCAGTTCATATTCTTCTTCGTTCACCTTGACGATTTCGGTACCCACAAGTAATTCTAGGATGCGTTCTGAATCGATAAAAGGAGCTCTCAGATTCAGGTCAAATACACGAGTAGTGGCCTGTGTCCTGAGTACTTTCAAAGATTCGTAGCTGCAGTTGTTTCTGCTAGCTAAAGATCCGTGCAAAAGCATATCTCCGTGTTCCCAATTAATCAATGGTATGCCAATGTAATCCCACGCGCTCGGCTCGTCTATGGTGTAGCTTACTTCGGAAGGATTAGAGGTGTCCACGGTGACCGTTCCAGTAGGGTGTTCACTTATCGTAATTAGTGCGGTACTGACGCTTCGCTCGTTTAAAATATCAAACAATTTTTGGCCGTACTCATCTCGGCCAATAGCAGAAATCACAGCACTTTCTATTCCTAGGTTCTGCCCGTGAATAGCCACGTTCATGGGTGCTCCACCCGGTTTAGCACCGCTGGGAAAGAGGTCCCACAACACTTCGCCAAAGCAATAGAGTTTAGGCATCCTTTGCGGTCAATTGGTCTTGCAATTCCTCCAAGCTAACGCCCTTAGTTTCCGGCATCATGAAGTGTGTGAATAGCAACTGCAGTACCATGAAGGCTGCGAAGAAGGCGAATACAGTCCAGCCCGGGAAGGCTTCTATAACGACTTCACCTAGCATGGTGATCAGCGCGGCAAACACCCAGTGTGTTCCTGTACCCCAGGCTTGACCCGCGGCGCGTACGCTGTTTGGGAAGATTTCGGAGATGAATACCCAAATAACGGCACCTTGACCTACTGCATGGGAAGCAATGAAGGTGAGAATGAAGAAGAGGTTGAACCCTGCCGAAGCATCAGTTTTAAAGCCATAGGCCACCATTGCCAAGGAAATGATATAGCCTACCGAACCGATGTACATCAGCGATTTACGCCCCATTCTATCGATCAGGTAAAGGCCGACGAAGGTGAACATTAAATTGGTTCCACCAATAGCGATGGAAGAGAGGAGGGAATCGGATGAGGCGAATCCTGCATTCTCCAAAATCACCGGTGCGTAGTATAAGATGAAATTGATGCCGCTTAATTGGTTGAAAAACGCCAGTAAAAAGGCGAGAAGGAGGCTTTTGTTGTATTTGCCGCTGAAAACACCCTTGCGGTTGGTTTCCTCGGAGGTGTGTTTTTTTATGGCGTCCAATTCCGCTTTCGCTTTGCCCGAATCACCATAAATAAGTTGAAGCGTAGCTAGAGCTCCGGCTTCATCATTTTGTTGGACCACGAGCCAGCGAGGAGAATTGGGAACTCCAAAAATCAAAAGGCAATATAAAGCGGCAGGAATGGCTTCTACACCGAGCATCCAGCGCCAGTCGTTAGCTCCGCCTATACCGTCAAGAAGGTAGTTCGAGAGGAATGCGATGAGAATTCCAAAGACAATATTGAATTGGTATAACGCGACTAAACGCCCGCGATTTTTAGCGGAACTGATTTCGGAAATATACGTTGGAGCGGCAACTGTAGAGGCGCCAACACCGACACCACCCAAAAATCGAAAGAATGAAAAGAGATAGGGATCTGGAGCCAAAGCTGAGCCTACGGCACTAATTAGGTACAATAATCCTACGACAATAAGCGTTTTCTTTCGACCCCAAACTCGCGTCGGTACACCTCCGCCGAGCGAACCCAAAACAGTACCCCATAGCGCCATCGACATGATGAAGACGCCATGAAACCAGGCTGAGGTTTGCCATAATTCTTTTATAGGTGCATTCGCACCGGAAATTACAACCGTATCAAATCCAAATAAAAATCCAGCAAGCGCGACGGTCAGCGACCAATTCCAAGTTTTGTTCATCAAAGTGTAAGTTAACACGTTGCAATGTAACAAAATTTGAAGGTGAGAAACGGTTTAGAATCCCGCTGAGAGTTGCAGCCATTCTGCCCATTTAATGCCTAGTTGGCTTTGGGCTTCTGCTTGTTGGATCAACGCTTTTGCAAAGTAGCTCGTTCGCAGGTTGACTTTAAGCAGTTCTGAATCTCCCATTAGCAACTTCTCGCGCTCTGCAAGCAGTAGCGCCTCCATGTTTTGCGCATTCCGCTGATTAGCGTCTAATGCTTTTTCTAACAGCAATAAACTTTGTGCCGTGGCGTTGAGTTGATTCGTCCATGCGTTTTCCTGTGCATCTCTTTCCCACTTAAACTGTTCCGTTTGTAGGGATTGACTCTTGGAATATCCGCGTCCTTCACGCAGTAATAGCGGTACGGCTACTTTCGCTTTCACAATTCTATTGCGCTCATCAAAGTCCGATGCAGTCGGTATGGTTTCAAAGTTTCCAGGCAGTAGAAATGCGCCACCGACACCAAGCTTAGGTTTGAGGTATTCTTTGGCCAAATTCTCTTTCAATTCAAATTGGCGCTCTTTCGCATTGTTGTATTGGAATAGAGGATGGCCATCGGTCAATTGCATCGACATGTTAGTACGCTGGGGCAAGGAGCGGGATGCCAAAACATTTTCAGCTAACACCATGGGTTGGCCCGCGTCACTCCAAAGCCAGTTGCTCATTGTAAACAAGGCTTGAATGGATTTTTGACGTGCAGAGAAATAAGCGGCTTCCCATGTACTCACTAAACCGTTCGCGTCTAGTGTATCCATGCCAGAAGCATCCCCAGCGAGAAAAGCTTGACGCGTCATGTTTTGTATTTCTTTAGCAGCCTGTAGCGCACTGAAATAGGCTAAGCTATTTTGCTGCGCTTCGAACCACTTCCAGTAGTCTTTTGAAGCTTTGAATAAAAGTTCATTACGGTAGAGTTCCGCCTCTGCAGCTCCGAGATGAACACCGGCTTTTGCTAGCCTTAGCGCGGTCCGTCGCTCGTCAGTAAATAGCCCATTTCCCAATTCAAGCATTCCCCCAATGGCAAAAAGGCCTTCTTCCGGAAGCTTGTCTTGAGGATTCGTATACAGACCCGCAGTTGCGTTCCAATCTAGGTCGATACGAACTGGGCCTGCCGTAGCGGTGGACAATGACCAAGAAGGAAGATTGTAATAATTTTCGTTCTCGTAGGTTTTATTCGACAAGTTACCTGCGAGTACCGGGTCGAATTGGCCGCGTCGTTTCAAAAGCTCGGCTTTAGCAATAGGAAGCTTCGCGTTTACCGCTTTCATCAGCGGATGATAGCTATCTACCCAAAGTATAAATTGCTCAATAGAGAGGGTGTCCGCTGACAGTTGTGCAGCGCAAGGGAATGTGTAGGCGGAGCAAAGAAAGATGAATAGTATTTTTATTCTTCTCATTGCTTGACTTTGATTTTTGGTTTGTCTACCTGTTCTTTAGCCAGTATAGGCTCGTAATAATCCGGTGGGAAAGCATTGAGCTGTCGCCAAATCTCATACCAAACTGGTACGGTATTTAATAAGGCAATTCCCCGTGCACCAGTTCCGGCGCGCAAATTTTCCGGCCATTCTTCGGTAGGTGCAACGAGTAATCGGTATTTGCCGTTTTCGTTTGTAATTCTATCGAGTGCCACTACGGATCCAGTGAAGGTACCGTAGCTGGTATTAGGCCAGCCGCGGAAGACGATCGCAGGCCAACCGTCAAATTGGAATTGGACTACGGAGCCTTCATGAATGAGCGGCATATCAATGGGGCTGATGTACAATTCTACGGCTAAATCATAGAGCGTAGGTACTATGGTTCCTAGCGAAGTACCCTCTTTTACCGTTTCACCTATACCGCGCTTTGTGATTTTCGCGAGCATTCCGTTTTGAGGAGCGGTGATGTAGTAATAGGCATTGCGCATTTCGTAATTACTCAAGGTGTTTCGCAACTTTGATAAATCTCCCTGTGCAGTAGCGAGCATGCTGCTTGCGGTAGCAAGATCGCTTTGCGCTTTTGCTATTTTCTCTAAAAACGCATTCGTGTTGTTTTTTAACGCTAAGCGCACATCGAGCAATTTATTTTTACTCATTTCCCACTTTTGTGCGGTCTCTTGAGCTTTGGCCTGACTTTGGGCCAATTTTATTCTGTACTGTTCGACATCCGTACGGCTTTTTAAGCCTTGCTCTAGTAGTTGATTGTAACGCGTAACTTGAGTTTTTGCAACTTCTAGATTTTGCGATTCCGCAAAGAATTGGGCACTATCACTTTCCGATTGCGCTTTTGCTGCGGCTAAATCGTATTGAAGACTTTGTGCTTTTACTTGCTGATTGATTCTTAAACTTTGAATTAGAGCGGTTAAGGCCTCAACCTTTTGCTCATAGCTCTGCACCCCATCTTCTTTCGCGACAATTTGCTCCTTCGTGCGTTCAATCAATTGGGGGTCGAGGTATTCATTCTTAATTTCTCGCAAACGAGCTATGGTATCGCCTAGATTGACCACATCACCTTCTTGCGCGTACCACTGGGCGATCTGTCCTGCAATAGCGCTCTGAATTTCACTGGCGCGCTGACCCGGTTGCAACATGGTTACAGTGCCCTTTGCCTGAATATTTTGCGTCCATGGTAAAAAGAGGACGACCAGGCTTAGCACTCCGGCAATAATGAAATTACGTTTAACCTTTGGTCCTATGAAAGGGTTGCCTAAAAGTCCAAAGCTTCGATAGCGTTCTGTTTTGAGGCGCTCATTTATTCTTTGTTTACTTATGTTTAGCATCGTCTGTTAGAGTTCAATGGTAAGGTTACTGTGTGTCTTAACGGTCTCAAGATTCGAGGCTGCTACGAGTGTCCATGGCTGACGATCGTCCCACAAAAAGTCAATAATTTTTTCCCGCTCTTTTGGGTCAAAAAGATGGAAAATATCATCCAATAGTAACAGGCGTGGACGTGTAACAATACTTCTAGCGAGTAAGATCCGTTCCACAATGCTACTGGATAAAGGACGCGTGGTAGGACCAACAGCCGTCTCTAGACCTTTGTCTAAACTTTTTATAAACCCCTCTAGTCCCAGACCTACGGTAGCCCAACGGACATCCTCAAGCTCAATTTCGGGTCGTCCTAATGTGATGTTTTCTAATAGCGTTCCTTCGAAAAGATCTTCACTCAAAAAGCAATCGCCCACATGGTATCTTAAATCTGCAGTATTCAGCGATCCTGATGGGTAGCCGTTGAAACTCACGGTTCCTTTTGTGGGCTCATATTGAACGGCCATTAATCGCAGTAATGTAGATTTTCCGGAACCGTTTTTACCGGTGATCACTGCTCTTGCGCCGGAAGGTATAGTGAGATTCAGGTTAGAGAGTATTGAGCGCGATCCGTCTTCCGATGCATAGTTAAGGGCTTTTAGCTCTATATCAGCACCCATACCTGTGTCGATGTCTTCAAAAAGTACATTTCCTTGATCTTCTTCGAGCGGAATATCGGTAACGGTGCTCATTTTTTCTACCGCCGTCAGTACGTCGTAGATCGGTTCCATAGTTAAAATGAGCTTTTCAGCAGAGTTGACAATAAGGATGATGACAATTTCAGAAGCAACGAATTGGCCAACATTTATTTCGTTTTGAATAACAAGCAAACCGCCAATGATTAGCAATCCTAAGGTTACAAGCGCTTTAAAACCAACGATGTTCGCGTATTGGAAGATCAAGACGCGCCAATGTTTTTTACGGTGAATGAGGTATTGCTCCACCAATTGATCTGTTTTCTCCAAGGGAAGTTCAGTATGCCCCGCTCGTTTGAAGGTATCCATGGTACGCGCAATCTCTTTCAGCCAATGTGCGATTTTGTATTTAAACGTACTCTCCTTCATGCTACTATCAAGGCCTCTTGGCCCCGTGTAATAAAGAATAGCAGCGAGCAATGCAATGAGGGCTAATCCAAAGGTGATGAAGAACGGGTGATAGGTAGCTAGCAAAATTAGTCCAATGACTATTTGTAGTGAAGAAGCACTAAAATCCATCAGCATTTTAGAAAGCCCCTTTTGCACATTTAGTGTATCGAAAAAGCGGTTAATAAGCTCAGGAGGATAGGTTCCGCGAATGGACTGGTTTTGAAATCTAGGAATGCGGTAAGTGAATTCGAAAGCGGCCCTTGTGAAAATACGTTGTTGAAGAATTTCCGAAATAGACAATTGGAGTACTTGTAAGATTCCACCTACAATAACCCCCACAGTGACTAAAGCACTCAGGATGACCCAGCTCGTGCTCACTGTGCCGGCTTGAATAAGTCCTACAATCGCTTGAACACCTAATGGTAAGCTCAAATTTACCAGGGCGTAAAATAAAGCGTATGCGTAGAGATAAAGAATGTCGCGACGGTCCTCAGCGAGCATCGCTATGAATTTTTGAAAGGGATTTTTAGTCATTATTTACGTAATGCTTTAAGTGTCATATCAATCAGAAATTGAACGATTTCCTGCTTACCTCCTGAAGAATCTGAAAGACGTGGAAGATGCTCTGCGAAAAATTGCTGACTCTGAGCAGCTTCAACGATAGTCGCAAACAAACTGTGTGGGTAGGGGTAGGTCGGATTAATTTGTAATGCCAATTGGCTCAAGGTTTCACAAATTCTTTTGTACCCTAAAAAGTACCCTTCTTTGTTCTCTTGATCCACATCCTTAGTGAGGTAAATCTTTGGGTATTCAGCAACTACAACGCGTTGCAATGCACGTTCGTCTATATGAGGAATACGCTCGTCCTGCTCCATAGGAAGCACCAACAGTTCAATCGCTTTTTTTAATTTTTCCTCAGGACTGTTAAGCAATATAAATTCTTGCGCCATTTTCACTTCAAGCCAGCCCCAATACCAATTGATGAGATAGGTCAATAATTGGTGTTTGTTTTGAAAGTAGCGGTAGACCCCGGATTCTGTGCTGATGATTTCACGAGCAACTTTTTTAAAAGTTAAGTGCTCATAACCCAGCTCATCCATTAAGGAGATGCTCTTAGATAAAATACGTTTTCCCAGCTCCGTTTCATCAGGGTTCTTACTGTAAAGTTTCGCGCTGATGGTAATGTTTAATGCATTCATAGATGAGTATAACGCTTTGCTATAATAATTGTTTAGCACACAAATATAATAGTAATACTATCGATTATGCAAATAAAAACCTACTGGCGGCAGAAAGACTACCTTTGTAGCGCTCCGTTAAGTTAACGGAAGCCTAAAAACAATATATGACCTTTGATTCATTGGGGCTTAAGCCTCAAATTCTATCAGCCTTAAAAGAACAAGGCTACACCCAACCGACACCTATTCAAGCTCAAAGTATACCTGTCCTCTTAGACGGTTTTGACCTGCTCGGTACTGCGCAAACTGGCACGGGTAAAACAGCAGCATTTACCATCCCTATTATAGAACATTTACTCGATACACCTACTGAACGCAAACGAAGCATAAAAGCTTTGGTGGTTACACCAACGCGCGAATTGGCCTTGCAGGTCGCAGAAAATGCGAAACGATATTCTTCAGGGACGAGCCTTCGCACTGCCGTTATTTTTGGTGGTGTTGGTGCAAATCCTCAAATAGATCAGCTCAAACGTGGCGTTGATATTTTAGTAGCTACTCCTGGCAGACTACTAGATTTACAAGGGCAGGGATTTATAGATCTGCGTAACCTCACACATTTTGTCTTGGATGAAGCCGATCAAATGTTGGATATGGGCTTTATTCATGACATCAAAAAATTACTTCGTCTTCTTCCCTCAAAACGCCAAAGCTTGTTCTTCTCAGCGACGATGCCGAAGACGATAATGGAACTTAGTGGGCAGATTCTAAAGCCAAATTACAAACAGGTTCGTATCGCCGTTGAAAAGCCAACAGCTGAACGTGTAACACAATGCGTGTATTACGTTAGTAAAAGTGAAAAGCCCGCACTACTCATTCATCTTTTAAAAGACTTAGAGGGGAGTGTGCTCGTTTTCGGTAGGACAAAACACGGTTGTGATAAAGTTGTACGTATACTCGATAAAAAGGGAGTTAGCGCTGCGGCAATCCACGGAAATAAAAGTCAGAATGCAAGACAAAAAGCACTGAAAGGCTTTAAGGATGGGACGGTTCGCGTTTTAGTTGCCACGGATATTGCAGCACGCGGTATCGACATTTCAGGTTTAGAACATGTGGTTAACTATGAACTTCCCAATATTCCTGAGACGTATGTGCATCGGATTGGACGTACTGGACGTGCAGAGGCATCGGGATCTTCTATCTCCTTTTGTGCTGCAGATGAACGAGCCTATCTAAAGGATATCGAAAAACTGATCAAAGCGAGTGTTCCTTTAGTGGAAGAGCACCCGTTTACCGAGGGGGCTACTGAAGAATGGGCCGTGCCGGAGAATCGTATCCCGGTTAAGCAGGGGCAGCGTGCACCCCGCACAAGCCGGAGTCCCAAGCAAGGTGGTGGAAATTCTCGTTCTGGAGCTCCTGCTCGTGGAAAACGACCTTCTCGAAGACGCTAGTATTTTAGCAGTTCGAGCACTTTTTCCTCAAAACGAGTAGGTGTAAATTTCTTTATGGGGAACCCCAGGGGTCCAATGCCGGCTTTGTGGATTAACTTATTCCAAAGAAATTGATCCGCAATGTGTGGCAGAATCAGCTGAGGTTTATCAAACCGCAGTGCACTGTGTGTAGTTCCGGAGCCTCCGTGGTGAACCACTGCGCAAACGCGACTAAAGAGCCAATCGTAAGGAATGTCCTTTACAAGAAAGATATTTTCGGGTAAAGGACTTTCTATTTCAATACCGCCCCAACTGGAGTTGATAAAAATGGGTAGGTTGTGTTTCTTACTGAGCTGTACCAAGGCTTGACCTACCTCTTTAGGTTTCGCATTGATCATTGAGCCAAACCCGACATACAAGGGGTTGGGGAATTTTTCTATGAATTGTACTAAATTTTCTGAAGGCTCCCAGTGCTTAGACTTGTTGCGTTCACGAAAATCTGTAACCTTTACGTGTGCGGGCCAGTACGCAGGTTTGGGGAAGAGACGCTTAGAGATGGGGTATTCTACGTGGACCACCTTCAGTAGGAAATGCTTCACCTCTCGGCGCTTTAATGGTGCCCAATCCCATGCTTTCATGATTTTGTTACCGTAACCTATGACGGCTTGGGAAATGATTGCGGAATTTGTGAGCGTGTAGCTTAATGTATTCCACAATCTATTATTGAATTGGCCCATTCCTATGGCTGGTAATTCACGAACGGGATGCACCAAACAAGGCATTGGGATAAGTAATTCCACCCGTCGGTTTACTCGTAAAGCCGCCATGACAGGATAGGCGCATTTGATATGATAGATGATTTTGTCCGGTTTGAAATTCAGATCTGCATTTCGCTGATCACGGATCAGTTGCTCTTGAATAGGCTTTGTTTCTCGTAAGAGTTTAAAAAGCGTTCTAATTCTACTGAAACCAGAGCCGATTTGACCCGTGATTTTTTTTACATCAGGCGCATCGATCATGTCGAGGTATTCGTGAGTCATCGGGAAAAAGTGTGGACTCACTTCTGAAGCGAGCGCACGAAACTGTTCCGGCATACAAAAAGCAACTTCGTGTCCGGCATCGCTAAATTCTTCGCCTAAAGCTAAATACGGTTCCATATCTCCCCGAGAACCTAGGGTCATTAGTAGAATTCGCTCCATATTGGTAAGTTACGTTGGAAAAGATTATTTGAATGCTGTGACACAACTTTCAAAAAAAACTTTTACCCGGTCGTAACGTTTTAAATTTTTAGAGCCTATTAAGGGTAAACGAAATAAAAAATGAAAAACGCCGACATGTCATTGATTGTCAGCGTTTTGTCAGTCAGCCGCCCCAAAATGGGACGGCTAAAAGTGGAGCTGGCGGGAATCGAACCCGCGTCCAAACAAGGAAGCCTGAGGCTTTCTACATGCTTATCTTATGATTGAATTTTCGACCGATCTCTGAGCATAAGCACCCTAATCACAGCTTATCTTCTAGACTTAGGCTAGCCCGCGAAGCGAAGGCTAACTGCATTCCTGAATTTTCCACACCTCGTGATCAGTCGCCTCAGGACGGGGGCTCCTGCGAGATGTTCAGCTCCTATACCTGGTATAGGATTAGCAAAATCGACATCCTGTCAGATTAAGCGGCCAAAGCGTAAGAATCTTCGCCAGTTAAAAAAAAGTGAAGCGGTGTATTAACGAGCAGCCCCTTCCGCGCTCGACATGCTTACATCAACCTTCGGCTTGCTGTCAAAACCAGTCAGCCCCAGTAAAGTTGTGGATTGCGAAGATAAGCGAATTCTAGGCCAATTATGTGTACATCACCACAGGAACTATGGAAATAATCGCTAAAATCTGTACTATCTTTAAGGATATGAAAATCGGCATAATAAGAGAGGGTAAAGTCCCAATAGATAAGCGTGTTGCGTTAATCCCAGCACATGCGGCGGCATTGAAAAGTTCGTACAATTGTGAGGTGGTGGTTCAGCCTTCCGCTATTCGTGCCATTACGGACGAGGAATACGTGAATCACGGAATTGCGTTACAGGAAGATGTGTCGGATTGCGATGTCTTGTTTGGTGTAAAAGAGGTGCCCATTCAGGATTTGATTCCGAACAAAACGTATTTCTTTTTCTCTCATACCTATAAGCAACAGCCTTACAATGCAAAGCTTTTGAGGGCTTGTGTCGATCGTAAGATTCGTTTGATTGATTACGAATTACTCAAGAAAAACGGAAATCGTGTGGTGGCATTTGGCCGGTTCGCAGGTTTGGTAGGTGCCTACAACGGCCTACGGGGCTGGGGTGAGAAATATGGACAATATTCGCTCAAGCCTGCACATGAGTGTCGTGATATGCAAGACATGTTTGACCAACTCAAGGGAATTGATTGGCCGGCAGATCTGCGCATCCTTCTCACAGGGAAAGGACGCGTGGCAAGCGGTGCTGTGGAGACACTTGTGGCTTCGGGTATTCCGCAAATTTCACCTGAAGAGATTGCCGGTTATGAGGGTTGTTTTTGGAGCCAATTGGACGTAGAACATTACTACAAGACCAAAGACGGACGGCCTTTCGGTCGCAAGGAACTCTTTGCGGATCCGAGCGGCTATGAAAGTGATTTTATGCGATATGTGCCATTTGCCAAGCTGTATATCGCTGGGCATTATTATGATAGCCGGGCGCCTTTTATTTTCACTAGAGAGGATGCAAAGCTGCCAGATTTTGCCATTACCTATGTGGCGGATATCAGCTGCGATATAGACGGTCCGGTGGCTTCGACTTTACGAGCCTCAACCATTGCTGATCCATTTTATGGATACCTAGCCTCTGAGGAGAAAGAGGTACGGCATGATGATCCTGAGGCTATAGGAGTGATGGCGGTGGATAACCTGCCTTGTGAACTGCCTAGAGATGCTTCGCTAAGTTTCGGTAATGACCTGATGACCCATGTCATTCCAGCGCTTTTTGACGGAGACAAAGACGACATACTTTATCGGGCAACGGAATGTGAAAACGGCGTGCTAACAAAGTATTTTGAATACCTACAAACCTATATAGATCAGGCGTAATGGCTAAGAAGGCATTACATATCAGCAAAGGGGTAAAGGAGGCACCATCGGTAAATCCTAAATTACAAGCAGGGAAGAGAAGCAGCCGCTCTGTGATTGACTTAGCTGAAGCTATTTTAGTGGGTAACCGAACAGCTTTAGCGCAAGGGATTACCCTTGTTGAGAGTAATGCAGCGGCAGATATGAAGAACGCTCGTTCACTCTTAAATGAATTGATGCCGCATACTGGGAAGAGTTTTCGCGTTGGAATTACTGGAGTACCCGGAGTGGGTAAGAGCACTTTTCTTGAAGCATATGGCACTGCATTGTTGAATACCGACCCAAATGCACGAATAGCAGTACTTGCAGTCGATCCCTCTTCTGAAATCAGTAAAGGCTCTATTTTAGGCGATAAAACGCGAATGATGGAATTGGGTAAGCATGATCGTGCATTTATCCGTCCAAGTGCTTCAGGCGGTACCTTAGGTGGTGTCGCAAGAAAGACTAGAGAGGTCCTTTTGTTGTGTGAGGCTGCCGGATTTAATTACGTCTTTATCGAAACCGTGGGCGTTGGTCAGAGCGAAACGTTGGTTTCGAAACTAGTGGATTGTTTTCTCTTTTTGGCAATGCCCGGTACTGGTGATGAATTGCAAGGATTAAAAAAGGGAATCATGGAAATGGCAGATATCATCGCAGTAAATAAAAGTGAGCCCCCAAACACCGCTGCAGGCGAACGAAGTGCGCTTTCAATTCGCAGTGCCTTACAGTTGTTTACAAATAAGGCATACGATTGGCATCCTCCCGTAGTGCTGACTTCGGGGTTGACAGGTTCTGGTTTTAGTGAATTAGAATTGGTTTTTGACCGCTACCGAAGGCACGGTGTGGCAAAAGGATGGTTTGAAGGTAAGCGTAAAGAACAGCAAGCGTATTGGTTCGAAAATTCAGTTCGTGAAGGGGTTTTCGAGCTCCTTAGCAAAAATGAGGATTGGCAAAAGCATTATGAAAAGTTGGGCAGAGAGGTCGCAGAAGGACGATTAAACCCATTCGAAGCCAGTGCTTTACTGGTTCACTCCCTTCAGGGTAAGGTTTAGAAATTCCTCGCTGCCTCGTGCTTTAGTAGTAGAATAGCGGCCTTCGTGGGGAAGATATCTCCCATCATCTCAAGCTCGATTAACTTTCTACTTAAATCAGCTGATGTGGCTTCAGCGCCTAATTCTGCCGCAGTCTTATTAATTAACGAAACCACTTGGCTTTTTGCGCTCACTACGTGATTCCAAGCGCTGTCTGTTACATACACTTGCTGGGAAATGTTGTAATCAAATTCGTCGCGGACGGCATCCACTAGCAGTTTTCTGTAGTTGCCAATATCCAAGGAGCCAGGCTTAATGCGTAAAACAAGACGGTTTGGACTAATGCGTTCTAAGAGTACAATAATCCGCTCGTACGCTTGAAAACGCATGGGAAGCGCCTTTTTCTGCAAGTCTTTACGCAAGTAGAATTGGCGTCTTTTTTCTTCGTTATCTACGAAGTTTGATAGCAGTAAATAGGTGAGCAACAGCATTAAAGCCGCTGGAAAAGTATACTTTAGAATTTCAATAAATGCTTCCATGAATATGTCTTGAGGCATACAAATATCGTTATTTTTGCCACCTTATTATACTTTATCCATGCAATCACTTTCAAAAAGAGCACAAGAGATGGGTCTGCCTATGACCATCGAGATGGCTAAAAAGGCGCGCGAATTAAGTGCCACTGGTAAGAACGTTATTAGTCTTTCGCTCGGGGAGCCAGATTTCGATACGCCAGAGTTTATCAAAGACGCTGCATCTCAAGCCATGGTCGAGAACTACACCCATTACATGCCCGTACCTGGTTTTTCTGATGTTCGAGAAAGTATTGCAGCTAAGTTCAAACGCGATAACGGTATAGAGTATACCGCGGATCAGATTGTAATAAGTACAGGCGCGAAACAGAGCCTTTTAAACATTTTTTTGGCTCTTGTAAATCCTGGAGAGGAAGTGATCATTCCCGCACCGTACTGGGTGAGTTATATGGATCAAGCGGTCTACTGTGGAGCCGAAGTTAAGGTGCTTCCGACTACAATGGAAAGTGGTTTTAAAATCACCGCGGACGAATTGGAATCGGCCATCACCCCAAAATCTAAAGTGCTTATTTTCTCGTCACCTAACAATCCTTGTGGCGCAGTATATAGCAAAGAGGAATTAGCAGCAATAGCCTTAGTAGTGGCAAAGCATCCAAACCTCTATATAATTTCAGACGAGATTTATGAATTGCTGAATTATGGAGAAGTAGCGCATGTCTCAATTGCAAGTTTTCCTGAAGTCTACCATCAAACCATAACGGTTAACGGCTTATCAAAAGGATTTGCAATGACCGGCTGGCGTATTGGTTATATTGGAGCGCCTGAATGGATTGCTAAAGCGTGTACAAAGTTTCAATCCAACTTTACCTCGGGAACGAATTCTATTGCTCAGCGCGCGTGTAAAACTGCAGTTGAAGCGGATCCTTCAACAGTGAATTACATGGTGGAAAAGTTCGCGTATCGTCGTGAAAAAATGGTTGCGTGGATGAAGGAAATCCCCGGTTTTGAACTAGAAACCCCTCCAGGAGCATTTTATGTTTTTCCAAGGATAACGGCTCTTTTGGGTAAGAAATATAAAGGGAAAGTTTTAGAGACTTCGCTTGATCTCAGTATGTACCTGCTCGAAGAAGGCCTAGTTAGTACAGTTCCAGGAGATGCTTTTGGATTACCCGGATACATCAGGTTTTCCTATGCAGCGGCAGAAGCGGAGTTGGAGGAAGCAGTCAAGCGAGTGAAAGCTGCTGTGGCAAATTTAGAGGACTAAGTCCAATTATTTTGAAGATAGAAGTTTCGAACGGCGAGATATTGGATAAGGTTTCCATTTTAGCAATAAAATTGGAACGTATTACGGACGTTAAAAAACGTCTTAATGTCCAAAACGAATGGGATGCACTACAAGAAGCGGTGCAGCGCATAACGAGCCTTGCGAATCCTTTAGATGAATTTAACAAAGCCGTTGCCGGACTCAGGGCGACCAACGAAGCGCTGTGGGATGTCGAGGACGCGCTGCGTTTGAAGGAAAAAGCGAAGGACTTTGGAGACGCATTCGTAGTTCTCGCACGGGAAGTCTATATTCTGAATGATCGACGCGCTGCTCTAAAAAGTACGATAAATACGCTTACAGGCTCGAGTCTTCGAGAAGAAAAATCATACGAAGATTACTGAGCTACAGGACGTTTAAAGGAATAGTCCTAACTTCGAATTAAGAGAAGAGAAAATTTTGAGCATAGAATCGCGATTTAATGCGCTGCGGGAGCGCATCAATATTAGGCTATACGATAGCCGTGACTTTATGTTGCGATTACTTTCTCGTGGTAGCGTTTTAGTAGCGCTTAGCACGCTAGTGGCGTTGGTGTTTTATCACGGTTACACACTAGAGCCCCATCAGAATACCATCATCGGATATATTGTTCGTGGTTCCATAGGGTATTACCTCATCAAGTTTTTACTCGAGCTCTTTTATAATTTCCATCCGAAACAATTTTTAAAGGACCGTAAATGGGAGAGTGCATTAATGCTCTTCCTGATCATTGACATACTCGTTATAAATATGACGGGTTTTGAGCTGCTCAATCAAGCCGGTTTATTACTTAAAATACCGGGACTTCAAGAAAGCTTCTTGATTGTGTTGCAATGTTATGTTCTGGTCATCGTTGGACTAGAATTCGGCAAAGTAGGGGAGCTCTTACCGCAGTCAAAACTAAGTCCACCAACGCTGTTGGTATTGAGTTTCTTAGTCTTAATTGCACTGGGTACTTGTTTGTTAATGCTACCCGAGATGACCATTACAGGCGAATCAGGGCTCGATCTATTGACTGCTTTATTTACGAGTATTTCAGCAAGCTGCGTAACGGGTTTAAGTTTGATAGACATCAGTACGGTTTTAAGTGGTAAGGGCCAATTCATTGTGATGCTGTTAATGCAATTAGGAGGATTAAATATCATTTCCTTTGCGGCACTCTTTGCCATACTTCGGGGTGGCTTCGGAATGCGGCAGCAAAATTTCATGAGTGAGAACTTAGGGGAAGATTTAAAACGCTCTCAGTCGCTGATTTCTGCAATTTTCAGACTCACTTTAATTATTGAAGGAACAGGCGCATTATTCCTAGGAATCTTATGGCGAAATGATTTTGATACCTTGGGTACGACCATCTTTTATAGCCTGTTTCACAGTATTTCGGCATTTAATAATGCGGGTTTTTCCCTCTTTTCAGATTCATTAGCCTCTCCTGCTGTACAATGGAATTTTAGCGTGCATTGGGTGATCGCACTCATGATTATACTCGGGGGAATTGGATTTGGTACGTTGACAGATATTTTACGTCAGCCTTGGCGTACGCAGCCCATTTTGCGTTCCTGGCGAACACTCCGCATTGGGACTAAATTAGGTTTGGTTGTATCGGCCACTTTGATTGTGCTTGGGGGTGTGATCTTCTTCTTTTTAGATCCAGGAAGCCAAGACGTCGGTGCCCATATTAGCCACAGCTTTTTTCAAAGTATTACAGCAAGAACAGCAGGGTTTAATACCGTTTCTATAGGGGCGTTAGCTACACCCGCTTTGTTGTTCTTGATCTTCTTAATGTTTATAGGTGGAGGATCTGGCTCAACGGCAGGTGGAATTAAGACCAGTACTTTTGCATTGGTATTTATGAGTGCTGCGGCCACCATTCAAGGAAAGAAGAATATCAACCTCTACAGAACACAGATCCCATGGGAATTGATGAATCGCGCTTTTGCGATCTTTTTATTCTCTGTGGTAAGTATATTATTGGGAATTTTCGCCTTGACCATTCTGGAGCCGAACATGGATTTACTCGACCTGGCATTTGAAGAGGTAAGTGCCTTTTGTACCGTAGGTTTAAGCACCGGTATTACCGCGGATTTAAACTTGGGTTCAAAAACTGTTTTGATGCTGTCCATGCTCATAGGAAGGGTAGGTACATTGACTCTGGCCTTTGCGTTGAGCGGTCAACGGCAGGAAGTAAATACCTTTAAATACCCGAAAGCGAACATCCATGTAGGATAAAAAAAAGCTGCACAGCGCAGCTTTTATAGGGATGATCAAAGGGAGTTTAATTTTTATCTTGAAAATCAAGATCCTTAATTCCCAGTGCTTTTAGGAGTTTCTTTCCATTGACTTTCAAAACCTCTTTGATACCCGTGGCTACTTTTTTAGCAGCATTGTCATCAGGTCTTGATACAAACTTTGAATCTCGATAACTAACGCCTTTTTCTGGTTTCGTGTAAAAATAGGTATAGAAGCTCTTACGCGACTCCCCCTCTGGGATCGTTATTTTCTTATAGCCGTGAGGACTGTTTTCGTCGGTATAAAAGATCACTGCTGTATTAAAGGTAGGGGGTACCTGAACTACACATTCAGTCATTTCTTTGTTCCACAATTCAAGTGCACCTCCGTATTCTGGTTTCCAATTCTTGTTGAGGTAAACCAACAAATTAATTCTCCGCCATAATCCTAGCTTTGGATTCATATTGACATCGATATGGACATCTACATACGAACCGTTTTTTCCCTGATGTACCCCAGATCCTAGAGCATCGGTGGTAGTATGCAGGCCTTCTATGCCTGTGATACGACTCAATTGATCACTCCAGTCTTTAGATGCAACAGCCTCCCGAACTTTTGAAAAGGAAGGGTGCCAACGGTCAAAATGATAATCTTCGCTTTTATCCTCGTTTAAGCTTTTACGCTTTACGTTTAAATCGTCAATAGAAGGGAAATGGGTAAACAGATCGTGCGCTATTTCCTCAGCGAAGAAATTTTCCATGACCAAATACTTACAAGGCTTTGCGTTCTCATAAGCGACCTTTAGTGCGCCGGCATAGCTGGCGTCGAGATATTTTGGATTGATTACTCCTTGTCCCATGGGAAATAAATTATTACCTCAAATATAACGGCTAGTTTCTCTTTTGTCTCGTGACATCGGTCAGTTTTCCATAGACAATGAAAAATAATTTCGGCAAGAATCGTTTGAAGGGTACCGCAAAGGTTTCGTATTTGCCTATGAAAAGATTCCTTTTGGGCTTAATTCGAGTCGATTGCTGGTAAAACTTCCGGGCGAAAACCATTGGAAGCATTCCTTTTTCCTGAGCGACGCTGTTTTTTTGAATAGGCACTCCCGTCGGGTCTAGACTATTTAGAGTAACGGCAGTGTTGATGAAACCTGGATGAACGATACCAATATGGACGGCGCTCGAACGCAGTTCGTACTGTAAGCTCTCGAAATAGCCAATAACGGCGTATTTGCTCGCTGCATAAGCGGCTAATTTCGGTGATCCAAAGTGGCCAAGTATACTTGCAATGGTCCAAATTTGGCCATTATTGCGTTCAATCATTTGTGGAAGTACTGCTTTCGTAAGGGCTACAGCTCCCCAAAAATTCACCTCTAAAACTTTGCGTTCTACAGCGGTATCCATTTCCAATACTGTGCCGAGATGCCCCAGTCCAGCATTGTTGATTAAGATATCTATAGAACCAGTAAACGCCAAAGCTTGGTGTGTCCAAACTTCGGCGTTTTCATGTTGTTCTAAGTCTAAGGGGAGAATGTAGCTGTGTTCAGGATGGGCCAATCGCTTTTGGAGCGATGCGAGCACCTCTGAACGTCTTGCACTTAATATGGTGTGGTAGCCTTGAGCATTATAAGTTAAAGCCAGTGCTTCACCTATACCGCTTGATGCTCCTGTAATCCATACTGTTTGTGCTTGCTTCATTTCAATCCTTTGAATCTAAAGTAAGCTTTCTACTAGAAACTTCTACGGCTTCTTCCAGCGCTGCTTGATGATCCTTTAGGATAACCGCCGCCCGCTTTTGATTTGCCGTATCCACCGCCAGAAGAACGTCCACCTGTTCTGGCGCTTCCACCTGAACGACTGCCACTGCGGTTGTCATCTCTATTGAAACCACCACTGCTTCTTCTATCATCGCTTGTTCTGTCGTTACTGAAACGCTCGCGTCTTTCCGTACGTTCGCCGCTGATGCGTTCACGTCGTACTGGACGGTCTCCTGAACGGTCGCTTGGGCGGTCGCTTGAGCGTGTACCTCTGCGGTCCGAACTTCCTTCAAAGCTGCGTTTTCCTTTGTAACCACCGCTGTCTCTGCGATCTCTACCACCACCATACGAAGGGCGCTCTGCTCTTGTAGAGCTACTGCCTTCCTCGAAGTATGAATTCACGACATAAGATCCGGTCTTAGCACCGTTTAAACGCGCTGCAACTTCTACAGCATGACGGTCTTCGATATCTATTTTAGTAAACGTTTTGTCCATATCGATTTTACCGATACGCACTTTTGTTCCTTCCATAGCATCGTTAATCAGCCCCATGATGCGGCTTGGATTCACGTTTTGGCGGTAGCCTAAATCGATGACCACCGTTTTAAAGCCTTCTTCTCTGCCTGTGGAGCGATCGCGCTTTCCATGTTCTTTGGGGCTTGATGCTTTTTCATTGATATCGCGTGCGCCGCGGTAGCGACTGAGCATAACAGAAGTTTCGTGGCCTACAAAACGCTCGATCAACTCTGCTTTACTCAAATGTGCCAATTTATCCATGGCGACATCTAAAAGTTGAGGATCAATGGTCGTAGTGTGCTCAAAGCTTACGATCTCGTCGATTGCTTCTTTCATTTTGATGCCACAGATATCATCACCACTCGGAACTGTTTTCTCTTCAAACTGCTTACCAATGAGGCGCTCAAGGTTTTTGACTTTTCTCATGTTACGACCGTGCGTAATCACTAAAGAAATACCACTGGCCCCAGCGCGTCCTGTACGTCCTGAACGGTGCACATAAACCTCTGGATCATCCGGTATGTTTACGTTAATGACGTGTGTCAAATCGTTTACATCAATACCACGGGCAGCAACATCTGTAGCCACCATGATGTTCAATTTCTTACGACGGAAGCGACTCATTACGTCATCGCGTTGTGCTTGACTTAGATCTCCGTGTATTGCTTCTGCACGGTAGCCGTCACCAACGAGTTGTTCAGCGATACTCTGGGTTTCACGGCGCGTTCTACAAAATACAATACCGTACATGTTTGGGTTGAAATCCACGATACGTCGCATAGCTTCGTAGGTGTTCTTTGAACTCACAACATAAAGTTCGTGTGCAACGTTAGATGCACTAATATTGCGCTTACCAGCGGAGATTTCCTTAGGGTCGTTAAGGTACTTCTTGGTAAGGTGTTTCATTCCATCAGGCATGGTTGCACTGAAGCATAAAGTTTGTTTGTGCTCAGGAGTATTGCCGAGAATGGCGTCCAATTCGTCTTGGAATCCCATACTCAACATCTCATCGGCTTCATCCAAGACTAAAAACTGAACATCTTCGATGCGTAATTTTTTACGCTGAATAAGATCCAACGTACGTCCTGGTGTGCCCACAACAATCTGTGGACGGCCTTGTAATTCTTTTATCTGCTTAGTGATTGGAGCGCCACCGTAGACGGCAGTCACTTTCACATCCATAAACTTCGTGTACGAAGCAATGTCATTTCCGATCTGCAAACACAATTCGCGCGTTGGCGCTAAAATGATTGCTTGTACATGCTGTACATCTGGATCGAGGTTGTGTAAAATAGGCAACGAAAATGCTGCCGTTTTTCCCGTTCCTGTTTGCGCAAAGGCAATAAGATCGGTTTCGTGTTCTAGTAAATGCTCAATACTGAGCTTTTGAATAGGTGTAGGTGTTTCAAACCCTAGTGCCTCTACGCCTTTCACAATTGAAGGGTGTAGACCACTGTCTTTAAACGTTTCCATAAATGGAGTTGGCTCTGCCAAATTTTAGTTGCCCAGTACCGCTGGGTGCGCCCTTTGAACGTCAGCGCTTCCCAAACTAAAATTTGACCCTACTTGGAAAGATGGACGCCCGTTTCGTGGTGCAAAGGTACAACTAATTAATTCATTAGAAGTTATTTAACGCCTATCCCTCGAATCACACAAGCTGAGCCCTGATGGAACGGACCTTCATTCAGTGTTATTTCCTCCTCCCAAACCCTCAAAGGATCGAAATAATCGAGCAAAGACGTTATGCCATGGGTTGTAAAAAGCATCGATTCGTTTTGTGGTCCTCCGCTACCTCTACCTAGATTCTTGTGTGAAAAGCCTTCAAGTAAAAGTGTGCCGCCGGGTTTTAGGAAGGAATTCAAATGGGTATAAATAGGTTGTAAAAGCGTTGGTGGAACATGGAAGAAGCCGTAAAAGATGAGATCGAAGTCAGATGTAAAGTGAACGGCTAATGCATCCTCAACGAGGTAGGACACGGCTACACCCGCTTGATGGGCCAATTTCATGGCCTTCGTCTTTCCCGACTCGCTTTGATCGAAAGCTACAACGTCCCAGCCTTTCAGAGCTGCATAAACGGCATTTCGCCCTTCACCCTCTGCGGGTAAAAGTAATCTACCGGGGGTACGTTGGTCCAATTGGGCTTTGAAAAAAGCATTAGGCTCGGTGCCGTAGGCATATTCTTCTTCGGCATAGCGGTGGTTCCAGAAGTCTTTCATGCATTTGAATTTGAAAGAACAAAAGTACGGCAACACTGAAGCAACGCCGAGTATAAGCTGTATTTTCGTCGTGAGCATCCCATGGGTTGAGAATAGGGACTGATTTTTTTTAAAAATTCATTTCAGGGGGTTGTGATTTCAAAAGTCTATTCTATATTTGCAGCCCCGAACAAGTAGGGTAAAAAGTATTGTTATGAAACGCACATTTCAGCCAAGTAATAGAAAACGCAGAAACAAGCACGGATTCCGTTCAAGAATGGAGTCTTTTGATGGACGTAAAGTATTGGCTTCTCGCCGTGCTAAGGGTCGCAAGCGTTTGACTGTTAGTGATAAAGGAAATTACAAAGGTTAATACATGTTAAAAACCTTTTAATAAGATATAGGTGTTGCCGAAAGCAACACCTTTTTTTTGGCCCAAACCACCACTAACTTTGTACAAATCTTAAAAGCTCATGCCGAAAGACACTTCCATTAAACACGTACTCATAATCGGATCCGGTCCTATCGTGATTGGCCAGGCCTGTGAATTCGATTATTCTGGATCGCAAGCATCAAGAAGTCTCCGAGAAGAAGGAATCATTGTTACCTTAATCAACTCAAATCCAGCAACTATCATGACCGATGAGGTCATTGCGGATAATATTTATTTGAAGCCTTTAGAGGTAGAGAGTATAGAGGAGATTTTACAAAAGCATCCAGATATTGATGCTGTATTGCCGACAATGGGTGGCCAGACTGCATTGAATTTGTGTATCGATGCAGATAAGCAAGGTGTTTGGGAAGAGTATAAAGTTGCTATTGTTGGAGTAGATATTGCAGCGATCAATATTACCGAGGACCGTGACGAATTCCGTCAGCTCATGGAGACTATTGATATTCCGATGGCTCCTTCGAGAATTGCAAAATCTTTCTTGCGCGGTAAAGAAACTGCTCAAGAGTTTGGATTTCCGCTTTGTGTTCGTGCCTCGTTTACTTTAGGAGGTGCCGGTGCGACGTTCGTTCATAGTGAAGAAGAATTTGACACCGCATTGAGCCGTGGGTTGGAAATTTCTCCGATTCATGAAGTAATGATCGATAAAGCACTGCTCGGATGGAAAGAGTATGAGCTAGAGCTTTTGCGCGACAAAAACGATAACATCATCATCATTTGTTCTATTGAGAACATGGATCCGATGGGAATCCATACCGGAGATTCTATTACGGTAGCTCCGGCGATGACTTTGAGTGATACGACCTATCAGAAAATGCGCGATATGGCCATCAAAATGATGCGCAGTATTGGGAATTTTGCAGGTGGATGTAATGTTCAGTTTGCGGTCAGTCCTGATGAACATGAGGATATCGTTGCGATAGAAATCAATCCACGCGTGAGCCGTTCGTCGGCCTTAGCTTCAAAAGCAACAGGATATCCTATTGCAAAGGTGGCGGCGAAATTGGCCATAGGATATTCACTAGATGAATTAAATAATCAAATCACGAAAACCACGACGGCTTACTTTGAGCCTACGTTGGACTACGTGATTGTAAAAATACCACGTTGGAACTTTGAGAAGTTTGAAGGTGCAGATACGCGTCTTGGAATTCAAATGAAGGCCGTGGGTGAGGTCATGGGTATCGGTCGTAGTTTCCAGGAAGCCCTCCATAAAGCCGCACAATCTCTTGAGATTAAGCGCAATGGTTTAGGAGCAGACGGCAGAGGTTTGACCGATCATGATATCATTTTGCACAAACTTGAATATGCTTCTTCAGACCGCTTGTTTGTGATTTATGATGCCATTCAAATGGGCATTCCGTTAAGAACCATTTACGATATCACGAAGATTGATATGTGGTTCTTAAAAGAAATTGAGGATTTAGCACGTGTGCAGTCGGAGATTGAAAAGCACAATCTTTTATCCTTGCCGAAAGAGCTCATGCAAGAGGCGAAAATGAAAGGTTTTGCGGATCGCCAGATTGCGCACATGATCAATGCGCTTGAAAGCGAGGTTCATACGAAGCGAACAGATTTTGGCATTAATCGCGTTTGGAAATTAGTTGATACTTGTGCGGCGGAATTCCCTGCGCAGACGCCGTACTATTATTCGACGTTCGAGATGCCGCATCAAAACGTAGACGGTGTTGAGATCATTGAGAATGAAAGCGTCGTAACGGAAAGAGAGAAAATAGTTGTTTTAGGTTCAGGGCCAAACAGAATTGGTCAAGGAATTGAGTTCGATTATTCTTGTGTTCATGGTGTGCTTGCTGCTCGTGAAGAGGGCTATGAGACCATTATGATCAACTGTAACCCTGAAACGGTAAGTACAGATTTTGACACCGCGGATAAACTGTACTTTGAGCCGGTTTTCTGGGAACACATTTACGACATCATATTGCACGAGAAGCCACGTGGCGTTATTGTGCAGTTGGGTGGACAGACCGCTTTGAAATTGGCGGAAAAACTGAGCCGCTACGGCATTGAGATTATCGGAACTTCGTATGAAGCACTAGATTTAGCCGAAGATCGTGGTCGTTTCTCGAATCTATTGAAAGACATCAATATTCCATATCCAGAGTTTGACGTTGCAACAACGGCAGATGAGGCATTGGACATTTCAGACGAATTAGGTTTCCCTATTCTCGTTCGACCGTCTTATGTATTGGGTGGTCAAGGAATGAAAATCGTTATCAATAAGCAAGAATTAGAGCGCCACGTAGTGAGCCTTTTTAAAGAGTTTGAGGGTAATAGAGTATTGTTAGATCATTACTTAGACGGGGCAATTGAGGCTGAGGCGGACGCCATTTGTGATGGTGAAGATGCATACATCATCGGTATTATGGAGCACATCGAGCCTTGTGGTATACACTCGGGTGATTCTTCAGCGGTTTTGCCTCCTTTCAATTTAGGTCCGCTAGTGATGCAGCAAATCAAGGAGCATACCATCAATATCGCGAAAGCGCTTGAAACGAAGGGACTCATTAATATCCAATTCGCCATTAAAGATGATGTGGTTTACATCATTGAAGCGAATCCGCGTGCTTCTAGAACGGTTCCGTTTATCTGTAAAGCCTATGGTGAGCCGTATGTGAACTACGCTACCAAGGTCATGCTGGGGACTAAGAAGGTGAAGGACTTTGATTTTAATCCGCATCTTGAAGGATATGCAATCAAAATTCCAGTATTCTCGTTTAGTAAGTTCCCTAATGTGAATAAGAAATTGGGGCCTGAAATGAAATCGACTGGTGAGAAAATTCATTTCATTAAAGACCTTAAAGATCCAGTATTTAAAAAGTTACACAGCGAAAGAAGCTTGTACCTAAGCCGCTAGTATATTTTAACGAAATGCTTTAAGATCCCGGCGCCGAAAGGCGCCGGGATTCTTTTTATCTTGACAAAAATTTTCACCATGTTTCGTTTTTTATCCCTTACCATTTTAGCCTGGCTGATCTTCAGATGGTTGGACCGTTTTTTTGGCGGTAGAGGCGGTTCGAATCGCAATCCATCGGCTCAAAAGAAGAAAGAACCCAAAGGAAAGGCACCTTCCTCAAGTAAGGTGCCGAAAGATGTAGGCGAATATGTCGACTATGTTGAGGTTAAGGAAAACAAGAAAGAGAAGTAGATGAAGCTCGGAATCATCACCTACTATTGGCCGCCTGCAGGTGGTCCTGGGGTTCAGCGTTGGCTGAAGCTTAGTAAGTATTTAGCACGTGAGGGTGTTCAATTGTACGTGGTGACTGTTGATGCTGAAAAAGCGACGTATCCGCTGCGAGACGAAGGTTTGCTTAAGGATGTTGATGCGAATATTAAGGTCTACCGAACCGAGACATCTGAAAAGTTTGGAGCGTATAAAAAGGTTACGGGTAAAAAGTCCGTGCCTTTTAGTGGATTCTCAGGTGAGGACGCAAATGTGAGTTTCCTACAGAAATTGGCCCGATTCGTTCGTGGGAATTTCTTCGTTCCGGACGCTCGTAAAGGTTGGAATTCACATGCCTTTTCAGCGGCATCGGAGCTCATTAAGACGGAAAACGTCCGGCATTGGATAACGACATCACCGCCGCACAGTACACAGTTGGTCGGGTTGAAGCTCAAAGAACAGTTCGGTGTCCACTGGACTGCAGATTTTCGAGATCCATGGACAGATATTTATTACTACCGCAAGTTTTACCCAACAGCATTGACGCGTTGGTATGAGCGAGGATTGGAACGTAAGGTTTTTGCAACCTGTGACGAGCTGATCAGTGTCAGTCCAAGCTGGAGCGGGCTGTATGAACAAAAAGGCGGTTTGAAAAAGGGGAGTGTACATACCTTAACTAATGGATTTGATCCAGAGGACTTTAGTGCATTAGTTTCCCAGCGACCTGCAAAATTCACATTACTATATGCCGGTACACTGGCGGCACAATACCCTTGTGGTGAATTGGTCGAGGCTTTAAATTCACTGGATTTTGAGATGAACCTCCGCATAGTGGGTTCGTGGGACGGACAGAGTCGAGCAACGCTTGAGGCCGTTAATGAACACGTGAATCTTACGTTTGAAGATTATGTGCCTAAGGCCCAATTAAACCAATATTTATTGGATTGTCACCTCATGCTGTTCTTGTTGCCCAATGTGGCGAGTGCGACAGGGCACGTCCCAGGGAAATTGTTCGACTATCTAGGTGCGGGTAACCCTATATTAGGATTGGGGCCTGTGGAAGGAGATGCCGCTGAAATCATTAGAAGCACTTCTTCAGGAGCGGTATTCGATTATAAGGAGGTAGAAGCCATCGCGGAGTATGTTCGCAGGATGAACGAGGAAGGTGCGCCGCGCATAGCGGCAACGAATGTTCAGGCCTATGCCCGTGATGTTCAAGCCAAACGCTTACTGCACGAAATTTTACGGGATTAAGTGCACAAAAAAGCCGCCCCGTAGGGCGGCTTTTTTGTGCTTGTTATTCGCTCTTGCTTTACCCGTTGGTACGTTCGCGAACTTGCTTGAAGCCCATCCAAAAGAGTAAAAGTAAGATGATGCCGGAGCCGGCATAATTGATTTTTTGCCCGGTATAATGTGATTTCGGTGCATATTCGAAAACCACCTCATGTTTACCTGCAGGTACAGTGAGTCCGCGCAAGAGGTAGTTAACGCGAATGTGCGCTACGGGCACACCGTCTAAATAGGCTTGCCAATCGTTGCCGGCGCCTTCATAGAAAAGCTCAGAGAATACAATGAATGCATAGCCGCCTTCCACGCTGTATTCTAAGTACTTCGGATCATAACTGGTTAATCGTGCCTTCGCCGGTGCATAGGTCGTTTTGCCTCCTAAATAATCGGAATAGCGGGTGTCAATAATCGCTGTGCTTTTTGGATTGAAGGCAGTTAAAGCCGCCATCTCCGCATCTGCGTTAGGAACCAATTGAATGTTCTGTACGGACCAAGCATTACCGCAGGCATCGGGATTGCGTTGTGCTTGTGGCTGCCCGTTTTGTCCTTGAGTGATGATGTATTTCGCATTCAGCATGCTGAAACAAGCCATGTTTTGGTTGTTCAACTGGTTATCGATCAAATCTTGATAACGCTGGAGCTTCGCACCGTGGTAACCACCGACACTTTTGTGGTGGTAGCTGGTGTAACTATCGTTGGTAAGGCCGACGGTCGCATTCCAAACACGAAAATGCGGATCCGTATCCTGATTGATGGCTTGATTGGCAGCGGTAGGTGCATATTGCGCTTCCCATTGACGTTGGCTTAAGAAATCTTCACGCTCAATTTGATCTGTAGTGAACAGTCCTAAGTCTAACAAGGCAATACCGCCAATAAGCGCTGCGCTACTTAAAAGTTTGAGCTTACCTATGTGGAAGAAGTAAAGTGCGGCTGCAGTGAGCAAACCAAAGCCTAAAGAGGCTAGAGCGGAGGAGGTGGCTAAACTGCGACGGTCACCTACTAATTGGTCAATACGAAAACCTTGTTGGGCGAATTGCGCATCGCGGGCGGTTTCGAGGTCCATAACGAATGGCGCTATTAAGCCAAAAAGTGCAACAAATCCCGTAAATGCAAGGGCTCCTTTTTTCAAAGCATCAAAGCGGGCTTTTTTATCAAGCGTGTACCATTGATTCAAGCCAAGGATGCCATAGAACGGTACAATAAAGAATACGATGGTCAGGGCCATGGAAGGCACACGGAATTTATTGTAGAGCGGAAGGTAGTTGAAAAGGAAGGTGTTGAATGCATTAAAATTGGACCCCCAACTCATGAATACGAAGAATATACTTGAGGCAATGATCCATTGTCTGGTGGCACCGCCGACAACGAAAAAGGCAAGGCAGAAGAGGAAGAAAATGGCTGCGCCCACATAATACGCACCATTGCCCATACTTTCACCGGTCCAGCGCATAAAGGCCGCTCCCATGTATTGATTGGCCTGCTGTTCCGCTTGCTTTGCATTCATGCCTTGACCACGGAAAGCTTGCACCAATTGGTCATAGGTTTCAGTACCTTTTTTACGGTAATCGACCATCATTCCGCCACCGGCTGCATTTGGAATCACCAGCGCTACGGTTTCGTAAATCCCCGTAGACCAGCTCATTGCGTAATCGTAGGATAAGCCGCCTTCTCCTTGGTTCTGATTTTTTTGCGTGAGTTCACTTTTACCGCCACGCATACTTTCGGAGGTATAGACCTTCGTAGACCAGATATTGGCAATGTTTGGGCCTATGGCAAGTACGCCGGCCAATGCCACTAAGCCCGTATACTTTGCGAAGGCGGGTAGCGCTTTTTCTTTAGCGTATTGAATCATGTAAACAACCCAGATAATGGCCATGAAAATTCCTGCGTAATAGGTGATTTGGAAATGGTTTCTGTGGATGCTCAATCCAGCGAAAACAGCCATCAGGATAAATGCGCGCCAATTTTTCTTTTCAAAAACCAAAAGCAGGGCTAAAATCATTAAAGGAATGAATGCCGCCGTATTCACTTTTGCGTTGTGTCCGGCAGCGTAGCCTATGATGAAAAATCCAGAATATCCGTAGGCAAATCCGCCAATAGTGCTGAGCCAATGATTTACACCCATTCCTCGTAGACCGATAAACGCAGCAATCATGAGGTAAAAAATGATATACGTAGAAGAGTTTGTTCCTCCTATGGCGCGGACAACGTCGGTTAAGTATTGAAAGATGTTCCCATCGTACTTCGTGCTGATCTGGGTGGCGGGCATGCCGCTAAACATAGCATTCGTCCAAAGCGCTTCTTCGCCCGTTTCCGCCCTATAATCGCGGATTTCTTTGCTTTTAGCATAGCCCAATTTTATATCGTCTTGGTCCAATACATCGCCGCCAAAATAGGCAGGACTTAGGAAGGCAACGTTGATACCCAATAGTATAACCATCGGAAGGATCCAGGTCTTGAGTACAGGTAGGTAATTTTCGAAATTCATAATAGCTTTTTGAATCGGGACACCAAGCTAGCAAAAGTTGTGGAATAATACCGACTTAATGCGTTGATTATGCTAGCATTCGTGCGTATTTTCGGTATTCCAATCAGAATACGAAATAATGAGCGATCAACCCTCAAGCACCATTGGTAAAAACGAAATAGAAGAACTGCTTACGCAAGGCTGCGATGAGCGGGTTCACATATTGCCAGAAAGTGGATTGAATAAATACCATTTGAACCCGGTCCAATTCGAATCGCTATTTCAACGTGGTTCCTGTACTGCGAACGTATTAACGCGTCGTTCATTCAATGTCGCTAAGGCGTTTTTAGGCAAATACGAAGAGTTGAGTTATGAGAATTTGCTTGAGAATCAAGCCAACCGTCTTCGTGCATTAGTCCAGAGTGAGTTCAAAGATCCATTTGATGTGTTTTTTGCGCCATCGGGATCAGATTTGGTCTACTATCCGCTGATGTTCCAAATGATGTTGAATCCTAATAAACGCTTGCTGAATATCGTAAGTTGTCCTGAAGAACTGGGTTCTGGGTCAAAGTTTGCCAGCGAAACCAGATTTTACGCGAACTACAACCAGTTTGGCGACGAGATCGAAAAAGGGGCGTTCGTAGATCCGAACACCACTTCGGAGGTGCATTACCTCGATGCGCGTGATGCGGATGGAAACATTCTCGACCGCACCGGGGCCATTCATGAACTCATTGCGAACAATCCCGACGCTTCGGTAGTAGGCAGTTTAGTTTTCGGATCGAAATCAGGTATCAAGGATGATTTAAATGTCATTGACACCGATAGCGAAACCATGTGGGTAGTCGACCTGTGCCAATTCCGAGTAGATCACTCGCTCATTCACGATTTACTAGAAAAGGGTGTCATGGTAATGCTCACGGGAAGTAAATTCTTCCAAGCACCTCCATTCTGTGCAGCCATGTTGGTTCCGCGTAAATGGAGTGAACGACTAAAGCAAGTCGACGCGAGTATTATAGCACCTTACGGGGCGTTGTTTAGTGCGTACGATGTGCCTTGGTTCATGGAGAACATGAGAGAGCATTTGCCGAAAAAAGAAAATAAAGCTTTGCGTTTGCGTTGGGAAATAGCGCTAGACGAAATGTCTGCTTACAGCTACTGGTCCACGAAGCAGACGGACGATATCATTTCAAGATGGGCCATGGGCGTCATGAGTAAATTGGAAACTTCGGACTCCTTCAAACTCATGCCGGACCAATTAAAAACAAACATGTCCATCATCTCCTTCCAAGTTTGGGTGAACGGGCGTGCACTCGATAATGACCAGTTAAAAGATTTGTTTAAAGCCATTACGACTTCAACGCATGAAGGTTTTATCGGTGGTAAAGACAGGGTCTTCTTTGGTCAGCCCGTTCAATACGGAGAAAAGAGTTTTATCCGATTAGCCATTGGCGCTTACACCGTTCGTGCCTTCCTAGAAAAAGACGCTGTCGATTTGACCAACGATTATCGTTTGATCAACATCATAGAATCCTTTGCTCAAGAAATGTTTGGTGGAAAATAATGCTTCCATAAACCAGGCCGTACTGTCGCTCCTCCCTCAACTGGGAGCTGAGGATACGGCGGCCATTGTTGCACACCTCCCACGGTTGAAAGCCCGATTGGCGCATTTAACAGCAGCCATGCCCGGGATGCAACACAGCATTGCCATCAAAACGAACCCACAAATTTCTCTGCTACGTACCCTCGTTGGTTGGGGTTATGGTTTAGAGGCGGCGTCCATAGAAGAGGTTAGACGGGCAAAAACTGCGGGGTGTTCTGTGGATCAAATTGTTTTCGATTCTCCCGTAAAAACACGTCTGGAAATTGCGGAAGTCGCCTACGAACGCGGCATGCTGGTCAACGTAAATACCTTGGATGAATTGGAGCGTTTTCCTGCTGATGCCACCTGCGTTTTGGGCATACGAATCAATCCACAAGTACATGCGGGCTCGCCGGATATGTTTGACGTCAGCAAAAACGAAAGTAAATTCGGAGTACCCATATCGAACCAGTCAGAACTCATTCGGGCGGCCTTAGCATATCCTGTGGGCGCATTGCACATCCACAGTGGTTCGCAGATGCAAAATTTAGAGGCTCAAAAGGAGGCACTTGTCGGGTTGCGTGATGTGGCTTTGGCAATAAATGCTCTTGCACCAGGGAAAATTCATACCCTCGACATAGGAGGCGGATTGCCCTCTGAACCCCTCGAGGGCGAAACAAAAATGGCCCGCTATGGAGCGATGGTCCAGGAGGTTTTTAGGGGAACGTCGTTTAAATTGGTCACGGAATTTGGTCAATGGGTACATGCTTCGGCGGGATTTGCACTAAGTGCTATTGAATACGTCATTCATCCTGATCGCATCTTCGTGCATTTAGGGGCCGATTTTTTTATGCGTGATGCCTACACAACAGCGCGTCCTTTTCCACTCGCTGTAATCTCTTCACGTGGTGAATGGCGAGGGGGGCAACAGCGTCCTTTTGACATTGCAGGACCGTTGTGCTTCGCGGGCGATTACCTGGCGCACAAGAAAAATCTTCCAGGAGATTTACAAGAAAGCGATTACTTGGTTATCGATGAAACCGGAGCGAATACCTATGCACTTTGGTCGAGACATTGCTCTCGGACGGTACCATCCTATTGGGCTTGGGACGGAAATTCCATAGTTAAGTGGGCAGAACGCCGAACAATTGGTTTTTAATCTTATTTTTGGAACTCAAGCAGTTATACATGAAGAACAGTCTTCTCCTTTTATTCGCATTTGTCTCACCAGCACTTTTTGCTCAGGTGATGACCGTCTCTGTCGATCAAGACGATTTTCTTGTTTGTCCTGATGAAGTAGTGGAAGTAGTTGCTTCGCGCAGCACCACAGCCAACAACTCGTTACAGTTTGACGGTGCCACTGATTATTTAGAAATCCCGAATAATGCTGCGTTCAACAACGGGACGAACAGTTTTACAGTTGAATTCTGGGTATTGACAAACAATACTACCAACACGGAATACCTTGCTGTCTATCGCAACGCCACTGGACAGGGATGGGCGATCTTTAAAAACGGCAATGGAACGGTAGGTTTTGCTGCTCGAGATAACGCTGCTGCTTTTGATTTTGTGTTTGGTAACATCACTTCTATCGATGATGGCGCTTGGCACCACATCGCAGTAACGTGGAACCGCGGTACAACCACTGCAACCCTATACATCGACGGTGGATTTGAAACTTCGAAAAACTTTGGCGTAGGTGGGGACATTTCCCACACTGATGCCATCACGTTAGGATATGGAATCAGTCCTACCACAGGTAGTCCGACCTATCTCAATGGCGAGATCGATGAATTTAGAATTTGGAATGAGGAACGTTCTTCAGGGGACATTCAGACCTATATGAGCACGCATCTTAACCCCGCTTCGTTTTCAACGCTCGCGGTGAACTTTGATTTCAATGAGTTGACTGATGCAGATGGATGGGAAGACTGTGCAGCAGGTATTGTTGCGCCGAACGGAAGTGCTACGCCTTCGGTGAACATTATGGGCGGACCCGCAATGACATTTAATTTCGCTTATAGCTGGACAAATACTTCAGGCAATACGCAGAGCGGTAGTGTTTACCAAAAAACCTTTACGCGCAACGATACTGTGGTCGTAGAAGCGGGTTATTGCAAGTATTACTGTACGGATACCGTGTACATTGCCTTAGCGGAATGTGATACTTTACGCGATCCTAGGGATGTTGCTGCAGTTTTTGCGCCTAGTGCATTCACGCCAAATGGTGATACGAAAAACGATGTGTATCTGGTAAAAGCAAATGCAATCACGTATTTCGAAATGCAGATTTACAATAGAGATGGAAACATCCTGTTCCACAGTAAAGACATTAATACCGGTTGGAACGGTACATTCAATGACAAATCTTGTTACGAGGGAGTCTACATTGCTCAGATCATGTACCGTGATGTAGATGGTGTAGAGTTTATTAAATACCAGCAGTTCAGTTTAATGCGTTAAACGCTTAGAACGGATCATATTCTAAAGCCTCGAGAGCATTCTCGGGGCTTTTTTTATTCTACAGCATTCTGTTCTCTTTGCTGCTGCGCGCCAGAAATGCTTGCGTTGAGCTCAAACCCTATGATCAGACCGAAGGCATTCACATAGATCCATAGGAGCATTATTAAGAGTGTGCCTATAGAGCCATAGAATTTGTTGTACGTAGAAAAGTTTTCTACATAGAAGCTGAATCCTTGCGAGGAAATGATAATTAAGAAGGTGGCCAATAAACTCCCCGCTGAGATGAAGCGCCAGTTTCTCGAGCGCACAGGTCCATAATTATACACTAAAGAGATGGCTAATAGAATGGTCAGGAGTAAAACAAGTAGTCTTGCCCAGTAAATCATAAAGGAAGCATATTCTGCGAGGTAGCCTAAATCAACAAGCCAACCCGTGAACCCTTGGGTGAAAATTAATGCGACAATCGCAATGATGATCAGGACTGTAAGGCCGATGGTGAGTAAAAATGCGGAAAAGTATTGCGACCAGAAATTTTTAACGTTGATGTTATGGTAGCTAATCCCCAAGTTTGAAATAAGACTTAATGTACCGTTCGTTGCGAAAATGAGTGCTGCGATGAAGGTTACGGATAAGAGCCCGCCACGCTTAATAGTGAGCACATCTTCGATCGCGTCGAAAGCCATTTCATGCGTGCTAGCGGGTAAGACATCCTCCAGTACTCCGAAGAGTTCTTCCTGAAAAACATCGAGCGGTAAGTAAGCGATGAGGGTGAAAATAAAAATAATACCAGGAAACAGTGCTAAGAAAAAACTGAAACTCACGGAGCCAGCGCGAGAGGTAATAGCGCCTTGATAAATGCCGCGAACGAAAAAACTAAGAATATCCCACATCGAGAGTCCATCGAAAAATGGAGGCCTAACCTTGCTGAGGTAGCGTTCTATGGTGGTTAAGAGTTTCATCTACAGTGCTTTTAAACTCATGTCTAATCCCTTAATATGGTGTGTTAGCGCACCCACGCTGATAAAATCCACGCCACATTCGGCGTAAGGTACTAAGGTATGGTGAGTTATACCGCCACTGCTTTCAACTTCTGTTCGTCCGGCAATGAATGCTACGGCTTCTTTCGTCTCAGAGATACTAAAGTTGTCGAGCATTATACGGTCCACATTAGCTTCTAGCGCAGCTTTAACTTCCGTTAAGTTTCGAGTCTCCACTTCTATGGCTAAAGCACGATTGTTTTTTGCTAAATACGCCTTTGTTCGTGCGACAGCTTCAGGAATTCCTCCGGCAAAATCGATGTGATTGTCCTTAAGCATAACCATGTCGTAAAGTCCCATTCGGTGATTCCCTCCGCCCCCTAAGGCAACCGCCCATTTCTCCAAAACCCGGAGCCCTGGTGTGGTTTTCCGGGTATCTAAAACTGTACATGGCGTATGTTCAATTTTATGAGCGTAGGAATAGGTGCGGGTAGCAATGCCTGAGAGTCGTTGGAGGTAATTTAAGACGAGCCGTTCACTCTGCAGCAGTTGGATGGTATTCCCTTCAACGATCAAAGCCACGGTACCTTTCTCTACAAGTGCACCGTCTTCAATGAAATGTTGTACTGTAGCTGTGGGATCTATGTATTTGAATAAATACGCTGCTAAAGCGCCACCGGCAAAAATGCCATTTTCCTTAATGATAAGCTGCGCTTTACCCCGATGCTCATGGGGAATACTGGAGAGGGCACTGTGGTCTCCATCGCCGATATCTTCTGCAATGGCAAAGTCAAATTGGGCCTTTAATGAGTCAAAATCAGGTGTCCAGGAAGCGTGGGGCATAAAATCGCATTTAAAAGTGTGCTTCTCATTGCAAGTTAGCATCTTTGTATGGCTCATGAAGATTGTATTTCTTGTTATTGGTAAAACTTCTGAACGCTATCTCTCAGAAGGGATGGCGCAGTTTGAAGGTCGGTTAAAGCATTACCTGCCCTATGAAACAGTAGTGGTCCCCGATGTTAAAGGGGGCGGTAAACGGCCTGCTGAGGCGCTCAAGGAATTAGAATACGAAGCCTTTCAAAAGCATTTTCAGGCTGGGGATTGGATTGTGTTGCTTGACGAGAAAGGCAAACGCCACAACTCAAGGGGTTTCGCGCAACAACTGCAAAAATGGATGAACGGTGGCCCAAAGCGATTAGTTTTCGTCGTGGGCGGGGCGTTCGGATTTTCTCCAGGCATGTATGAAAAAGCCAACGGTATGCTGAGTATGAGTGAGATGACTACTTCACATCAACTGATTCGTATTGTATTTTTAGAGCAGCTCTACCGGGCATTTACGATTCTAAACAATGAACCTTACCATAACGACTAATGGCAACGTATAGCTACGAAAGTATAGTCAAAGATCTGCGCGCGAAGAAATTAGCTCCGGTCTACTTTTTCTCCGGTGAGGAGTCCTTTTACGCCCAACAACTGCTTGAGGTGATAGAAAAGGAAGTCTTAGATGAGGCGGAGCGGAGCTTTAATCAAAGTGTACTTTACGGTAAGGATACCAACATGTTGCAAATTTTGGAGGAAGCGAAGCGTTTTCCAATGATGAGTGATCATTTGGTGGTGGTCGTTAAGGAAGCGCAACATTTAAAGGCGTCCGATTGGGAACTGTTAACTGCCTACCTCGACCAGCCTCAGCCAACCACAGTGTTGGCCTTTGGTCACATGCATAAAAAATTGGACAAACGCTCAAAAGCCGGTAAAGCCATCAAGGCGAAGACGGTTTTTCTGGAGTCGGATCCGTTGCGTGATTATCAGGTCATTCCTTGGTTAGAAAAGCGGTTGACCGCAAAAGGATTTACCGCAAACCCCGCCATAGTAGCTGCCATGGCCGAGCAGGTCGGCACCGATTTAAGTCGACTACACAACGAAGTGAATAAGCTCGATGTGGCCATGGGCGCGGAGCGAAATTTAACTCCTGCACATGTTGAGCGTCACATAGGTATTTCCAAAGACTATAATAATTTCGAATTGGTTGCTGCCATTGCTACGAGGGATGTGGCAAAGGCGTTTAAAATCGTTCATTTTTTCAGTAAAAATCCGAAGGAGCACCCTGTACAAATGATTACTGGGATTTTATTCAATTTCGTTAACAACCTCATTCAATACCACAGCCTCAAAGGCCAAAATGAAAAACAGATTGCCACAGCCTTGAAGGTCCATCCCTATTTCTTGAAACAGTTTTCTGTCGCTGCCCGGCACTATTCTGCGGCTCATGCGCACAATATGCTTGAGGAATTGTTGGTGTTTGACCGTAAGTGTAAGGGTGTAATCCGTTCTTCTTCAGGGGAGTATGAGCATTTGCGGGAATGGTTGATTCGGTGCACACTTTAGGCCTTATTTTTGCAGCATGAACCCCACTATGAAAGCTAGAATTACCGTCCTCTTTTTATTGATTCAATGCGGCCTATTTGCCCAAGGACAAATGCTAAGAGGCTTTGTCTATGTTGAGGGCGGTGTAGAGCCTGTTCCTTACGCGAACATTGTCGTTGAAGGCGCGAATGTCGGTGCCACAACCAATTTTGACGGCTACTTTCAGGTAAATAAAGTCCCCATTGGGCTTCAAAACATCACAGTAAGTTTTTTGGGCTTTGAATCTGCCACCGTGGAGGCGCGCATTTATGGGAATAAACCTACAACCATAAAGGTTTACCTCACGGAGTCGACGCAAATGTTAAATACGGTCGATTTGAATATCGAACGTGCTGAGAAGAAAGTGAAGGTAAATACAGCAGTAGTAACCTTGAATCCTAAGTCGATTGAAACCTTCTCCGCAGGAGGAGATCCGGATTTGATGAAAGCGATTTCAGTATTACCTGGTGTGGTTACTACGGGAGATCAAGGTGGCCAATTGTACATTCGTGGAGGAGCCCCCATCCAGAACCTCGTCCTACTGGACGGTATGATCGTTTACAATCCCTTTCATAGTATCGGTTTTTTCTCTGTTTTTGATACGGATATCTTGCAGAGCGCAAAAGTATATACTGCCGGTTTCGGGGCAGAATACGGTTCTCGGAACTCTTCTGTCATGGATATTAAAACGAAGGACGGAAATAGAAAAGACCTTAGTGGAAAGCTGTACTCTTCAACGTACATGAGTAAGCTGTTGGTGGAGGCGCCGATTGGACCAAAAGGTAAAAACGGCTTATCAAATAACAGTATTTTCCTCTCGGGTAAAACGAGCTATTTACGCCAAGCAGCTCCTATTTTCTATCCATACGTAGAAACGCGTTTCGGCGGTTTACCCTTTACCTTCAACGATTTGTATGGTAAGTTCACCACGCAAACGGATAACGGATCAAAGCTTAGTGCGAAGGCTTTTAATTTTTCGGATGCAGTGCTCCTCGATTCGGCGAAGGGAATACAATGGAACAGTTGGGGTTATGGGGCAAATTTCACAGTGATACCTCCAGCCTCTGCGACCCTAATTCAAGGGGATTTTGCGCAAAGCCAATATTACATAGAGAGTACGGAGAATCCAGATCAACCGCGGAATTCTACCATCAATGGCTTCAATGGCGGGTTGGACTTTACTTACTTTATCGGCAAGGCGGATGAAGCGAAATATGGTATTGATTTAATCGGGTACACCACAGATTTTAATTTCACAAACAGCTTAGGTCTCAACCTAAATCAGCAGGAAAGTACTACAGAATTGGGCGGTTACTTTAACTACCGTCACGTAGGGACACTGCTCATTGTAGAGCCGGGACTGCGCTTGCATTACTACGGTTCATTGTCTGAATTAAGTATCGAGCCTAGGCTTGGTGTGAAATACAGCATCACAGAGGACTTTAGATTTAAAGCATCGGGTGGTTTGTACAGTCAAAATCTTGTGGCAGCTAATTCCGATCGTGATGTCGTGAATCTCTTTTATGGATTCCTATCCGGTGCCACGGATCTTCCAGAAAATTTCAGGGAAAACCCCATTACCTCGAAGTTACAGAAAGCGATGCATGTGGTCGGTGGATTTGAATACGACTTAGGCGATCATTGGGACATTAATTTAGAATCCTACCTCAAGGATTTTTCTCAAATCACGAATGTCAATCGCAACAAGCTCTATGACGATGTTCCTGCGTACAGCGATCGCCCGGAGATTTTAAGAAAGGATTTTATCGTAGAGCACGGCTGGGCTTATGGTTATGATGCCGTCTTGAAATATGAAAAGGGACGCTATTATTTCTGGGGTGTTTATGCTTGGAGCAAGGTGCGACGCGATGATGGTATTCAGGTATATGCGCCAAATTTTGACCGCCGACATAATTTGAACCTCGTTGGAAATGCGAAATTGGGCCAAAAAGAACAGTGGTACGTCAGTGTGCGCTGGAATTTAGGAACCGGTTTCCCATTTACGCCAACTCAAGGGTATTATCCAGGTATAGATTTCTTAGATCCATTGGGGAATCCGGACATAAACTTTGATTATACCACGGCTAACGGAGACCCTTCTGTCCTCTATGGCACGCTGAACAGTAATCGATTGCCGACCTATCATAGATTAGACGCGAGTTTGAAATATACCGGCGAGTGGAAATACGGTCCTATGGAGGCTGCTATTGGCGCTACGAACATGTACAATAGAGAAAACATCTTCTATTATGACCGGGTCGAGGCGGAGCGTGTGAATCAATTGCCAATAATGCCTACGATTAGCTGCAGTTTCTCCTTTTAATTAGGCGAGAAAAGAGGTACTTTTGCCCTGTTTCAAATGAACTATGGCAAGTACTAAATACATCTTTGTTACCGGTGGCGTAACATCTTCTCTAGGTAAAGGGATCATTTCCGCTTCTTTGGCGAAACTATTGCAAGCGCGAGGTTACCGGGTGACCATTCAGAAATTGGACCCGTATATCAACGTAGATCCAGGTACCCTTAACCCTTACGAGCATGGAGAATGTTACGTTACAGAGGACGGTGCAGAGACAGATTTGGATTTAGGTCATTACGAACGTTTTTTAGGAACCCCGACTTCACAGGGGAACAATGTTACCACCGGTCGTATTTATCAAAGCGTGATTGAAAAAGAGCGTCGTGGGGATTATCTGGGAAAGACGGTTCAAGTCATTCCGCACATTACCGATGAAATTAAGAACAGAGTAAAAATTCTAGGTGAAACTGGAAATTACGATATCGTAATCACAGAAATTGGTGGCACGGTGGGTGATATTGAGGCCGTGCCCTATATCGAGAGTGTTCGCCAGCTGAAATGGGAGATGGAGCGCGATTGTATGGTGGTGCACCTGACACTGCTTCCGTTTTTGGCCGTAACGGGTGAGTTAAAAACGAAGCCTACTCAACATAGCGTTAAAACCTTACTTGAGAGTGGTGTACAGCCGGATGTGCTGGTTTGTAGATCAGAGCATGCTATCGATGAGGATATCAGAAGGAAATTGGCACTTTTTACCAATGTTCGTCCAAAGAATGTAATAGAATCGCGTGATGCCAGCACCATTTACGAGGTGCCGGTTATGATGTATAAGGAAAAACTGGATGAGGTAGTTTTAGATTACTTCGGTCTAGAGTCAAAAGAGCAGCCGGATTTAGATAAGTGGCGCGATTTCTTAAGCCGCTTGAAGTATCCTAAGCGTACGGTGGAAATCGGATTAATTGGAAAATACGTTGAGCTTAAAGAAAGCTACAAATCCATTACCGAAGCCTTTATTCATGCTGGTGCAGCGAATGAAGTTGAAGTGAAGATTCGCTGGATACATTCCGAGCATTTGACCGAAAAGAATGCGGCTTCTACCTGCAAAGGATTGGATGGTGTGCTGGTTGCACCTGGTTTTGGAGAGCGCGGTTTTGAAGGTAAGGTGGCAACCGTTCAGTACGCAAGAGAAAATAAAATTCCGTATTTCGGTATCTGTTATGGAATGCAGGCTGCAGTCATCGAATACGCGAGAAACGTATTGGGCTTCGCGAATGCGAATACAACGGAGGTGGATCCTAAAACGGAAAAGCCGGTAATTGCCTTGATGGATGAGCAAATGCATGTCACGGATATGGGGGGAACCATGAGATTGGGGGCGCAGAAATGTGACCTTGCAGAGGGTTCCATCGCGAGGGCAGCCTACGGTGAAGCGCACATCACAGAGCGTCACCGTCACCGTTATGAATTTAATAATGATTATAAAGACGCCTTGACTGGCGCTGGGCTAAAAGCGACAGGTATCAATCCAGAGAGCGGTCTGGTTGAAATTGTAGAGGTGGAAGACCATCCCTTCTTTGTCGGTGTGCAATACCACCCAGAATATAAAAGTACTGTAGTAAAACCGCATCCACTTTTCGTTGCTTTCGTTAAGGCATGTGACGAATTCCATCAAAACAAATAGGAAATGGAGAACCAAAATAAAGGGCTAGATAAAAACCAAATTATTGGGTTTGTGCTGATTGCTACCATCATGGGAGTTTTTGGCTGGTGGCAAAGTAAATATGCACCAGAAGAGGCCGTAGTACCTGCAGTAGAAGAGTCGCAGGTGATGCCAACTGAATCGGAACTCATCGTTTTAGATGGGGCTACAGAAAATGCTACAGCCGTAGTTGATAGCAGCGCGTTTGTAGCGGAAGAATTCGTTATTGAGAATAATGATCTAAAATTGACCTTTAGTACGCTAGGGGCAAAAATGGTTTCAGCTCAATTAAAGGACTACCAGACCTATGACAGTTTACCGCTTTATGTAGTGAATGAGAATCAGACGATGGATTTGATTTTACCAGGTGCGGAAAGCCTTGGTCAAAAAGGATTTACTGTGGATTCGCGTACTTCATCCGGCGTGGTTCTAAGTGATGGTGAGACAAAGGTTCGTATCACGCTACCTGAGAGCGGCTTCGATTTTTCATGGGTTGTGAGTGGAACTGCAGCAGCTGCTGGTAAACCCCAACTCTTTTGGGAGCGTACCGCCAAGCGTACTGAAAAAGGTATTAGTAATGAGCGCGTGTATTCGACCTATTCGTACAAAGTCACTGAAGATGGTGATATTGAGAACATGAGTGGTCGAGGCGGTGATGATAGTGAAGCGCTCGGGGCTGTGGATTGGCTCGCACAAAAGCAGCATTTCTTTTCTTTTATAGCACACCCTGAAGCTGGTTTTTCTGAAGTGCAGGCTGCCACAGTGAATGGTGGTGATGAAGACGAGAGTATCGTTAAGAAGTTCTCGAGCACAGCTACGTTGAATACAACAGTTGACGGTTCCTACACCTTGCCGTTTACGTTTTACATAGGTCCTAACCATTACCAGACGCTTAAAGACTACGATCAAGGCTACGAAAAGGTGATTAATTTCGGCTGGGGAATCTTTGGCTGGATTGGTCGAGGCGTTGTCGTGCCCATCTTTAATTGGCTTGAAGGTTACGGCTTAGGTTACGGTTTAATCATCCTCATTATGGTCCTTATTATTAAAGGAGCCATGTCGCCATTGACTTTCGCGTCTTACCGTTCTATGGCTAAAATGCGTGTGCTTAAGCCGCAATTGGACGAGATGAATAAGAAATTCGGCGAGAAAGATGCTGTTGCTAAACAACAGGCACAAATGGCTTTGTATAAAGAGGCAGGTGTAAATCCTTTAGGGGGTTGTATCCCAGTGATTGTTCAGATGCCAATTTTGATTGCCATGTTCCGATTCTTCCCCGCGTCAATAGAACTACGCGGTGAAAGTTTCCTTTGGGCCACAGATTTAAGTACCTATGACGCACTTATTTCATGGGATCAACACATCCCTTTGATCAGTACCTTCTACGGAAATCATATTTCGATCTTTACGTTGCTCATGACTGCATCGACCATTCTTTATACTAGAATGAATCAGCAAATGACTGCAGGTACCGGTTCAAGCGAGCAGATGAAGCAAATGCAAATCATCATGTACGTGATGCCGTTAATGTTCATGTTTGTTCTGAATAGTTACCCTGCGGGACTTACGTACTATTACTTCTTGAGTAATATCGTAACCTTCGGTATGCAGTGGGGAATTCGTAAAAGCGTCAATGATGAAGCGATTCTAGCTAAAATTGAAGCTAAAAAGGCCCAGCCGAAAGGGGAAAAGAAAAAGAGTAAGTTTCAGGCACGCTTAGAAGAAATGCAGCGCCAGCAGAATCTTAACAGATCACAGCGAAGAAAATAATAAGGGAGTCCGCCCTAGCAAAAAAAGCCCCGCCAATAGCGGGGCTTTTTTGTTAGCACATTTCGATGGTCTCGTTCTCGAAGCCTATAATGGTTGGTCCTCCTGTGCATCCACCGATCTCTTTGAGATTAACGTCCTTCTCATCATTGCTGATGATCTATTTTCCAGCTTCCAAAGCTGCAGCCTCGGCGTTTTTCGCCCAGGTACCCTCTTCAATGACACCACCAGGGTTGGCACCCATCCAAAAGCTAATCGTCAGGAATATGGAGAGAAGAAATGGCATCTTGTTGAAAGAAAAAAAAAGCCCCGCAGTTTCCTGCGAGGCTTTACTATGTTTTTTTTGTGGGCTTAGTTAACGTGGGTCACAACACCATTGATATAATCATAGTCTCCTGAACCGTCTTGACGCAGTTCCCAAATGATTGTTGCTACACTGAAATCACCTTCCATGCCGGCAGGTAGTGTTGGCTTTTCGATATGGAACTGGAATGGCGTATAACGTGTTCCGTAGATGTCTCCAGCTGCATAGGCATTACCTAAAGGATTGATATCACCTAAGTTCATACCCCATGGACCCAATGTTGTCATGGTAGTATCACTAGTCGCCGCATCAGAACTTTCTAGCCAGCCTACAACGGCAGTGGTCGCGTGACGGTATAGTACCTCATCGTGTGTGTAAGTCGTACCTGAAGTGATCAATGGAACTCCCGCAACTACAGCGGCATCTTGTGCCCAAGTTGTTGGTGTTGCTCCAGATCCTGTACTTACTTTAGGAAGTGAACTCACTTGATTCAAATCTACACCGTTGCCATAATCTTTCGCGACAACACCGTTTAATAATAGGTAGGATTGAACCATGTAGATGTTCTCAGTTTTTGTCTCTAGAACTTTTACGCGAGGGTACACCGTAAAGCTCGTACCTGCGTCGTTGAGCATAACATCTGCTTCGAGGCTAAAAGCAACTTCCGCCATAGTAGCAGCAGCAGCGGCAGTAGCCGGACTTTGACCTACGTCGGTGTTGTTTACATAAAAGTTAGGTACGCCAGAGGTTGGGAAATTATCGTCAAATTTAGACGAAGCTGCGTTATCAGTTGAGAACCAGTCACCAACGTGATTCGCTATAAGCACAACGCTATCACCCAATACTCCGTCGAGCATGGTCATGATTTCTGCACCATTTGGGCAGTATTGACACCAAGCACCCGTAGTTTCAATCACCAACGGACGAACAACGCCTGTAACCGTTAGTGAGTCTCCAGGGTACGTCGCGGGTGCAGGTTCAGGACCTCCAGTCTCACATGAAGTGAGGAATAATGCGCCGAAAACAGCGCTTAATGCGATTAATTTTTTCATAGGTCGAAATAAGTCTTTATCAAGACACTAATTTATCGAAAAATAATCAATCAATTACATTGAATATGTAAACGGGTAGATGGTCTGAGAATCCGTAAGTGTAGAAGGTGCCTAAAAAGGCTCTCTTGGGTTTATAGCCGCCCCATCTAGTGTCCGATTCTAGTAAAAGTGGTGGTGCGAGAATTTCTCCGGAATATCGAATTTTGCCCCGGTAAAGTACAAGATCAATGTGCTGCCAGCGGCCTTGAAACTTATAGGTGCCGCTTATGTTTTTTGGATATAAAAAAGCGGGGGTATTCCAACCGCGATGTATTTCGTCTTGAAAGAAATCCGCAGAAGCTATATCGTTAAAATCGCCAATTATTAATTGGTTTTGAGCGCTATCCCGATCCAGTTCATTCATCACTGCTTGAAGCGCCATTTTTCGAAAAGGTGCACTTTGTGAGGCACCACCTCTTTTTGATGGCAGATGAACGATCACGCTCGTTACATCCACACTATCTCGCACGGAGGTACTCCTGGTCATTAGTAGCAGCGCATCTCTGGACTTATAGTGCGATGAACTGTAGGAAATGGTTCTACTATCAACCATGCGAGTGGTCGAGGTGTTGATCAAGGCAGCACAGTCAATCCCCCTATGGTCAGGGCTGTCGTAATGAACAACCTGCCATGGACCTTGGTCCTTGATGGCTTTGTGTTTAGCTAAATCGAGCAATACCGTTCTATTTTCTACTTCAGCGACCGCAATGATGTCAATGGTTTGTTCAGTAAGGTTGATTGCTGCGCGAAGCGCTCGGGCGGTTTGCCGAATTTTAAGGAAATAGGTGGCACTTCCATACCCATAGGTTCCTGTTGGCGTGAAATCCAAATCGTTTTTACCGCGATCGTGCAAGGTGTCGAAGAGGTTCTCGACATTGTAAAAGAGGATGTGTTGTGCGTAGCCCGAATGGGAACACAGCGAGAGCACTAAGCAATACGTCGAAAGAATACACCGCATTTACTCATAACGGCGATTTTCTGCTTAGTGATATCCGATGTTGAAAAACACAGGGTATTAACATTTAATCAAAATGCAACAATGAAGAGTCGCCGTAACTTAAAAAGCGGTACTCATTCTCAAGGGCATGCTGGTAAACCTCTTTCCAGTGATTTCCAATTCCAGCGCTGACTAGAAGAAGTAGGGTTGAGCCCGGTTGATGGAAATTAGTAAGGATTCCTTGAACCGATTTAATGCGATAACCCGGCTTTATCATCAACTGCGTTCTTAATGCAACCGAATGTATATGGTGGGTTTCCAAATACTCCAAAAGCGCAGAATAGGCTTCCTCAGTACTGTAGTTAGCCGCTAAAGAGTATGCTTCGAATTGGCCCAAATCCTCTAAAGGCTGACCTTGTAATAGTTTCACTCCTATCCAATGGCAGCTTTCTAACGTTCGTAAACTCGTCGTTCCAACAGCGAATCTAGTGCCTTTGTGAGCGAGGTAGCCTTTCAACCAATCGCGACTTAAAAGCAATTCCTCTGAATGCATTTCGTGTTTTTCAACTTCACCATCGTCTAAAGGCTTGAAGGTACCGGCGCCTACGTGAAGCGTAACTTCAAACCACTGGTGATGGTTCGCCGTTAACCGATCGAATACCCTTGGGGTAAAATGCAATCCAGCCGTTGGCGCAGCCACGGATCCGTTGCTTGCGGCATACACGGTTTGGTACCGTTCAACATCTGCATTTTCTGCATCCCTGTTCATATAAGGCGGTAGCGGGATTTTACCCGCGATTTCCAATACCTTACTAAATGCGGTGTCGCTGTTCCAGCTGAAATGGATGACGAAAGCGTGACCTATTCGGATTCCTTTTTCTGCAGTAAGGACCAGTCCATTGCCGAGATTTAGGTGTAGCGCATGATCTTTCCAGCGTTTGAGATTCCCAACGAGACATTCGAATTGTATCTGGCGCGTGGCGTTCATGCTATCTTCAACACTCATTTGATACGGCCCCAGACAAAACACTTCGATGGGTTTGGCACCTTCGGTTTTTGTAAAATGAAGCCGCGCTTTAACGACTCTCGTATTGTTGAAAATGAGTTGGGAATTTTCAGGAAGAAGGTCAGGAAGTTCCGAGAACTGTTGGTCTTCAATCTTACCATCACGATACACAAGAAGTTTGCTCGCATCACGTTGTTCCAATGGGTGTGTTGCGATGCGGTGTTCGGGAAGTAGGTAATCGAAATCGGACTTTTGCATGGTAAATTCGCTCGTTGCAAATGTAGGTATCGCTACCTTTACCTGAAGAACGAATTCTCGCATGTCTAAAAAGATCATTCTTTCCACTACCAACGATATCAGTACGGACAACCGCGTACATAAGGTGGCTATGCTCTTGTTGGAATTGGGGTACGATGTGCATTGGGTGGGGCGGTTATTGCCGAATAGCGTGCCGCTTGATCGAACGTACACGACAACACGAATGCGATTGTTTTTTAAAAAAGGCGGTCTGTTTTACGCAGAATTTCAGGTGCGTTTATTTTTCTTTCTCTTGCGGAACAGGGCATCGGTAGTGCTGTCGAATGATCTCGATACATTGCTTCCTTCTTATCTCATATCCCGCATCTTCAACACTCCGCTTGTATACGACAGTCATGAATATTTCTGTGGAGTACCTGAGATTCAGGGAAGGTGGGTGAAAAAAGTTTGGCTTGCCGTAGAGCGCAGCATTTTTCCTAAGCTGTTGAACGTGTGGACCGTTAATGAAAGCATTGCAGACCTCTATGAAAAGGATTACGGTATTCGGCCTCAGGTGTTTCGAAACATAAGTCCCAAACCGCGCGCTTTTGAGCCTAAAACCAGACGTGAATTAGGACTGCCAGAGCATTTGCGGATCGCAATAAATCAAGGATCTGGGATGAACGTTGACCGGGGACTCGAGGAAGCGGTAGCTGCAGTAGTTGGGATGGAAGGATGGCTTTTGCTTTTGGTGGGCAGTGGTGATGCTATTCCAGGTTTAAAAGAAAAAGTAGCTCAAGAAGGTTGGCAGGAGAAAGTGAAATTTATTGACCGCATGCCTTATGATCAATTATTGCATTATACGGCAACTGCTGACGTGGGTTTAAGCTTAGATAAAGATTCAAATATTAATTACCGCTTTTCGCTCCCAAACAAACTTTTTGACTACATCCACTGCAACACGCCAGTGGTGACTTCTCGCGTGGTTGAGGTAAAGCGGATTGTTGAAGATTACAATGTTGGACTCACGGTACATGTAGACAATATTTTGGCTTTACGAAGATCAATAGCTGCTGTTGCTGAACATCGAGAAGCTTACGAACCAGGGTTAAAGCATGCCCAAGAAGCTTTGAGTTGGGAAAAAGAGCGCATTCCGCTTAGAAATTTCTACGCCCAATTTTTATAGTGTGTCCCGACAAACGGAGCAGCTTGTAAAAATCGAAAAGCAAGACACTTCGTACGCCGCCGATCAGCAATGCCCGTATGCTGCTCGCAAACAGAATGCGAAGAAGTTGGATCAAATATAAAACTCCGGTCCGTTGAAGTTTTCGGTAGACGGCAAATAGTCGGACCTCTTCGTCAATTTTGCCGCTGCGTATAAGGTCAGCAAGATTATCTATCGCAACCTCTGTTTTTTCAACAAATTCCGCGTCGCTATCACCGTCTAAATGGTAGGCTGGATTGTCAATGTGTACCACGGTTTTGCAAGCGTACCGCAAATCTTGCCCGAATAAGGTGTCTTCGTGCCCATATTGTTTTAGACGCTCATCAAAAGAATGTTGTAAGAAAGTAGCGCGTGCAATAGCGAAATTAAATGCGCTAAAGTTCGCATGAGGGCTTCGTGCACGCTTGATTGCAGGTACGGCTTCTTTTCGCTGACCGATCGCATGGCGAAGACTCGTGCGGCCGAGCTGGTAGGCTGTTCCCCCGACGACGACTTCCGCATTATCAAGGGCTAGGCAATAGGACTTTAAAAATTGTTCTGGTCGAACAGGTAGTGCATCGGCATCCAAGAACAATAAATAATTTCCAGTCGAGGCTTTAGCAATGGTGTTTCTGTTATTGCTGCGCCCTAGACCATTAGGGTGATGGAGGTAATGCAACCCGTAGTGGGTTTCCCATTGCTCTGCTTGAACGGAGGGTTCGGGGTGTTGGTCGCCGGCAATGATTTCTGCGGTCCAGTCTTCGGGCAGGGCTTGCTTTCCTATGTGGAGGGCTTGCAGGAGTGCGCTGAGGTCATCGCCGTAACAGGCGATGCAGATGCTGAGCGTATTTTTAATAGGCGCTTCCAAAGGATTTTAGAAAGCTTGTACTTGTGTGCTACTTACGCCGCCATTTTCGACTTTTAACGTACGATTCGCGTATTTATGGATCAATTGGAAATCATGTGTGGCCATTAAAACGGCCTTGCCTTGTTCCGTTAGGCTCAGTAATAAACTCATGATTTCTTCTGAGGTGCGGGGGTCTAAATTACCGGTTGGTTCATCCGCAAGTATAATTTTTGGGTCGTTCAAAAGGGCGCGTGCTATGGCAACCCTTTGCTGTTCTCCACCCGATATTTCAAAAGTACTTTTGTGCTTTTTGTGCTGCATACCTACTAAGGATAAGACTTCTACAA
>Ga0209138_1000262_pt1 | contig 54509 bp, 86 predicted proteins | sample SaaInl3SG_22_DNA_FD_184645 | JGI IMG/M metagenome (GOLD analysis project Ga0209138, IMG submission 184645) | Marine microbial communities from expanding oxygen minimum zones in the Saanich Inlet - ESP_153SG_22_DNA (SPAdes) (version 2) | ecosystem: Environmental > Aquatic > Marine > Intertidal...
AGCAGGAACACACACCTTCTATCAAGGTTCACACTCATTCAGTGTCGAAGGAACAACAGAACTGTTGGGTAGACAAAAAAGTATTAGTAGTACTATCGCAGGTAAAAATCTACAATCCGCAAACACATTCTATCCTATTGTGGCTATACGCTTGAAATCAACAGCACTCGACAGTGTTATTATCCCGGACGAGTACAGTGCATCAACACTGGATAACACAAATATATTTGTTCGTGTTATGGAAAACGCAAACATCACTGGCGGCACTTGGGTAAGTTTTAGCGACGATAGTCCGGTGGAGTATAACATTACCGCAACTGGATACAGCAACGGTTCTACGCTATCGACTAACTATATCAGTAGTACCAATATGGGTGCTGTGACTACATTCCCACAACGATCAATCACACAGTTAACTAGGGGAACCACAACCACACTGGGTGATACATCAGGTACATTCTTGATTGCTATTGCCGCAACTGGTTCTAACAAAGACGGTTGGGCAAGCCTAGGTTGGATCGAAGTTAGATAAGATTAACCCCCACGCTATTTCTAACGCAGGGGCTGCTGTCTAATTACTTGTTATAAAGGGCTATGCCCCGAATGTTCTTTGTTATTGTATTATTTATTTGTCTTGCCGTTTACAAATTCATAGAACTTGTCCGCAGCTTCCAATACAGCATCAACACCCGGTACATCTGGCATTGTTACTGTGGTTACTACTTCATCACCTTCTTTGGCAACAGTAGTTTCAAACGCACCCATTTTAGCATGATAGTCCTGCCATGCTTGGTTTTGTGCAAATTCCAAAACCTTTGTGCGAATTTCATAACCGTTTTTATTTGTTGATACTTTTGGCATTGCCTGCTTGAACATGTCTGCAATCTCTTGCGTTTGCTTCAAGATAGTCTCGCCGTATGTTGTTTCCACTTTTGACATTGTATTCTCCTTCGTGTCTGTATGTGTGTAGTTGGCTACATTATTAATGTAACAGGGTATTTATGTTTTGTCAAGCAGCGATTTGTGAAATTGACAAATACATAATTGAAAAAGTTACAACTCCAAATAGTGCAATTGAAACTTGTTCGCAGAAATATCCGTCACAGTCTTTAAACTTACTGAGTAAGCGGTTCATATTATTCTCCATGTGTGTGATTGTCTGTGGTGTTACTATAAGTAACTCTACTATAGTAACACCTATATTTATCACAGTCAACTATTTCATGAAGATAATTGATCCGCCATGCTGTGGTTAACATCTGCATGTCCCTGCTCGTCTGCACGAACTGCTTTGACAACTTCTCTTAGTCTTGCATTGGGTATTAAATTATAATAGTCAATTGCAATCTGCGGAGCAGGAATGTTTTCAATTACTCCTGCATCAATTTGCTCTAAATATTGAGTATAACTGATCACAGCTTGATCTTCGAAGTATCCTACCATTCTATGTGCTGTACTTGGAAAGAAAACATATAGAATAAAATAGAAATGCCAAAACACAAACTGAGCAAGCAAGATAATTAATCTTTCTAACCAGTTAGGCTTTGCTATCTCTATGAATATCATTAGATGCATACGTTCGTTTTCAGCTTCATCTAACAGTGTTTTGATCCAGCCACGTTCATCTGGCTGCATCTTTCTTAGACTACGCAAGTGGTTCCACATGCCTGCTACCATGCCGGGAACCCCTGCTACAGTTTCTAATACGACTGCTCTATGTCCATAACGCTTGGCGAAGAATGTATCCGCAAACCAGCGAAAGCTCATAGTCAAGCCGTAGGCTACGTTATCTGATAGGTTAAACCCCATACATCTGATGCTTGTACTCTGAAATACGTTGTGCTTCTTTGTACAAACCTTTGCTACGCAATTGTTGAATTGCCATACAGTATGAACGGTATTCCATTGCTTTGATAAAACGATTCCACATTATTTTTTGTCTCCGTTTATCATCAGCCATTTAGCTTCTTCTGTGTAACCCATGCGATGTAGTTCAGCAGCAGCTCTTGCCCTGCCCAACGATTCCATAAAGTTATATGTGCCACGGCCAAATGCTTTGATTGCAGCCCAAATAGGGTTCACAGTGTAATTGATCATTGTTGCTGTGGTCATTACACCCATCCCTTCAAGTTAGCGTTCTCGCGAACAGCACGAATATCAGCAGTACCGTGTGCAACTGAGTAGATGTCGCCGCGAGTGAGTCCCATATCGTTTAGTTCACGATCAGACAGTGCTGACAGTTGACGGATTGTATTTTTGATTTCTTTGCGTTGAATACGCTTTTCGTTTAGGTCAACGAAATATTGTGCAACTTTTTTGAATAGGCTTGAGTTGCCGCCTGTTAGTGTGATTGAAGTCATTAACTTCTCCTTTTATGTGTATAAGTGTGTGTGCTTCTAAGGTTCGTCACGTACCCTGGTCTCTTCCAGCGTCACCTTTTTATGGCATAGGAAATGCCCTTCATTTTTTACAAGCTGAAGACGCTTGTCTTAACAATATTATTTATTATACTATACTATAGTATGACACGAAAAACAACTGCATTCCGTGCATACCGTACATGTTATTTTTGCATGACTCGCATTAGTTTTTCTAAACTATGTTGCGGCGATCTATTGCTCGCCCAGAGTTCATGCAATACATAACGTATGCTTGGTCTCCTGGCTGAAACTCTGTCTTCACATAAGTTTCCATTGATTTAATTTTTTCCGATCGTGTAGGTGAGACCGCAGTCATCATTACACGACCAATTGCTTTTGCTAAATTGATCATTGTTTTCTCCGTTGTAATGATGCTTTATAAGGCGAGCGCCCGTTGTGTTACCAACGACTCAGGTCGAGAACTTATCTTGCCAAAGCTATTTATAAATATTAAAAAATAATGATTGACAACAGATACGCTTAGTGTTATATTGATGCTGAGTGTATTTTTTTTGGAGCAACACATGTCAGAAGAAAGGATCAACACTTCGTTCTACGGAGTGTTCAAAGGCAAACTTGATAAACAAAAGCAAGATTTGAAGAAAGAACTAGAACGTGCTAAGTCAGACAGGCGCAAGGACTGGTTGAAAAAACAAATCAAAGAAGCAAAGAGCATGCGAGATCTGTTAAAGCAAATGGAAAAGCAGATGGGGCATCAAACTCAATGCCCCCACTGCGGCGGCGATCTTTAAAATTATTAGTCTTGCCACTTCTCTAGATTAGCAATGTAGTTTGTCATTGAGTGATCTGAGAAGCTGTCAACGCCACCCTTTTTCAAACCCATCCATATGCCACGCCACTTGTCTTTGACACGCTGCCATCCTGACATCTTGCGAACATCGCCATAAGCATTCATGTAGTGCTCGTTGCCATGATGTGTGTAGCCCATGATGCGTAACGGAACAGTTGTAACAATATCATTGTTATTTTTCCAACGATGATGTGTCACTCCTAGGTGTACAACATAACCTTTCCACCCTACTCTTGGCGAACCGTATGTGTATAGTTCTTGTGGATCAGGAACTGCTTCTTCGTACATACAACGACTTGCCATGATAGTTGCCATAGCTGCTCCGAGACTGTGTCCACAGAACCATAGTGTTTGCTTAGGAGGTTTTGCAACCAAGTCCTCAAGTACCATAGGCCAAAGCTCGTCTACTTCTGCTTTGAACCCTTGATGCACACGGCTTACTGTTTCTGCAACCACAGGTATTGCCTTCAAATCTGCTGCAATATCGTTAAACTCTGTAGGTTGTGTACCGCGACATGCAATTACCATATCTTCTTTGTTTGCGAAACGATATGCTTGTGCGCCTTCTCTATTGTAAAATTCTACAGTTGTAAATCCTAGTGTTTTCACTTGCTTTTTTACTTCTTTAATGTTATCATTATACGAAACCTCAGCAAGTTTAGCGAACAATAGGGAACGCTCTTTGAAACTTAAATTTATTATTGACATTTGTGCCCTCCAATGTTTGTAATATTTATATGTAACCTAAACTAAATACTGTATAGGAAAATAAAGCTATGAAAAAACGTACAAGAAGCATACTCGAAGAACTCAACAATGTGCATGGACGCAAAGACAGCGACCATCTCATAGACGCTACTGCCAATAATATTATTGAAAGTGCTATCAATCTATTGAGCAGAATACATTCAACATATGATGTTGACACTGCTGGTGAATTAGAGCGTCGCTTTATTAATAGTATCAAAAGTAATGATCCACGTAAGTTTAAACGTAGTATGACAAGAATAATTGAAGGCAAGAAAAATGACAATTCTTAAAGAAGGCGGCAACGTTTTTAAAACAGAACCTGAAAAGGAACTTATTGCATCAAGAATTGCTACAGCAGATGTACAGCCTACTATTGATTGGCTTAATAAAACCTTTGGCTTTAAGTTTACTCCAAAAGAATTCTTAGGAACAACCGGTACAAAAACACATCCAGATGGAACATTTAAAAAGAATTCATCAGGTGACTTAGATCTTAATACTGATACTAGAGAGTTACCTAAAGAAGAAATAATTGCAAAACTTAGTGCGTGGTGTCAAAAGCAAGGTATCCCTGATTCAGAGATTATGAACAAGGGCAGAAAATTCGAAGCAGGTTGGATTAAAGATGCCGGGTTACAGATACACTTTCGCACACCTATAAAAGGTAATCCTAAAAACGGTTTTGTACAAACAGACTTTATGCTTACAGACAATCCTGATCTACAGCGTGGCGCCAAGCGTGGCGGCACTGAAAATTACACAGGTGCTGACAGAGCTGTATTACTTTCTAGTCTTGCAAGAGGTAGAGGATACAAATTTAGTCCAAACAAAGGTGTAGTTGATCCGAACAATGGAGATACTGTTGTTGCTGATAACTGGGACAAAATTGCAGAGATACTATTAGGTAAGGGTGCTAAGGAAGCCGATACACATACTGTTGAAAGTATGCTGGCAAAACTCAAAGGCGATCCAAACTATGATGAGCTTATTGCTCCGTGGAAAGAAGCAATGGAGAAACAAGGTAAAGAAGTACCAGAGTCTAAAACACCGACTGGTTATGCTACACTAGAAGACAAGCAACTTGCACGTATCAAAGAACTTAGTGGCAACATGGGAAATGTTGTAATGTCAAGCGGAGCATTTAATAGATGAGATTTAACGAGTTCCGCACAGTCTTAACAGAAGCAATATTAACCGAAGAGTTCAAAGGTCGTGAATACAATCACTTGGAAGACCTAGTTTTTATCAAAGGCTCTAAAGGTGCTCTTGAAGCAGCAGACATCTTAGAAAAGCTGGGCACCGATTCAGGCGATGTTGCTATCAAGTGGGACGGCAATCCAACTATCTATTGGGGACGTGAACCAGACGGAACATTTGTACTCGTAGGTAAAAACGGTTGGGGCAAGAACAAATCAACAAGTTCACAAGACCTATCACGCTTTATACAAAACTCAGGCAAGGGTGTAGAAGAAGAGCCATGGCGCAAAGACTTTGGTGAAGAAATGGCAGAAGTGTTTGAGCTTATGAAGTCAGCAACACCCGCAAACTTCCGTGGTTATGTGTATGGTGACTTGCTGTACAGTCCACGCAAGCCGTTTACAGCAGTAGATGGCGCAGTAGAATTTGAGCCAAACAAGGTCAAGTATACAGTTGATACGAATGGCCCACTCGGCGAGCGCATAGCGAACTCAAAAGTGGGTGTAGTAGTTCACACAAAACTTGAAGAGTTTGGTTCAAAGTCTGCTACTCCTTTTAAAGATGTAGAAGAACTTAATAGTCCAGACGTAGTAGTACTGGGGCAAACTTATGTTACACATCAACCCAAAGTTGACACATCAGAAGTTAAAAGTATCAGAGCAACTGCTGAAAAAAATGCACAGTTGATTGACAATTTCCTTGCACCGGTTGCAGGATTAAGTGATATGAAGAATATCATTTACACATATATCAATCACATGACACGCACACAACAGCTAAAGAATATCGAAAATGGATTCTTTGATTGGCTCAGTGCATCTAAGGTAAGTAGTAACAAGCAAGCAAAGATACAAGCAATGCACGAAGCAAGTCCCAAGGCTCTGCCTGCTATCTTTGGGCTTGTAAAACAGATTATGTCTGCTAAGGATCACATCATAGATCAATTAGACGATGCTGACGCAGACGTTAAGGCAACAACAAAAGGCGAAAAGGGCGGCGAAGGTTACGTGGCTCTTGGATCAAAGACTAAACTAGTGCCACGTACAAGATGGCAACCAAATTAAGGAAGTAGACAATGAAAATTAATGAAGTAACAGAAGCTGTGGTTGATCGTCGACCAGGTTATGCAACACAGGATAATCCTGTGACAAAAAAGTATGCGGCTATTGCTGACCATCTAGACAAATTTGCCAAGACCTTAAATATGAAAGATGACAAACAACTAAAACTTTCTACGACTATTGAACAAGTTGGGCAAGAACTAACACTATTAAACACAGGCCAAAGCGCAAAGAGCTTTGCAGAAATTGCAAAAAGAGTTGGAGCTGATGAAAAGTTAGTTAAAACAATTATCGAAATGGGTGAAAAAATGTTTAACGCTAAAGGCGATCAGCGTCAAAGCGATGACGCAGGCGATGATATTGATAGTGATGATTTCGGCGGACCGAGCGATGACGAGATTGCACGTCAAGCAGATGCAAGAGCAGCGAAGCGTAGATAATGACTGAGAAGTATACCGCAGCACAGTGGGCAGAGATCGAAGGCGGCCATGAAGTTACGCCTGCACAAGAAGAATCTTATTCTTTCTTGAGAGATTTGCACGAGTCACGTATGACCAAGGACAACGGCAATGCCAAGAAGTTGACCTACACTGACTGCGGTGAAAGAATGTATCTAACACTGTTGGCATTGGAAACAATGCGACAGTATCCGGACTTCAAAGCATATGTGCAACGCTACTGCAAAAAGACAGCAGGGTTTGAGCGATACAAAATGTATCGCATCATGGGCACTGACCTCTACAACTTCATCTACTTCCTTGTAGGGGACAGCAGCGCACAAGACAAACTCAAAGATCCAGACAGTGCAAAACGTATGCGAGCAGCTACAAAGCTACCTACAGCAGCAATTAATAGATACATCAATGCAGTTGCACAAGGCAAAGAACCTTCACAAGTCAACAGTATGCTAATGGCAATTGAAAGTGCTATCAAGGTTACCAACAGCGATTACAAAGCAATACGCAGGAACCTAACCAACTTTGCACGTTTAACCAAAGCAGAGAAACGTTTGGTGTCGACACGTCTTATCTTTGCTGTTCGTGCTAAACTACGCAGTTCAGATATTATTGAAGATTTTGAGAAGTTTGCAGCAGTTAAGAACCTAGAAAAAGCAAGCGTAGTTGATCCAGAACCAACAGTATCTACACCAGACATCAGCAGCACACCTGCTGACCTTGCACTGTATAAATATCTAGTAGGCGACAAAAACCTAGCACTAACCAAGAAGTTCTTAGAGCAAGCTAAGGATGGTAAAGCAGCAAGTGCTAACATGGTACAAGCATATATGCCAGCTATTAAGATGATAGACGACATAGTAGCAGCAGGCCCTGCGTATGTACAACAGCTAAGAGCAGTACATAAGAGAGCCAAAAAAGGCTAAAGTAAACACAAAAATAACGTAAAATGATAAATAATATTATACAAAACGCAAGAGAAGGCGTTTTGCCATTAGATCATAGGAGAATATAAAATGGCTGAAGTAACAAACACAAACGGAACAGTAGCAGACGGTAACGGCTTAGGTCCAAAAACAGTAGTAATTAACATTGCAAAGACAAACATCACTAAAGCAGAGATGACAACAATGGTGCAAGCACTAGGTGCAGCTGGACACACTGTTGCAGGTGTAAAAGGCATGCTAGCAGACGAAACAGCAGACAACGTACAAGTTGTTCTACAAGGTGGCGTAGACTACGTTGCAGATGCAACAGACGCACTAGGCGTAACTGGCGCAGCAACTACAATCATTGCTGGTCCATTCGACCAAAACCCTGCATAAGAATTCCTTTACCTTAGGAACCGTGATGTTATAACAGGCGTCACACTAAAGAGTCACTTTTTAAGTGGCTCTTTTTTTATGACTTAAATACTGTATGAGATTTACAATACATACCCTAGTAGACATAACTGAGACAGGTGCTCGTCGAGGCGAAGACCCTAAACAATATCGACAACAACAAAACTTTCTAACAGTTATGCAGACTATTGGACTAAGAGTAAATCCAACGTATGTTGCAGCACCAGAAGTTGTTAAAGAAGTTCCGAGTAAACTAGGACTGGGTACATCATACAAATCTAAACAATCTGTTTGGAAATATGTGTTTGACATAGAGTATGAAGGCGCATTGGACGTAGATACACTAGTAAATGACTTTGATCTAATACCAATTATCACAGATCTAGACGAAACTGCAAAGTTTGAAAATGCACATTTCATTACCAATAATGATGCAATTAACAATATACTTTTTGAAATAGATGATAAATAAAACTGTAGCGTAAAAATTACCAGGCATATTAAAACACATACTAAAGGCTAACCAAGAGTTTACTTTAACTATTAACGGAGTTTATATGTCTGAGATTAACACGACAACTGATTTAGAAAAGCAAAGTCTAGAAGCACACGTAGACCTATGCGCTCTGCGCTACAGCAACCTTGACAATCGTCTAAACACTGTTGAACGCACACTCCTTAACATCCACGAAGACATCAAAAAAGGTCAAAACTCAATGACCAAAGTGCTAGTTGGCACAGCAGGCACAGTTATTGCAGGATTGCTATCAACTGTTGTTGTCGTTTTAATGAAATTCTAATCCGCTCACGATAAATAACTATATGTTATTACGTGAGTTTTTTATTGACCCCGAAGAAGATGTTCTAGAAGAAGGACAAACATGGGCACGTTCTGGAAAGAAAGTTGTGCGCAAGTTCCGTTGTAGTGGCGGTCCTCGCAAGAACCGTGTGGTTGCTAAGATGGCACAGTGCTTCGCAGCACCTGATATTAAAAAGCGTCAGACACTGAAGAAAACCAAAGCTAGACTGGGCGGAAGAATGATACGCAAAGCTAAAAAGACCAAGCGCATTAATCCAGCAAGTAAGCGTATTCAATCTTTAAACAAGAAGAGAAGATAATGCTATTACGTGAGCTTATAGAAGGCGTTACAACTATCTTTGGTAAAAGCGGAAACAAAACTGTTCGCAAGTATCGTTGTACTAGTGGCACACGCAAAGGACGTATTGTTGCAAAGCCTGCAACATGCAATGCTCCTAAGAATGTCAAAGCATCAAACACACTAAAGAAAACTAGACGTTCAAAAGGCAAGACGATAAGTATTAAGAGCACACGTACTAAACGTACAAATCCAGCAAGTCAAAAGCTGAGACGATTGAATACTGGACGTAGAAGAATTAAACCTAGAAATAGAAGAGGTGCAAGAATATGAGAATAGATGAAATAACAACAGCTAAGATTGATAAAGTAAAACCTGGTGTAGAAGCTACTGTTGATAATGGCGACGGCACTAAAACTGTTGTTGATCTTAAAAAGAATCCTAATGCACTTGTTAAAGATCCTGCAACTAAAAAAATCAAACTAAACAAAAAGCCACAAGCTGGCAATGCAACCGATCCTGCTAAAACACCTAAACCTGGCGATAGTGTAGAAGTAGAATGAGAATTATAGACATAGTTGATGAGATATACATGACCAATGAAGAGAAAGCTCTTTTGGAAACCATTAACGATGTCCGCCCGCTAGGATCATTTCCTGAGCGTGAGCAAACCATTATCAATAATCTAATTCGTAAAAGTATAATAAGTAAAGTACAAACGCAAAGTGGAACGATAGTGGTGATACGGAATGACAACTGAAAATCTATTATATGACCTTGAAGAGATTGTTAACCAAGGACTTGAAGACAGTGCTATACCACATTCACGAGGTAATAGCATCAGAATCAAACATATTGTGGTTCGCAAAAGTCCTAAGGGCTATTTGATATACGATGCCAAAGAGAACCGTCAAGTAACTCGTACTGTTTTTAAAACTACAGCCGTTGCTATTGCTAAGAATCTAGCACAAGGCAACGATATCACTGAGCAACTTATAGAATACGATAAAATTATGTTAAAACACTATAATGATGCTATATTTTACAAAAATTCAATTAGAAAATGCAAAGACAGTATTGCAAGAGAAATAAGAGAAACTAGACTAGATATATCAATAGAAGAATCGAGACGAGTACGCAGTCAATTAGACCGATTTATTTTTTGTTTGTGATAAATATATTATAGAACACCTATCAACAGGAAGATAAAATGCAAATTAGAGAATTTTCAAAGCCAGTTACGGCAGCAAAACTAAATGAAAGCCTAGCACAACGCTTTGGTTCAAAGATTAACATTGACGAGTTTACTACTGAGCAACTACAAGATGCTCGTAATAAATTGCGTACAAAAGTATTCAACGTAGAAACAACTGAAAGTTTCGACGCAGTACAAAACACAGAATATTCTAAAAACAAAATGTTTTTGGATGTTCTTAATGCTGCACTCAACGAGCGTGATGATGTAACAGTTGCAATTGACGAAGCTATTGAGCAAGTTAATGAAGGTGAAGAAGACAAAGCAGAGCTAGTAATGGCAGCCAAGGACATGGTTGATCGTGTTACTGGTTGGATGGAAGACACTGCTGAAATGCAAACTGAATCAATGCTAGAACTTGCAGATGCTATCCGCGACGAAATGGGCAGTGAGCAAGCAGAAGCATTTACTGCAAGTGTTAAACCTGCACTGGAAGCAATGTACGGCGTAATGGAAACAACACGTCAAACACTAACACAAGGTGTTGGCATGCTAACAGGCGAAGCCGAGCCAATGGATACAATGGGTGCTGAAGAGCCAGACATGGATATGGAGCCAACTGTTGATGGCGATGCAGACATAGATATGGATATGGAAGAGCCGGCAGCAGATGATGACTTTGGTGCAGCAGACGCAGCAGCAGGCGGAGAAGAACTAGGCGGACGTGAAAAGCGTGAGTCAGTAGACCATTCAAAAAAAAAGTAAATGAAGCTGTAGATAGTGCTACTATCTACGCTTTATTAAGACAACAAAAAGCAGCCGGAGTGGCTGCTTTATCAATGAACAAGCTAGACAAATACATGCGCAATCAAGGCAAAGGAAACTTTGACTATGAAAGCTTTAAAGCAATGTATGACGCTGATCCTAGACTACAACAGCTGGTTACTAACTTTGATCAAGACAAGATTGAATTCAAACAAAGTGAAGTAGACGATGTTGCTGGTGCAGTTCCAGGCAATCCAGGACGTCCAAGCGATCCTGTAGGTAACATGGCTAAGAACGCTACAGACTTAGGCGACGAACTTTAAATAACGGTTGACAAGGCTCCTATTTGGTGTTATTATATACACTAATAGGAGCTTTTTTATGACTGAACGATCGCAAGAAGACATAGTTAAAAACATTACAGAAGTAATGGAACAGTATGTAACCCCAGCAGTAGCACAGCACGGGGGCGAAGTTAACTTTGTTAGCTTTGAAAACGGTGTTGTATTGGTAGAACTAAGTGGAGCATGTAGCGGCTGCGCAGGCAGCACAATGACTCTTCAACATGGTATCCGACAAATGCTTTCATCAATGGTGCCTGAAGTATTAGATATTGAAGGTATAGACGATCCGATGTCAACAGTTGACCCATATTTTATGCATGATCCTTTTGGCATGCAACATATCAATTTAGAAGATTATGACACAGACTTGCCAGAGGAACCTGAAGATTGAGTTTAATTATAGAAAAATACAAGTACGAAAAACTAAAGCGTGTTGAAGTAGACGGCAAGCGCCGTTATGCAGCACCTGGTGGTCCTCCAGTAGCAAGTGTTACAACTATTCTTAGTGGTACTAAGGATATGAGCCATCTTATTGCTTGGAAGAAGCGTGTAGGCGAAGCTAAAGCACAAGAGATTGTAACTGAAGCAAGTGGCGTTGGTACACGCATGCACAAATATTTAGAAGACTATATTGAATTCGGCGAATGGCCTACTGCTGGTAGCAATCCTTATGCACAGCAAGCACACTCAATGGCAACAGTTATACGTGACGAAGCTATGGTACATGTTGATGAAATCTGGGGAAGTGAAGTTCCGCTTTATGTTCCTGGTATCTTTGCAGGCACTACTGACCTTGTAGGGCAATACAAAGGCAATCCGTGCATCATGGATTTTAAGCAGACGAACAAGCCCAAGAAGCCTGAGTGGGTAGAAGACTATTATCTACAGCTAACAGCATATGCTCTAGGTCACAACGAAGTACACGGTACAGACATCCGTGAAGGACATATCTTTATGTGCAGTCGTGCAGGAGAGTATCAGCAGTTTGATCTATGGCCTGATGAGTTTGCAGAGTGGGAACAAGAGTGGTGGAACCGCTGCCGCCAGTATTATGAGAAGCACGGATAAATACTACTACAATAACGTAGGAGTATTAGTATGGCCGTAGTTTCCATCAGCAGAATTCAAGTTCGTAGAGGACAAAAGAACACCGGTAGCGGACTGCCGCAGTTAGCAAGTGGTGAGTTTGGGTGGGCTGTTGACACGCAAGAATTGTTTATTGGTAATGGAAGCGTAGCAGAAGGTGCACCTTATGTAGGTAATACGAAACTACTAAGTGAAACCGATAATTTATTTGAGTTTGCAAATACATATGAATACAAAAGCGGCAATAGCATACAAACAGGAGATTCGGTTAATAATCCTGTATTAAGAACACTGCAAGCTAGACTAGATGATAGAGTTAGTGTACGGTCATTTGGCGCCAATGGCGACGGAACAAACCAAACAGAAGCTCTACAACGTGCCATTGACCAATTGTATCTAAACGCATCGAACAAAGGACAACCTCTGTCCAGAGTCGAACTTATTTTAGAACCTGGAGAGTACACAGTTACTAACACAATTTACTTGCCGCCGTTTACTACCATTAGAGGTTCTGGTGCTGATAAAACAATTATTAATGCTGGAGCTCATGCAGTTTTTAAAACAGTAAACGAAACAAGTACACCAGGTGTATATATAAATGATGCAACTAGTACAACACTTAATCAGCCTAGAAATATTAATATTTCTAATCTAACTATTAATACTACACTAGGCCCTGCTTTAGATTTACAAAGTTGTAAAGACAGTACCTTTAAAGATATAATTTTATCAGGTAATTATTCGTTAGGCGATACTATTGACGGGAACAGTGTCGGAATAAAACTAACATCATTGAGCACAGCAGTTAGTTCAAATAATAATCTATTTGATAATATACAAGTAAAGCAATTCTCTAATGCTGTTTATTCAGATAATGATATAACTGGTAATTTATGGACAAAAAGTACATTTGATACACTCTATCAAGGAATTGCGTTTGGTATTGGAACAATATTAGGTACAAGTGGCATGTTAACTGGTCCGTTAAACAATGTTATAGATAAATGTAAATTTGATAATGTGTATGCGAGTGCAATTCGTATTGACAACGGTACAGACAATGCTAGTAAAAATAATCAATATTATAGTGTAGGCAATAATGGCGGCACATCATCACTCAATCAGCATCCAGTTATAAAATTTGTTAGTAATAGAAATTCTAGTACAAATGATTGGTTTAAACGCAGCGAAGAACTTGGGTATGGCGAAGAATATAAAAATGGTGTAAGGTATCAACCAGAAGTAGAAGGGCCTGCTATTACAGATTTCAATACAACTCATAAACTTACTATTGGACAATCAGGAGAGTACTCTAAATTATTTAGACTTCCAGCAGAAGTCTCCAAAGGTTATGAAATTGATTATATCTATAAAAGTGACTCTGTTGATGCAACTCGACATGGCACATTAACTTTGGTTGTTGACCCAGTTGGCGACACATTTAACCTTTCAGATAATTTTGATTTCACAGGCGATAGCTTGTATGCAGAAAATTTAAAATTTACAGCAAATAATTACGACGAAGATGGCGATAATTCTATTGACACAACAGCTATCATGATGTTAAACTTAACTAGTAGTGATAGTGCTACATTATTTTACAATGTGAGAACTAAGTCGTAATAGATGTTTGATAAACCATATGAACAACGATTGTCACTCTGGCGGCAGTTTCGTACTGAGCTCGAGACCTCAGATAATCCGATACAGGAAGTAATCGACTTCTATAGTCAAGCTCCTGCATGTACAATCGCGGCAGATCCTTTTACTCCTAGCACTTGGCCAGATCCCTGGGAATTATTAGAGGAAAATAATTATTGTTCCTTTGTAAAGATTCTTGCAATTTGTTACACCTTACAGTTAACTGATGTTTTATCCCAAGCATCTTATGAGATACATATTACACGAGACAATAAAAAGTCAGCAACATATTATCTACTTTATGTTGATGATCAAGTAATCGGATTCAACGGAGAGACACATGTACATAAGTCAGAACTGCCTAATACATTACATTCTGAACTTGTACACTCTCTACAACCACAACAATAAATACCTAACAAATTAAAAGAGGAACACGAATGTCAAATGGAACAATGATCGTCAAGCGTGACGGTACAAAAGAACACCTCAACATTGATAAAATTCACAAAGTAGTAGAACATGCATGTGAAGGTTTAGCAGGTGTTAGTAGTAGTCAAATTGAAATGAATGCAAATATTCAATTCTATGACGGTATGAGTACAAATGAAATCCAAGAAATATTAGTACGTAGCGCAAATGATCTTATTTCATTAGATGCACCAAATTATCAATTTGCAGCAGCAAGACTGCTGAGTTATGGTGTTAACAAGATGGTGTTCGGCGAGTACAACGCAATTACACTGCAACACAATATTGATAAAAATATCGAACGTGGTGTATATGATGCAGAAATTTTAGAAAAATATACAGCTGAAGAGATTGCCACATTAGACGGTTATATCCGTCACAAGCGTGATGAAAACTTTACCTATGCAGGACTACGTCAAGTGGTTGACAAATACCTTGTACAGGATCGTTCATCAGGCGAAATCTTCGAGACTCCCCAGTTCATGTACATGATGATTGCAGCAACACTATTTGCTAACTATCCATCAGAAACACGTATGCACTATGTAAGGAGATATTATGATGCGACCTCACTTTTTAAAGTCAATATCCCAACGCCAGTCATGGCAGGAGTCAGAACGCCTGTGCGACAGTTTGCTAGTTGCGTCCTTGTTGATAGTGACGACACCCTTGATAGTATCTTCGCTAGTGATATGTCGATTGGTAGATACACTGCACAGCGAGCGGGTATCGGCATCAATGCGGGACGCATCAGAGGCGTCAACAGCAGAATCAGAGGCGGAGAAGTAGCACACACAGGTATTGTTCCGTTTCTTAAGAAGTTTGAAAGCACAGTACGTTGCTGTACACAGAATGGTGTACGTGGCGGCAGTGCTACTGTACACTTCCCGTTTTGGCATCAAGAAATTGAAGACATCCTTGTGCTAAAGAACAACAAAGGCACAGAAGACAACCGTGTGCGCAAATTGGACTATTCAATCCAGCTAAACAAAACAATGTATGAAAGACTACTAACTGGCGGCGATATCACTCTTTTCTCACCACATGATGTTCCGGGTCTATACGATGCATACTTTGGCGATCCAGCAGTGTTCCAAGAGCTTTATGAAAAGTACGAACGTGCTACAAGCATCAAGAAAAAGTCTGTGCCAGCAATGGAATTGTTTTCAGCACTAATCAAAGAACGTGCAGAAACAGGACGTATGTATATCATGAATGTTGATCATGCTAACACACACAGTAGCTTCAAAGACACTGTATACATGAGCAACTTGTGTCAAGAGATTACACTACCAACTAAGCCACTTAATCATATTGATGATGAAGAAGGTGAAATTGCTCTGTGTATTCTAAGTGCTATTAACGTAGGATTAATTAAAAACATTGATGACTTAGAAGATCTATGTGATCTTGCTGTTCGTGCGTTAGAAGAAATTATTGATTATCAGCGTTACCCAATTGCAGCAGCAGAACGTTCAACCAAAGCTCGTCGTAGTTTAGGTGTAGGATATATTGGACTTGCGCATTACCTTGCTAAGAATCACGTACAATATGATAACCCACAAGCATGGAAACTTGTACATGACCTAACAGAAGCTTTCCAATATTACTTGCTCAAAGCATCAAACAATCTTGCTAAAGAGCGTGGTGCATGCGAGTACTTCAATCGTACTAAATACTCAGACGGTATCCTTCCAATTGATACATATAAAACGGATGTTGATACTATTGTAGCAAATGAGTTAAATTATGATTGGGATAGTTTACGCAGCGACATCAAGGAACACGGCCTCAGGCACTCAACGTTGTCCGCACAAATGCCATCGGAGAGCAGTTCCGTTGTGTCGAACGCAACAAACGGAATCGAACCACCTAGAGGTTACTTGTCCGTTAAGAAGTCAAAGAAAGGGCCTCTTAAACAGATTGTTCCACAATATCAGAGCCTTAAGGCGCACTACACCTTGTTGTGGGACATGCCTAGCAACGAAGGTTATATCAACGTAGTTGCAGTAATGCAGAAGTTCTTTGATCAAGGTATCTCAGGCAACTGGAGTTACAACCCAACACACTTCCCAGATAACGAAGTGCCAATGAGTAAGATGATTAATGACTTGTTGACAACTTACAAAATGGGTTGGAAAACATCTTACTACCAAAACACTTATGATTATAAGACTGATCCAAGTGAATTAGAAGATGACAAGCCGGAACAAGCATTAGCACCAAGCACGGTCGATATGAGTGACGAAGAAGCTTGTGACAGTTGCGCAATTTAAAAATAGCGGTTGACTTTAATAGTTAACCGTTATATACTATATAAACAGATACAGAGGAAGTACAATGGCAAAGACCGTATTCAATAAAGAAAAAGTAGACTTTACTAAACAAGACATGTTTTTTGGTGAAGATCAAAACACACAGCGTTACGACACGTTTAAGTTTCCTGTGTTCGATAAACTTAACCAAACCATGTTAGGTTACTTTTGGCGTCCAGAAGAAGTGAGTCTGCAGAAAGATCGTGCTGACTTTGCCAACTTCCGTCCAGAGCAGAAGCATATTTTTACTGCCAATTTGAAATATCAAACACTACTTGACAGTGTCCAAGGACGTGGTCCATGCCTAGCGTTTTTGCCGCATGTTTCACTTCCTGAACTAGAAGGGTGTATTGTTACTTGGGACTTCTTTGAAACAATCCACTCGCGTAGCTACACACATATTATGAAGAACGTGTATGCTGACCCTGCAGAAGTGTTTGACACTATTCTAGATGATGAAAAGATTATTGCTCGTGCAACAAGTGTTACCAAGCACTATGATGCATTTACAGAAGCAGCAGACGCTTACACACACCGCGGCGAAGGCAGCATGCGTGATGTTAAAAAGAAACTGTATCTTGCAATGATGACTGTAAACATTCTTGAAGGCTTGCGTTTTTATGTAAGTTTTGCATGTACGTTTGGCTTTGGCGAACTGAAGCTAATGGAAGGATCAGCTAAGATTATTTCATTGATTGCTCGTGATGAAGCACAGCACTTGGCTCTCAGCACACACATATTGAAGTTGTGGGCACAAGGCAAAGACGATCCAGAAATGGCAAGTATTGCTAAAGAGTGTGAAGAAGAAGTGTACGAGCTATGGCGTGAATGCGTAGCAGAAGAAAAAGATTGGGCAGAGTATTTGTTCAAAGACGGTTCGATGATTGGTCTTAATACTCAATTGCTTAACCAATATGTAGAGTACATTGCTAACCGTCGATTGAAAGCACTTGGATTGCAGTCAATCTTCGATGCCCCAGTAAACACCAATCCACTACCGTGGACACAGCACTGGTTGTCAAGTTCAGGCTTGCAGGTGGCGCCGCAGGAAACAGAGGTCGAGTCCTATGTGATCGGTGGTATCAAACAAGATGTATCAACTGATAGTTTAAAAGGATTTAGTCTATGATACAGATTTGGGGTAAAGCACAGTGTCCGCATTGTGATGCAGCAAAAAGATTTTGTGAGCAAAACGAATATAACTTTGAGTATCGTCAGCTTGATGTTGACTTTACTCGCGAAGAAGTTCTTGAACACTTTCCAGGTGCGAGAACATTTCCACAGATTGTAGTCAACGGTACAAAGATCGGCGGCTGGGATAAACTTAAAACATACATCGAAGAAACTAATTACAACGGCACAGGATATACTTTATGATTATCGAAACACCTTACAAGGCACAAGACACTGTTACACTAAAAACAACAGCAGGCGAAGAAATTATCGGACGTTTTGTAGAAGAAGATGATAAAACTATCACACTGCAAAAGCCGATGGCTATCATGGCTACACAACAAGGAATTGGACTAGGGCCATTTACCTTTACAATTAATCCAGATGCAAAAGTTGCAATTAACAAAGGCGCACTACTTCTAGTACACAAGACTGATGGCGAAATGGCAAAGCAATATGTGTCTAGTACCAGTAGTATACAAATGGCATAAAACCTCGGATAAATATATTATATTATAATATACGAGGAAGATAAATGTCAATAGCTGGCGCAAATATATTTGAAGAATCAACAACAGAAGGTGTAGGTCAAACTACAGTAAATCATACTGATGTTGATACTCATCCAGGTGGCTCGCATCAAGATCATATTCATATTGACCATGACCTAGCGCATCAAGCATGTCTAGCAGAAATAGCAAGTTTGTTTGAAGACATTCAAGCAGACTTGCGCATTATTACAGACAGAGGCGATACTAGAGCTAAGGGTATTTACACACGTCAAGCAGATACAATTGTACCAAATGCTGCTAATATTGCAGCCGCAGCCGCACAGTACGTTAACTTGAAAGACTCGGGTATGTTGGATATGATTAATGCTGAAATCGGCAATCCAACTAACCTAGGCAATACTAGTACTGCTAACTATAATGCAATACGCAACTCAAGCAACACTACAGGCGGCTTTAGGGGTGGCAGTGCTGCTACTGCACAAAGTCCGGGTTACGGCGGCGGCGCCACTACAGCTATTGTAGGCGAAGATGGTAATACATATTACGAAGGCACTGTTCCGTTTGATCAAGTTACTACTGCGTCCGGCACAGGCGAAGGCAATGTTACCTATGGTAACCAAGGCGGCAAACGAAACTTGCCAATACAATCAGAACTTATGAATATACTTAAAACTGCTGCTGCGGCAGCAGGAGTAAATGTTCTTATAACCAGTGGCGGACAAGTTCCTAAAAGCGAAGGCGGCGTTGACGGACGTAACAGAACTGGGTCAAACAGACACGACAAAGGCTATGCAGCTGATGTTAGATTAACTGATGGTGACGGCACTAGACTGTATACATCAAATCCAGAACAGTTAGCAGTTATGTTAAAGTTTGCAGAAGAATGTAAAAACGCAGGAGCAACTGCTATAGGAATGGGCAATGGCTACATGAGCAACGGTAATGTACACGTAGACATTGCGTGGAAAGGTCAACAAGCTGGCGTAATCAGCGGCATACTTTCAAATAGATACTGGGGTGGTGGTTCAAGTGCAGGATTAAAAACCAAAACTGATAATGCTCCGCAGTATCTATCATCACTAATGGCACCAAGGGATAACACAGCATAATGGCAGGCAACGGCACATCAGCACCATATAAGCATATAGATATGACTCCGGAATACAACCGGATCATTACAGCACTAACAGGAATACGCGACGATATTAGATTGTTACGCACCCTACAAGAAGATCCAGAGTCAGGCATTGTAACCAACGGAGTAATGAACGACTTTGCACGAGCAGCACTAGCAGTTAGTATGAGTACAGCCGGCAGTAATACAGCATCAGCAGTTGCTAGTGCAATTCAAAATAAGACAGTTGCTCTTAATGGCAGTGGTGTTGCCGAACCCACTGGCGATAGTGCATCTAATCTAGCAGCAGAAAGAGCAGAAATACTTGGAGCACTAGGCGTACAAGAAGATCCTAAAGATTTAAAAACACTAATAAGAATAAGCGGACTATACTATTGGGAAGCCGCAGGTACAGCTGGACCTGACGATGGTCTGCGTGGCTCAACTACACAAGTAACTCCGTTTGCTCAAGGAGAGTTACTAGGTTTTGACAACGAAGTCACTGGCCAAATAACAGCAGGAGAACCAGCTGGACCGCCTAACGCAATTCCAAATCCAAGCAAGCCACGCAAACGTTGGCCGTTTGCAAGACCTCCTGGAGAAACTGCATCACAAATAGCAAGTCCTACAGCAGACTTAGTCGATCCTGCAACAGGCGATGTTTTACCAAAATCTGTAGAAGATCAACAGGCTGAAGCCAAGTCAGCTGATACTCCGCCACCCGCAGCTACATATGGTATTCCTAGTGACTTCCCAGATATTACACTTGCACCAGGCGAACAAGTTTCTTCCACTGCAAAAGACGCAGACGGAAATTATGTTTCGTATGTGGTAACAAGCACAGGTGTTGATGAAGACGGATATTCCTTTACTTCGACACGTAGAATTGAGTTATAGGAGAATTAGATGCCAAGAGTACACAGAGTAGGCGACACTGACAGCGACGGCGATGGAGCAGTTGGCGGATCAGAAAACGTTTTTGCAAACGGCGGACCAACACTTGGCGGGGCTGTCGCAGATGCACTCGGTCTTGAAGATACTGTAGGTATTGACGATGCACAGGCAAGATCTATTCTGTCAGGAAGAGCAGCTGAATTAGCAGCTGGACAGGATCCTGACACTATGGAGGCACTAGAATCCTTCGGCGGCGGCACACCAGGCGGTTCAAGTCCAGTAACAGGTGCAGAAGGTGCAGTTGGCGCGCCTGGCAGCGATTCGGCAACAGGAGAAGATGCTACAGAGGATTCAGATATACCTCGTCCAACTTCGGAATGGATCAATGTTCAGCCTCATGTAAATCCAAGAGTGTTACCTCAAGTATGGACAAATGCAGAAAATCTTGCAAAATCATTAGGTCGTGTTATTACATTAAACAGTGCTTATCGTTCTCCTGCATACAACTCTAGTGTAGGCGGAGCAAAAAAGAGTATGCATACACAGCGCAAAGCAATCGACATACAATGGGGAACATCTAGCATACAAGGGCGTGTAGACATGATACAGAAAGCAATTGATGCAGGATTTACGGGCATAGGTTGCTACAATAGTTTTATGCACGTTGACATCGGCGGCAAACGTCAATGGGGTCCAAACGGTAGTAGAACAAGTCAATATGCACAATATAAATCTGTACTACAATCAAACGGATATACAATGTAATTAATGATGACGCATAGAATGAAAACGTTATACACAGTAGGATGTAGTTTTACAAAATTTGATCAAAACGTGCCAGAAAACAAATTGTGGCCAAGTTTGCTGGCAGGAAAGCTAAATTACAGTGTAATTAATGAAGGTAAACAAGGCGGATCCAATCAAAGATCATTTAGAAAAATACAAAATTTTATTTCAAACACCACAATTCCATTCGAAGATTTATTGGTGTTGATACAAGTAACATCTCCTTTTAGATTTGAATTTCCGGATTCAGTAGACTGGACAAGAGTGGTTATGAACAACTTAAACCAACGTGCAACCCTCCCTGTCATACCTAGTATAGGAGAAAAAAATACCAAACAAATAACAGAAATAGGTATGGATAAATTGCGTAGTAACCTAGTAAATTATACAGAAGAAGCTGAATATTTACAATATATACGTCAATTATCACAACTTTCTTTTTTACTAGAAAAAAATAAAATCAACTATAAACTAATTTCATTTATTATGCCTACTTCTTTTAAACAAAATGAGACGTTTCTCAATAAAAATTTTAATTGGCTGTGTAAAGAAGATATTTGGCTATCTAATATTAACAACATGTTTTCTAATGCAGACGATAACAATGGTCATCCTGATAAAATTGGAAATCAGCAAATTGCAGATTATATGTATCTTAAATTAAAAAATACTTGACATAACTTAATTCTTATGCTATATTAGTAATATAATAAGGCAAACAAAGAGGCAAGTTATGAAAGAAAAATGTATTTTAACAGATTGTGATGGCGTTTTATTCGATTGGGAATATGCGTTTGATCAATGGATGAAGCGACACGGGTACGTAAAAAACAAAACTCGTCAGTATTCAATTGCAGCAATGTATGATATGGACAATGACGAAGCATTTCGTCTAATACGCATGTTCAACGAAAGTGCGTGGATTCGCAAACTTCCGCCATTGCGTGATGCTATCCATTATGTTAAAAAACTTCATGCAGAACATGGTTATGTATTTCATGCTATTACTAGTTTGAGCAACGATGATTACTCTCAGCACTTGCGTACAAAGAACTTGCGTGAAATGTTTGGAGACAGCGTATTTGAAAAATACATTTATCTAGACACTGGTGCAGACAAAGACGAAGTGCTTGAACAGTATCGCGACACTGGATGCTACTGGATTGAAGACAAACCAGAAAATGCTAGTGTCGGTCGTGCTGTTGGACTAAACAGTATACTAGTTGATCACGAGCACAATCGTGATTACTCGGGTAAAGCAGTTCGAGTAAAGAACTGGAAAGAAATTTATGAACATATTACAGGAGAAAAATATGAGTGATAAAACACAACATGAACAAATTGTAGAAGCATTTAATGCTTACCTAGCTGAACACGAAGCTTGGGAAACCAAAAACGTTAAAGCAGCGGCAACACGAGCACGTGGTGCATTAGGTGACCTTGGCAAACTGACAAAGTCTCGCCGTGCAGAGATTCAAGAACGCAAGAACAATATGTAATGTGGACAGTCTGGGCTAAAGCCTTAGGGAGTAAGGCCTTTGACGAAGATAAAAAGGCTGACAAAGTCGCTTTGATTAGAACTGTTATAGTTTTGTTTGAAGTACTTGTTGGTCTTTTTATTATACTAAACGCAATTGCAAATCACGGATGGGGACTGATAGGACTATGAATCCAACACCACGCGAAACAGATGACGAATCAAAAAAAGCAGTAGAAGAATTTCTAGCCAAAGGCGGCAAGATTCAACAGTGCGAGCCATTTGCACGAACAGAAAACCTAGAAGTCAAAGGCGGCTTTTACGGACGCAAGCCAAAGAAGAAAGAAGAATGAACGTAAGTGAAGGCGATAAAGCCGTAATAGTATTTTCAATCAATCCAAGTAACGTAGGCAGAATTGTTAATGTAGCAGAATATATTGGCAAGTTTGAAAAGGACGAACAGTTTGAAGCACATGGAATGACCTGCACCTGCCTCGTTCACGATCACTACTGGTGGATTGAAGCAGAGGATCTAAACATACAGTTAGGCCCATCGCCTAAAGCATACATTGCTGACAGTTGGCTACGCAAACTTGTAGACCCTAACAAAAAAGTAACAACCAAAGCAGAAAAAGAACTTGACATGTTTGGCTAAACGTGCTATAAATATACTTGTAATGTTGAAGCAATTTGACGACTGAACTGGACCGCGGGGCAGTACCGCGCATCTCCACCAAATTTACTCTGTAGAGTAAAAACTGATAATTTACTTTGTAGAGTAAATTTGATGGGGATGAACTAGGATCGACAGGCAGGATAGATGCGTGGAGTTACCGGGATGTAAGCGCCGTTACCGCGAACAAACTTTATAATTGCAAACGCAAATATAGCATTAGCAGCCTAAGGGCAGCTACGGGGTAGCTAGACCCTGTTACCAAACATAGCAAGAAAGCACCTTCGGGTGCTTTCTTTTTCACTGCTACATTATAGCGCACTTAATATTATTGACTTCTTGGCATAACCATGCTAAATTAATATACACACAGAGACAAAAGGATTTTGTTATGAACACCACACCAAAGCCCATTGGATGGGTAACTACTATTTCAACACTAGCTGCTATTCCCAAAGACATGTGGGACAGCGTAATGACAGTTGAAAAATCACCACTACGCAACTTAGACCCTATGGTAGCACATATGATCTTCCAGAGTCTATTCTTTATCTGGAGCGGCTTGTTTGCTGTGATGATTGGCAGCTATATAGCGTTTGGCATTAGTGCAGTATTTCATATGGTATTAATCAGTGGAGTTACAATCACAGCAATGACATTCCGTCAAGCAGAAAACAATCCAGAATCAATCAACCGACTTATCAAATCCGGTCAGAAATACAACGGCCGAGCAGCAAATGGAGAACATGTATAATGTTTAAAGGACTAGCACTATCATTTTTCGTTATAATTCTGATGTTTACAGTAGTACCCATTGGCATAACTATACTCACCTTGGGTGTAGATGAATATGCTAGTAACTGCAAGCAAGCAATTCATATGCCATGTTTTGGTTTAAGCGAATGAAACCAAACAACAACTTTGAACTTACAGTAAGAGACATTGAGGTTATAGAATCAGCACTAAGAGCAAAGGCTGGACGCAGAGGTTTGGCTATTGCTCAAGGCGAAGTATCAGAACAATCTCGTGCTGAAATGCATGAGATACAAGAACTACTGGGCAGAATACACAATCAAAAGAATTGGTACAAGCCCAAAGACGACCGCTTTCAAGGTGGCGGATAACCATATACGAAAGGAACATAATATGGCAAGACTACTAACGACTATTGGACTATTAATGGCAATGGCAACAAGTGCCTTTGCAGAAGATGTTACACTAGAAATGTGGAACAAAGACCCAGACGACAAAAAACGCAAAATGGTTTTCTCGCAAGAGATTGTAACCATTGATGTGGGTGAAAGTGTAACTTGGTTAGCAACAGACAAAGGTCACAATGTACAAATGATTGATGGACCAGACGGTGTTAAACTTCCGGGTAAATCAAAAGTATCAAAAGATATAACACTGTCATTTGACACACCAGGTGTGTATGTATATGTGTGTACACCACACGCAACAATGGGTATGATTGGTATTGTTGTTGTAGGTGAACTTACACAAGAAGGTGTCGATGCTATCAAAGACGCTAAAGTGCGTGGCAAGTCAAAGAAAAAACTAAAAGAACTATTGGCTAATCTGTAATTAGACTGTTGCAATGGTGCAACACTAATGATAATAATATGTCAACAGTTGCTAAATTCGCTCTTAACAGTCGACAAATAGCAAGCAGAACATATAATTAATAGTATGAAAGGGCAAGTTGTGAGCTTGCCCTTTTTTACGACACTACAATAAAAATAAGAAAGGTTTTTATAATGCGTAATGTATTTATTACAACAGTAGCCGCTTTGGCTATGACAGCATCAGCAGCACTATCTGAGGATGCAACAACAATGACATATGGTCCAGTAATTTCAGGTGAAGTTGCACTAGACTTTGCTGAAACAGCAGCAGGCGATATGGCAGGCACAATGGGTATCGACTTAGGTGTTGATATGCAAGGTCTTGCAACAGTTGACCTAGACTTCGAAGTTAACGAAGCAGGCAACGGATCACTAGCAGACTGGACAGTTGGTACAACTGTAGGCGCACTAGGCGTAGCGTTCGGCACAGACAATGGTGTAATGCCAGGTGCAGAAGGTGAGCAAACACTTGCAGCACCAGCAATGACAGAGTCATTAGCAGTAACAACTGGTGCAGCAACAGTAGCACTAGGCTTCACAGACTGGAACACAGACATCACAGACATCAGCAATGTACAAGGTGCATACACATTAAACATGGGTGCAATGGATATCACAGCAGCAGCAGACTATAACTTGGACAGTGAAAACACTGTACTAGGTGCAGGCGTTGGTGGCATTGAACTAGCAGGCGTAGGTCTAGGCGGTGCAATGACATATGATGTAGACGCAGAAACACTTGGCTTTGAAACTGTAGCAACAGCATACGGTATCACAGCATACCTAAACGGTGATGACGCAGACATGCTACAAAACATCGGTGGTGAGTACGAAACAGCAGTAGGTGGTGCAACATTTACAGCAGGTGCTAACTACAACGTTGACACAGAAGAGTTTGCTCCTACAGCAGGACTAGCATTTAACTTCTAAGTTAAACTAACGTAAATTACGGCAACAAGGGCGGTGGCAACATCGCCCTTTATTCTTGATAAATAAACATAGTACATAACTAAGAGGGATGTTTTATGTGGGTAGTTGACGTAGAAAACATCACCAAGGGCATAGGGGTAGTAACTGCTACATTTGCATTGATTGGTGGGGGTTACACTTTATGGGATAAGTTAGAGAGTAAAGATATCTTAACATGGGCTCCAGAACATTTTGAAATCACAGACGGTCCTGTAGACAGCACCTTTGATGTTATTGTTGCGAGAGAAAAGCATAGAGATGATTGTAAGGTTGAGGGCTTTAGGCTTGAAGTCAAAGACAGCAAGTATATGGTCCACTTGGCAACACCAGGTCTGACTAAGTTTAGCGGACCTGCAAGTGACAAAGTAGATAAGTTTGGGTTTACATTTACTATTGATAAAGAACACAGAGATGTGATAAAGCCAGGTGAAGCAACATTATTAGCACACATAGATTATCAATGTCCAGAGGGGGCAGTGGTTGTTAACTATCCAGATCATGAGAATTTGAAGTTTAACATAACAGAATAATGCATTATAACGGAGGGCTAAAATGCAAACACAAAACGAATATGACGTAGTATTACTTAAATGCGTAGACGGAGATACTGTTGATGTAGACATCGACCTAGGCTTTGGCGTATGGCTAAAAGACGAGCGTGTACGCATTATGGGTATTGACACACCAGAGTCACGCACCAGTGACAAAGTGGAAAAAGTATTTGGTACAGCAGCTAAAAATAGATTGAAAGAACTATTGGAAAATGGCGGCAAACTAATCACTACAGAAAACAAACATGGCGAAGATATGAAAGGCAAGTTTGGACGTATCCTAGGAGACTTCCGTGCTCCAGATGGCAAACTGGTCACAGACATAATGATTGAAGAAGGGCATTGTGTAGCATACTTTGGCGGGTCAAAAGAAGAAATTCAAACCAAGCACATGGCCAACAGAATGAAACTACTTCGTGAAGGTGTTGTAAGTCAAGCGGACTATGACGAAGCCGTTGCGCTAATGGAAGGCAAGGACTAATGACTGACGGTGAGTTGGTTATATTCTTGCAAGAGATGTCAAGAAAAGAAGAAGCAGAAAAGAATCTTAGAGCAGCACAAAATCTAAGAATATCTGCTGAAAGGTTAGCTGAACTAACTAGAGAAGAAAAATAACCACAAAAGGATCCGCAAGGGTCCTTTTTTTTATAACTACATTATAAACCAAAAGGAGACGCTGTAATGAGTCATGAACAAGATAAAGCTAATGCTGAAGCAAAAAAACAGCAGCAGCAGAATGAAAAGAATGCCAAGTCAAACCAAAAGCACCAAGCTGAAATTGACAAGCAAAATGCTGACGCTGCTAAAGCTAACGCAGACAAAGAAGCAGAAGCTGCAAAGCAAAAGCAAGCACAAGCTGAAGCAGACGCTGATAAAGCACAAGCTGATTTAGACGCAGCTCATGCAGCAGAAAAAGAAGCAGCTGATAATTACGATGCAGCACAAGCTGAAGTACAAAAGTCAGCAGACATGGTACAGCAAGTATCTAAGCCGCAGTACAATATTGAAGTAGTAGATGAAGTTGCAGTTCAAACTTCAGGTTCTGTGGGAAACGACAACGCAGGAGCAAGTGGTAGTGCAGGCGCACATGCAGGTTACGAAGCAGGTGCAAGTGCAGGCTATGAAGTAACAGACACAAGTGTTGCAGCAGGCGCAGAAGTGCATGCAAAAGTAGAAGCAGGCGCAGAAGCAAGCGGCGAAGCACATGCTAAACAAGAGATTGTACCTGGTGTAGATGCAGTAGCAGACGCAAGTGGTTCAGCAGAAGCACACGCAAGTGCAGAAGCAGAAGCACACGTTGAAGGTAGTGCAGGATGGGACGGCAGTGATGCAACAGCAGCAGTAAATGCAGGAGCAAGTGCAAGAGCAGAAGCTGGTGCAAGTGGATCAGTAGATGCAAGTGCGGGACTTGAAACACCGTTAGGAGATGTAAAAGTAGATGCAGGCGCTGAAGGTCAAGCAAACGTACACGCAGAAGCATATGCAGAAGCAGGCGCACATGCAAGTGTAGGCGAGCATGGTGTAGATGTAGGCGCAGGAGCAATTGCTGGTGCAGGAGTAGGCGCTGATGCAAGCGGTTCAGCACACTTGGGTGGTGCAGAAGTAAGCGGCAGCGCAGGAGCAAGTATTGGCGCACAAGTTGGCGCACAAGGTTCAGCACATGCAACATACGAAGATGACACAATTTCGTTTGGCATTGACGGTGAGGCAGCATTATTAGTTGGATTAGACGTTGATGTAAATGTAGATGTTGACATTGGTCCGCTAATTGACGGTGCAAATGCAATGATGCATGCAGGCAAGAGCATGGAAGAAGCCTGTGATTATATCACTGGTGAAATTGACAAAGCACAAGAAGATGCAATTAAAGTTGCAGACGATGCACTTAAAGTTGCAAACCAAACAGCAAAAGTTGCTAACGATGCATATAACGAAACTAAAAAAGCAACAAAGGCAGCAGAAGATGCAGTTAACGATTGTGCCAATGCAGTAACAGATGCAGCCAACCAAGTTGCCAACTGGACTGTATCGAGTGCAAATGCATTGGCAAATTCACAGGCAGCACAGCAGACTATTAATGCCTGCAACAGTGCTATCAAAGCTTGTGACAGTGCTATCAACGAATGCAACAAAGCAATCAACAGTGCAGAAAAAGCAATCACAGATGCAGCCAACGCAGCAGCAAAGGCAGCAGAAGATGCAGCTAATGCAACTGCAAAAGCAGGCAAGGATGCTTGGAAAGCAACCAAGAAGTTTTTCTCAGACGTGCGTCTAAAAGAGAATGTTGAATTTGTAGGCACAGTGGCAGGTATCAACACATACACCTACAACTACTTGGGATCAAGCGTAGAACACACGGGTGTTATGGCACAAGAACTACTGGATACAGATTATGCAGCAGCAGTAAGTGTACATACAAATGGCTACTATCAAGTAGATTATAACAAGTTGCCAAAGCTACACTAAGGAAATAAACTATGGCTAAACCAGTCCAAGTCAGTGAAGACACAGAATTACAAATAAGTTTAAAAACTGCTGGAGCAATCCTGTTTGCTGTTGTCTCTGCTGCTGGACTGGTTTTCCATGTTGAAAGTAATATGGATGATGTGCAAGGTGAACTTGAAAAACACACCATGCATATTCAAACACTTGCACAAAAAATCAACAGTCCACAAGTACAAGAAGCACATACAGAATTGGCATTATTAAAGCTAAGAGTGCAACAGCTTGAACAAGAATTACAAGAACTTAGATTGCAAAGGCAATAACAGATGCAAGTAGAAACACTCTACAAATGCGAATACATCACTGGTAAATTTGAAACAATAGACATACAATCTATTACTGATATGGTACTTGAAAAGTATCATGCAAACAAAACTATGTCTAAACATGCAGCAAGTATACGCAATGAAGACATACGCATAGAATTTAATTCAGAAATACAAAAGTTAGCAAAAGAATTGTGCGCCGCGTGGCATGAATATTCTGGCAATGAAATAGAACTATGCTGGAACAGTAGCATGACAGACACTGATCCTAACACAGCAGCATGGGCAGTAGTACACAGTCGTAGCGAAATGACCAATTTACACAGCCATGAAAGCTCAGAGAACTATTCTGAAGGCGCACATGTAAGTGCAGCATTTTGGGTACAGTGTCCCAAAGACAGCGGCAACTTTGTATTTCAATACAAGCCAAATCCTTACATAGTTGAACAGCACGATATAGAACCGCAACAAGGACATTATGCTATGTTTGACAGTACTATGCCGCATTTTGTAACAAAGAACTGCACAGATGAGCTACGTATAGTAATCAGCATGAATTTTAAGTTAAAAGGTTGACAGCTCACTAAACTCCTGCTATACTGTATAGACAGTAACAAAGCAGGAGTTTTTTATGACTATGTCATTAGTAAGAGGCATGAGCACTCTTAATACTAAAAAACCTAAAGCAAAGAAACTAAACAAGAAAGACATGGATCGTCTTCAACTTGAATGGCGTCAGTACAACAAGCGTATGCGCCGCAATAACAATCATAGCCTACAGTTTAACGAGTTTGATGATTATGTTGCATACACCCGTGGGCAGTATAAACCTAAACGCAAGGAAGATAAGGAGTTTAAACCCTATGCGCAAACCCAACCGAATGTCCGCGACACAACGACATATCGAAGCCTCAAAACGTCAAACGAAATCCCAGGCTACGCCCCCAAAAAAGAAGTCCAAACCTACTCAGGAGAAAGACAACTCCTCGGAATAGCGACGATGCACAAATCAAATATGGTTCCTATCTTTGCAGATAACAAAGAAGAAGCCAAAGAAATTGCGCAGATGCGCCGCAACTAATCAAAGGCAACACAATGAAAAATTATATTGAGGCAGTACTCAAAGGCATTCTTATTGGCAGCATTGCAGTGTTTATTGCAAGCACAGCACAAGCAAAAGGGTTGTTCACAGCAGACGATGATCCGCAAGCATGGTGCTTGGCACAGAACATCTACTACGAAGCTCGCGGCAGTAGTTTAGCGGACGCAGCAGCAGTATCTGATGTAGTTATCAATCGTGTACAAGACACACGTTATCCTAATACAATTTGCGCAGTAGTACAGCAAGGTAAGAAAACATCTTCTGGTGCTATGAAACGCAATGCGTGTCAGTTCTCGTGGTACTGCGATGGCAAGAGCGACTGGCCCACAGACACAGACAGCTGGGTTAAGGCACAAGAACTTGCACTGTCTATGATACTTTATGGTAAATATCGTGGCATTACAGAAGGTGCAACACACTATCATGCACACTATGTAAATCCTCGCTGGGCACGTAGCTTCGATTTAACAGGCACAATCGGCGATCATAAGTTTTATCGTTGGAATCAGTAATAATAGTGCTTAATATACCAGACAGAATGGGTTAAATAATATATGATATTTGGAATACTTACTCTTATCACTGCTCTATGTATCAGTGCAGTGGCAATATATTACTCTGTCGCAGGATTGGTAGCAATCTTTGCGGCAGCAGCTCTACCCATTATGATTATGGGCGGCACATTAGAAATAGCAAAACTTGTAACCGCAGTGTGGTTACACAAGTACTGGAAGCAAGCTACATGGTGGCTTAAAACGTATCTAAGCGTGGCTGTAGTGGTGCTTATGTTTATTACAAGCATGGGCATCTTTGGCTTTCTAAGCAAAGCACACATTGAACAAACAAGTGCCAGTGAAGAAAGTGTAGCAAGAGTAGAAAGTATTACAGATGAAATTGCTAGACAGAACGCTATTGTTACTCGTGCAAACACACGCATTGCACAGTTGGAAAACAGTGAAACAGGCGCTGACGCAACTATACAAGCACAAATTGACAAAGAGCAAACTCGTATTGATCGTGCATTTGAACGTATCCAACCTGCTATACAACAGCAGAATCAAATTATTTCAGATGCAAGAACAGATGATGCAACACGCACAAAGCCATATGAAGATCAACTTGCTAGTATACAAGCAGAAGTGCTAAGACTAGAGTCTAGTGCAAAAGAATACGAAACAAGTATCACAGAACTTGACACAGACAACAGTGCAGTAGAACCATTGCTTGCACAGATTGCCAGTCTTGAAGAAGAAATCATTCGTGTAACCAATCAAATCAATAGTGGCGAGCAACAACAGGTTAGAGCAGGACAAGCAATTATAGGCGTGTCAAGTGATGGCTTGTTTGGCGGCAACACTAGAACAGCACTAGCAGCTTGGGTAAGTGGACAGCGTGAGCGCATCACACAAATACAAGGTGAAGTAGCACAGGTGCGCAAGGATGCAACAGCTACAGTTGATGCAGAGCGTATACGTTTAGCAGATGTAGTCAAAGACATTCGCACAGTACAAATTCCTGCACTCAAAGATCGCGAGCTTGCAATGCTTGCTAAGATTGACGAAGTGCGTCAAACAGAGTCCCCTGTTATTAAAACAGCAAGAGATGAAATACAGAGACTACGTGAAAGTGCAGAGTCACAAGTAGCACAGTCACAAACACTAATTGAACGTCTACGCAGTCAACTGGGCGATGTAGGCAATGCACAAGAACTTGAAGCAGACATAGACGAACAACAAAATCGTATTAGAACTGCTAACACAGAAATTGACACACTCACAGAAGAAAAGATTAAACTAGAAGCAGAATATCGCAAACTAGAAGCAGAAGTAGGACCTATCAAATACATTGCTGAATTCGTATATGGCGAAGCAGCAGATGGCAACATGCTGGAAGAAGCTGTGCGTTGGGTAATAATTATTATTATCTTTGTGTTTGATCCACTCGCAGTCCTATTATTAATAGCCGCACAGTATACTTTTGAGTTCCGCAAGAAAGAACTTGAAGATGATGACGGTGAACGTCTTCGGCTCGAGAGAGCTGAATACGAACGAGCAAGAGCACAAGCAATAGTTGACAATCCTGGAGTTACATTTGATAATCCTCTACCTGAGGATAGTAGCAATACAGATGTCAGTGCGACTGCCGAACAAAAGGAAGAAGTAGATGACGTCATTAATAGACCTGATGATGGGAAACAAGATCAAGACACCGCCGACGGAAGTGGAACAGACGCAAGAGATAGTTCCAGCAAAGCCAGCGATGACATCAGAACAGTTGAAAGAGATGATCAACCATCTGGAGCCGGACACGATGGAGGAGACGATCCCGACAGAGTGGAACAACCCGGAAGAGGAGAGTTAGATGAATACATACAGTCATATATTACAGCAGATAGCACTACAGCAGATGATGCTAGCAGAGACATTGTATCAGAAACAGATACTGCCGTGGCAGATGCAGATGATACAGAATTGGAACCAACAGAAATACAAGCTGATGAGCCTCCAAAAAAAGTAGGCGTTATTCCTGATACCAAGAACAGAATGTTCTACCCAGAAGAGCTCCAAAAACCTAAAAAAAAAGTAGAGTCAGAGTTACCGGAAGAATTAAATCCAAATAGCAAATACTATAGTAAACAGGAGCAAGACGATTCTTGGGTGACTGCCCGGGCAGATTGGGAAGCTAGAAATCCAACTGAAGACAGAGCAGCGTGGCGACATGCTTTTGAATCTGGAGAAATAAACTCACTTCCATGGGAAACAGCAGTAATTGATGATAACTACAATACACAAGAAGGTTATCGGCAAAATGCAGAGCAAAGCGACAATACATTGTTTAACAAACTATCTAACAAATAGGTCCTAAGTGAACAAAATTAATATAGTCACTGCACCAGATATGCTATTCAACGACAGTCTTCAACTGTTGTTGGTGTATCCTAGCAAGCAGATACAAGATGAACTCCAAAACAACTTTTTAACTAACATAGAAGTAGATGTTAATATATACGTTTATGATAAACCTGTGTATGATAAAAAAGAAGTTGAATGGCTGTTAAATGTCTTTAAACAGTGTGACACAACAATAGTAGATATAGATAATACATCACCCTGGGCCAGAGACCTTTTAAGCTATATGATAGCTAAAAACAAGACATATTGGTTGACAAACAGCCAAGATTCAGTATATAATAGTTTAAGTAATAATAAAGTTTATAACTTAGATTTTTTGTCTAATATAGGAGATAATTTTGAGACAGAATAATAATCAAGAACGTCGAGGACTGAGTGTCGAAGTGCGCAACAACGATGTTAATTTTGCACTACGCAAATTTAAAAAGAAAGTTGCAGAAGACGGTATTTTACAAGAGCTTCGAAATAGAGAATTTTACGAAAAACCTAGTGTTAAACGTGCAAAGGCAAAAAAAGCTGGACGAGCTCGTTGGCTTAAAAAGCAAGCTAAAGACGATATCAACACAACCCGTAATTTTTAAGAGGCTGTAATGCGCATTGATAATGAAGTTCGATTGGATTACAAAGACGTACTAATTCGTCCCAAGCGTAGTACTCTTAAAAGTCGCTCTCAAGTGCGACTTGAGCGTAAGTTCACATTTCGCAACTATGAGCCGCCGTTTCCACAAAATATCAAAGATGATCACTATGAAGGTATTCCTATTATGGCTGCTAACATGGATGGCGTTGGTACGTTTGAAATGGCAGACACACTAGGCGCTCAAGGCATCTTTACTTGTCTAGTTAAAACATACACTGCGGAAGAACTTATTGATTATTTCTACGGTGACGGACTCAATCGCACAGACTATGTAGCTATGAGCATTGGCACAAGCGAAGCAGACTTTGAAAAGTTGTGTGCTGTGTCTGAGAAGTGCGAAGACAATCTAAAATACGTGTGTATGGATATTGCAAATGGATATTCAGAACACTTTGCAGATCGAGTACGTGAAGTGCGCAAACGCTTCCCACACATTGTAATCATCGCAGGTAATGTTGTTACAGGCGAAATGACGGAGGAACTTATTCTTGCTGGAGCCGATATTGTTAAAGTGGGTATTGGCCCTGGTAGTGTTTGTACTACTCGTATTCAAACTGGGGTGGGATATCCGCAACTGTCAGCAGTTATCGAGTGTGCAGACGCGGCGCACGGTCTTGGCGGACATATCATTGCTGATGGTGGTTGCACTTGTCCTGGGGACGTGGCTAAAGCCTTTGCAGCTGGCGCTGACTTTGTAATGCTAGGCGGTATGCTAGCAGGACACGACGAAGGCGGTGGCAAAGTAATTACAAAAAGTTACCTAACAAACGAATTAAGCGAAAAATCAGGATACACTGAACAATATGTAGAAACAAAAGAGTTTGTGCAGTTCTACGGTATGAGTAGTGATGCCGCAAACACAAAGCATTTTGGCGGATTGAAAGATTATCGTTCGTCAGAAGGTAGAGAAGTACTTGTTCCCTATCGCGGAGCAGTGGCTACTACCGTACAAGACTTGCTCGGAGGTATTCGATCAACTTGTACATACGCAGGCGCTATGAAGCTCAAGCAACTTAGCAAATGCACAACCTTTGTTCGTTGTACACAGCAATTTAATGCTGTTTATGCGAATAATAATAAATAAAGACGGAACGCCAGACGGGTTCCAAACAATCTTGCTTAACAAGGAGAAATAGAATGAAGATAAATCCAATTCGAGATCGTATTCTCGTTAAACCAGCTGACGCAGAAACTAAAACTGCTGGCGGTTTATATATTCCAGACAATGCTAAAGAAGGACCAGTAAAAGGCACTGTTGTAAGTGCGGGCACTGGACGAGTTGCTGAAGATGGTACTATTGTACCACTAGTTGTAAGCCAAGGCAATACAGTGATGTATGTCAAAGGCGCTGGACAAACAGTAACAGAAGACAATGAAGAATATTTAATTCTTACAGAAGATCAAATTTTAGCAATCGTAGAATAAGGAGAAAACAATGACAGCGAAGAATGTAACATTCGGTGCGGAAGGCCGTGCCAAACTAGTAGCAGGTGTAAACACACTTGCAAATGCAGTACGTGTAACACTAGGTCCTAAAGGACGCAACGTAGTAATTCAAAAGCCGTTTGGCGGCCCGACTATTACCAAAGATGGTGTAAGCGTGGCAAAAGAAATTGAACTTGAAGATGCACTTGAGAACATGGGTGCGCAGATGGTTAAAGAAGTAGCAAGTCGCACAGCAGACAACGCAGGCGATGGTACTACAACTGCAACTGTACTTGCACAAGGCATTGTTACAGAAGGTATGAAGTATGTAACTGCCGGAATGAATCCAATGGATCTCAAGCGTGGCATTGATAAGGCAACTACTGCTCTAGTAACAGAGCTCGATGCACTGTCTAAGCCTTGTGCAACACAAAATGAAATTGCACAAGTAGGTTCAATCTCAGCAAACAGCGACACAACTATTGGCGACATCATTGCAGAAGCAATGGATCGTGTTGGCAAGAACGGTGTTATTACTGTTGAGTCAGGCAAGGGTCTAGAAGACGAACTAGACGTAGTAGAAGGTATGCAGTTTGATCGTGGTTACCTAAGCCCTTACTTTATTAACAATCAAGAACGTCAAGTAGTAGAACTTGAAGATGCATATGTTTTGATTGTTGAAAAGAAAGTAACCAACATTCGTGACTTAGTACCAGTACTTGAAGCAGTAGCACAAGCAAGCAAGCCTATTCTTATCATTGCAGAAGACATCGAAGGCGAAGCACTAGCAACACTAGTAGTCAACAGTGCTCGCGGCGTAGTCAAAGCGTGTGCAGTTAAAGCACCCGGCTTTGGAGATCGTCGCAAAGAAATGCTGCAAGACATTGCTACACTAACAGGTGCAACTGTTATCTCAGAAGACTTAGGTCTTACACTTGAAAAAGTAACAGCAGAACATCTCGGCAGTGCTGCTCGTGTTGAAGTAAGCAAAGACAACACTATTGTTGTCGACGGCGCAGGCACTAAAGAAGCAATTGCAGATCGTATTGCAACTATCAATACACAGTTGGAAACTACTGAAAGCGATTACGACAAAGAGAAACTGCAAGAGCGTCTTGCTAAACTAGACGGCGGTGTAGCTGTAATCAAAGTGGGTGCTGCAACTGAAGTTGAAATGAAAGAGAAGAAGGATCGTATTGACGATGCACTTCACGCAACTCGTGCAGCAGTTGAAGATGGTATTGTAGCAGGTGGCGGCGTAGCTCTACTACGTGCTAAACAGAATGTAGGCACTATTGAAGGCTCAAACGCTGATCAAGATGCAGGTATTGATATTGTACTTCGTGCAGTTGAATCACCATTGCGTCAGATTACTGCAAACGCAGGCGACAGTGCAGACGTAGTTGTAGCTAATATTTTAGCTGGTACTGGCAACTATGGCTATAACGCAGCAAACGGTGTGTACGGTGACATGATTGAGTTGGGTATTATTGATCCAACTAAAGTTACTAAGACAGCACTAGTAAATGCTGCGAGTGTTGCAAGTTTACTTCTTACTTCAGAGTGTGCTATTACAGACATTCCGCAGAAAGAAGATGCAACAGCTGGAATGAATCCAGGCATGGGTATGATGTAATACCTCAATGATAAATAAAAGTGCAACGCCGAAAGGGTTGCACTTTTTAATCTTGCTTTATAAGGAGAAAACAAATGACAAGACTAACAACTCTAGACCTACCTTCATTCCACAGATCAACTGTAGGATTTGACAGACTATTTAACGAACTGGACAGACAGTTTACTAACAGTCAATCACAAGGTTACCCACCATACAACATTGCACAGATCAACGAAGACGAGTTTATGATTACACTTGCTGTCGCTGGCCTCGGCATGGATAACTTGGACATTACCAAAGACGGTAACATCCTACGTGTAGAAGGTACTTCGCCTAAGGGTGGAGAACATGTAAACTATTTGCACAAAGGAATTGCAGAGCGCAACTTCCGTAGAGAGTTTACACTTGCTGATCACGTTGAAGTTGAAAGCGCAGGCCTTGAGCATGGCATGCTGAACATTCATCTCAAGCGTGAAGTTCCAGAAGAATTGCAGCCCAAGAAGATTGCAATCAAAGACTGGAACGGACACGTTCAAGAAGCAATTGACACTGACAGCGAGTAAGCAGTCTTTGGGGAAGTGTAACAGCTTCCCCAATTTATTTTAGGAGATAAGAATGAGTACAGATACAGACGTCATAATTGACGAAAAGATCAAACAAACAGTTAAAGAGCCGAGTAATTATAATGTTATTATGCTCAATGATGACACTACTCCTGTAGAATGGGTTATCGGTGTACTTAAACAAATTTTTAAACACACTGATGTAAATGCAGAATCTTTAACAATGAGTATTCATAATGAAGGATCGGCTGTTGTTGGTACGTATAAGTACGAGATAGCAGAGCAAAAAAGTAACGAAGCAATTAATGCCAGTCGTAATCACGGATTTTCCTTACAAGTGAAAGTAGAAGAATCGGAATGAGTAATTTAAAAGACCTTACATGGGAACATCATAAAAATGCAGAAAGACAATCATTTGTAAAAGAAATGTTCGCCAAAGAGCCACAGATAAGTGTAGAACGTTACGCATGTTATCTTTTCAATCAACATCCACAATACAACATGCTAGAAATGCTGTCAATGATGCATGGACTGTTTGATGGAATGCCCGAACTGCGCAGAGCACCTAGCATACATGAAGACTATCAAGAACTGTGGGGCGAAGCAAATGCTAATCAACCTCCATTGATGCCTGTTGTAAAAGATTACATGGATCATTTGATGAGTATCAAAGACGATGCAGACAAGCTGATGGCACATGTGTACGTAAGACACATGGGAGACCTAAGCGGCGGACAAATGATTGCTAAACGTGTTCCCGGAGAAGGCCGCATGTATAAGTTTGATCGAGATCATGATGAACTCAAAGAGCTAGTACGTGCAAGACTAGATGATAGTATGGCAGACGAAGCAAAGTTGTGTTTTGACTTTGCAACTAAGATGTTTCAGCAATTGGGAGAAATTAAAAATGATTAGAATTGGTGCAGCACAAATTCCCGTAACTTCTAGTATGACTCAAAATGTCGAGCACATTAAAACTGCACTCGATTGGGCAGGAAAAAACCAAGTAAATTACTTGTTAACTCCCGAAGGATCATTAAGTGGATATCTTAACACCTACAGAGATCTCGAAACTAGCAATATCGAAAGTTTATTACAAGATGTAGTATCTTATGCAACAAGCAAATCAGTATGTCTAGCATTAGGAACAGAAATTATTAAAGAAGTAGATTTTGGAAAAGTTAAACGCAGTCAAATTCAATACTACGATGATACTGGATTTTCTATTGGCGAGTATAATAAACAAATGACAATACCAGGCGAACATTCATACCCTGGTAGCGGTCCTGAAATTATAAAAGCTGAAGGACTTCAAACAACCGGATCCTATAAATTTAATATTGGATCTTTGATATGTAATGACATGTGGGGCCAGCGGGACGACACACAAATTTTAATTAGAGATTTATTTTATTATACCAACTCTAATGTTGATGTAATATTTCATGCCAGTAACGGATTTCGTGGTCAAGAAGCTGGAGACGAAGAAGCAAATAAAAATTTAAGAAAGTTTTCAGATATGCATCTTTGGATGGCATCAAGATATAGAATTCCTATAGTAACAGTTGACAATTGTTATAAAATGGACGGCGAGTTTTATGACGGTCCTACTAGTAGTACCAGTGGAATAATACACAATGGCGAATGGTTAGTAAAAGCAAAGCCAAACGGCATTGATTATTTTTATTACGATTTTAACTTTTAGGAAATTATTATGAGTGTTATTTGGGATAGACTGATAGAGTGTAAAGATGAAATTATCAACATATTTGAAGAAAATGCGTCAGAGTTTGAAGAACCAGGTCTTGCCCATTTTAATAACGATTTGTGGATTAATCGCGTTTGGCGCAATGATCATGTTAGGCGGGCTCACATTGATGTTGTAGACGCTCGTGACACAAAAGGCTTATGGATGATGCATGTGTGTGTATTTCCTGTACTCAACAACGACGGTCCTATCTACGGTTTTGATGTTATTGCTGGCAAGAACAAAATGACAGGTGCTTTTCACGACTTTAGTGCTAGTGCTACATTTGATCATCCAATGATTGAAGGCTATAAGGAAGCAGTAGCAGACTTTATCCCCAAGAAGCAACGACAACTACCTGAATGGGCTACTAATATTTTTACAGACAAAATGCTGGCAGCTGGCAATGTAAACAGTGAAGAAGAAGCAGTTGCCATTATTGAACTTGCACAAGACAATCTCCGTGCATACTTTGATGAGATAGGCGAGTTTACAGGGTTCGGCGATAGGAGTTTAGTAACCGCAGCACAAAACTATTACTGTCATAATCAGCAACAGAATCCGCACACACCTCGTACTATGAAAAGTTTAGGACTTAACGAAGAAGACGTTGACCGTTTCTGTACAGATATGTTGTTTCCTAAAATTGCATAAATATTAAAAAGAAATAGGAAACAGTAACATGCGTTTTTCAGATATTAAAATTGTAGAATCAAAAGTTAAAGCAAGAACAAGTCTAAGTGAAGCTGCCTTAATGAGCGGAAAGAAATGGTTATCATCAACAGAAGAAAAAAATGGCATTAATCCTATCAAATATATAAATGCTTCAGCAAAAAGTATTAGGAACTCCAAGTATTTTGCTTATGTTGACCCTGCTGTAAAGGGCAAAGAAGCATTAGCAGACCCCAAAAATGAAAAGAGTGGTTTGGTAGACAAGATTACTGTTAACGGTGAGGAAATGTCTACTGATGATTGGGAAAAATATGCGTTAGCAAATTATCCAGAATTTATAGCAGCTACCAAGTTTTTTATCGACGGTGACGAAGTTCCGCTGAATAGATTGAAAAAGAATGAAGCAGTAAAAGGTTCACTTGTACCTAATCTTGGAGATATTGCTGAAGCAGTTCTCGGCGCTGCAATTTCTGCAAAATTTGCAAGAGGCGGCAGAACTGTTACGAAAAACGATGTCATACGAATACTAAAAGACGTAGTAGCAGCAGGCATTGCTGAAGGCACAACTGACTATCAAACTGTTGGTGTTATTGATGATGAATTTAAATTTACTCTAACACTTAATAGTGCATCGATGAAGCCATTAAAAATATGGATCGATGATGAGGATCCAATGGGCTCTGTAGAAGATCTTCGACTTTTCACAGAGTTTGAAGTTAAAAAGGAAACATTGGACAGCATGCAAAGGCAAGTGGCAGATGCTGTCGAATATGCAAACAAAAATAAAAGAGCAGCTACCGCAGTTGATAAAGCCAAACTAGAATTAGAAGGCAAAAACGAAATACGTATTATCTCAGACGGAGGCGATGCTGCTAACCAAAATAGTACTAAAGTTGATTTGAAACTTGAGTACGACGATCAACCACAAAGACTACTAAGTTTAAAAGCTGGAACTGTAAAACAGTTTGGCCAAATAAGCGGCGGAGAGTGGGAAACTGCAAGCGACTTCTTTGAGAGTATCTTTAAGTTTAGACTTCCTGATTCTATGAAACAAAAGTTTGGATTTAAAAGTAGTAATGAAGAAGATTACAAAGAACACAACTACAGCAAAGGACCATTTGCTAAACTGTATTCAGAAATGACCAAACAAGTACAAGAATACACAGCAGGCGACGATGCTAGTAAAGAATATAAGCTTGTACAACATGTATATGATGCCATTAACTTCCATGCTACAAGAGGAGAAGAAGGAGTAACAATGGTTATTCTTTCACCCAGTAAAAAAATTGCTTACAAAGAACTAGCATTTGATGCTAGATTACTAGCAGCATTAGAACTTTATGATCTAAGGGTAACAAACGATGTCGGTCTTTCAACTCACAGAATTAGTGTTATCGGTGAGCTAAAAGGCAAAGAAGCAGTTAAAGCTCTTGGCAAAGACGGCGCTGAAAAACTAGACGGCAAAGCAGTATTGGTACAACTGAGTTCAAGAACCAGTGCTGCTGCGATTCGTAATGTAGTTGAAATGGGCGAACTTTTAAAAGAACTTGCTAATGTTGAAAAACTAGATGCAACCCAAGCAGAAAAGAACAAAGCAGCATCTGCAAAACCAGCAGAACCAACTGCCGATGCTCCAGAAGCACCAGTAGATCAAACCAAAGCACAGCCTAACGATCCTAACGCTACTGTTTAATCATTATACTGCTACTTAATCTATACCCCATTAACTAATAAATATACTAGTAGAGCGTGAGGGCGCACTATTATATCTAGGGGGCTAGAATGAAGAAACTTCTCTTAACAACAATTACGACTATGGTTTTAGCAACATCAGCTGTGGCACAAACTACTGTGGATGGAGTTACGTATGATAGTTCTAGTTACGTGGGCACAGACAGTAACACTACAACTAACAGTACTGTAAACTCAACAAATACAAACACCAACAATACTACTATTGATAGTACAAACACCAATACAAACACCAATACCAGTACAATAAACAGCACTGGTACAAATACCAATACGAATACAAACACTAATACTAATACTAATACTAACGATACTACATATACTGGTACAACTACCAGTACCAATACAAACACTAACAACAATATTTTAAGTGGCGGTACAAACAATACAAATACCAACACAAATACTAATACCAGTACAATTGATAGTACAAGTACTAACACAAATATTAATACAAACAACAATATTTTAAGTGGTGGTACAAACAATACTAATACCAACACAAATGTTAATACTAGTACGATTGATCAGACTACTAACAATACTAACAACAGCACTATTAACAGTACAAATGATAGTACGATCAATCAAACGACTAATAGTACTATAGATCAAAATATTAATCAAAATGTAAACAGTAATGTGACTAGTAACAACACAAATACTAATACAAACAACAATACTAATAATACAACTGTAGACAGTACATCAGAAAATACAAACAATAATAACAACAATAACAACAACACTAGCGATATTACACAGAGAGTTATTTCTCCACCGCCAACTGCTATTGCTCCAACAGTGCAAATGGGCGGCAATGACACATGTACTGTAACATACTCAGCGGCTGTACAAACACAGATACTTGGTGCAAGTGGCGGCGGACACGTTCGTGACTTGAACTGTGAGCGATTAAAGAACTCCAAAACACTCTACAACATGGGTATGAAAGTTGCGGCTGTGAGTTTGATGTGTCAAGATTCAAGTGTATATCGTGCTATGGAAATGGCAGGAACACCTTGTCCGTTTGACGGCTCAATTGGCGCAGAAGCTAAAGCACAATGGGAAGCAAATCCAGAAATGCAGCCTACTAATATAGAGCAGGAGACAAGACGCAATGATAAAGCTGAAGGTGCTATCCAAGGCATACTTGCTGCTGGCTTGCTTACTTTGCTTCTCGGCATATAATCTAGCCCACGCAGCAGGCGATTACAACAATCACACCTGGAACAACGATGTAGATTATTACAAGGACTCTATTGACGAAAGTGGTATCTACGAAGGCTCTACTCTAACAGATTGGCATTGGAGTATTGCTGGCGATCCAAATAATGGCGACACTACTGATGATGGTTTCTGTTTTATGTATGACGGAGGAAACTACGGAGGTGACCCGTTTGCTGTAATAAACGCTATTCAGCCTAGTCAGTGTGCATTCTATGACGTTCCAGAATATCAAAATATTGAATACTATGATTTCTTTGATCTAAATCTAATTACAAACCCAGATCCTGCACCTGTGGGAATATATCAAGAACAGCAGGCATATGTAGGTGTATCAGATGACGAAACCAACATATTTGGCGATGGCGCAGAATATTGGTCAGGGTGTTACTCTACAGGAGACGGTTCTACTTGGGCTGACAACCAAGGCGCAGGTGGTGGCGAATGTCCTATAATCAACAACGACAGTGATCAAATCAACTTTGGATATGTGCAACAAACTCTATCTCAAATCTCAGCCATCGACACTGCACTTAAAAATGCAGGATTAGAAACCACAGGCTATACATATAGCTGGAGAGTAAAAAACGCAGATGCTAATTTTGAAGATACAAACGGCGCACAGGCACAAGATACACTTAGTGTTACGTTGTCTATTAAAGACAACGGCGGCAATACAGTTTATGAAAAAACCTATGACTATTCCTATCACATTGACACATGGACTACTATGTCAGGAGAGGAAAATTTTGCTCAACCTTTTGATTTAAGCACTCTTGAAGCTATTCAGTTAGATGTTACAGCGCAAGACGTAGGAGGATGGGAAGGCTGGTATGGTCCTGAATTTGATGATCCTAATGTGGTTATCAAATATAGACCTATTATAGAAGACAACACTGAACAATTATTGTTTGAACAGATGTGTATGAATGATTCCCTATATGATGTAAACTGTCCTGGATACCAAACAGCTATGATTGATCAAATGAACCAAGTTACAAATATGGCGTCAGCTGAAGAAAATATTTTTGGAGAAGATCCTGCAATTACAGGCACAACTGAACAAATTGCTGAAGCAACTGGTGCTATTGTAGATGACGGTTCAGACAACGGAATGCCAGATCCTGTAGAAGAAGCCGTAGCTGAAGCAACACCAGATCCTGTACAAGAAGCAGTAGCAGAAGCAACACCTGATCCTGTACAAGAAGCAACAGAACAAACAACAGAAACAGCAGTAGCAGAAGCCGCAGGCGAAACCAAGTCAGCAGGCTCAGGATTAAACGCAACACAGCTAAGTGCGTTGAACGCAGCTAACAATGTAGCCAACAGTGCTGTATCGTCGAGCACAGCAGTAGCACAAGCAAGCGCAGGCATTGGCTTGTCCGAGTCTGGCGGTGTTAGCAGCACACTAACAAGTGTAGATCCTACGGGCAGCACAAGCGCAGACGGTGGTGTTAACGGCGGAAGTAACTTTGAGTTTGGATCTAGCGCAGATGGCAGCAGTACATCTGTTGCCGATGCTACGCAGTCAACAGGAACATCTACAACACAAAGCTTTGGTAACACACAACAAGCAGGATCAACACAAAGCTTTGGTAATAGTGGATCAGACAATGGCCAATCACAAGATAGTTCAACAGGATCAAACAACGGTTCGCAGTCAAATGATTCGTTTGGCTCTACTGACTTCGCAAGCACAGGACAAACTACACAAGACAGCAATCCATTAGCAAGTGGCGGAGCAGTAGAAACTACTGACATCACAGGCGAACAAGACCTTGCTATATCAAATGAAGCACTAACACAATTGGCAATGCTAAACGATCCTACTAATCCTATCAATCAAATAATAAATGATATAACAACAAATTTGATTACGCAGGCAGTAGCAGACGCAGAAGAAACAGCAGAGGAAAGTGCTGAAGCATCAGTTGAATCGCAAAACGCACAAGAAGATGCACTGGTAGCAGAAGCACTTGCTGGTTCAGACGACGAGGAAGCACAAGCAGCACTGTTGGGTTACAATCCAAACTTTAGAGCATATCAGCAACCGCAGATGGCGGACGGGGATATATACAATGACCAGGGTGTATATGAAAATCAAAAAACATATGATAATCCAGGAGCAGGGTTGTTTAACGGTGCAAGTGATGCAACTCACAGAGCAATGGTAAGAAGTCAATATGAAAAATAACGACAAAAAATCACCTGTAGTGTATTGGACCAGCGAATGGGTTGATACTGGAGAAGTTGAAGTTAGACACTTTAAAGATAAAACACGCAAAGAAGTTAACAAAAGAGTTCTCAAAGGAGAGTTAAATACAAACTACAAGGGGTATAACAAAAAATGGATCCATTAAGTATAGGATTGGCACTAAGTTTACATGCAGGCTTTGATGATGCAAACTTTAACAAGTATCATCCGTTTGTTGAGTATACTACGCAAAATGAATACAGCGTAGGTGTAATGTACAACAGTGAAAACAATCTAAGTCTTTATGCTAAAAAAGGCTGGACATTTTATGACAATAGTTTTATTGAACTTGGTTGGGCAACCGGGTACGAAGCTATAGAAGAAGAGTACGATATACCAGCAACACCGTTTGTACGTTTAGGTTATGAAGTTACAGACAGTGTAACGATATGGGCAATGCCAGGTGGACAAATACAACCAGATGGTACATTTGAAAGAGGAATAGTAATAGGAACTGAAAAGCGTTTCTAAGGAAGGGTAAAAATGAGGGCGTTATTAATAGCATTACTAATAGTGTGGGCACCATTAGTAGCAACAGCAGACACTGGATACAATGAAGGAGTTAAAAACTGCTTACAACATTTTGGGTATCAGTGGGATGCACCTGTTGAAGAAAGAATAAACAACTTTGACTGGAATCAAGCATCAGTATGCACTAATGCAGTGAAAAGAAAGATTGTTGCTGAGAAACATGCAGAACTACAAGACTTCTTAAAGCACAATCCAAGATATCGTTATCCTGGGCAAAGTAATAATCGCTGTTGGGGCAAACCAAGAGAAAATGCGTTTGAAAGTTCATACATCAAACGTACCAAGAATGGTTTTGAAGCAGGTGTAAACTACAAAGACACTATTCCTGCAGGTTGTTATGAGACAGGATCATGGGATAATCGCGATGTTAAAGATTAGTTTAATATCAGCAACAGGAGTACTATGTTTGTTATGGGCAATTGCAACACCAGCAAGCAAATCATACTGGAAAAATGTAGGATTTGAGATGGATAGAACACTCAATCCAAACAAGTATGAAGTAGAAAATATAAAAGGAGAGGGCAATGGCTGACAAAGACTTAGGCGAAAGCTTAGAAAATATGGAAGAAGGTATCGAGAACCTAAAGAACAAAGAGTTTCGCGTCCTCGGTATAAAAGTATCGTTTATGAGTGTTACAGCACTTGTAACTGTTATAGGTACTGTAGTAGGTTCACTATACGGTGGATTTGTGATGTATCAAAAGATCGAAGAAGCAATAGCGTTTGTTGATCAACAGCAAGAGTATCAAGAACTAATGGCAAGTTACGATGAAAGAATGACTATTATCGAAACTAAACTGACAGAAGCAGTTGATTATACTCGTGACATCAAAGACGGACTACGTGATGACATTCTAAAAACTGAAGCAGCAGTAGACAGAATGGAAGACAAAGTTGATGAGTCAGAAGCAAGAGTTAAAGCTGCACAAGCAAGTATTGAAGCAACACTTGAAGGCATACGCAACGAAATGAATCAAGTTGAGAAGGATGTAGCACAAAGCATACGTGAAGTTGAAAGTCTAAACAGAGAAACTGAAAAAGATGTGCGTGATACTATGCGAGCAACTGAAGGTCGTATTGACGAAGACATGCGTCAACTGGATACAGATATTAGAGAGTTGCTACAGGAAGCACTTGATAATCCTTTGAACAACTAAAGGAGCAATATGAAAAAATATGTTTTAGTTATGACATCATTTCTGTTGACAGCTTGTGCCGAATTAGACGATGCATTTGCAGATTCAATTTTTAATAAATCGCTAGAAACTAATAGTGTAATAACAGCACAACCTTATATTGGATTAGAAGAACGTATACACAGGCAAGAACTCAAAGAACTATTAGACGTAGATCCTGTGCGTACAGAATGGTGTGCAGCATTTGTAAATGCTGTGTTAGAACTAGACGGCATACCAGGAAGTGATAGTATAAGTGATGTGCCTCTTATGGCACGTAGTTTCCTTAAATGGGGCATCAAAGTAGAACCTGCAGATATACAACGTGGCGATGTTGTTGTATTTCCAAGAGGTAATCAAGGTTGGCAAGGACACGTTGGATTCTTCGTTGACTCACAAATAGTTAATGGTAAAGAAATTTGGATTATTTTAGGAGGCAATCAAAGTAATGAAGTGCGTTATGATTTCTATTCACCTAATAGAGCACTAGGCATTCGTAGAAATAATTAAAAAAAGGTTGACATTTACTGTAGATCGTGTATACTAGTATGATACTACAAGGAGACACACAGTATGATTGAAGGCTTTAAAGCACCTTGCGTGGTGTTCAAAACTCGTGTTCGCGATGAAAGTATCGGCGGACCTAACCCATTTCGTTGGGAAGACGTAACAAGCGATAATATTTTAAAAGGCAAGCGTGTAGCAGTATTCAGCCTACCAGGGGCATTTACTCCAACTTGCTCAACCTATCAACTTCCAGGCTTTGAAGAAAACTATGCTCGTATCAAAGAAGCAGGCGTTGACGAAGTATATTGTATTTCAGTCAATGACGCATTTGTAATGAACGCATGGGCTAAACAGCAGGACATTCAAAACGTAAAAGTAATTCCAGATGGTTCAGGCAACTTTACTCGCTTTATGGGCATGTTGATTGGTAAGAACCATTTGGGCTTTGGATTGCGTTCATGGCGCTACATGGCAGTGTTCAATGATGGTGTTGTAGAGAAGTGGTGGCAGGAACCTGGCATCAACAACGAAGGCACTGACGAAGATCCATACGGTGAAACAACACCTGAGAATATGGTTGACTATCTTGAAAGTAAACTAGAAATTAGTATCGATTAAAGGTTGACAAATGGATTCCAGTCTGTTAGTATAATATTATGATTGAATATAAACTATATGGCTGGACTTCTCTTGCCAATACCGCAAGGAGTGTTTCTTAAATGTCCAAAATAAGAGTTGCAGGAGCACAACTTCCATGCTCTGATAATCTTGATAAAAATATTGCAGACATTAAAGATGCAATTGTATGGGCTAGTAAAAATAAAGTAGATTACTTATTAACACCCGAAGGCAGTCTGTCTGGATATTTTCCAGACTTTGACACTCGTTCTGGCAGATCAATACAAGATGTGTATGCTGCTGAAAATGATGTAGTGCAGCATGCTACCAAACATCAAGTAGGGCTGTGTCTTGGAACGATGTGGGGAGAAGAAGACAATAAATTTGTAGAAGGATATCGAAGAGAGAATCAAATCAGATTCTATTCAAAAGCTGGTGAATTTTTAGGAAGCACAAACAAAACTCTTACAATTCCAGAATACGACCAAACTGTAATTTCTGAAGACATTAAACTAATAGATATCGAAACTAATGGAAATATTTTTTCAGCATCAGGTTTAATTTGCAATGATTTTTGGGGAGGGCCTTTAAGTAATAAAAAGTCACTACCAATTTATGTTAAAGAAGATCTGAATGCACAGATTATATTTCATGCCACTAATGGATTCAAAGGAGAACTTCCTAACTATGATGAAATTACTAATGCTTGGCACGAAGGTAATTTAAGGATGATGAGTTACATACTTAAAATACCTATTATTACTGTCGATAGCTGTTATAAAATGAACGGTGAAGCATATACCGGCAGTACTAGCAGTCAAAGCGGAATTTTATTGTATGGAATGTGGAAAGTTAAAGCACCTAGGCAAGGCATACAATATTTTTATTACGATTTTGATTATCAAGAATTGATAAATTCTAATCTAAATAAAAATCCAGATCAAGAACAATTAGATTTAAATCCCTTTATTGGAGGAACAACAGCATGACTACTTCAGAAGAAAAACAAGAACTAATTGAAACGCTCAAAGGACCACGCTACTATCGTATTCTACTAAATGGGTACGGTGGTGAAAGTGCTTACATGAGTATTAGCAAAGAAGCACATGACTTTTGGAACGCACATTGCGAAGAACACGGAGACAATGATCTTGTAGAGTATATGATTGCAGACCATGTTGAGGATTGTGACTTTGACGAGCTTGACAGTGTACCAGTAGAAGCACAGTTTCTAAACGATCCAGACGACGACGACTATAAGCGTCCTTGGTACGAATCACACACAGAGTTTGAACACTCGATGGGAGTTGAACTAGGAAGTGCATATCTTGTAGTAGATGAAGTTAGCAGCGATGACTACAATGCGGAAGTTGTAGCCGAAGTAATTGACAGAGAAGACCTACAAGAGTATCTAAACGGTATCGAAGAAGAAACTGACTATGCTGTTGAACTTATTGAAATGGGCTGTTGCGAAGAACCAGAAGTAGAATACATTGCACAGTTGTACTCGAGCGAGAAAGGTACATTCTTTGACGGACGCATCGAAACTATCGGTGAGTTTGACCCTAAGAAACTAAAGATCTATACTACAGAATATCTAAACGGTGAAGACACTGTTACAGAAGTACACTACGACGGTGTTGAAGTTGAAAACGACGGTGGCGATACTAACGGAAAAGGTTATTCTGCGTCAGTTTGGGCGAATTAACAGTTATCTCTATGAACTCACTTAGAAATACAAAGTGTTTGGCTAGTACAGGGAACAGTTCTTCGTTCATTCCACTAGCCATGTCATATGATGTAGAGCCAATATCTTGATAGTACCTGCGATTAATACCGTGACGTGCTTTGAGCTTAGGAAATGCTCCGCTTACGAACAAGCAAGTATCGCCCAGTTGTTTGGCTTGTCTAGCATCTTTGATAGAGAGGAACATTTCAGCAAATGTTGAGTCAGGCGGAATATCATTACGATCTACGAACTCACTCAGTAGCATCACAATATAAGCCTCTATATGATGCGGTAGTTCCATGCCTGACTTGGCTTGTGAATCTTTTACAACATCATAGAAGGCGGTGGTATAAGCATCCTTCATATAAGTATTTAGCAAGGAAATAATATGAATACTATGAATACTATGGATAAAATGAAAATGACACCGTTAGAAATTTCAGAGTATAAGATGCGGTGGAAGCCAGGATTTCAGGTTGACGTACACAGTGATTTGGATGTACAATGTAAAGCATGGTGTAGAGGAAATCTAAACCGTTGGGAGTGGAGCATGGACACGTATACAGATGTGTACAGTCACAGTTTCTACTTTGAAGAAGAACAGACGGCAGCAGAGTTTACTCGCAAGTTTGAAGATTGGGTAGACAAAGGTAAAGGCTAATGGTAGATATTAACGATATGGCAGACGAACACAAAAAACGTGAAAAGGCATTGGACGCTCTTGCAGAGATTGGGCAAGAGATGGAAAAGTCTCGCAAAGCATACGAAGCTGAAAATGATGCTTGGTGGAATGGACTCTCTGAGAAAGAACGTGAAGATGCGTTCTACGCTGTGTGCAAGCGTATCTGGAAAGCGGACGGCATCGACAACGGCTCATATCGTTATGGCTTGTACGATGTGTTTGGCTTTGACCCGGGCATGTATAAAGCAGGCATGGACTGTGGTTATATGGCTATTCACAATGCTATCTTCGACGGCGAAGAACTACAGCGCATGAAAGGTGTGACTCGTTTCGAAGTTATTGACGACTCTGGCCGAGCATATGTAAAGTACTTGCACAGAGATCAAGGCGAAAAGATCAAGTACGATCTACAAGATGATGATAGAACACTAAAAGTGTTTATTGACAAACAACGTTGGAAAGAAGACTTATGAAAGTTGGATTAAGCCTTAGTCGCTGTATGCGAGATATTGTAGAAGCACGAGTAGACTATGATGATGTACTAGTAATTATTGCTCGCACAGACTTTGATCCGCACAATGATGCACACTGGAATGCAATCTGGGACGGATACCGCTACGGTGGAATGAGCAACCCTGAATGGGCAGGAGCAGAACCTAATGCAACAGACGAAGAAGCAAGCGAAATTTATCGCAACGTAGCTATTCGATTGTACGACGGTGGTAAGTTTCATCAGCCACGACAGTTCGGTGCTCATCCTGCTCGCTTGCCTTACTACTGGCTAGAGTGTGTTGTGCCTGAAGAAGAACATAATCCTGCACAACAGAAAGCATGGGATAACTACAAGTTAATTACGGACCTAGCATAATGACATTACCAATTGAACGTACAAACGCAGTATTAAATGTAGAACGATTCCTAATGGACTTACGGGATCCTAAGAAGTATCCACGAGTACCAAGCGAAGTGAGAAAGCAGGCAAGTAGCCTACTCAAGCACTATCCTCGCAAGTTTGATATGGTGGATCCTGCGGAAAGTTTTGAACCTATTACAGAATGGTCATATGAAAAGGAAGAATAATGGATCAAAGAATTAATAACATTCTTGCAAAAGAAACAGATAGACAACATCAAACAGTAGAACTTATTGCTAGTGAAAACTTTGCAAGCGAAGCAGTTATGCAATTGGCTGGTTCAGTGTTTACTAACAAGTATGCAGAAGGATATCCTGGCAAGCGTTACTACAACGGTTGCGAACATATGGACGAAATTGAAACACTTGCAATTGACACACTGAAAGATCTGTACGGCTGTGAGTTTGCTAATGTGCAACCACACTGTGGTGCTAATGCCAACACAGCAATCTATCTTGCTTTCCTAAATCCAGGCGATAAAATACTAGGCATGGACCTAGCAAGTGGCGGACACCTGTCGCATGGAGCCCCTGTAAATATTTCTGGCAAAGTGTATGAAGCACATCACTATGGTGTAGATGAAGCAGGTTGGCTGGACTATGATGCTATTGCTCGTCAAGCATTTGAAGTACAGCCTAAAATTATTGTTGCAGGTGCAAGTGCGTATCCACGTGAAATTGACTGGGCAAAGTTCCGTGCTATTGCTGACACTGTAGGAGCATATCTATTGGTTGACATGGCACACTACTCAGGATTGATTGCAGGCGGAGCGTATCCAAGCCCAGTACCGTATGCAGACTTTGTTACCAGTACCACGCACAAAACACTACGTGGCCCGCGCGGCGGCATTATCTTATGGAACAATCCAGACTACACTCGTAAGATCAACAGTGCTATCTTTCCAGGTACACAAGGCGGCCCGTTGATGAATATTATTGCCGCTAAAGCACAGGCGTTTGTAGAAGCTAATACAAGCGAGTTTAAGCAGTACAGCGCAGACGTAGTACGCAACGCTAAGGCTATGTGTGACGTGCTTAGACAGCGCGGTATGACGGTGCAAACAGGTGGTACTAACTCGCATATTATTCTTGTTAACCTAAGTGACAGCAAGCACAGTGGACGCGAAGCAGCTGACTTATTGGAAGCAAACGGCATCACTGTAAACAAGAATGGTATTCCTAATGATCCACGCAGTTTTGTAGAGACCAGTGGTATTCGTTTGGGAACAGCAGCAGAAACTACTCGTGGACACGATGAAATGTGGTTCCGCAAACTAGCACATAAGATAGCAGATATTTTGGAGTAAACAATGTACGCTGTAATGGTTTGTCTTGACGGCAAGGATGATTGGATTTATATTACTAAACAAACAGATCATTGTTGGGACTTACAGCCTGAGCTGTTTGAAGATGCACATGAAGCAATGGAGTTTGCAAAGACATTCCAGCTGCCTGACAAACCTGAAATGGTAATGGTTGTAGATTATTATGACGAGTAAGTATAAAGTTGCACAAGTTAAATTTAATGGTGGCCGCGGGGCCTTGCTCTGTGACGGATGTAGTGTTATAATAGCTTATGGATTTGAGCATGAAGACCGCAAGCACTACTGTCCAATGTGTATGAGCGGCAAGTGTACAACGAGGAACAAGAAATGAAAGTAAAAATTGGACCGTACGAAAATTGGTTTGGCCCATATCAGCTCGCTGAAAAACTTTGCTTCTGGGCAAAGAAAGAAAAGGACGAATATGGCATTCCTCGTAAGCCAGACTGGGTACATAAGTTTGGTGAATGGCTTGCTCACGGTAGCGTAGAGCCCGATCCTGAAGTAGGTGACGTCCGCAGCTGGGATCGTGAGCGTCATCACACTCTGCTAAGTCGTTTCCTAAACTGGATTCACAGCAAACAAGAACGTACAATCAAAGTACACATTGATCGCTGGGACACATGGAGCATGGATAATACACTTGCACACATTATCCTGCCTATGCTTGTACAGCTGAAAGCTACCAAGCACGGTGCTCCTTATGTTGATTTGAAAGATGTTCCTAAAGAACTGCACGGTAAGAAACTTACCAAGAAGCAGAAAGATAACGGCGAAGTAGATGACAAACACTTTGAACGCTGGGACTGGGTGTTGGACGAAATGATCTTTGCGTTTGAAACTAAAGTAGATGACGGACGCTGGGAAGAACAGTTTGAAACTGGTGAAAGCGATATACAGTGGAAGAAACTGGAAGATGGCATGAGTGAAATGGTTCGTGGACCTAATGATACCAAAGAGTATGATTGGGAAGGTAGAAAGAAATATCAAGAACGTATAAGTAACGGTTTCCGTTTGTTCGGAAAATATTTTGAAAATCTCTGGGATTAGAAATGAGCGAAGAACAAGCAAGAGAAGAATATCAAGAAGAAAGTTCAGCAAGCAGAGCTACCAAGCTCGCAATGGAACTGTCTAAAGAACGCAAACGACTCAAACAAGAACTTGCCGAACTGCAAACAGAAGTAGAGGATCTAACGCCTACTACGCCTACTGGTACAGTTGACTGGTATGTTAAGTGGGTTGCAATGATACTTGCTGTGTTCGGAGTATTCTCTATTAGCGCAGGCTTTACAGTCTACGGACAAGTTGCATATATTCTCAGCTCAATAGGCTGGGTGTATGTAGGCATGGCTTGGAGCGATCGTGCAATTATGATCGGCTCGAGCATCTCAGGCACAGCAGTTGCTATGAATTTAGTAACAACATTAGTATAAAAACAGTATATTTCTTAGGCACACATTAGCATAACTACATAGCTAAGGCACACTCACAGGCAAAACAGAACTCCGTTTGATCGAGGTCGCTCGATTCGTCAAGAACCAGCCGAGGTAATGCTCGTCGCCGGTGGTGTGGCGTGTTCACCCCTTTGCGAAAGCAAACATCTCCTAAACACTATAACACTAGGA
>Ga0209138_1000263_pt1 | contig 54388 bp, 48 predicted proteins | sample SaaInl3SG_22_DNA_FD_184645 | JGI IMG/M metagenome (GOLD analysis project Ga0209138, IMG submission 184645) | Marine microbial communities from expanding oxygen minimum zones in the Saanich Inlet - ESP_153SG_22_DNA (SPAdes) (version 2) | ecosystem: Environmental > Aquatic > Marine > Intertidal...
GCTCTCGTGGAGAGCGCTGTGTGGGAAGCCAGTCTTTTTGAAGAGCACGACTTTCACGACTTCAAAATCTCGGTCAAGCACAACGACCCCATCGTTATGGTGAAGGCTTACCGCCAGCTCGCCGAGCGCGGTAACTGGCCGCTCCACCTGGGTGTGACCGAGGCGGGCCCTGCCTTCCAGGGCACCATCAAATCCTCGGTTGCGTTCGGAATTTTGCTGGGCGAGGGGATTGGGGACACGATTCGGGTGTCGTTGTCTGCCCCACCGGCCGAAGAGGTGAAAGTGGGCCTCAAGATTCTTGAATCTTTGAACCTTCGGGAGCGCAAGCTTGAGATCGTTTCCTGCCCCAGCTGCGGCCGGGCGCAGGTGGATGTTTACACGCTGGCTGAGGATGTCACCAAGGGCCTCGAGGGTATGACGGTGCCGCTTCGCGTTGCCGTGATGGGCTGCGTGGTGAACGGACCCGGTGAAGCACGCGAAGCAGATCTGGGTGTGGCCAGTGGAAACGGTAAAGGCCAGATTTTTGTCAAGGGTGAAGTCATCAAGACGGTTCCGGAAGCGGACATTGTCGCGACCTTGATCGAAGAGGCCAACCGCCTGGCGGCAGAAATGCCCGATGCCCCGAGCGGTGCCCCCGAGGTCGTCACGGCATAGCGGGCGGGTAGTCTAGAGCGGTGCCTACACGCCTGAGCAAGCTCTTTGTCCGTACGTTGCGTGAGGACCCCGCTGACGCGGAAGTCGCCAGCCATAAGTGGTTGGTTCGAGCCGGCTATATCCGGCGCCAAGCACCCGGCATTTTTGCGTGGCTGCCTTTAGGCCTTCGGGTGCGACAGAACATTGAGAAGATCGTGCACGAGGAAATGCAGGCTGCCGGTGCGCAACACGTTCATTTCCCCGCCCTGTTACCCAAAGAGCCTTATGAGAAAACCGGTCGTTGGGAAGAGTACGGGGACGGAATTTTTCGGCTCAAAGACCGTAAAGAAGCCGAATATTTGCTCGCACCCACTCATGAGGAAGTGTTCACCCTCACGGTGAAGGACCTTTACTCGAGCTACAAAGATCTCCCGCTGATGATCTACCAAATTCAAGATAAGTATCGCGATGAGGCTCGTCCTCGCGCTGGCCTCCTGCGGGGGCGCGAGTTCTCCATGAAGGACGCCTACTCCTTTGACTACACCGATGAGGGGTTAGAAACGAGCTACCAGGCGCAGCGCGACGCGTATGAGCGCATTTTCCAGCGGCTGGGTCTTGACTACGTGATCGTGAATGCTGACGCGGGAGCCATGGGCGGCTCGCGCAGTGAAGAGTTCCTCCACCCCACAGACATTGGTGAAGACACCTACGTCAAAACAGCGGGCGGTTACGCAGCAAACGTGGAAGCCTTTGTCTCCACCGCCCCCGCGGCACTCGATATCGCGGCCGGCAAGCCGGTGGTGTTTGATTCCCCCGACACCCCCACCATCGACACACTGGTAGCACTGGCTAACGACCGGCACCCCAAAGAATCAGGTCCCTGGGTCGCAGCAGACACCCTGAAGAACGTGGTGCTTGCGCTCGTGCACCCGGACGATTCCCGCGAGCTGGTGGTCGTGGGGATACCGGGTAATCGGGACGTCGACATGAAACGCGCAGAGGTGGCTTTTGCCCCCGCCGGTGTGGAGCAGGCAACCGACGAGGACTTCGCGAAGAACCCGGGGCTTGTCAAGGGCTACATCGGCCCTTGGTCCGCGAGCGGTCCTTGGCTTGGCAGCGAAGCATCCACAGGACTCACGTTCTACGTTGACCCTCGCGTGGTGTCGGGCACGTCCTGGGTGACGGGCGCTAACGTCCACGAGCAGCACGTGTTTGACCTGGTGTTTGGCCGCGACTTTCACGCTGACGGTGTGGTGGACATCGCCGCGGTTGTGGATGGCGATGAAGCCCCGGATGGCTCGGGACCGATCGAAACCGCGCGGGGCATGGAAATTGGGCACGTTTTTCAGCTGGGGCGCAAGTACGCCGAAGCGCTGGGACTCAAGGTGCTTGATGAAAACGGGTCCCTCGTCACGGTCACCATGGGGTCCTACGGAATCGGCGTGACCCGCTTGGTTGCCGTGATCGCTGAGGCCAACAACGACGATAAAGGTTTGATTTGGCCAGAGGCCATCGCCCCCTACGACGTGCACGTAGTGGCAGCGGGCAAAGACGAGGTGGTGTTTGAGGTTGCCGAACAACTGTGTACGAGCCTGGAGGCAGCGGGCAAAGACGTCCTTTTTGACGACAGGCCCAAACTCTCACCGGGAGTGAAGTTTGCCGATGCCGAAATTCTGGGTGTTCCGCACATCGTCATTGTGGGAAGGGACGCTGCCGCAGGCCAGGTGGAGTATTGGAACCGCCGGACCGGCGAGCGTACTTCGATGCCTCTGGGTGACGTGCTGGCAGCCCTGCCCCCAGCGTGAGCAGGTGCGGGGTAGAGGAAACGTCCGGCCCCTTGTACTCTGGCTAGCAGCACACCTGGTGTGCACAATCGAATAGGAGGGCTGTCATGGACATCGACATGAGCGTGCTGAAACTGATGGAATCAGAGCGCGAAATTCCCTTTGATGACTTAGTGGCGATCATCGAACAGGCCATTCTGGTCGCCTACGAGAAGCACATGGGCCTTGCGGACAACCGCGGCCAGCGTATTGACCCCGACGCTCCGCGTGAACGTGTTGAGCTCGACAAAAAGACCGGCCACGTCACCCTGTATATCCCGATCGTGAACGACGAGGGCGAACTTATCGGCGAAGAAGCCGACACCCCGCACGACTTTGGTCGCATCGCTGCCACCGCAGCAAAGCACGTCATCAATCAGCGTTTGCGCGACATCGGTGACGATCGCATTTTGGGTGAGTACCGCGGCAAGGAAGGGGACATCGTTTCCGGTGTTATCCAACAGGGCCCTAACCCCCGAATGATCCACCTCAACCTGGGTGAGGTGGAAGCTATTTTGCCCCCGGAGGAGCAGGTCCCCGGCGAGGTCTATGAGCACGGCACGAGGCTTCGTGCCTACGTGACCAAGGTGGAAAAAGGCACAAAAGGGCCGGCCATTACCGTCAGTCGCACCCACCCCGGCTTGATTCGCCAGCTGTTTACTCTCGAAGTCCCGGAACTCCAAAAAGGGCTGATCGATATTGTCTCCATCGCCCGTGAGTCTGGCCACCGCACCAAAATTGCGGTGACGGCTATTGAGCCGGGCGTGAATGCCAAAGGTGCGTGCATTGGCGAACTCGGCCAGAGGGTTCGAGCGGTTCAGGCCGAACTTGGTGATGAGAAAATCGACATCGTCGATCACTCGGATGACCTCGCCCAGTTTGTGTCGAATGCGTTGAGTCCCTCCAAAGTGACCAGCGCCTTCGTGCTGGACCAGGAGGCGCGGCAGGTGAGAGCTCTTGTTCCGGACTACCAACTCTCCCTGGCCATTGGCAAGGAGGGTCAGAACGCCCGCTTGGCAGCCAAACTGACCGGAGCCAAGATCGATATCCAACCAGATTCGGTGATGGATTCCTGAGCGAGCCCCACACGGTGGCTCTTCGCCCAGGTAAGGGGCTAGAATGGCATTAATCAGGCGTTGCTTGGGATGCCAGTCCACGGATTCGACGAACAATCTTCTTCGAGCAGTGGCGGTGGATCACAAGCTGGTCGTTGATGAGGGCAAGAAACTGCCGGGGCGCGGTGCCTATGTGCACCGCAACCAGGACTGCATTTCTCTCTCTCTTCAGCGCAGAGCGTGGGGGAGGGCCTTGAAAGTGGGCCCGAAGCTCGACTGCGACGCCCTGGAAAACCTCAGTAGGTCAACCGACCTCGCTAAGACAAGGCTGAATGGCTAATGGAATCCTCATGAACGGCTCACGATGAGCCTCAAATGTAGGTAGCGGCGCGCCCTGACTGGGTTCGCCCAGACAGGAGAATGGTGGCTGGAAAACCACGCGTACACGAGATTGCTGCAGAACTGGGCATCGATTCCAAGCGCACACTCGAAAAGCTGAAAGAAATTGGCGAGTTCGTCAAGGGCCCCTCATCGACGGTGGAGCCCCCCGTCGCGCGGAAGCTAAAAGCTGCCTTCGCGGAAGAGGGCGTTGTTCCCGTCCCGAAAGAAGAGAAGCCTGAGCCCAAAGCGGCTCCGAAGCCCGCTGCCCCTGTCGTTGACGAGCCAGCAGCTGAGGCTCCTGTTGCGCCAGAAAAGCCAGCTACTCCTGAAGATGGCGGAGCGCCCCCTACGAAACCGGGCATCCCGCGTCCCGGTAACAATCCTTTTGCCTCTTCACAGGGCATGGCCAAGCCAGGCATCCCGCGTCCCGGTAACAATCCTTTCGCTTCCGCTCAGGGCATGGGTCGACCCACGGCTCCGCGCCCCGGACAGGGAGCGATGCCGCGCCGTCCTGCCCCCAGTGAGGGTGGGCCTCGTGCGCCTTTCCAGCAACGTTCCGGTGGTCCTGGTCGCCCCGGCGGTGGGCCCGGCGGCTTTGGCGGAGGTCCCGGTGGTGGACCCGGCGGATCGCGTCCCGGTGGCGGTCGCCCCGGTGCTGGCGGTCGCGGTCGCGGCCCCGGAGGGGGTACCGCAGGTGCCTTCGGTCGCGGTGGCGGCAAGAGCAAGTCTCGTAAGTCGAAGCGGACGAAGAGGCAAGAGTATGAAATGCGGGAGGCGCCAAGCTTAGGCGGCGTATCCATCCCGCGTGGCGACGGTTCCACCATCATCCGCTTGCGCCAGGGCGCCTCGATGAGCGATTTTGCCGACAAGATTGAAAACCTGACCGGTTTCCCGGTTCCCCCCGGCAACCTGGTGACGGTTCTGTTTCAGCTTGGCGAAATGGCAACGGCCACGGAGTCGCTCGATGAGGCAACATTCGAAATTCTCGGCACCGAATTGGGCTACAAGGTTCAGATCGTCTCGCCGGAAGACGAAGATAAGGAGCTCCTGGAGAGCTTCGACATTGACCTCGACGAAGTGGAAGACGAAGCAGATCTGGTCATTCGTCCGCCGGTTGTGACGGTCATGGGTCACGTCGACCACGGTAAAACCAAGCTGCTCGATGCCATTCGAAATGCGAACGTCACCGCCGCTGAAGCCGGGGGGATCACCCAGCACATTGGCGCCTACCAGGTGTGGACCGAGCACGAGGGAATCGAACGGGCTGTCACATTTGTGGACACCCCCGGTCACGAGGCCTTCACGGCCATGCGTGCACGAGGTGCGCAGGTTACGGACATCGCGATCCTGGTGGTCGCGGCGGACGATGGAATCATGCCCCAGACGATTGAGGCCCTGAACCACGCACAAGCTGCCAGCGTCCCGATTGTCGTCGCCATCAACAAGATGGATGCTCCCGGGGCAAAAGCCGACAAAGTGCTCCAGCAGCTCACCGAATTTGGTCTGGTGGCGGAGGAATACGGCGGCGACACCCAGATGGTCAAGGTTTCGGCTTTGAAAGGCGAGGGAATCACCGACCTCTTGGACGCAGTGTTGCTGACGGCTGATGCCGGCCTGGACCTGCGCGCAAACCCGAACCGCACCGCGCGAGGTGTTGCGATTGAGGCCAAGCTCGACAAGGGTCGCGGCGCCGTTGCCACGGTGCTGATTGAGTCGGGAACCCTGCGCGTGGGTGAAGCCATCGTTGCCGGCACCGCCTACGGTCGCGTTCGTGCGATGACCGATGAAAACGGTGAGGCAGTCGAAGAGGCCTACCCCTCGAGGCCGGTTGCGGTTCAGGGGCTCTCCAGCGTTCCTCGCGCGGGTGACACGTTCCTCGTCACCGACGATGACCGAACCGCTCGTCAGATTGCGGAGAAGCGTGAAGCAGCAGAGCGCAACGCCTTGCTGGCGAAGGCTCGTAAGCGCATCAACCTCGAGGACTTCACCAAGGCCCTCGAAGACGGCAAAATCGAATCTCTCAACCTCATCATCAAGGGAGACGTCTCCGGTGCTGTGGAGGCTCTCGAAGAGTCGTTGCTCAAAATTGAGGTCGGCGATTCAGTGCAGTTGCGCATCATCCACCGCGGTGTGGGAGCAATTACCGAGAGCGATATCAACCTCGCCACGATCGACAACGCAATCATCGTGGGGTTCAACGTTCGGCCCGATGCGAAGGCGCGCGAGCGCGCACAGCGCGAAGGTGTCGACGTTCGCTTCTACTCGGTGATCTACAACGCTCTGGAAGAAATCGAGAACTCGCTCAAGGGCATGCTCAAGCCCGAATTCGAAGAAGTCCAGTCGGGCTTTGCCGAGGTGCGTGAGGTCTTCAAGTCCTCAAAGGCGGGAACCATTGCCGGATGTATTGTCCGGTCGGGAACCATCACCAGGAACGCCAAAGCACGCATCATCCGCGATGGCGTGGTTTTGCACGACGGACTCGCGATTGATTCGCTGCGTCGATTCAAGGACGACGTCACCGAAGTCAAGACTGACTTCGAGTGTGGAATTGGGTTGGGCAAGCTCAAGGACATCCAAGTGGGTGACGAAATCGAGACCATCGAGATGAAAGAGAAGGTCCGTGAGTAGTAACTCACCTCGGGCAAGGAAGATGGCGGATTTGATCCGCCAAATCCTTGCTGAGCGCCTACAACGTGGACTTCGTGACCCTCGACTCGGGTTTGTCACTATCACCGACGTTCAAGTGACGGGTGATCTCCAACACGCCAGTGTTTTTTACACGGTTCTGGGGGACGAGGTTGAACGCAAAGACACCCAGAAGGCGCTACGCGCAGCGACGGGCATGCTGCGCACAGAAGTAGGTAAGAACATCACCGCGCGGCTGACGCCGAGCCTGGAGTTCATTTTGGATGGCCTGCCTGAAAACGCTTCGGCGATTGCTGATCTCTTGCGTGAAGCCAATGAGCGAGATGCGGAAACGGGCCGGCAGGCTCAGTCCGCCCGTTTCGCCGGTGACGCTGAGCCCTACAAGAGCGTGCCCGGCGAGGAGGAGTCCTCCTCAACAGACCGCTAGACGCGCACATGAGCGCTCGCTTGCTCGTTGGCGACGAGCGCTCTATCGTCCTAGATAGCCCCCGCAACGCTATGCCAGCAAGACTTGCTAGCCCGAACAGACGGAGAACCCAGTGTCGATGAAGCGCGATAACCCCCGCCAGTACCACATTGAATTGGCCGAGGGTGATGTCGGTCGGTACGTCTTCCTGCCGGGAGATCCCGGTCGCTGTGAAATGATCGCGTCCTATTTTGACCAACCCCAGAAAGTGGCAAGCCACCGAGAGTATGAGACCTGGTCCGGGTATCTCGAGGGGGAAAAGGTCGCAGTAATGTCGACAGGTATCGGGGGGCCTTCGGCCGCTATCGGCCTGGAAGAACTCGTCGCCATCGGAGCGGACACTTTTGTTCGGGTGGGTACCTCCGGCTCCATGCAGGAGCACATTCAGCCCGGCGATATCGCGATTGTTTCTGGTGCGATCCGCGATGAGGGAACCGGCTTGCACTACCTTCCAGTCGAATTCCCCGCCGTTGCCGATGTGGACATCACTCAGGCCCTTCGCGATGCTGCTGTGGGTATGAATAAAACCGTCCACGTGGGTGTCTCCCAATCCAAGGACTCCTTCTATGGCCAACACGCTCCCCAGCGAATGCCCGTTGCCTCACAGCTCAGTGACCGCTGGGCCGCCTGGATTGGCGGGGGCGCCATCTGTTCGGAGATGGAAGCGGCCGCTTTGTACATTGTCTCTTCGGTGCTTCGGGTGAGAGCGGGCGGACTGATGATGGTGATGGGTCACCCGGATCAATCGCCGATGACGCCTGAGGAATGGGAAGCGTCAAAAGTTGACCACTTGCTGCCCGTCGCCATTGAGGGAATGAAAGAAATCATTCGGCGCGACAAGGCTTAGGACCCAAGCTCCACAGACTCGTCGGAATCAGCGGCATAACGAATCAGACCGTCCTCCACCAGGGAGTGAATCGCCCGAGAAAACTGTTGCGGGTCGCTGACCAGTGTCCCCAGAAACGACAGCGGCACCGGGGTATCGCTGGCGCGCAGTTCGCGCAGCACCAGACCTCGCGCTTGCCGGTCGCTGCCTTCATACCGCGCCTGGGCGGATGCGCGTTTGCCCTCATACGGCGGGTAATCCTCGGCCCTCCACCGGCACGATGAGGAAACAGGGCAGTTCCCGCACCGTGGTTTCCTCGCGGTGCAGAGTACCGCTCCCAGTTCCATCAAGCCTTTGGCTAGGGTGACCTGCCGTCGCGCGCCGCTCACCTGGTCGAGGGCTTCTTGACCGGCGCGCAGGTCAGCAGCAGTGCGGGGTGGACCAGCTTCCGCCTCGCCGTGTTCTAACCGCGCTAACACTCGACGGACATTCGTGTCCACCACGGGGTCGGGGTAGCCAAAAGCAAAGGATCGAATCGCTCGCGCGGTGTAATCGCCGACGCCTGGGAGCGCCAAGAGTGCTGCGAGGTCGCGGGGGAGTTCGCCATTGTGGCGCTCCACAATGGCCTGTGCTGATTCGTGCAGCCGTTTTGCCCTCCTGGGGTAACCGAGCCTCCCCCACAGGGTGAGGACTTCCGACAGCTGCGCTTGGGCGCAGGCTTCGGGCGTGGGCCATCGGTCCAACCATTCCATCCAAAGGGGAACGACCCGGGGGACCGGAGTTTGCTGAAGCATCACTTCGGAAACCAGGACACCCCACGCGGTGGTGTCCGGTGAGCGCCAAGGGAGGTCGCGATGTGACGCTTCAAACCAGTCAACAACGGCATCCATGGTCATCACCACACGCTAGCGAATCGATTCTGCTTTCCCAGCCGACACCTCTAAGGTTTGGTCATGAAGGTTCTCGTTACGGGTGCCACCGGTTACGTGGGTGGGCGTCTTGTACCCAAACTGCTCGAAGCCGGCCACACCGTCCGTGTGATTGCACGCGAGCCTCACCGTCTAGATAACGTCCCGTGGCGAAAAGACGTCGACATTGTGCAGGGTGACCTCTTGAATGTCGCCGACGTCCGCGCAGCGGTGGCCGGCCAGGACGTGCTCTACTACCTGGTGCACTCGATGTCCTCGGCGGGTGATTTTGAAGAACTCGAGCGAACGGTGGCCAACACTGTCGCCCAGGAAGCAGCCAGCGCTGGGGTGCAGCGAATTGTGTACCTCGGGGGCCTCCACCCCGAGGGCCCGCTGTCGCGTCACCTGGGCTCACGTAAAGAGGTCGGGGACATTCTTCTGTCCTCTGGTGTGCCCACCATTGCTCTGCAAGCCGGGGTCATCATTGGGTCTGGTTCGGCAAGTTTTGAAATGATTCGACACCTCACTGAGGTGCTGCCCTATATGCCTGCCCCTAAATGGGTCCGCAACTTTATTCAACCCATCGCTATCCGCGATGTCCTCCACTACTTGGTCGCCTCGGCGACGCTGCCCAAAGACGTCAACCGAGCTTTCGACATTGGTGGGCCCGATGTGTTCCGTTACGGGCAGCTGATGAATGGCTACGCGCTGGAGGCAGGTCTGAAGCAGCGTCCCATCGCCTCCCTCCCGGTCCTCACACCGTGGCTTGCATCACAGTGGGTGAATCTTGTGACACCTATTCCGCGGGCTCTTGCTGTGCCCATCATCGAGTCCCTCCTCCACGATGCCGTCATGAAGAACCATGACATCGATGCGGTCATTGCCCCACCGCAGGAAGGCCTCATCGGATATCGGCGAGCAGTCCGGTTGGCTCTCGCCCGGATGAGAAGTGGGGAGATGGAGACTTCCTGGCGGAACACTCCGGTGATCGGAGCGCCCGCTGACCGTCTTCCTTCCGATCCCGAGTGGACGGGTCACACCGTCTACACAGACACCCGGGAGTTTGCCTCGCGGGCGGATACCGACTCGCTCTGGAAAATTGTGGAAAGCATTGGTGGAGAAAACGGTTGGTACTCGCTCCCCGTGGCGTGGGCGGCCAGAGGCTGGTTAGACAAGTTAGTAGGGGGAGTGGGCCTACGCCGTGGTCGACGGGACGCGGACTCCCTGGTGATCGGCGATGCGCTGGATTTCTGGCGCGTCGAAGAAATCGACCACGGTCGTTTCTTGCGGCTTCGAGCCGAAATGAAGCTCCCCGGGCTGGCGTGGCTAGAGTTCACGGTGTCCCCGGGTCCCGACGGCGGCAGTGTGCTGCACCAGCGGGCCATCTTCTTCCCGCATGGCCTGGGTGGCCGACTCTATTGGCTCGCGGTGATGCCGTTTCACGGCATTGTGTTTGAGGGAATGGCGAGCTCGATGGCGCGGGCTGCGGAAGTTCTCTCACTGGCCCGTGAGGCCAATCAGCCTCAGAACGCGGTACACTAGGGACACATCCTCACCACCGGAGCGGTTCCCGCCCGGGTCTGGTTGAAGGTGTCGGCCTCACTCAGGGTGAGGCACCGCGGTATCTCGGTGGAGTTGAGTGGCTCCCTTTACCTCACTCACATATTTCCCAAGGAGAAAAATGGCCCCACAAGGCCCCCCAAGAAGTTCGTCGCGCTCTGGTTCCGCCAAGCGCGGCCGTAAAAAGCCTTTGGATGATGAGGGCATCATCCCCGTTTTGGCGCGTGCGGTGCGCGAAGTGGAATCTGCTGCATCCCGGGGCAAAGTTGCCGGTCATAACCGCACCAAGTTTCAGGTCGCGGCGCTCCTGGTTCGCGAGGAGCGCCAGCGTGCGAAGGAAGACACCGGTGCTTCCCCCGCCCACAAGCAGGAAGCCCTGAAGCGACTGGACGGTTTGGCCGCCATCATGGCAAAAACAGCCGCCAAAGACACGACCCTTATCGCTCTTCTCGCACCCGAAGCCAAGGTGTCCGAGGCGGCCAAGAAAATGCGCCGGGACTTTCTCGTGCAATCAGGTGCCGTTCTCGCTCCGGAAGACTTGATCATCGTTGATGAGGCGCTTACGCCGGCGCCGGAAGCAGCGAAGCAGGTGGTGCCGGCGTCTGTCCGACAAGCACAGCTCGCGAACCCCTTCTTGGCGCCCGATTTTGCGGCCTATCAAAAACCGCAGGCCGCGGCCGAAGGTTTGCTGATCAACTGGGAGTTGATTGAGCCACTGTTTCGGGCGTTCGAGCAGGGGACCGGGGGTGGGGTTGCCAGTATGGAGCTGCCCACCGGGACGGATCTTCACACACCCGGCGGGGTTGACCTCATGGTGCACCAGGCGGACTTTGTCGAAAGTGCCCGCCAAGGTCACCGAGCATTCTTACTGGCGGATGAACCGGGGCTCGGTAAAACTGCGCAGGCACTGATGGCAGCAGAGGCCTCCGGGGCTTTCCCCCTACTGGTGGTTGTTCCGAACGTGGTGAAAACGAACTGGCTTCGCGAAGTTCACCAGTGGTTGCCAGGCCGCCGACCCACCGTTGTCCACGGGGATGGATTAGAGCTGAACGCCTTCAGCGATGTGTTCATCGTGAACTACGACATTTTGGATCGCCACGTGGGGTGGCTTTCTAAGTTTGATTTCCGCGGAATGGTCGTTGATGAAGCCCACTTCATCAAGAACAAAGATTCGCAGCGCTCCAAAGCCGTTCAAGCCGTCGCAAAAACGATCAAAGCGCGCCTGCGTCACCCACTCTTGGTGGCGTTGACCGGAACACCGTTAATCAACCAGATCGAAGATTTCCGCATGATTTGGCAATTCTTGGGGTGGATCGATGAGAAAAAGCCCACCCAGGCGCTGATGGCGAAGCTGGAAGCCATTGGGCTGACCCCGGTGGAGCCCGGCTTCTTCTTTGAGGCCCGCAAAGCGGTTATTTCCATGGGCATTGTGCGCAGGCGCAAACAAGATGTCGCCAAGGACATCCCCGCTAGGCGTGTGGCAGATATTCCCGTGGAACTCGATGGCGCCCTGGGTCGGTCGATTGTGGATGCTGAACGCAAGCTCGTTGAGCGCCTGCTGGAGCGTTATGACCGCGTCATTGCTGCACGAGGCGCTGCCACAGACGACATCGATGAGGATTTGGTTCGCCTGGTCGCCTCGTCGGAGGTCGAGGAAACCACCGCGGATGACTCGGGTGACAACGTGTTCACCCTGGTGCGAAAGATCGGTAGCGCCAAAGCCATCATGGCCGCCGACTACACCGCCCAGTTGGCCCGCAACGTGGGCAAAGTGGTGTTTTTTGCCAAGCACATTGACGTGCTGGATGCCGCAGAGGCCCATTTTGCGCAGGTCGGCGTGAAAACCACCTCCATCCGGGGTGACCAAAGCTCCACCCAGCGACAATCTGCCATTGATGCGTTTACTGAGGACGATGACGTTCAAGTCATCGTGTGTTCACTGCTTGCTGCGGGTGTCGGGGTGAACCTTCAGGTTGCCTCCAACGTGGTCCTCGCTGAACTGTCGTGGACCAGCGCGGAGCAAACCCAGGCCATTGATCGGGTCCACCGGATTGGTCAGGAACTTCCTGTAACCGCGTGGCGTATTGTCGCCGCGCAAACCCTGGATGCACGAATTGCCGAGCTCATCGATGAAAAGTCTGGCCTCGCGGCTCGCGCACTCGACGGGGAAGAAGCAGACGCCGGTGTGGAGACGACGATGCAGGTGAGCGCGTTGATTGCTCTGCTCACTCAAGCGCTCGAGGCCAGAAGCTAGAAACGGTAACCGCAGCTCCTGCTGCCACAAACCCATTCGAGGGCGGGGTCATCGGCGATACCTCCCAGCGCGATATCCCCGAGTCGCTCCGCCACCAGCATTTCCTGGGAGGGGATCCCAAAGATGAGCGGGGTGCTCTGCGTGTGGTTACAGGCAGGACAGGGTGGGGGTGAATCGTCGAACAGATCGGTCATGGTTCCTCCGGCCGGAATGAGAGATAACCTCACCATCCCAGGAACCACTGACACTACGAATCAAACAGGTTGGCGGGAACCAGGCGGTAGTGGATCCGGTTTACCATCAGGACCGCTAGCGCCATCATCCCCAGTGTGACGGCTATCACCCCGAGGTAAACCGCGGTGAGGGCGGGAGACACGGCGTTGGCGGGGTCCAGGCGCGGGTTCACATACCACCCGGTTACTTGGCCCACCGCGTAAGCACCGACAATCCACCCCAGTGGGTAGAGCAAGCTGACAAAAGGCACCCATCGGGGAATTCGGGCCCGCAGTGGATTGAAGATCCAATCCACCACCAGGTAGCCAGGAATGATCAGGTGGAAGACGAGGTCTGGCCAGGTGAGCGCGGTCATGTTTCCGCTGGCGTTCGCCGGCGTCTGGGAGAACAGAGTCGTGTGGGTGATGATGACCGCCAGCGCGTTCAGGGCAAGAAAACCTCGGACCGACGCGACTTTCGGGGTGTCTCGCCGTCCACTAAACCCGGCGAGCCCGGTGAGCAACAGTCCCACGACGCTGATGAACGCAAATTGGATGGAAAAGTAGGACATGAATTCGAGCGCGGAGAACCGTTCCAGGCGAACCAGATCGACGATTTGGGCGCCGAGGGTGATGCCTAGAGTCAACGCTGCGAGGAGAGAGAGGAGGCCAGTAAAGATGCGTAACCGCGGGGTCCGATCGGCGTGGGGTAGGTCTTCAAAAGTCTCTCTCACAATTTCAGGCTAACAACGAAACGCTGGCATGCCAGCAAAGACGCAACACCCCGTAGCCTGGAGACGTGTTTGACGTCGCGGTGGTGTACCTGATTCGAACCGAAGCAGCATCACCCCAAGTCCTGCTGGGAGAGAAATTGACCGGCCTCGGTCAGGGGAAGCTCGTAGGACCGGGGGGCAAAAGTGAGGGTTCGGAAACGCCGAGAGAAACGGCGGTCCGGGAAGTCTGGGAGGAAGTGGGCGTCACCATCGACCCCGTGGATCTTGAGCCTCTGGCAGTCATTGAGTACCCCTTTATTGACCGAGCGGAGCTGTCGCAACGCTCTCACGCGTTCATTGCCCGGAAGTTTGAGGGAGAGCCTCGCCGCTCCAGCGAGTTAGCCCCGCGCTGGTGGGACATCGCTGAGATCCCTTTTGATCGCATGTGGTCAGACGCCGCACTCTGGTTGCCCCGCGCGTTCGCGGGGGAGTTTCTTGAAGCCACCTTTGACATCGGTCGCGACAACAGCGTTGTCAACGCCGCCACCACCTGGTCGCATTCAGCAGGAACTAACCCAGGTTTTCTAGGCTGAGGGGCGAAAGGGGTTTCTCGCGTGGTGTCGAAGTTTGAGGCGTACACGCTTTTTGGTGTGTCACCGGAAGTGTCAGAGGACGAGCTCAAGCGTGCCTATCGCAAAGCGTTGCGCGAGTCCCACCCCGACCATGGGGGAACGGCCGAGCATTTTGCTCGGGTTCAAGAGGCTTGGGAAGCCCTCAACGATCCGAATTCGCAGCCAACAGGCTCCTCGCGGGTGCCCCGGCGAGAAGGTGGGGCACGGCCTTCAGCACCCCGCAGCGCGCGAGCGAAATCCCACGGTCATCCGGGAGGCTGGTTTCGCGAGCGGTACGGCCTTCTCGTGCGGGAATGGCTGGGGCGAGGGGTAGAGGTCGACAACGTTTTTGACCCCGCACTGGTCGAGCGAGCACCCTCCGATATTCGCCACATTTTGAAAGCGGCCATTGCTGAAGAGGACACCGCCAAGGACTTGACCGAGCTGGGCCCGGCGTTTGAAGTGTGGCACGACGTCCTCGTTGAGGGGTCGCGCGACCAGGGCGCTCAGAAAATTGATCACGTGGTGTTGGGGCCCAGTTTGCTCTGGGCACTGCAGAGCGAAGACTGGGGGCACCCCGTCACTGTTCAGAAGGGGGATCTGAGTAGCGAGGGGATGGCCCCCAAAGAGCGCCCGATGAAAGAACTGTCGCAGATGGTCAAGAAACTCCAGCGCGGACTGGGTGTGAAGTTCAGCGCTATCGGCTACGTGGTCGCCGATGACCACACCTCGGCGCCCGTGCTGCCGGTGGGGTCGAGAGGCAGGCTTCCCGCCGAGCTCATCGCGCGTTCGACGCTGGTGGAACACTTAAGCAATGACCTCGCAGGAGGATCCACCTCGCTGGTCGGAGACGACCTTTTCCCGCTGCGCCAGCGCCTTCGGGCCGGCATTCGCTTCGTTTAGCTCTCGGCGGCGGTGATAAGCCAGTCGCGCAGTGCCCGTGTGGAGAAGCAGTCAATTTCGTTGTAGTGCAGGATGCTCTGCTTGAGCGCGGCAGCCTCGTCGGTCCGACCCGCCGCGGTGAGGTCCCGGTACTGGGCGAACGCAACCACTGATTCACCTCCACCGGCGATACCGGTGCGGACGCCCTTGTCGAAGTACACGGCTTCGAGGGCTTTGAGGCCGTAGCTGCCAAGCCCCACCACGAGCCCCTTCGTCACGATTGGCAGGAGATCACACAGCAGATCATCCAGCAGCCTGGTGACCGTCGCATGATGCTTGTCGTGCCGGGCCACAAGGTGCTTTAGCTTGGTGCGCTCATAGGAGGCGTAGTGAAAAACCCGCAGGTCTGGGTACTCGACAAGCCGCTGCTCGACCAGCGCGCAAAAGCGTTCGAGGGCGAGGCCCTCCTGTGCAAAGTCTTCGGCCCAGATGCCGAGGAAATCCGGGTTGGCGGATCCGGGGTTGATGTTGTTCCCCCAAACGCCAAAGAGGTACTCGATGCCGAAGCGAGGCGGCGAATCGGGTCCGCTCTCGGTGACGGGCAAACCCGACTCATCCCACTCTTGGTAGGTTGGATCTCCCTCAAAATCGAAAAAAAGGTCGCCCGGGTTCGGCGCGGGAACCTGCGCGAGCACCGAGCGCGAAAGAACCTCCCACTGGGGTCGCGAACCGGGGTTGCTGAGGGTTGCCCACTGCATTCTCGCTTGTCGACGCAGTCGCTCGAGAGTGGCCGGCCCCACCCCACTGACCGAGGAACGCAACGATTCCGGGGTGCTCTCTGCGAGCTGCTCCATCGTTGTGATTCCGGCCAGCCGCAGTTTGCTGCGTTGGGTCGTGCTGAGCTTGTAGACCTGAAAGAGGTCGTCGTGGTCGAGAACCGCCTGGTGGCACGCACCACATCCGGGTTTGCCACACGCGGGATACAGGATGCTTCCCCACTCCACGGGCTCGGTGTGCGCTGAGCGCTCATGAATGAGGTGGATCACCAACTCGCGTAAGTGTTTGTATTCCGACATCAGGTCGTCGACGGTGTGCACGCTGGCCTGCCCATTGCCCAAAATCAGCCGAACCTCGGGGGATGTGGCGATGCCTGCTTCGTGGAGTTGATCCGCGTAGGCCGCCAGTTGAACGAGTGCGGAGTCTTTGGCACGCCGTGCGAGCTTGGTGTCCCACACTTCCCAGAGTGGCCCTTGGCGCACCACGAAGTCAGCAAACCCTTGGAACCCAATCGGTAGCTCCGCCTCGGGTAGTTGGGGTTGGAAAAACACGGCTTGGAAGAGGGCGTCAGCGTCGGAGTGGAGCGCCACGGTGGTCGCGTCACTCGCCGTTTGGATGGCTGCGCGCCAGGCGTTGGCTCCCGCGGAGCGCGGGGCACGACTGTACGGGATTTCGATCACCAGTGCTAGTGACTGTTTCAGGGTCTCGAGTGTGCGTTGTTCGTGCTCCAGGCCGAGCGTGGCCACCAAATCCATCATCGGGTCGGTGATGTCCTCGAGAACCACCGGTTTGCCCAGTTTCGCATCCACCGTGCGGGCGAGCTCCCACGGGCAGCGCGTATATGCGGTGAGATCGCTGGGGGAGATGACCCAGGCGCCGTCGTCAAGTCGCTGCATACCGCGAGCCTAAGCGGTGCCCCCGACGGCCTAAATCAGATTGAGTTCGGTGAGCTTGGCGTTGAGGAGCGGGTTGCTGGGCTCGGTGAGAACCGACCCGTCGGTGAAGGCCAGGACTGGAATGTTGGGGCGCCCGGAGAGCTCGATAGCTTTCGCTTTGTCGGCTTCGCTGGCGTCGACATCGTGATACTCGAACCCGACCCCGTAGTGCTCCAAGAGCGCCTGAGCGCGAACACAGTCGCCACACCAACTGGCGCCATAAAACTGGATCGGTGCTGTCTCTGCCATGGGGTACCTCACTATTGGTGGTGGACGTCTCGATAGCGTAACAGCGGGAACCCGATGGCCGTCGAACTCGTCCTCAGGCTCTTAGACTGACGAGCGTCGAGAGTATTTCTCACACGAAGGGGCGCCACCATGGTGAACACAACCGGACCGGGGCCATCTTTTTCGCCCGAACCCGATGGACATTCGACCTACCGTCCTGGCATGGATGAACACGTTGACCCGGCCAGTATCGCCATGCGGGTGGAAAAAGATTCCCTCGGCGAGCACGAGGTGCCCGCCGAGGCGTATTGGGGTATCCACACCGCTCGGGCGCTCGAGAACTTTCCGATCACCCGGCGTGCCATCTCCAATTACCCGGACATGATTCGCGGGCTGGCCCGGGTGAAACAAGCGGCCGCTCGCGCTAACCGCGACATTGGTGTCCTCTCGCCAGACAAAGCGGCGGTCATTGACCAGGTCTGTGAAGAACTGGTGGCAGGCCGTTGGCACGAACAATTTGTGCTCGGTGCTGTCCAAGGCGGAGCGGGAACCTCCACCAACATGTGTGCCAATGAAGTGATCGCCAACCGGGGACTAGAAATCATGGGTCACACCAAAGGCGACTATCAGCACCTGCACCCGATTGACGATGTGAATCGATCCCAAAGCACGAACGATGTGTATCCCAGCGCGATCAAGTTGGGAATGGTGTTTGGCGTGTGGCGGCTCGCCGCCGAGCACCGATTGCTCTCGGAGTCCTTTGCCGCAAAAGGCCGCGAATTCGCGGACATCCTCAAAGTGGGCCGCACCCAGATGCAAGACGCTGTGCCGATGACGCTGGGGCAAGAATTCCGGGGCTTTGCCAACACGCTGGGGGAAGACCAAGACCGCATTGAAGAAACCATCCCGTTTTTGTGCGAAGTAAACCTCGGTGCCACCGCTATCGGCACGGGAATCACAGCAGATCATCGCTACCCCGAGGCTGTTCGCGCGCACCTAGCAGAGCTGACGGGCCTCGCCATCCACACCGCCCCCGACCTGATTGAGGCCACCAGTGACGCGGGAGTGTTCATGACGCTCTCCAGCGTTCTCAAACGCTCCGCGGTGAAGCTCTCGAAAATATGCAACGACTTAAGGCTGCTCTCCAGCGGACCCCAGGCGGGGTTGGCAGAAATTGAACTCCCTGCGCGCCAGGCGGGCTCATCGATCATGCCCGGGAAGGTCAACCCCGTGATCCCGGAGGTGGTCAACCAGGTGGCGTTCGCGGTGATTGGTTCAGATGCCACGGTCACCGCCGCAGCGGAGGCGGGGCAGCTGCAACTCAACGCGTTTGAGCCGATTATCGCTGCCTCCATGATGCAGTCGATGGTGTGGCTGACCAATGCGTGTAAGACACTGCGGGTCAACTGCATTGATGGGATTACCGCGAACGAAGAACGGTTGCACCAGATGGTCGAAGCGAGCGTCGGTGTCGTCACCGCCCTCACGCCCTACATCGGGTATGGGAAGGCCGCGGCTATTGCCCACGAAGCGCTTGCCGGGAAAGGGACAGTGCGAGAGCTCGTGATTGCCCAAGGGTTGATGGCGTCAGAAGAGCTCGATCGGGTGCTGTCTCCTGCCCGCTTGAGCGGGCTGACCCTTGCTACGGGTCTGATTTCCCTCCCGCCGCTCGGCGAGGAACCAGAAAACGCCGGTTAACGCCCCACCGCCCAGTGGCGAGGCGGAGCCTCCAGCGCTTCTGGGCGGTGAGTAGCGTCCCTCCAGTGTGCCAAAGCTGTGCTGGGCCAACAAGGCCCGAGCATTACACCTTGGTAACGGTCTGCGGTCTGTTCCCGGGGCCTTCTCGGTGCTAGTGTTGCTCCTTGTGCCGTGAAACGGCCGCGGATTGAGAGAGCTTCACCATCCTGGTGTAGCGCCGCGCAGCGAGACGAAGGAGAGCTGACATGGCTATGGCCCAAGCAGAAAAAGCAACAATCATCGAGAAGTATGCGACCCACCCCGGTGACACCGGTTCTCCCGAAGTCCAGATTGCGCTGATGACTCACCGCATTGTGGAGCTCACCGAGCACCTCAAGGGTCACAAGCACGACCACCACTCGCGTCGCGGTTTGCTCCTCATGGTCGGTCGCCGTCGTCGTCTGTTGGGTTACCTGCAGCGCATTGACATCACCCGCTACCGTGCGCTGATCGAAAAACTCGGTCTGCGCCGCTAAGGCCCCAGACATCCGATACCCCCGCCCGGCGCGGGGGTATCGCTTTTTGGGGGCTAAGCCGATACCCTAGGAAAGTCCGCAACGCGGATGTATAACCAAATATGGCTCTCCACGGAGTAGGTGGGTAAGGAGCTGGTCACCGGTGGTGGTCTACTGTCCCGGACAGTGCACTTCTACTGTTGGCCAGAATGAGGCCCTCACACGTGTGTGGCATATCTTCATGCCTGCTCTCTCGCGGATCGCCGCCATTACCGGTAACACTGCCGGCAATGTTTGCTGAATAAAGGAGATGTGACCTTAATGGAAGGTCCAGAAATTAAATTCGCCGAAACCGTTCTCGATAACGGTGCTTTCGGTAAGCGCACTGTGCGCTTTGAAACGGGTCGTTTGGCCCAGCAAGCCCAGGGAGCGGTTGCCGCCTACCTGGATGAGGACACCATGTTGCTTTCGGCAACCAGTGCCTCAAAGAACGCCCGGGAAGGCTTTGACTTCTTCCCGTTGACCGTTGACGTGGAAGAGCGCTCGTATGCTGCGGGCAAGATTCCCGGCTCGTTCTTCCGCCGCGAGGGTCGCCCCTCCACGGACGCCATCCTGGTGTGCCGTCTGATTGACCGGCCGTTGCGTCCCTCGTTTGTTGATGGACTTCGCAATGAGGTGCAGATTGTCATCACCGTGCTCTCGATGGCACCCGATGAGTTCTATGACGCCCTCGCTATTAACGCTGCTTCGGCATCCACCCAGATTTCGGGCCTGCCCTTCAGCGGTCCCATCGCTGCGGTGCGCTTGGCTCTGATCGGTGACCAATGGGTTGCCTTCCCCAAGCACAGCCAGTTGGCGGAAGCTGTCTTCGACATCGTTGTGGCAGGCCGCGTGGTCACCATGCCCGATGGCTCCGAAGATGTCGCCATCATGATGGTGGAAGCAGAAGCCACTGAAGGGAGCTGGGAGCTCATTCAGGGCGGCGCCACGAAGCCCAGCGAAGAAGTTGTTGCGCAGGGTCTCGAAGCGGCCAAGCCTTTCCTCAAGCAGCTGGTCGAGGCTCAGCAGAAGCTGGCTGACCAGTCCGCCAAGGAAATCGAAAACTACCCGGTCTTCGCTGACTACACCCCCGAGGTGTTGGCAGCGGTCGACGCTGAGGCAGCCGCCAAACTGGCGACGGTCTACCAGATTGCTGACAAGAAGGAACGCCAGGCTGCGGACGATGAGCTGAAGTCCGCTGTGAAGGACGCCATTGCCGCGCAGGTCGAGGCAGGCTCCCTTCCCGAAGGCTCCAACGCCATGGTGTCCGCCGCCTACAAGTCGGTGACCAAGCGCGTCATGCGCACCCGCGTTCTCGCTGAGGGCATCCGTATTGATGGTCGCGGTGGGTCTGACCTGCGCGTCATCGACGCCGAGGTGGACATCATTCCTCGGGTTCACGGCTCCGCACTGTTCCAGCGCGGTGAAACCCAGATCATGGGTGTCACGACACTGAACATGTTGAAGATGGAGCAGCAGATTGACTCGTTGAACCCTGTGACGAGCAAGCGCTACATGCACCACTACAACTTCCCGCCGTATTCGACCGGTGAAACGGGTCGTGTGGGCACCCCCAAGCGTCGTGAAATTGGTCACGGCTTCCTTGCGGAGCGTGCTTTGGTGCCGGTGTTGCCTTCTCGTGAAGAGTTCCCCTACGCCATCCGTCAGGTCTCGGAAGCGTTGAGCTCCAACGGATCGACCTCCATGGGTTCGGTGTGTGCCTCGACGCTGTCGATGCTCAACGCCGGTGTGCCGCTGAAGGCTCCCGTTGCGGGTATCGCTATGGGTCTGATTTCCGACGAGGTTGACGGCGAGATGCGCTACGCAGCTCTGACCGACATCCTCGGTGCGGAAGATGCCCTGGGTGACATGGACTTCAAGGTGGCAGGGACCACCGAGTTCGTCACCGCGATTCAGCTCGACACGAAGCTCGACGGGATTCCCGCGAGCGTCTTGGCCGGTGCATTGACACAGGCTAAGGATGCGCGACTGCACATCCTCGAGGTCATGAACGAAGCAATCGATTCCCCGGATGAGATGGCTGCGACCGCGCCGCGAGTGATCACCGTGAACATTCCTGCCGACAAGATCGGTGAGCTGATTGGGCCCAAGGGTAAAACCATCAACTCGATTCAGGATGAGACTGGTGCTCAGATCTCGATTGACGATGACGGCACGGTCTTCATTGGTGCCGTTGACGGGGAGAGCGCTGAAGCAGCGCGCACCCGGGTGAACGCGATTGCCAACCCCGTGAACCCGGAGGTGGGGGAGCAGTACCTGGGAACGGTCGTCAAGATCGCTGCCTTCGGTGCCTTCATCTCTCTGGTTCCCGGCAAGGATGGGTTGCTGCACATCTCTGAGGTGCGCAAGCTGGCCGGCGGCAAACGAGTCGACGATGTCGAAGACGTTCTGTCGGTGGGTCAGAAAGTCTTGGTGGAGATCTCCAAGATTGATGACCGTGGCAAGCTCTCCCTCAGCCCCGTGGTGGCAGAGGACGGCGAAGCCGCAGCCGAATAACGAATGCTCCGAAGACCCGGCCCCGCTTGGGGCCGGGTCTTCGTGCGTTAACCTTCAACCACCTCAGGACGGTTCTGGCGGGGAGGGAAAATGTTGAAGTTTCTGATTTTTACCGTTTTACCAAAGATAAAACGGACTTTTTCCGGAGTTTTGAGTCCTCTATCCATCGTGAATTCAGCAAAATTTCAGCGAAAATAGGGTGTTTATGTAGCAAAAATATCCGCCTGAGAGTAACGTGTGGGGGCTGGTAAGCATCCTGGATGGTTGCCGCATAGAGGACAATTCCTCGCCCACCCGCCGACGGGTCCGTCGCGCCGACGGGCGGTGTTAAGAAACATGAAAGGGAGAATCATGGATCTGCTTGTGATCACGCAGGCGTTCTTTATGCTCGGATTTGTCGCAATGGCGGCAGGTACGGTCTACTTCGTTCTCGAACGAGGCGACTTGAAGCCCGAGCACCGGATTGCCGCAACTTACGCGGGAATCATTACGTTCATCGCAGCCATCATGTACTGGGTCATGACCGACATCGTCGGCTTCTTCGACCGGTCCATGGCCTCTGGCGCGGAAATCGGCGCAACGATGCCCTTCCGTTACATTGACTGGCTGTTGACCACCCCACTGCTTTTGGTGGAGTTCGGTTTGATCGTTGCTATTGCCGGCGCAGCCAGCAAGGGCTTCGTGACCCGCATCGTTATCGCTGACATCATCATGATCGTCACCGGTTACCTTGGTGAGGTCGGAACCGAGGGTGAACTGTCCACCTGGATCTGGTTCATCATTTCCAGCCTGGCCTGGGTCTACATCGTGTACGCGGTGTTCCAGGTCAAGCTCGATGGCATGCCAGATTACGCAGCAAACGCTGTTCGCATCATGCGCCGCTTCGTTATGTTCGGTTGGGCCATTTACCCAATCGGTACAGCAACCGAAGAGTTCATGAAGCTCAGTGGTGCTGACGTTGGCAACGCTGTTGCGATTGCCGCCATTGTGTACGTCATTGCTGACGTGCTCAACAAGGTTGGTTTCGGTATGGTCGCTGTTTCGGCAGCAAAGAAGGCTTAGCCCTTCCGTACCAAACCCAGAAGGCCCGGAGCATTGCTCCGGGCCTTCTGCCTTTCAGGCACAGTCAAAAGCGCTAGTGTTGGGGCGCTATGTCACCCGCTGTTGATCTTGATCTGACCACTCCGGAGCTTTCCTTCACCGCCAGCGGAGAGGCCATCGTGTCTCGCACGTTGCACCCCAGCGGAGTGCGGATCCTTACCGAGGAAGTGCCCGGCGCGCTATCGGCGTCGGTGGGTTTCTGGATCGCTGTCGGGTCTCGAGACGAAGACGCGGTTGCCTACGGTTCAACGCACTTCTTAGAGCACCTGCTGTTCAAGGGCACCACGACGCGCAGCGCGCTGGATATCGCCGTCGCCTTTGACGAGGTCGGGGGCGAACACAACGCCATGACCGCGAAAGAACACACGTGCTATTACGCAAAGGTGCAAGACCACGACCTCGGTATGGCCATCGATGTGCTCGCCGATATGGTTGCTGACTCTGTCCTTGACCCTCACGAGTTCGATGTGGAGCGCACCGTCATCTTGGAAGAGTTGGCGATGGCCGATGACGACCCCAGCGATGTTGCCCACGAGCGTGTGATGGAAACCGTTCTTGGCTCACACGTCTTAGGGCGACCCATCGGTGGTAGCCCCGAGACCATCAAAGCAGCCACACGGGAGTCCGTGATGGCCCACTACCAGCGCTACTACACCCCATCAGAGCTCGTCGTGACCGCCGCAGGGGGACTCTCTCATGAGGTTGTCGTCGCTCGCGTGCTCAGCGCTCTGGAGGCTTCCGGGTGGGATATGTCCGCCCGGTCCACCCCGGCAGTGCGGCGCTCCAGCGAACCCGCCGCCCTGGAAGTTGCGGCCCGAGGGCTCACGGTGACCCGGCCGCTGGAGCAAGCCGTCGTGGCGCTCGCCACCCCGGGCCTTCGAGCCAGCGATGAGAGACGCCACGCTTTCGCGGTGATGTCCCAGGTGCTCGGCGGTGGCATGTCCTCCAGGCTCTTCCAGGAGGTCCGCGAGAAGCGGGGCCTGGCCTATTCGGTGTATTCCTACGGCGCCAGTTACGCCGACGCGGGGGTGTTTGGCATGGCTGGGGGGACTTCGCCGGGCAGTGCCCATGAAGTCGCCACCGTGATGAAGGAGGAGCTCTTCCGAATGGCTGATTCTGGCATTACCGCCGAGGAGCTCACCCGAACGATTGGGAGCGTTGCCGGAGGGTCCGCGCTGGCTCTCGAAAACAGTGATGCGCGCATGATTCGGCTGGGTCGCGCCGAGTTGAACACCGGCGAGTTTGTGGACCGCGATGAGGGCCTCGCCCGGCTTTCTCAGGTGACCCGCGAAGCGGTTCGCTCGATTGCGGAGGATTTAGCGAGCGAGCCACTCTCTGCGGTGGTTGTGGGCGCGGTGCCCGAGGGAATGGCCGAAAGCCTCGCCCGGGATCCTCGTGTCCCTGCGGGGCGCTAAAGCGAGGGTGTGACGAAGGATGTCTCGGTACCTGTATCTGGTCCGCCACGGTGAACAAGTGGACGCGGAGTTTGGTCTTCCAGAGGGACCGCTCAGCGACAAGGGGCTCCAGCAAGCCCAGCTTGTCGCCAGACGCCTCCGCGACGTTCCCTTCGATGCCGCCTACACCTCACCTCTGCAACGCGCGGTGGAGACCGCGGAGGTCATCACCACGGAGTTGGGCCGAGAAGGCGCTGCACCCAGCGCGCTGTTGATGGACTGTGTGCCCGGCGGCGTGACCCCGGAAATGCCCGCCGCCTTTGAAGGGTTCTTTGGCGGGTTCAGTCCCGAAGAGCTTGCTGCCGGTGAGGCACAAATGTCGGATGCTATTGCCGAGTGGTTTGCTCGCTCCAGTGAGGACCGACACGAACTGTTGATCACCCACAACTTTGTGATTGCGTGGTTCGTTCGCGAAGCCCTCGGCGCGGAAGCCTGGCGCTGGATCGGACTCAACCAAGCGAATGCTGGCCTCACCATCATTCGAGTGCGAACGGCGAAACCCCCGGTACTGATTACGCATAACGACGTCGGTCACCTCCCGCGGAACCTGCGCACAGGGCTTCCCCAAGACCTCGCCATTTAGGGGTTCTGATCGCCCCGCCGGCCTAACATGGAGGCATGGAGTTTGAGGCCGCCAGGAAGCGCGTAGACGCCCTGACCGAGCGCATTCGCGCCCTCCAGGATGCCTACTATCGCCGGGATGAAGTGTTGGTCTCAGATGCTGACTACGACGCGATGGTTCAGGAGCTTGAGGCACTGGAGCACGAGCACCCGATCCTCGGCAGCGATGATTCCCCGACACACGGTGTCGGGTTTGGCACGGGTGCGCTCTTTTCCCCGGTAACTCATGCCGAGCGAATGTTCAGCTTGGACAACGTCTTCAGCACAGAGGAAATGACCGCGTGGTTGGAGAAAATCCAGAGCGTTCACCCGGGCGCCACCTATCTGTGTGAGCTCAAAGTCGATGGTCTCGCGCTGAACCTCCGCTACCAGGCAGGGCGGCTTGTTTCCGCGGCCACCCGCGGCGATGGTGTGACCGGAGAAGACGTGACAGAGAATGCGCTAATGGTGCCCTCTATTCCCCGAACCCTGGAGGGCTCCGATCGCCCTGACCTGGTGGAAATCAGGGGAGAGGTGGTGTTTCCTCGGGCCGCTTTTGATTCTCTGAATGCACGCCAAGCCGAGGCGGGAGAAAAAGTCTTCGCCAACCCGCGTAATGCCGCCTCTGGCTCGTTGCGACAAAAGAGTGAGGGCAAAACCCCCGCACAGCGGGCGCTGGTGCAGGAGCGTCTCGCGGGGCTCACGATGGTGGTTCACGGTATTGGGGCGTGGGATTCGCCGCCCGTGTCCACCCAAAGCGAGGTGTATGACCTTCTGCGATCGTGGGGCTTGCCCACCTCCGGCGAGGTGAAAACGGTCTCCAGCGTGGAGGGTGTTCTCGCGTTCATTGATCACCACAACACTCACCGGGCTGATGTCCCTCACGAGATCGACGGGGCGGTCATCAAGGTCGATCAGTTTGACGCTCAGCGTGAGCTTGGTGCAACTTCCCGCGCTCCGCGCTGGGCTATTGCCTACAAATATCCGCCCGAGCAGGTGAACACGATCCTGCGCGACATCGTGGTCAGTGTGGGGCGCACGGGGCGGGCGACTCCCTATGCGGTGTTAGAACCGGTCAGGGTTGCAGGCTCCGAGGTGGAGCGCGCCACCTTGCACAACCAGGACGTCGTGAAAGCCAAAGGCATCTTGATCGGCGATACCGTCGTCATTCGCAAAGCCGGTGATGTGATCCCCGAAATCTTGGGGCCAGTTGTGGAAAAACGTGACGGTAGTGAACGAGCGTTTGTGATGCCCACACACTGCCCCGACTGTTCTGCCGTTTTGGCCGCGTCGAAAGAGGGTGACGTTGACCTGCGCTGTCCGAACACGCAAGCGTGTCCCGCCCAGGTGCGTGGTCGAATCGAGCACATCGGATCTCGCGGGGGGCTCGATATTGAGGGCCTCGGGGAAGTCAGCGCAGCGGCTCTTACGCAACCTCGTGAACCCCACACGCCACCGCTGGTTAACGAGGCGGGATTGTTTGCCCTGCGTATCGAAGACCTTTTTCCCATCGTGGTGGAGGTGAAAGACCCCGACACCGGGTTAGCTAAGCGAGACGCCGAAACGGGGGAGGTTGTTACCCAAAGCCCTTATCGGCGGGCGAGGAAAAGATCAGACCCCGCTTTTGATGCCACCGCGACAGAGTTTGCCGGGGACGCTGATTCGGTTCCCTCCAAAGCGGCCTACGAGCTCATAGAACAACTCGAGCGGGCTCGCAGCCAACCGTTGTGGCGGTTTCTGGTCAGTTTGAACATTCGCCATGTTGGTCCGGTCGCAGCGAGGCTTCTAGCCGATGAGTATGGCTCCCTCGAGGCGATCATGGCGGCCACAGCCGAGCAGCTGGCGGCCATCGATGGTGTGGGTGAGACGATTGCTCAGTCCATCCTTCAGTGGTGGGGCGTGGAATGGCACCGCCACATTGTTGACTCCTGGCGGGCAGCAGGGGTGAGCTTTGCCGATGAGAGGGTGTCGGGTGGAGCGAGCTCACACACCCTGGCGGGCCTCACTGTGGTGGTGACAGGCGCAATCCCTGGTCACACCCGAGAAAGTGCGGAAGAAGCGGTGCGGGCGTGCGGGGGCAAACCTACTTCGTCCGTGAGTAAATCCACCTCCGTGGTGGTCGCCGGGGCCGGTGCGGGGTCCAAAGCGCAGAAAGCACTCGATTTAGGCATACCCGTGGTCGACGCCGAGAATTTTGCGACCCTCTGCGCGGAAGGTCTGTCACCCCGCGCGCTTTAGACTGGTGGCTCACCAAAGGAGATACATGCCCGACATGACCCCCGAGGCGATCCGCCACCTCGCATCGCTGTCACGAATTGCCCTCAGCGACGAGGAAATCACCCGCCTCAGCGGTGAACTTCCGGCCATCGTGAGCGCTGTTGAGGCCGTGCAAAAGGTCGCCGGAGACGATGTGGTGCCCACTTCGCACCCCATTCCCTTGGGCAACGTGTTTCGTGACGACATTGTTGGCACTCCGCTCACCACCGAGCAAGCTCTGGAAGGTGCGCCCGACCACGATGGGTCCCGTTTCCGGGTCAGCGCCATCTTGGGAGAGGAGCAGTGAGCGAACTGATTTCGATGCGCGCCTCGGCGGCATCGAAAGCGCTCCAGGACGGCTCGCTCTCGAGCGTTGAGCTCACGCAAGCTCACCTCGACCGAATGGATGCCACCGAGGGTGCGCTGGGGGCCTTTCTGGCTCGCTCCGCCACAGCCTTGGAGACCGCCGCCGCGATTGACCAGCGTCGAGCTGCTGGCGAGAGCTTGTCGCCGCTGGCCGGGGTACCGATTGCGATCAAAGATGTGCTGTGTACAAAAGACATGGTGACCACGGCGGGCTCCCGCATTTTGGAAGGGTGGACACCACCGTACGACGCGACCGTAGTGTCCAAGCTTCGCGAAGCGGGAATGGTCGCGCTTGGCAAAACCAATATGGATGAATTTGCCATGGGCTCCTCTACCGAGCATTCGGGTTATCACCCCACCCACAACCCGTGGGATCCCACCGTCGCGCCGGGAGGATCCGGCGGGGGCTCGGCGGCTGCCGTCGCCGCGAAGCAAGCGCCCCTTGCGGTGGGAAGCGACACCGGAGGGTCGATTCGTCAACCGGCCTCGTTCACCGGAACGGTGGGGGTGAAGCCCACCTACGGTGGTGTCAGCCGTTACGGGGTGATCGCGCTGGCCTCCTCGCTGGATCAGGTGGGCCCAGTCTCTCGAACCGTGTTGGACTCGGCGTTGTTGCACGATGTCATGGGAGGTCATGACCCCAGGGATGCTACGAGCATCCCCACACCGTGGGTCAGCATGGCCGCAGCCGCCGAGCGCGGCGCTCGGGCCGACAACCTCACCGGCGTTCGGGTGGGGGTAGTCCGTGAGCTTGTCGGCGAAGGAATTTCTCCCGCTGTCCGTCAACGCTTTGACGAGGCCGTGGAGTTACTCACCCAGCAGGGTGCTGAGGTGGTGGAGGTGAACCTGCCACACTGCGAATACGCTGTGGCCGCCTACTATCTGATTTTACCGGCGGAAGCCTCGAGTAATCTCGCCAAGTTTGATTCCGTGCGTTTTGGTTTGCGCGTGACGCCAGAGGGCAACCCCACGGTCGAAGACGTGATGTCTGCCACACGAGATACCGGATTTGGTGACGAGGTTAAGCGCCGCATCATTTTGGGCACTTACGCCCTCAGCGCTGGCTATTACGACGCCTACTACGGGTCCGCGCAGAAAGTTCGCACGCTGATCCAGCAGGATTTTGCCCAGGCTTTCGAGAAAGTTGATGTGGTGATTTCGCCCTCCACGCCAACCACAGCGTTTCCGCTGGGGGCCAAGATGGAAGACCCGCTGGCGATGTGGGCGGGCGATGTCACCACCATCCCGGTCAACCTCGCGGGCATACCCGGGATGTCGTTGCCTATGGGGCTCAGCGCGGAGGATGGTTTACCCGTGGGTCTGCAACTGATGGCACCCGCCTATCAGGACGCGAGGCTCTATGAAGTCGGAGCAACGATCGAGCGACTATTCGAAGAGCGCGATGGGTACCTAGTGTCCGAGCGCGTTCCGGAGGTGAAGTAATCATGGCTCAGCCTGAACTCATGGATTTCGATCAAGCCCTGGAAATGTTTGAGCCTGTGGTGGGCTTTGAAGTCCATGTGGAGCTCTCCACGGCCACCAAAATGTTTTCCGATGCGCCGAACCCGGCCGCGATGGATGAAGTCAACATCGCGCCGAACACCTGCATCACACCGTTGTGTCTGGGCTTGCCCGGCAGTCTCCCGGTGGTGAACAAGATGGCGGTGGAATACAGCATTTCTCTGGGTTTGGCGCTGGGGTGCGACATCGCCCCTGTGTCACGTTTTGCCCGGAAGAACTACTACTACCCCGATTTGGCTAAGAACTACCAGATCAGCCAATACGACGAACCAATTGCTTTCGAAGGGTCTGTGTCCGTCGAGCTCGATGATGGAACGCTTATCGATGTGCCGATTGAGCGGGCCCACATGGAGGAAGACGCTGGAAAACTCACCCACGTGGGCGGAGCCACCGGTCGCATCCAAGGCGCCGAGTATTCCCTGGTCGACTACAACCGTGCGGGCGTCCCCCTTGTCGAAATTGTCACCAAGCCCATAGAGGGTTCGGAGCACCGAGCCGGGGAGCTTGGTCGCGCCTATGTCTCCACCATTCGCGACATGGTGCGAAGCCTCGGGATTTCGCACGCCCGCATGGAGCGAGGCAACCTTCGCTGTGACGCGAATGTGTCGCTGCGTCCCCGTGGTTCTGCCGCCTATGGCACACGGACCGAAACCAAGAACGTGAACTCGTTCCGTTCGATCGAACGGGCAGTCCGTTATGAAATTCAGCGCCAGGCCCACATTTTGGGCTCTGGTGGGACTATCACCCAGGAAACCAGGCACTGGCACGAAGACACCGGCGTCACGTCACCCGGCCGACCCAAGAGCGACGCGGATGACTACCGGTATTTCCCGGAACCCGACTTGTTGCCGGTGGAGGCAACATCAGAGCTCGTGGAGTCCCTCCGAGCGCAGCTACCGGAGCAACCCGTTGAAATGCGACGTCGCCTGCGCGCCGAGTGGGGCTTCTCGGATGTGGATTTCCAAGCGATTGTCAACGCTGGTTTGTTGGGCGAGATGCACGAGACGGTGTCCTTGGGCGTCACTGCGACCGCTGCGCGCAAGTGGTGGATGGGCGAGCTGAGCAGGCTCGCCAATGACCAAGGGGTGGAACCCGGTGTCATTGCCACTGCCGAAGACGTGAAGGCCCTGCAGACTTTGGTGGATGACGGTCGCCTCACCGACACACTTGCGCGAGAGGTGCTCGGCGCCATGGTCGCTGGTGAAGGAACGCCGGAGGAGATCGTTGCTGCCCGGGGTCTCGAAGTGGTGTCCGACGATGGTGCACTGTTGGCCGCGATTGACGAAGCCTTGGCAGCTCAACCCGATGTGCTCGGCAAAATTCGCGAAGGCAAAACTCAGGCCGCAGGCGCCATTATCGGTGCCGTCATGAAAGCAATGCGGGGTCAAGCCGATGCGGCGCGAGTGCAAGCTCTCGTGATCGAGCGGGCACAAACAGACGCTTAGTCGGCTCCCAACACGGGGGTGAGCGCCTCGGTCAGAGCGGCAAACCCCGCAGGTTTGCTGATGCTTGCCTGACCATCGCCTGATTGCGGGCCATAAGCACCAAAAGAGGCGTGGTTTGCACCCTCAATCACGTGCTCCTTCGCTGCCGAGGGCAACAGTGTGCGGGCCTCTGCGACCGCAGTCAGGTCGGTCAGGTCATCCCGATCGCCGAGGACTTGAAGGACCTCGAGGTCTGTTCCCGAGAGGTCGTTAGCGCAAAAGCTCGCCAGCAACACCAGGCCCTGAAGGGACTCCTCCTCAGCGACCATGCAGGCTTTGACACCGCCCAGCGAGTGCCCACCCACCCACCAGTCGGTGACGGTGGGGGCGGTCGCAGTAGCCTCCTGCAGTGGGGTGAGATCAAATAGCGCCATGTTGAACAGCGGCTCAATAATCACCACGGTGAGGCCATCCGCCACGAGTTCCCGGAATGCTGGCAGGTAGGCGTAGGGGTCGACCTTTGCGCCGGGGTAGAAGACCATTCCGGTAGTGGATTCCGCATTTGCCGGGCTCGCCGTGATCACCCCGTCAGAGAGCGACACGCGGATGCGATCATCGGCAAACGCTGCGTCAACGGCCGCGCGATCAGCAGGCAGCACAATGTGGAACCACGTGAGAAAGGTCACGATGGTGACCAAGAGTGCGGTGATGGCGGACCAGCCCGTGATACGAATACGCCGAATCACGAGACGGGAGGTTTTTCGGGCCTGGCTCATCCGGTGAGGCTTTCGGTGTGGAATACTGGGGTGACCATGAACATTGTCATAGTAGTTGTTACGTCTGTTATCTTCCTTGCGTCGTTTCCGATGTTCACCTATTCGTTCGTGGTTCCTGAAGTTTTCGCTCCCTGGCTCTTTGGTGCCGGGGTGCTGACCGCGTGCTTGGCCTTCGCGATTCCCATGGTGTTTCTGGGTCGACGCCGCTAGGCAGCCTCGGAGCGCACCCGCTTCGAAAAGTTCCACAGACGGTCTTTCATACCCCGCGTCTTGTGGGTCACGATTGTTTCAGGCTCCGGTATCTCTGCTGACGCAACGGGGAGCACCCGAATCAAGAGCGAACAGGCGAGATCAGCACAAAGGTAGGTTCCGACAGAAGCGCCCCGGGCACCCGCTGCGCCAGTTTTAGGGGCGGTAAACAAACTCACCTGGGGTGCCGGCTGGTGGGTGTGGCAGAGCACACACATAGCACTGCGCCCGCCAGGCATGGGGGAGGCGGCTGCACGAACCATGAGACCCCACAGTTCCTCGCCCGCCCAAAACACCAGGTATCCGCGAGTCTTATGGTGGGCATCTCGCCAGCCGAGAAATTCCCGTTCGTCCCACACGGTTTCGTGCAGACCAGGGATCGTCATCACCTCGAGCTCGTCACCAGACATGTTGATCATGCTCGCTCGGATCATGTCCTCAGTTACTGCACGCATCACTTCAGTGTAGGCCGGGTGTTAACGACAGAGCGGGCCTGCCCGAAGGCAGACCCGCTCTGGTGTGTCTTGCAGGAAGACTAGAGGGGGCGGATGTTCTCCGCCTGAGGGCCTTTTTGACCCTCGGTTACATCGAATTCGACTTTCTGGTTTTCTTCCAGTGAGCGGTAGCCGCTGGACTGAATTGCCGAGAAGTGTGCGAAAACGTCGGCCGAGCCATCATCAGGAGTGATGAAGCCGTAGCCTTTGTCACCGTTGAACCATTTAACGATTCCGGTTGTCATTCTGTGTCTCTTTTCTTTGGTGCTGTGGTGCGCAGTTTCGACGCTCGAAACCAACGGTCGAAACTTCAGGGAACCCTGCCCCTCACGAGGTGCACTGCATCCAAAGACCCAGTCGGGAAATCCGTCTAACAAACGACTCTTCCAGCGTAGCGGTACTGGAGCGGCAAACCTAGTGCCGTTACCACTCAGTTACCAAGAGTTCAGCGACGGTACAGTGGTGCCACTTTCGATAAGGAGGCAGCGTGGAGAGAGAAATCGAGTCTGTGTGGGACTACCCGAGGCCTCCTCGCCTGGAGCACACCACCGACCGAATTGTCGTCACCCACCACGGTGTGGTGATCGCCGACACCAAAGCCCCCCTTCGCGTCCTCGAAACATCGCATCCACCGACTTACTATTTGCCCTTCTCCGATGTCGACATGTCCCTGGTGGAGCCCGTCGAGGGTGCCAGCATGTGCGAATGGAAAGGGGTTGCCAACTACGGCGACATCGTCGTCGGGGAGGACCGGCTTTCTCGTGTGGCCTGGTGGTATCCCACACCCACCCCAGGGTTTGCCGACATCGTCGACCACTTGGCGCTCTATCCCGGTCGCGTCGAGCACTGCACCGTGAACGGCGAAGTAGTGACCGCGCAAGAGGGTGACTTTTATGGCGGGTGGATCACCTCCTGGGTGAAAGGGCCCTTCAAGGGTGCGCCCGGCACGTGGGGCTGGTAGTCCTGCCAAGATAGGGGCGTGACCACCTTCGCTGACCTCGATCCCGCTCACCTTGACGCGGTGGTGGAAATCAACAACGCCGGGTACCCGGCTGTCCCGCACACCACCCGTGCCGAGCTAGAAGAACTCGCAGGGGTTTGCTCGCTGGCTTGGGTTGTGCTGGATGATGCGGGTGAGGTTGCCGGGTTCGTGATGGCGGTGAATCCCGGGGCTGACTATGACAGCGAAAACTATCGCTACTTCGAATCCCACTACCGAAACCACCTCTACATCGACCGCGTGGTTCTGGGCGATTCCCTACGAGGGCAGGGTGTGGGGACGAAGCTCTATGCGAAAGTTTTTGACTACGCCCGACAAGCCGGTCGCGACTTTGTGACGTGCGAAGTAAATCTGGAGCCGCCCAACCCCGGCTCGCTGCGGTTTCACCACCGGCAGGGATTTGAGGATGTATCCACCCAAGCCACCAAAGGTGGGGCGGTGGTGGTGCAACTCCTGGCGGCACCCCTGGCGAGGGAGAGCTGAGATGGCAGCCTCCACCCCCACACCCACCGTGGGCATCGTCATTCCCGCGTATAACGAAGAATCGACGATTCGATCCTGCGTGCTCGCTGCGTTGAATCAAACGGTCCCCGCGCACGAAATCATCGTGGTGGACAACATGTCCACCGACCTCACGTCAGCGATTCTCGCCGAGCTCGTCTCCGACTTCCCGGATGCACCGCTACGGGTATTGCGCCAAGATACGGAGCAGGGGATCACCCCCACCAGAAACATGGGGTTTGATGCCGTGACGGCCGAGGTTATCGGGCGAATCGATTCTGACTCGGTGGTGGAACCCAACTGGGTAGAAGCCACGGGGGCTCTCTTTCGGGACGTGTCCATAGACGCTGCCACCGGACCCGTGACGTATTACGACATGCCCCTTCGGCGCTACATGGCGCTCGCGGATGATTCCGCCAGAAAAGCAATTTCGCGTTTGGTCAAGCAGTACCACTTCTTGTTCGGCACGAACATGGCGCTGCGACGGAGTGCATGGAAAGACGTGCGTAAGGACATCTGCCTGGATGCCGATCACGAAATGTTTGAAGATATTGACCTGTCGGTTCACCTCTATGACGAGGGCTTCACTATTGTTTACGCACCCGAGATGGTGGTGGGAATGAGTTCGCGTCGCCTGGATGACTCGCCCAAAGACTTCTTGGCGTACATCAAACGCTTTGACACCACTTACAACCACCACGGATTGCGCAAAAAGCGCTTACGGATACCGCAGTGGGCGTATTTGGGTGTGTATCCCATCGCGAAGAGCCTCCGCTGGAGTCTGAAAATACGCGAAGCGAGAAAAGCGTAGACTGAGGCCAAACACGGGAGTCCGTTAGTGGACTGAGAGGAAACCGCAAGGTTTCGACCGTCGAACCTGATCTGGGTCATGCCAGCGAAGGGAGGACAACTCACCCCGTGCCCCATCCCCTCAAGGAAAGGCACGAAATGAAAAAAATAGCCTTATTGGCGATCGCGGCACTCAGCCTCACGGGGTGTCAAACACCGGAGAACACCCTGGTTCGCCTGGCAGCGCACGATTCGTTTGTGATCAGCGAAGAACTGGTCGCGCAGTTTGAGTCGGAGACCGGGTATGAACTCGAAATCCTGCGCCAAGGCGACACCGGGTCTCTCACCAACCAGTTGGTGTTGACCAAGAACGCCCCGGTTGCCGATGCGTTCTTTGGCGTGGACAACACGTTTTTGGGTCGTGCGGAAACAGAGGGCGTGGTCAGAGGCGACGCGGTTGCCATCGACTACTCCGATGTGTGCTTCAACTACGACATCGCCTGGTTCCAGGAACAAGGGGTAACCCCGCCGCAACGCTGGCGTGACCTCGTGAATCCGGACTACGCCGATCTCACGGTCATCACCAACCCAAACTTCTCGTCACCGGGGCTTGCGTTCCTCGCTTCCACACATGCTGCTTTTGAGGCGCCCGAGGAACTCAGCCAGTTTTGGGAAGCTTTGCGAGATAACGGCGTAAAGGTTGCCGGGTCGTGGGAGGACGCCTACTTTTCGGACTTCACCCGCTACGGCGGCAGCAGACCGATTGTGCTGAGCTACGCCTCTTCGCCTGCCGCTGAAGTTAATGACGACGGTTCCGCCGGCTCCGCAGCATTGCTGGTGGAATGCTTCCGGCAAACCGAATTTGCCGGTGTGGTGGCAGGTTCCGCCAACGAAGCAGGCGCACAGGTGTTGGTGGACTTTTTGCGAAGCCCCGAGTTTCAAGCCTCGGTGCCGGAATCCATGTATGTCTACCCCGCGGTAGAGGGCGTTGCTGTCCCCGAGAGCTGGGCGGAGTTTGCGAGACCGGCCACTTCCACGCTGGGAGAGGGCCTCGACATTAACGCCTTTCGCGACACCTGGTTAGGGGACTGGTCAGAAGTCTTTGATGGCTAGTGGCGGGCCTCTAGCGACCACCGCGCTGATTGCTCTCGCCAGCGCGGTGGCCTCACTGGCCGTTGGTTACCCTCTCGGCTACTGGTTAGCCACCCTCCGCAGGCTGCGGAGGGTGGTCACCGGGGTGCTACTGGTGCCCTTCTTGTTACCCGCTTTTCTTGTGGGCCTGGCGCTCCGGCCGCTTCTTGGCGATGCGCTGTCGAACGAGGGGGTTGCCCTGATCGCCATCATTGGTGCACATGTCGTGATGAATGCGGGCTTCCTGGCCATTGTGACGGCGGCCTCCCTGACGCCCCGAGACCAATACGAAGCGGCACTGCTGGATGGTGCCACGGAGCGCCAGATTCGTTGGCGGGTCCAATGGCCGCAACAGCTGCCCGCACTCACCGCTGCCGCGCTGTTGGTTGCGCTCTATTCAGCCACCAGTTACGGGTTGGTCATCACCCTGGGCCAAGGATCAGTGGAAACGCTCGAAACTCAGGTTGCTCGAGCAGCCCTGCAAAACCTTGACCTTTCTTTGGCAGCGACACTGGCGGGGCTGCAAACCCTCCTCACGCTCGGCCTATTCCTGGCTGCCCGGCGGGCAGGCGCCACACCCACCGTCCTATTTGGTGAGGGCGACGCGTTTGCGGGCAGGTCACGCTGGGGTGGTGTGGTCGGGTTTGGTGTCATCGGGGTAATTGTGTGGATTATTGGAGGAGTGTTTGCTCGTGCGGTGCTCTCGGGGGGTGGGCTATTCGAGAACATCGCCAATTTGGCCGGCCGAGGCACGCGCGACATTCTGAACCTCAGTGTCGCTGAAGCACTGGGTAACTCGCTGCGCACTCTGCTGGTGGCAGCAACACTGTCGCTGGTTATCGCCTGGTGGCTCTCGCGCAGACGTTTGGGCCTGTTTGTTCTCTTGCCGATCGGGGTTTCGCCGGTGGTGTTCGGGCTTGCTGCACTCGTACTCTCCGGGTACCTACCGGCGGGGGTCGCCGGCAGTTGGTTGTTGCTTCCTCTGGTTCAGGCGGTTTTTCTCACGCCCCTGGCGTTCCAGGTGATGGCGCCAGCACGGCGAGCGCTCTCCTCCGACATCCTGGAGGCGGCAGCCCTGGATGGGGCGGGGCGCCCTCAGACGCTCTGGCATATCGAGTTGCCCTCGTTGGCCAAACCGTTGGCGGTGGCGACGGCTCTGGTGAGCGTGGCGTCGCTGGGGGAATTTGGCGCCGCAAGCTTTCTTGCCTACGGGTCCCAGGAAACATTGCCGCTAGTGATGTTCCGGTTGATGTCTCGCCCCGGGGGAGACAACCTGGGGATGGCGATGGCGGCGGCAAGCCTGTTTATTCTGGTCGCCTTTGTTGTGGTGTGGGCGGTGTCCTCCTTGCGCGCGAACACCCCCACCCCGGAGGAGTCGTCGCGTGCGTGAGTCATCGATCGTGCTGGTGGATGGACGCTCGGGGGCCGGCAAAACCGAGTTTGCGCGCGAGCTGGGCGAGAGTAGAGGTGCTGTGGTGGTCAGTATCGACGAGGTCTACCCGGGCTGGGACGGGTTGGATGCCGGTAGCGCCCACATCTATCGTTTCTTGTTGCTTCCGCTTCGACAGGGACAGCCGGCTGCGTATCGGTGGTGGGATTGGTCAGAGGCGGCACCGGGTGGGTGGAGAGAGGTTGCTCCGGGCACACCGCTGGTCATCGAGGGGTGCGGGGCGATTCGAAACGGCGCGTCCGCAGTGGCCACAGAAACCGTGTGGATCGAGTGCCCCGACGACACCCGGTGGAATCGAGCTATGGCCCGCGACGGCGAGATGTACCGTCCGCAGTGGGAGCGTTGGGCGAGGCAGGAGGAGCGGTTTCTCCGCTTGCACCACTCTGATCAGCGGGCTGACCGCAAAATTTTGGGGTGAGTAACGGGGCTTGAACCCGCGACCTCCTGGACCACAACCAGGCGCTCTACCAACTGAGCTATACCCACCGCGACCGCGGGAAGACCCGCGGGCGCCTTTAGTGTATTACAGCTGGCTGTCCCACTGCGCCGTTACGGCGGTGGCCAACTCGGTGAGATCTTTTTTGGCCAGGCCTGGTGCTGTCTGGAAAACAGCGGCCCGGTAGTACTGCAGTTCACGGATGGATTCGCGAATGTCGGCGAGGGCGCGGTGCCCCCCGTTTTTGGTAGGGGCTAGGAAATATGCGGGTGGCAGCCACCGTTTCGCCAGCTCCTTGATGGTGGAGACATCAATGTTCCGGTAGTGCAGGTGTTCGTGAACACGCGGCATCTCTTTATGGATAAAAACCCGATCGGTGCCGATGGTGTTCCCGGCCATCGGAGCGAGCCCGGCCTCGGGTACTAGCGAGATGATGTAGTCATACACCAGCCCTTCGGCTTCTTTGAGGCTGTGGCCCTGAGGGATTTCGTCAATGAGCCCGCTGTCGGTGTGCATTTGGCGGACAAAATCGCCCATGGCCGAAAGCGCGGTGTTGGAGGGTTTGATAACCACCTGGAAGCCCGGGTCCATCACGGTGAGCTCATAATCTGTGACGACGACCGCCACTTCCACCAGTTCTTCCCGGGAGGGGTCAAGGCCCGTCATTTCGCAATCAATCCAGACCAGGCGGTCGTTACTGGGGCTCACCATCTGGCGAGTCTAGCGCTCACCTGTCTAGCCACAACGGGGCCGGATGCCCCTGCAGTTTCAGGGACGACACATAGGGCAATGACAGCAGGCACCAAGAATCTCAGTGAGATACTGGGGGCTTGTGCCACCTGGCCTCAACAAGGAGCGAATAAGCGCTGTGAAAACCAGAACTAAAGTTATTACCGGTATCGCTATCGGAGCCGTCGTTGTTGCCGGGGGAGCCGGCATTGCTGTGAGCTTAGCTCCGGCCCAAGAAACCACGGTTCTTACCGAAGAGGTAGCTGTTCGCGACGTGGACGTCACGGTTGCGGCGTCGGGCACGGTATCTCCCGCTGTTGAATTTGGACTTCAGTTCCCGGGCGCTGCTGCAGCGACTCTCGCGTCACTGAGCGTGGAGGTCGGCGACACGGTGGAGGCGGGCGCTGTTCTCGCCGCCATTGAGACCGCCTCGCTCGAATCCGCCGTAACCGGTGCCAGAGCTTCGGTGGCAGCGGCTCGAGCCAGCATCGCCAATGCGGAAACATCCGCTGATCAGGCCCGTCAAGCAATTTCTGCTGCCGACCAAGCGATCACCGCAGCCCAGTTGGCCATCGAAAACGTGGTGGACGAATTTCCTGCCGCTTCCTACCCGCAGCCCAACGAACCCCTCGCGCTCTTGAATGCACAAAAACAGAAGGTCACCGCGGAGGCGTCACTGGAAACCGCGCGCCGCCAACTAGAGGCTTACTACCCGCAGAAAGCGTCTGCTGAGGCGTCGCTGCGTTCCGCGCTGGATCAACTTGATGCCGCACAGGCTGACCTCTCTCGCGCAACCATGACCGCTCCGGTCGCTTCGACCGTTATCGCGATCGCCTCGCAGGTCGGTGAGCCAATCGGCACTACCAGCGTTGGCGTGAACGGCACCTCTGGTTTCATGGTTTTGGCCGCGCTGGACACCTTCGTGGTGGAGGCTGACTTCGCCGAGTCCGATGTGGTGGGTATCGCGGACGGACAAAGCGTGACGCTTGAATTTGACGCGCTTCCCGATTCAAGGCTCGAGGGAACCGTCACCGAGATTGATGCTTACGGCAGCGTGGACGCGACGGGTGGTTCGATTACCACCTACGGCGTCACCATCAGCATCCCCACCGCACCCGCCGGATTGAAAGCCGGTATGACGGTGCAGGCGAGTATCACCACCGAGGAAGCCAACGGAGTGATTTCAGCGCCCGTAACCGCTATTAGCGAACGCGAAGACGGTTATGTTGCCCTTGTCCAAGCAGACGATGGCAGTGTCGAGGAAGTTCCCGTAGAGATTGGTGTTCGCGGCGGCTACTACGTGGAGATTGTGTCCGGTTTGTCTGCGGGTGACCGAGTCGTGACCGGGTCTGACGGCGAGTTGCCCCCCACGTCCTCTGGCTTCGGTGGACCTCCTGAGGGAGTCGAAGACTAGTGAGTGATCTCGTTGTTGAGCTCACCAATGTTCGGCGCGAATACCAAACAGGCGAGGTTCCTACTGTTGCCCTAGCGGACGTCAGCCTGGAGGTGCGTCGCGGCGAGTTTGTCGCGATTGTGGGTCCCTCGGGTTCGGGCAAGTCGACCCTGATGAACCTCATTGGTTGCTTGGACCGACCGAGCTCAGGCACGGTGAAAATCTCCGGCCGGGACATTTCGACCCTGGATGACAATGAACTCACGGCGCTGCGATCCAAAGCAATCGGTTTCGTGTTTCAGCAATTCCAGCTTCTGCCCCTAACCTCAGCGGTCGATAACGTGGCCACACCGCTGCTGTATCAGGGTGTTCGGCCGCGCGAAGCGACCAAGCGTGCGGGAGAAATGCTCGGTCGACTGGGGTTGGGAGACCGCCTCGATTTTGACCGCGGACGTTTGTCCGGTGGCCAGCAACAGCGTGTGGCGATTTCGCGCGCCCTGGTGACCAACCCGGACCTTGTCCTTGCGGATGAGCCGACCGGAGCCCTCGACACTGCCTCGGGTGCTGCTGTGATGGATGTGTTTCGTGAGATCCACGCCGACGGGCGCACCGTGGTGCTGATTACCCACGACCTCGAAGTGGCCGCAGCGGCGAACAGACGGATCTACATCCGAGATGGCCTGATTGAGAGAGATGAAGTCGGCACGATGGCGGGTACCCGATGAACCTGTGGCTCACCTTTTTGCTCTCGCTTTCGCGGATTGCCGCGGCCAAGGTCCGCTCGGCTCTCACCATGCTGGGAATCATCATTGGCGTCGGTGCGGTTGTCGCGCTGACGGCGGTAGGTCAGGGTGCAGAACAGGGTATTGACTCGTCTCTGGCGTCACTGGGTGCGAACCAAATCACCGTTTCTGCCACCACCCCCACGGGTTTGGAAGAGATTGACGCGGAAGCCATTGCCGGTATCGAAGGTGTGCTGCAGGTCAGTACACAGGTGAACTCTGGGGGCACGGCGAGCTATGGATCGGAATCCATTGGCGTAGGCATTATTGGGGTCTCCCCGACATACGCAGACCTCGCGGACCCGGAAGTAGCCATCGGCACCTTTCTGCCGCGATCGCCGGGCCTGCAAAACACCCGGACCGTGGTGGTCTCCGCGGAAGGTGCCTCAGACCTCGGATTCACCGTCAATTCCATCGGCGATGAAATTCGACTCGATGGTGTTGCCTTCACGGTAGTCGGCTTGCTGGATGATGCCGATGGGTTTGGTGCGGGAGCCAACGTGTACATCACGCAGGAATCGGCCAGAAGCCTGTTTTCAAAATCTCCGTATCTTTCCGCCATCAACATTCAAGCGGTCTCGCAGGAAGCTGTGCCCCCGGTGGAGTATCGGGTCGAGCAATTCCTGCGCTATTCGAAGGGGGTTGTGGACGACGACGATGCCACCTACTCGATCTTCAACCAGGCAGCGCTTCAAGACACCATCAAGACCGTGACGGGCACGCTGGGAATTTTGATTACCGGGATTGCCGGAATCTCGCTTGTGGTCGGTGGCATTGGAATCATGAACATCATGTTGGTGTCGGTCCGCGAGAGAACACGAGAAATTGGTGTCCGACGGGCCATTGGGGCGAAGCAGTCACAAATCCTCACTCAATTCCTGATGGAAGCCGTCGTCCTGTCCGTTTTGGGTGGCCTTATCGGGTTGATTATTGGCCAGCTGGCCTCCTATGGGTTCTCCGTACTCGGCGGGTGGGACTTCTTTATTGATCCCGTCACGGTGGCGGTGGCTATGGGGTTCTCGGCTGCAGTCGGTGTTGCCTTTGGCGTGTGGCCTGCACGGACAGCATCCAAGCTTCAGCCGGTCGAGGCTCTCCGCTTCGAGTAGGACTCCCACAACAAACGGCACCAGCAGCGCGCGGGCCTCGGCAGCTCGCGGGCGATCGTCTTTGTGCGTCCGCTACCCGACGAACACTTATTCGTCAGCGCGCAGGGGGCCTGGAGCCATCTTGCGCCGGTACCACCAGAAGCCGGCACCGGCACCACCGATCACCAGTACACCGGTAATTACCCACACGGTGATAATTGCCGGGGATACGTAGCCAGGGCAGGTGCTCGCTCCAAGCCCTCCCGCTTCCTCGCACACATAAGCTTTTGACGAACCGGAAGAGGGAACAAAAGTGCCCTCTGGTGCGGGCCGGCAGGAGCTGGCGCCAGCCTCTTGGGTGAAGGTGCCAGGAACACACTCGGTCTGCTCGGTGGCGCCGGCGAGCAACACGGCGTATCCGGGTTCTGCCTCAACACAGCCGCCGGGTGCTGTGCTCAATCCTGTTTCTGACCAGGTCCCTGGCTGGCATTGCAGGGGATTGGCGGCCTCAGCCTCGGCCTGTGCGGGTTCCGGTGAGTCCGTAGGAGCCGTTTCGATCTCCTCGACATCGGTTGCCGCTACATCACCTTCGGGCGCTGCAGGACAACTGGTGGCTGTGGCGCCGATCGCTGCCGGGCACGCCACCCTGGCAGCAGCGCCGGCTTTAGCAACAAAGTAGCCCGGACCGGCATCACGGCAGCTGCTGGCGCCTTTTTCGTTCTGGTAGGTGCCCGCCTTGCACTGGGAGGCAGAGAGTGCACCGGTCGTTGCGACAAAAGATCCTGCAGGAGCGTCGATACAAGAGCTTTGGCCTGCGGTGGGTTGATAGGTGCCCGCAGCACACAGTGTGGAGGTCGTGGAGCCGCTCGAAGCAACAAACCTTCCCGCGGGTGCTTGGAGGCACGAGCCTTTACCCGCCTCGGGTTGATAGGTCCCCGCGGCGCACGGCGTAGCGGCGGTAGCTCCCTCGGCGGCAAATCGTCCCGCCTGAGCCGTCAGGCAACTCGTTTTCCCGGTGTCTGGCTGGTACGTGCCTGCAGCACACAGGGTTGCGGCAGTGGCGCCATCAGTCGTCACAATGGAGCCCGCCGGAGCGGCTGTGCAGGAGCCTTGGCCGGTGTTGGTTTGAAAAGTGCCCACAGCGCACAGAGTGGCGGCTGTCGCAGCCGTGCCTGCCACAAAATTCCCTGCCGGGGACGCAAGGCAAGAACCCTGACCGGCGGCGGGTTGATAGGTACCGATCGCACATTGGGTGGTGACCGTCGCGCCTTCTGCCGCGTAGTGTCCGGCAGCCGTCGTCAGGCAACTAGTGCTTCCCGAGCTCCCCTGGTAGGTGCCCGCCTCACACAGTGTGGGAGCTATGGCACCGGCAATACTGACAAAGGATCCTGCGGGGGCAACCTTGCACGACTGCTGACCCGTCTCGTCTTGATACCGTCCTTCGGGGCACAGTGTCGCTGTGGTGGCTTCGTTCTCGCTGGTGAAGCTGCCGGCTGGGGCGTCCACACACGCGGAACCATCAAAGAACTCGCCGGCGACGCAGTCTGCTGCCGTTTCCGCATAAGCGGGGGAGGCTGATAATGACAGTCCTACAGCAATAAGCACACTCGTGACAATGAGTGCGACCACGGGGCGGAGTTGTGAAAGCGGCATTTCACTACGCTAACTCAACCCGCCAGACACGGCCAGTAATGCCCCACCTCCAGGGAGGCAACCTCCTCGTCACTTTCTCCGGATAACAACCCAGCGTTCTTGAACGAGAAGTGCGGAGACGATCACGAGGGCCCCGCCCAGGAGCTGGGCGGGGCTGAGCGTTTCGCGCAGGAGCACAACACCGAGAATCACGGCGACGACGGGGGTGATGTAGGTAACGCTCGAAGCGATAACGCTTCCCACCAGCTCGATGTTTCGGTAATTCCATACATAGGCAATCCCTGTTCCCAGTACCCCGAGCCCCAGGATTCCCCACACAGCGGAGCTAGTCAGTGGTTGGTTCACGACACCCGAGAGAAACACCCCTGGGGCGGTGATGATGGCGGACACCCCCACCTGAGCGGCCGCGAGGGCATACGCGCTGTAGGGCAGGGTGCTCACGTGGCGTTTGGCATAGGGCATGGCGATTCCATAGGAGAGGGTAGCCGCCAGCAGAATGCCCACACCGAGAACGGTGGCGCCTTCGAACGCACCGATGACTTCGGTCACTAAAACAATGCCAACAATGCCGATGGTGATTCCCAGGAATTGATTGGCCGATGGCTTTTGGTCGCGAAAAGCCACCGCAACAACGAGGACCGTCATCATGGGTGTCGTGGCATTGGCGATGCCGGCCAGAGAGCTTGGCACCCATTGCTGCCCCAGGGCGAAGAGAAATCCGGGCACCGCGTTCAAGAGTGCGGCAACCACGGTGATGTGCCACCAGTGCTTGCCCCAGGCAGGCAAGCGGTCTTTTCGGATGGACAACAGCACCATCAGGCTGAGCGCTCCCAGCGCTCCTCGAAGAAACACAATGGCGGCGGGGGTGAAGCTCTCCAGAGCGAGTTCGATGAAGAGGAAAGAGGAGCCCCACACCACACCCAGAGCGATAAAGCCGGGTAGCCACCGCAGGTCACCTTTCACGGGTGCTCACTCAGTGAGCGGTTAAGAAAAGCCCGGGGGGACTGGTGGGTCGCCCGGAGCACGATTCGCTCCCGTTGGCGCTTAGACAGCGGCAACGGGTCGGCAATGTCCTGGATAGAACCATCGGGGCGGGCTCGTGCGCGGGCGATCAACTGAGTGCAGACAACATCAGAGAATGCGGCCGCGGGGGAGCGTTCGTGATCGGGTTGGCATCGTTTGCACGGCCTGAATCCTCCGCGAAGGGCGCCATCAACGCTGGAAAAATACACCACATTTTCTGGCTGGGGCTGCCTCGAGGGGCATCCGAATCGGCACAAAGTCCTAGTGGTGGAAACACCGCAGAGGTTAGCCGTGTGCACGGAACAAGGCTCTCATACGGAGACGGCTTTTGGCCTGTCACCGTGCAAGATTTCATCGTGGTCGGCTAACTCCGCGCGATGCGCACTGGGTCCTCACGACCGGCAGGGAATTGCGCCGGTAGCGCGCGAGGGTCTCTAGAAAGTTCGCACTGGCACCAGACGCCCCAGGGTGGCGAGAGCACCGAGGAGGACATAGACGGCGATCAGGTTCCACGCGAGAGTGAGGCTCACAAACGGGAGGACAACCGTCGCCGTCGCGCCAAAGAGAATGAAGATGAGAAGCATGATTTCGATTATCCGTAGCGCGGATGCCTGACGTGCATAGTGAGTTCCGTGGAGGGAGGTGGCCAGGCGTTTTGGGGAGCGCCAACTGCGCGCCGGGTAGGAGTGTTTTCCATGAGCTCGATGGCGATGATGTGGGGTGTAGGGCTGTGATGTGATCGGGGTATCGCCATACACTTTGCCCCCGGTGTTGTAAGTGTCGGCTCGCAGGTGACGCATTCGACCCCACGCTTCATCGGTGGCGAACAGCGAACCAAAAAAGGTCATCACATACACAACATCGAGGAAGGCGTAGAGGAAAAATTCGGGGACGACTAACACGCTCACCGCTATCGCTCGAAAACCGCCCTTGCGCACCGAAAAAGTTTGTTCTGCCACGTAGAGCACGGCCACCGCGACCCACAAGGGCTCAAAAAAGTTGAGATCGGAGTCCGTGACGAGGGCCACGATCAGTGTGTGGAGATAGAAAGGGAGAAAAAACACCCCGATGTAGGTCATAACCTGGCGCAACGCATACGGGGCTGTGTGGCGGTTGATCCCGTGCGCAACCAAGTTTTCCAGCGCGCCGCGCTGCCACCTGCGCCGCTGTTTGTACAGGCTTGACCAGGTGGGCATCATTGCTGTTTTTACCGTGCAGGCTTTGGGGGAAACGACCCGGAAACCCAGTTCTTTCACCGACAGCGTCAATTCGTTGTCTTCGGTGAGCGCGGAAATGTCATAAACGCCTCCCGCCTCAGCCAGATCGGGAATTTCCCCCGACCGGCGGGCTTGCTGCACCCGGCGGAGAGTTTTTGCCCGAAATAGTGTCCCCGTTCCAGTCAGCACCAACGCCCTCCCGTGGCGGCGCGAAAGACGGCGTTGGTAGCGAATGTATTCGTTGCTCTGAAGTTGGCGCACGAGGTTCCAGGGGTCCTCGTCATCGGCGAGGAAAATGCCTCCCACCCCGGCGATTTCTTTCGGGGAGGGGGAAAATAGCGTCTCCGTCGTTGCCTCGATGAACTGGTCCGTCAATGTGGTGTCGGCATCCATCACAAGGACGACGTCATCATCATCAAGAATGCCCAGGAATGAAGAAAAGAACTGGTTGAGGGCCCCCGCCTTACCGTCCAGGTTGTCCCGCGTTTCCCACACGGAGACACCTTCGGCGCGGGCGATGTCGACCGTACGATCGGTGCAGTTATCGGCAATGACCACGATCTCATCCGGTGTTCGAGTTTGCTCGCGTAGCGAGCGGATTGTCCTTTGAAGCGATTGCTCTTCGTTATAGCTGGGAATCACCACGACGACAAACGGGAACGGAATGCCACTGGGGAGAACGCGGGCCTCGGGTGGCGTGCCGTAGTTGGGTGCCAACACTTCGGCGCCGGGCGATAAAAAATGCCTCACACGCGTTGCTGTTGAGGGCGCAGCAAACTGCTGCCCCTCAGCGGGGCCCGGGGGAGTCTGCTCGTCCACCAGAGGCTCGCCTTATAGGAGCGTCGACACGGGGGAGTGGGGATCTCGGGTGACGACGGCGCGTGCCACCTCATAAAGGCTCAGTTGGGCCTCGTGGGCAACGTCCCGCAGGCGAATGTAGGCCTCCTCAACCTCGAGCGAGAATCGTTGGGCAATCATGCCCTGCGCTTGCTCAATCGTGTTTCGAGATTCCACGGCCACGTGAATGCGCCGGATGACGATGTGCAAATCGGACGCGGGGTCCACCTGCATCAGCGTGAGCGTTGCGGCGTCGGCGAGTGCCTGGGCAATAACCAGCTGACCTTCGCTCAGCCGCCCTGTCGCGAACAGATTCAACGCCCCCACCGTGAGTTCTCTCGACCGCAGCGGCAACGCGTACGTCGAGGCGAAACCATTGACTCTGGCTCGCTCGGCGAACCCCGGCCACGGGCCATCAGCACTCAAATCCTCGTCGGAAACTGGCTCACCAGTGTTGGAGCACTCTAAGCACGGTCCTTCGTCGTTTTGCACCTGGAACAGGTCCAAAAGGTGGGCAGAGGGGCTTGACGCCCCGATCACTTGGATCCTGCCCGAAGCATCGCGCAACAGTATGCCCGCTGCTTCAACGGGAAGAAGTCTCACGCAGCGCTGAGCGAGATCCGTAAAAATGTCGATGGTTTCAGCACCGTGAGTTACCGAGGATGTGATTTCAATCAGCGTGGACGCAAGGCGCACCGCTTCTGCTTCCTCAAGTGCGGGGATGGTCATGGTTTTCCTTTCTGCTGCTCAGGGTCGAGGACAAGTGTTCGCTCTTCAATCGCCTTGGCAATCTCGAGAACCGGCACGGAATCGGCAAAAGCCCGGGCCCTAATGCGCACCAGGCTCTCAAGAATCGAGCACTCCAGTGCTTCAGCGACCATTCCCGCGGCGATCTGCAGGTGACTGGATTCAAAACGTCCTGGTAATTCACCGGAGCTAACGGCCTTCGCGACTCCCGCCTGGTAATCGATTGCTTCACTGAGCGCAAAAGAGGCGGCGACGAGGCCGTTGGCGTATTCCTCCGCGCTCAGTGGCCCTGCCGATTCGCGGTAGACGTTGAGTGTCCCGAGCTGTGCGGTGCCCAAACCGATGGGGAAAGCAGCAATCGAGCCCACATTCTTGCTCTCGGCGATGGGCCCGAACGCGGGAAACTCCGCCCGAGCATCGGTTCCCGAAATATCTTCGACAATCAGCGGCACCGCAGAGCCTTGGGCGGCAAAGACCGGACCGTCGCCAAGCTGGAACTGAGCTTCATCCAGCAGCAGGGCCAGCGGACCAGATTCCGCGAGTGCTAGATAGGCATGGTCAACAAAAAGGGAGATCGAGGCTGCCACTCCGCCGACGCGAGTCGCCGCGACATGGCAGATTTTCTCCGCAGTTGTTGTGCCCAACCGTGAGTCTTCCAGTTGGCGCGAGAATTCTAGCCACCGCGGCTCAGCCATGAGCGTTCGTCCGGCGATCTAGGGTCTTCACTGACACGCCCTCTCGGTGGGCGCCTTGCGCCCGAGCTCAGTCTAGGGGGCTCGGCGCAACCCGATGGCAAAACCCCCTAGCCACGTGATCGGACCTGCAGTGATTCAGCTGATATCTGCGGCGAGAATCTCCTGGATGGTGTGGGCTGAGAGGTTCCGGCGCATCTCTGGCGTCAGCAGGTGCCGCAGAAAACTTTCCCCCGAAAGGCCCGGTCTCACATCGCGCTACCTGTGGCTGAGCCAACGGCTTAGCCGTTGATCGCGTCCTCACTAAATTGGTAACTCCCACCTGACTCGACAATCTGGCCGAAGTTCTCGGCAACGTATTGAGGCTCTGCTTGTCCGGGATCAAAAGTTTCCATGTACGCGCAGTCATTGAAGTAGCTTCCGTCCGTGACTTTGTCAGCATCGAGGGTTCCCCGCTCAATCATGAGTTGGATGCCGGCGGCTTGGAAATAGGCGTTATTGAAGTCCGCCCCAGGATCACCGCGGAAGTCGTTGTATGCCTTGCGCAAGATGACTTGGACGTGATCGTCGCGTCCCTCTATCTTTGCTGCCATGTAGTTGCCGAAGTATTCTGCGGTCCCTTCAGCGAACCAACGGATACCCTCGTATTTTTCTTCTGGTTGGTTTTCGGCAACGGAGCATTGGCGAATCAGGTAGTTCGAGAGGCCGTGGTAGGCCTCGTGGAACCACACTTCTGTTGCCGTGGTTTTGCTGACTCCCTCTGGCCAGGCGTATACGGCGGATCGACCTCTGAAACAAGGATCAGGCGCTGTCGCGACGTCTGCCCCTCCGGTTATCCAGCGACCGACTCTCTTCGCGCCGTCTTCCATTTCTCTCTCGTCCATGCCTTCGGCGCACACCAGGTTGGATTGCCATTCCCGGAAGGTCCTGACGGTCGCATCGAGGTCTTCATCTGTCAGTGCTTGCGTGTGTTCGCGGAACATGTCGCCGTCGAAGAGCTGAGGGTCTGGTTCATCGTCGATTTGGGTGCCGATCGGCCAGATGAGGCCAAGGAAACTGGTGGGCGGATCTTTCATCTCACCGATGGCGGCCTCTACCCAGGAGAGCAACTCTGCGTCATCAATTCCTTCTGCAAAGCTGTGTGCTTCGAGCCCGGTCGGGATGTCGACCCCGGCGGAGGGGCTCTCCGCTTGCTCAGACGACGTTGTCGAATCATCCTCGAGGCTAGGTTCTGGTTCGGAAGTGATGGGTTCACTGCATCCGACGAGAATGCCGAGCGTGGCGAGGAGAGAGAGGGCTATTCCGGTTCGGCGCGCTCGACGCGATGGTTCGGGCAGAAACTGGGGAGACATGTGATGTCCTTTCTCTGGCAAACGTCGTGTTGGTGGTTGTGCTCTCACAGCAAGAGATCCGAGGAAGATCCCATAACGAGCGCCGCGAGCGCGACGATCGCGAGCCCGATCCGGACCGCGACAACTGTCCACTTTCGGTCCATCGTCTGGTGTTTCCTCTCACTGAGCGCAGCCCCGCGACTGTCACTCTCGCGGTAGGAAAACTATACCTCAAAGTGATAACTTAGATTAACTATTAGACGGTTGTGATTAGCACCACAGCGTCGCGGTGAGCCGCGAACCACCACCTGGTCGGCTGCCCAAACTCCACGACCCCTCACTCAAGGCAGCAAGAAAGCCAAGCCCAACACCCAGTTTTCGAACCTTGCGGGCGGGCCCGGTCCCATCGTCAACAACGTCAAGTAAGACCCGTCGTTCAGACTCGTGCGGGTCAAAGGACACGGTCACCGAGCGCGCCAGCCCGTGCCGAATTGAATTGGTGACGGCTTCTTGAATCACCATAAACAGCACCGCCTCGCGGAGGTCTGACATGTCCCTCAGGTGGGAATTCACCGTGACCTGCGCGATGGGTTTCCACTCAGCGATGAGCTCCTCAACCCGCTCCTGAAAGGGGCGGGCCTGGGAGCTTTGAAAGTCAGCTCTTGCCTGAGTGATGATCTCTGAAATTGCTGTTTCCAGTTCCCGCTGACTTTTTGAGGGTTGCGACCCGGCGCTCAGGCGCAGAGCGAGCACCCTGTTTTGCACTGTCCCGTGCAAATGGTGCAGGACGTTTCGAAGAATTGCCTGAACGGTTGCTCGCCCCCACTCGCCCTGCATCCAACTAGCGGTCCCGCCAGAATCTGACAAGACGAAGCGCCCGCGTGAACGTTCCGTCGAATCCTGGCTGGAAAAAGAAAAGAGCAGAGACAGAGAAATGAAGCTCAGGTAATTCAGCACAACGCCGCTGAGCACTCCGGCGAGCTCCAGAGGCGACTCAAAGAGCGACTGATTGATGAGTGTTTGCACCGCGGCGAGAGGGAGGAAAGAGCCGAGGTAGAAAAGAACTGTGCGGGGAGTGACGAGGCGAAACTGGGGGGCCATGAGGCGGTAGGCCAGCGATATCCAGCCACCTACGAGGACAAATGCGAATCCCGCTGCTGGCAGTGACGCCAGTGCTCGCTCGCCTCCCGGGAAAAGTATGTTGTTGACCACAATGAGAGAGCAAGCGTAAAGGAAAGCAATCCACCAGGGTTTGACAAAGGGATCGAAGGCGAGCTGGTGGCGAATTGCGCCACGCACGAACAAGACCTCTTTTCTCGCGCTGTTGGCACGGAGGAGCTCTCGCGATATCGGCTTGATGGCCATGTCAATCACGTTTTCTAGCAGCGTTGACGGCGGCGTGTCCGGCGCTGAATCGCGAAACACCCGCGTCACCCGCAGTTGGAGTTCATCGAAGACCTGTGAGGCGCTGCGGAGCAGCTCGCCAACGCCCGCTGCGTCTGCTTCATCGACTTGGTGCAGTCTCATGATTCTGCGTTTACGCAACCGCTGATTTTCCACTACGGCGCTCACGACGATGAGAGCCGCCCCCGAGAGTGCACTGACCAAGAGGGACAGTCCCGTCACCGGTGGGTAGGAGAGCCCCAGCGACACTGAGCCAATCTTGTGGGTTACATGGGCCGCTATACCGAGGCCGCCGCCGACGAGAAGGACCAGCCAGGGAGACACATCTTTTTCAGCACGATGGCGAAGCAGCGTTGTTCGTGTGATTTCGGCTAAACCCCAGACCGCAGTGACCACGCCGAAGTTGAGAACAAGATTCTGAAGCATCAGGGCCAGGCCAGGTTCCGTCCGGAAGCCGAGGGCGGCGATACCTGCCGCAATATAGCCCAGGAGCCAGAAGTGTTGTCGGGGGAGCAACCCCGGACCCCCAATTCGCCAAAATTTTGAGTCTGACGTCGCGGTCTCCAGGCCTCTACTTTCCGAGGTAGACACGGGCAAGGTGGACTCTCTGGTTGCGGTCAAGATGCGAGGAAACACCGAGCGCTTTCGAAATTCTGTTGATGGAGATGGCTACTGATTGCTCGGTGATTCCCCTTATCCGGGCTATTTCTTTGTTGGAAAGCCCCTCTGCGAGCAATGCGAGGGTTTGCATCTGGCGGTCCGTGAGCTTCGCAAGAGGAGTCGCGGGTTTCTGGAGCCCGCCGCCCCTCTTGTTTCTGACGGTCTCAATCGCCTCCGCAAGCTCTGTGCCGGATTCGATCGATTGCTTGACCAAGTACACCGAGTTCTTCACCAGCAGGACGGGAGCCCCCCCGAGTGCCAGCCGAGGGTCTTCGTAACTGGTGAGGTACACGACACCGATCTCAGGATTGTGCTCTTCGGCCACTCTCGCGACATCTGCGCCAGAGAGCTCGGAGCCAAGGTGGATATCAGCGACCAGAACGTCGACGTCGACTTCGGATAATTCACGAATGGCGTCCTTTGCTGAGCCAACCGAGAAAATAATCGTCCGCTCAGATCCCACTAAAGATTGCGCCAACGATGTTCGCAGGAGAGTGTCATCCTCCACGATGCCAATGCGAATGACCATGTCTGATGGTACCGCGAGCACACACCCCAAGAACTGTTTAGCCCAATTCTCCCGGCGCCCACTGCTCGATTAGTTCGTAGAGGTATTCGCTGGTGGCACCCCAGGCCATCTGTCCCGTTTGAGAGGGAACTAATGGGCTGGGCGCAAACGGGGCCGGTGACACTGAGCTTGTATCGATTGCTAATTGGGTAGCGAAAAGTCCATACTTTTTCGGAAGTATCGAGTCCACCTCCGCTTGGTTCATGGCGCCTCCGCCGGCAATTTGACCCACGAGCTCACCCCGGAGGTTCACTACAGCGGAACCGCTGGCTCCGTTGTCCGCAGGGAGTGCATAGAACTGTTGAGTTCGAGTGAAATAGTGCTCTCCAATGAAGGACCCTACTGCGGTGACAAAAGGTCCTGTGCGAGTCATCCGGAAGGGGTGGCCCACCGTAACGACAGGTTCGTACTGGGTCAAAGACGAGTGCGGAGCAAAGGAGAGCGGAGTCAGGTCCATGCGTTGCGTTGTTCTGAGCAACGCAACATCGCCCCTGTCCGGCCCGGTCTGTGCTTCTCCAGATTTCCAGCTATTGCCATAGACCTGCTCGAAACGATCGTTAAATTCGCTTTCACCATCGATGCTGGATTTGCCGACCAGCACGGCGTTCACGTCTTGACCGGCGAACGTTCGAAAAGTACTCGAATCTCCGATACCCATCGCGCCGACGCAGTGATCATTTGTGACAATAAGGTTTTCGGTGACGGCAAAACCTGTGCATAGGCACGCTACGGAGAAGTCAAGATTCCGCGCTGATTCCTCGCATGTGGGGCACCCCGATTTTTTGATAAACATGAGTGTTGCTTGTTTCAGGTGGTCGATGGCGGGAGTTTGGAGTTGTGAGATGGGAAAGCCCGTTTCCGTAAAATCCTGCCCCCAGTTCACCTGTTCAAATCGAGCCACCTGCGAAGCTGGGATCGTAGGTGAGCTCATATTGTGGGGCGTCAGCGCTGGAGTCCCAGCGCCCAATTCCTGTAATTGGGAAAAAATAGTGGGCCCAAAAATTTCGCCCACGGCCAGGGTTCTGCCATCGAGATAAAAATTCGACAGAGGGCCGAGAGGGTTTCTGTTTGTGCTTGCGACGTTGGCGGGGCAGACCTCTGACTGGTCACCCAAGCCCCCTGAGCCAAAGAGCGTACCGATCACCCTTCCCGTTGCGTCAAGAACAGGGCCTCCGATGCTTCCCTCGTCTGACCAATGGGGCAGGTAAAAGCGAGAGTCGCCCGCCCGTGAGGCGGTGTTGGCGGAACAGAGTGTGGCATCGGAGGTCGTGAGCTGCCAGCCACCGTCGTTTTGTCCCATGATCGGGTGATGGATGGACAGTGTTTCCGCCATCTCACTTACCCGCACCTGTGACGTCGGAAGCGCAGGGTACGTGCCGTCCTCGTTGGAGAAGGGCTCCCACTGATCAATTTTTTGGAAGGGAGAATCGGTTATTGCGGTGAGGGTGAGAGCGGCGTAGGCCGCATCTTGGGTAAAGCGGGTGGGATCGGCGACGTCGTCAGTCCAAAGGAATTCCCCTGTTGCCCATCGTCCATCAAAAAGCTGGACGATGGGGCCCTTGCCTGATTCGATATCTACCGCCGGGTTTTGCTGCCTCATCTTTTCCCCGAACGCGCCACAATCCTCGTCAGCGGGTAAGTCATCACCATCCCACGACTGCCGCTGGACATCCATGCGGGCGTAGTCCTCGAGGCTGAGGGTGGCTGCGGCGGGCACCAGTAAAGTCGACTCGTTCACGAAAAACCCGGTGTAGCCAAACGTGTGTTGAAAGACTTCTGCGAAAAGTATTTGGCTTCGATCGACGCACCAATCCCCCCACACGACGACGACCCCCGGTGCCGCTTGTGCTGCCACGGCGTCCAGTCCTTCGAGGCTGTTCCAATCGGGTAGGCCACTGGATTGGGATAGTTCTGCGGGGTCCCAGGCGAGGGTCGTCATGGACGTCCCCGCGCCGGGGTAAATTTCACCATCGGTGACTCCCGCCAAGCGGTTTGACACCTCAAAACAGCCGTAATCGTTACACACTGTTTCTGTCGTGAGCGCATATTGGGGTCCCAAGCCTGCGCTGCAGGCACTGGACTGGGTGCAGCTGCGATAGGTGCCCACGTCATTCAGGACACCACTGATTAGGTTGGAAAAGTACTCGAACACATCCTCGAACGTGTAGGTTCCGACAACACTTTGAAGTTCATTGATGCAGCGACCGGCGAGCAATTCCTGCGCGATGGGAACCTCTACTCCTAAGGGCTGGACGAATTCATAGAGAGGAAAGCCATCAAAATCGGTTCCCCCGAGAACCAGCTCGGGAAGACCGCCCGATTCTAAACACTGCGTGAGTGCGTCAAAAGATACGGAAGCGTTGGGGCTTGGCGCTTGCGCTGTGGTCGAATCTTGAGCGGCGGCGCACCCAGAAAGTAGAAAACAGGCAGCCACTGCGCCCGCCAGAGTCCGTCGGAGCATGTTGTCCACCACCCTTCCGCCCCCACATCGAGGGAATGTTAAGGCACCGTATCAGTTAAAGCTCCGGGCTGGGGTCCACAGGCCTGGTCCCGGAGTTAGTCGATCTCGGCGCAGACAGAATGCTGCGCTTGGCCCAGCATGCAGATTGCCCGAGCCGAGCGCGCGTGCCTCGCCGGCAGCGAAGTCAACAGTTGCGACACGACACAGATGTTAATTCAACTAAACAAACTCTGAAGTTATGCTACCTTCACACTCATGACTATTGCTTTTCGGCGCCTTTCTGTGCTCGTCGTGCTTGCCCTCGTGGCGACTATGTTTGCTTCATTCCCCGCAGCCTATGCAGCCTTAGATAGCGACAAGACCACAAGCGTCACCCTCGACGTGGATGGCAACACGGTCGGCCTTTCCAAGAGCGTGACCAATAACGCGGGTGACACCTTCAGTGGTGGCTTTGGGGGAACGGGAACAGGCGACAGTAACAAGGGTGACTTGGTCACCGGTTTTTACCCTCAGCAGGGAGGCAAGCTCGTTCGACTGCTGGCCCAGGGCGGGGTTGCGAAGGTCACGTGCACTGACAGTAGCGTCGAGTACTACCAGCGC
>Ga0209138_1000264_pt1 | contig 54353 bp, 76 predicted proteins | sample SaaInl3SG_22_DNA_FD_184645 | JGI IMG/M metagenome (GOLD analysis project Ga0209138, IMG submission 184645) | Marine microbial communities from expanding oxygen minimum zones in the Saanich Inlet - ESP_153SG_22_DNA (SPAdes) (version 2) | ecosystem: Environmental > Aquatic > Marine > Intertidal...
TCGTGTGGTCAGAGCGCTCTGGGTGTCTTCGCGAAGAGCTGATTCCTGAGTATGAGATTCAGCCTGGTCGTTCTTACGATAAGGTTGTCATGATGAAAGCTGGCGGAACGCAGATGTCTGCTGCTGGTTTCATCGTTAAGAAAGATACGAAGAAGTTCCGTCAAGGTGACTTGTTAATGTCTGCTGGCTGGTCAGCTCCTGCGACAAACTTTGCTCGCGGCAACTTAGATGATCTCGAAGCCGCGGCTGCGAACGGAGCTCTACGTTGGACGGGGATTCAATAATGGAATACACACAGAATTTTTATGATGTTTTGGTTGTGCTCGGTGTATTGGGCACAATCATAGGATTTCTCGCTGGTAAGGGTGAGTTATTCAAGAATTGGTAAGGAAATATAATGGCTAAACGTGAAAAAACTATTTTAACTGACTGCGATGGCGTGCTCCTTGATTGGGAATACGCCTTTGAGCAGTGGATGAAAAAACATGGATACACACTGTACTATCCAGAAAGTTACAAAGTAACTGAAAAGTACGGTATCCCCAAGGAAGAAGCGAATAAGTTGACACGGATGTTCAACGAAAGTGCTTGGATTCGTCGGTTGAGTCCTCTTCGTGACGCTGTCAAGTACGTTAAGAAACTGCATGAAGATCATGGTTACGTGTTTCATGCAATCACTAGTCTGAGTGACGACCAATATAGTCAGCATCTTCGGACAAAGAATCTTCGTGAGTTGTTCGGTAATACTGCATTCGAGGATTATATCTACCTTGATTGTGGTGCCGACAAAGACGAAGTTCTTGCACCATACAGCGGCACAGATTGTATTTGGGTTGAAGACAAACCTGAGAATGCCGTTGTTGGTAAAGAGTTAGGTCTTGATGCGATCCTTATGGATCATAGTCATAACCGTTACTTTGATGAAAAACCTCTTGGAATTACTCGTGTGAGTAATTGGAAAGAGATCTATGAGATGATAGTATGAAAAAAGTGATAGCGGCTACGGCCATTCTTCTCCTTGCAGGTTGTTCTGCAAATCCCTTTAAGTCTGATACCACACAGATCAAAGCATCATCAGGTGCAAACTCTGTTCCTACATGGTATCTCGAAACACCAAAGGACAATGGTGTGATCATCTATGCCTCTGCAACAGGTATCTCTGATGACATGCAGTTCTCTATGGATAAGGCTATGCACGAAGCAAAGGTCACTCTTGGTGATAAGGTTGGTACGCTCGTATCATCCGAGACCAAGAAGTATATTGGTGACAATGCTGCAGGAGCTTTGAGTCGGACAACACAAAAAACAGAACGAGTATCTAAGTCTGGTTTTAAGAATGTCAATGTCTCAAACTATATTGTTGAGAACAAAGCAATCTTTACCGAGAGTGGAAATTACCGCACATACGTACTCCTCAGCCTGAATATCGAGGGAGCTCCAGAACCAGAACCTGAGGTGACAAATGACTTCTCTCAAGAAGACGACGCTCGCGCTAACGCTGCTCTTGATCAGCTCTAATGCTTCGGCATTAGACTTTCTTACTTGGAGTGTCGGCGATTGGATCGGAAAGGTTGATACATTTGTTGATTCATATGATGAACCACGACACTACGGCGGAAGTGGCTGGTGGAAAAAAGGACAGCCAAAAGTAACTCATGAGTTCATTGATAAGTTTCTTGTGAGAACGACGGAACAGCAAATATGTTCTGACCAAGGGTGTACAGCTGTTGTGAATCGTGTTATAATAAGAGAAAGATACGAACAAAGGTGATTTTATGAAGTATCAATTAATGGTAGACCCAACCCCAATGGGTGACCTGAAGTTCACTACAGCCGGTGACTACATTTATCCTGGAAGTGATCCACAAGAATGATTAGCTACTCCACCAACTGGATGGGACCAATCTGTATGGATTGGTTCCGTGAAAATGGATTGACCGAAACAGTTACAAAAACTGTATACAGTGAGAGGCAACGAGACATTCTTCGGAATAGTCATCCTGATATAGAAGTTGGTGATACCTTTGAGCACGAGATAGTTGTAATCAGTTACAGTGGTGGTCGTATGGATATCCGCGATGACACCAAAGCAGGCTATGATGGTTGGAATGAATACTCACTACCACTGATGCGAACCGAAGATTGGAATGATTTTAGTTATTGGTTGGATGGCTTTGAGACAGAAGAACTGTGGAGTTTGGAAGACATACTGGAAGAGTATCGTCAAGACACCGGGCATGTTATACGATGGTGGAAAGAAGATGAGTGAAATACCAGGAACAATCAAGAACATGACGCATGAACAACTCCAAGACTATGCTTGGTGGTTAGTCAAAAGAGTAGGTGAGTTAGAGCGTGAAAGGAAGTTCTCAAAAGTATCTCGTGTTGAAGTGATTGGACTAGAAAAACGTGAGTATGTTCGATACTTCAAGGATGGCGAGTTTATGGATTGGGATTTACAAGACGATGACCGCACATTAAAAATTTTTATCGATAGGTGGTAAAAGAATGATTGATGAAAAAATGCAAGTGCCAGCAGAACAAGGTATTACTCCGGCCGCATGGGTAATTCTTGAAGTTAACCATGAAGGCGAACAGTTTCAAAAGGTTCTTGCCGGATGGAGTGGTGGTTACTTACACGGTGACAGTTGGAGACTCTCGAGCCCCATCAGCTCGATTGACATCACCATTGACGATGATAAATTAGTGGTGTACACCGAGTCCGGTTCGTGTTATAATCTATACAAAGGTTCGAAAGGTTTGCGCATGAGCATTGGCGGAATCTACAACCAACTAAAGGAGAGTTACGGCGATAAAGTCGTTATAGTGGACTTATGAAGATTGTGCATGAATCATTGTTTGTGACAGATAAGATCGCAGATTTCTATTCCGAAAAGGATGGTGTGCCGGTCAAGTACGTTTGTACATCTGCGCTCGGCGGACAGGAGTTTGCGGTAGATGTTTTCTATCGCTCTACCCCGCATCCAGATTTCGGCAATCATTACTTTGGCATCTACCGAAATCCACATTGGGCTGGATCAAACGTTATGATTACCAACGCAGATGTGATCGAGGAACTTAAGTTTGGTATGGTCGAAGATGATGATGGTAACTTCCATTACTCTGCGCACAGGCATGATTATAAGATGCTTGAGAACGGTAACATGATAGACGGTGGACGAGCATATGTTCGTACTAACACAGACACAACAATGTTTAAGGTGAAAGACGGTGAGTTTCAAGAAGTACCTATTGAAGATGCTTCAGGTACGGACGAAGAAGTTTCCAAGATGGAAGAACAGGGTAGCGTGGGATCTGAGCAAAGAGGGGTAATGGGAGATCTTAAATTTACCACTGCCGGAGACTATATCAATGGAAAAGATTGATAAATACATTCAACCTCTGATCGATCGTATTAGTGATAGGCTATACGATCCTGAGCCAGCTTATGACGAGCCGCTCGAGCATATGGAAAGAGGCGAATTACAATATCTACATGACTTACTTAGGAAATTGCAAGATGGCAACAAAGAACGATGTGACTGGAGACACCATTCGCAGTAAAGTTTCTTCTAAGGAGTATCAAGATAACTGGGAAAGGATATTTGGCGATAAAGAATGGATTGATGACCAGCTATCTGATAATCCAACCGAATCGGTAGAAGAAGATGAGTGATATGTTTGATTTTGGCTTTACCGCAGTTGATGAAACTGAATTAGAGGCGGTACAGCAAGCGCAAAAGGTTGCGGTAGAAGCAGAAGGTACGGCGGATCGGTTGAATAACCTTTATAATGCAATCCTTCCCCTTTTATCCAATCTTAAAAAGAATCCTGAAAAGGATTATATCTATTGGCCTAATCGTATCGAAAAGGTCGAACAATTCGAAGACATGATATATAAAATCGTAAAGGACTAATTATGCAATTATCAAAAAACTTCACAATGGCTGAGTTCACAAAGTCACAGACTGCAGAACGTAAGGGCATTGACAATACACCAGAAGGAGAGCACTTCGATGCTGCAGTCGCTCTTTTCGAAAATGTTGTACAACCTGTACGAGATCACTTTGGTCCTACTGTGCTTAATAGTGGTTATCGTTCCCCTGAGCTTAATGCTGCTGTCGGTGGATCTGCTACATCTCAGCATTGCAAAGGTGAAGCTGCTGATATCGAAGTACCGGGAGTTCCAAACGCGGATCTCGCAGAGTGGATCCGGGATAATCTCGATTTCGATCAACTCATTCTTGAGTTCTATACTCCAGGTATCCCTGATTCTGGTTGGGTTCATGTTAGCTATAAAGCTGATGGAGATAATCGTAAATCTATTCTAACTGCTTCTCGTATCGACGGTAAGACTGTTTACTCGGAAGGCATCAACTCATGAAGATAATCGCACTCACAGCGTTATTGATCTTCAGTACGTCTGTGAGTGCGATCGAACCGTTTGAAATAAACATGCCTATGGTGTGCGGTGATACAAAGAATCTCGTTGATGGACTCAACGATAAGTACGGTGAAGAGATCGTATTCATGGCACCGAGTAAAAACTCGAATGGCGATAATATGTTTCACTCCCTATGGATTAACTACGATACAAAAACATGGACGTTTATCGTAGTGAATCGAGAGAAAGGAATCACGTGTGTTATGGGTTCAGGCGATGGATTAAAAATGTTTTTCCCAGGTGTCTCTACCTAACCCATCGGACACACGATAGCTTTACGTTATCGTGTCCCTTGAAGTCTGACTCGTACATAGCATCTAACATAGCTATGCACTCATCCATACCATTATATAACCCCTGATCATAGACGACCATGTTTCCACTAGTCGTCATGATCATTAGTATGAGAACCCACACGTTAGTTAGCTAATGGGTTATCTAATGCTCGTTGCAACTTCTTATTCAAACGATCTTCAACTGCTTTGAGCTCACGTTCTGTGTTTGTTTGCAAACGGTCTTTCGCTTGGTCATAATCATTCTGTAGTGAATCACGCTTGTTCTCAAAACGCTCTTCTGCGTTATTGATCATCTCGCGTACGTCGGATTCAGCCTCTTTAATATCGTCCTCAACTTCATCTACGATCTTTTCGATACGTACGATATCATCACGTAGATCGTTTTTGATATCAGACACACGGTCAGCAGTCGCATTCATGTTATCATCCATGAGCTTTACTTCATCTTTGACTGCATCCATCTTTTCGTTTAGGACCGAAAGCTTCTCATGTAATCCGGAAAGGTCTGGTGCCTCATACTCAGTGATACGCTCACGCATATCCATGTAGTCTTTATAGACCTCAAACCCTCCCCACAGAGCACCACCAGCGGTTGACAGTGCAGTGAGCAGGATCATCATCTTTCCACCGCGGAATGTCATTCCGCCAACTTCAAACTCTGCCATTACTTACTCCTATTTCTTTTTGTTTGCTATCGCATCGGCACCAAAGAATGCTGATACTAAAACAGCGATCGATGCAAAATACGTTGGTGCAATATCCGCAATTAAGTTAGCTGCCTTATCTAACCCAAATGCAGATGTTAAAAATATACCGATCGGATATAACAATAGACCAAATAGGGAGAACCATGCCATCTTACGAATAGCATCACGTTGAGCATCTTTGTCCTCAAGCTCTTTGCGCTTGAACTCAATATACATTTCCCTTTCTTCAGGTGTTACAACACCATCACCATTTGTATCAGCTGGATGAAATCCAGACTGTTTAATTTCTTCTTCCATTATTGATTCCTATTATATTGCATGTCAATCATTTGTTCATGCAGTAATTGTTGAGCCAAGCCGTTACGTAAACCACTTCGTGATTCAGGTAGCTGCTCGTCCTGGTACATTTGGGCATCAGGAAGATACCCACCATTCATGGCCCGACTGTATGAATCAAAGTCAGGTACATAGTTTATCAATGCTAAAACCGTTGCTTGGACCGCTTGTTGTGCTTCTAGCGAAGCAGCATTCGACATATCATTTGCTAAGTTTGCTGCTTTCTTTGCGACCGCCTTTTTCATCTTATCTCGCTTCGATTCTTTTCGTTCGCTATCCGACTCTCCGGATTCAGAATCCCCACTGCTATCATCTTCGGAACTATCTTCGCTTGATTCTTCTCGTCCGTCCTCATTAGTGTCCCGTCCTGAATCCATTGGCTCTGCCACATCACCACCGGGCTCCGGTAAATCTTCCTCATTTACTTCTTCCACTTCTTCCTGTTGATCAGGTTCTGGTTCCATGTTAGTAACAGGTTCTGTAACCACAGCGGCGAGCGTGGGGCTATCAGACAAATCAGATAAGATACTATCAACGGTTGAGTCTCCTGTTGCTGATGGCATTCCGATTTCTTCTGGATCAGTGACCGGCACTGTCTCCGTCTGTGCTGTAGAAACCTGCGTCTCCGTACTTGTTGTCTCTTCATTGAAGATATTCTCCTTTGCGTAGGCTTCATTATAACCTTCACAAGATCTATCATATAAAGCGTCAAGTGAGCATTGATATTCTAAATACGCTGCCTCGTAACCGGGGCATCCGGTATCAAATAGGGAATCTGCTGAACATTCATAGGCGTACAAAGCGTCTGCGTATCCGGGACATGTTGCATCAAATAGAGGATCAAGGCTACATTGATAGTCAAAGTAAGCACTAGCGTAACCAGGACAACTTGCATTGTATAGGGGATCTGCAGAACATTGTTGGTCGAAGTAGGCTTGAGCATAACCTGGGCACCCCGAATCGTAAAGTGGATTTGCTTGACAGTTTAGATCGTATTGTTGTTGTGCATATGCTTCTGCGTATCCATTGCACGATGGGTCATATAGAGGATCGGCTGCACAAGGATCAGATCGATAGATTAAACTTAATGCAACATCTTTGACTTCAGGTCCATAGTAACCGGACCAATATCCACCATCTCTTCCAATGATTTGCAATTGAATGTTCTGAGGATCTTGATATGATTGTTGAAAAATTTCAGTTCCTGATTCTGTATGCCAATCTTGAGACCCTGCAATTGTTTGACCTACAGCACCACTATAATCATAAACATATTGTTCAACCTCATTTCCATTCGCATCTTTGACAGTTACGATGAACTGTAATTCATCAGTATGAACTTGATAGTAGTTGTTAGAACCGTGCTTGCCAATTAAACGATAAGTCCATTCATACTGGTATCCATCCACAGAAATACCAGATAATGCCAATGCTTGGTTAATGGCAATTGTTTGAGCAAGAACATCACGCCCATAAGAGAACATGATTGTTTGTGTTGTATTATCAATCATTGCTCCACTACCAGAGATACTAGAACAGCACCCACCTGGATCGTTGCCATATACAGCACCACTCCAATCTTGCCAATCAACAAGATTATCACTGAGAATTAATGCGCTTACATTACCGGCAGTATCATAGGAACCGTTATTAAGAATTCTATAATCTGTGATACCGTTCGGTCCCCAATTCGGCATTCTCTGTTGAGCATTCAAGCAGATCTCAATAGGACCTGCCAAAACTTGATTGATATCATCTCTGAAACACGCACCATATGGATTAGAAGTAATACCATCAATACTTCCACCCATACTCAGATATTGATCACGCCATGGATTTAGATTTGTAGTTCCCCAAGAACCATCTAAATCAACACCATCCATTGATCCTGCGTATGTTTTAGAATGCGCCAGTAAGAGCAAAAATGAGAGCAGAAGTAGCAATACCCCAACCCCAGCCTTCGAACTTATCATTACGTCTCTCGTTTGCTGCTTGTTCAGTAGGTTTCAACTCGGGATTTGCATCCCAAAGTTCTTTGGCTTCGGTACCAATCTTCCCTTCATAGGGACATGGTGTACCTGCCATTTCCATTGCAGAGAATACTCGTGGGTCACCACACATGACGGATACTGCAGCTACTTTCATACCCATGTCATATAGGGTTTTAGATAGCTTGAGTCGTTCACAGTTCATATCGCGTACAGTTTGGCCACCCGAGATACCAAGTATCTGAGTTTGTACTGCACCGGAAACACCAACCGTACATAGGTCAGTATTAGATGAATTAATAGAAGGTGAAATTGCCGATGATGGCGGCGACTTCACAGTTGTTTCAGTTTTACCTGTTGTTGTAACTGTGCTATTTGAAGTCGAGTCAGTGACAATTGGATCAGCTCCAATTGCTAATGATGTATACATAATAAAGCTAGCACAGATAGCTAGCTTTTTTAACATTGTCCTCTCTCCAGAGTTTTATTGTCATGTCTATTTATAAAATACATATACTAGGAAATGGTAAATCTGTACATTATTTTGACAAATCAGAAGGTCTAAGGGTCGGCTGCAACTTTACACAGCCAAGATATAAACCCGATTGGACGATGATTGCAGATATTAAGCCAGTCAAAAAGTTCTATGAAGGCTACCGCCTCTGTTGTCCTGCGATTCTAACAGAACGAGCACATCGATTTACAATACATAAAAGTGTAAAGCTAAGTAAAGAATTTCTAAACGTAATTGATGTCGTCGAGTTTATTCGTTGGATGGATGTATGCAAACAGTGGGGAGCTAACTCAGCTCAACATGCAACACACTATGCAATACAGAGAACTCCTGAAGTCCAAGAGGTTCATATATGGGGATGCGACTCACTATGGTCATCCGACATAGAATCTAGTACCGACAAAATCGTACATAAGAATCTAGAGTTTATGAACACGCAGAACATCTATTACGTATGGAGAGACTACTGGGACAAGATCTTTTCGAATAGTCCCAATGTACAATTCACTGTCCACGCTCCTGAGAAACCATTTTTAAAGGAAGCGCCTAACTTAAAATGGAATAAAGTATGATGAGATGGTATGTCCTTGAGAAGATAATCAAGGAAAGAGGTTACGTAATTGGTGCTGAACTTGGTGTATGGAGAGGTAAGACATACAAGCATCTTCTCTCAGAGTGTAGCAGCCTAACACTTATTGGCGTTGACCTATATGAACCCCAACCGGATTCAGAAGGACCCGAGAAGTGGGTACCAGGTGAAAACGGACACGAGTGGGATCATAATAAGTATTATAGTGATATTCAAAGCTTTCAAAGTAAGATAGGTGAGAGAGCAAGGTTCTATAAGATGACGACATTAGATGCAGCAAAAGAAGTAGAAGACGCATCACTTGATTTTGTGTTCATCGACGCTGACCACTCATACGAAGGAGTCAAGAATGATATTGCTGCATGGTCGCCAAAGGTAAGAAACGGTGGTTGTGTCATAGGACACGACATCGACTGGGATCCAGTTCTGCAAGCTGTCACAGAAGAGTTCGGATCTGATTTTGTAAAACTAGATGACAATGTGTGGTGTGTGAATAAATGATTACAGTTGCATGTGTGAAGTGGGGAAACAAGTATACCTCGCAGCATGTAAACTCACTAGCTCGCATGATTCATGAGCATTCTACGTTTGACTATGAGTTTATATGCCTGACCGATAGACCTAATGGCGTTGAGCTAAGAACAAAAGAATTCACATCAGATGAGATCGAAGGATGGTGGGCAAAGATGAATCTATTTGCCGATCACGGATTTCATGACAAGGTATTATATTTCGATCTAGATGTAATTATTCATCGAAACATAGATTGTTTGGTTCAAGACTCGGATAAGTCATTTGTGTCAATCCGTGACTTTCATTACCCAGATGTGTTTAATTCATCTGTGATGTTCTGGGATCGTGATGCAATGAGAAACCTCTGGGATACTTACGAACAGGATCCAACCAAACCACGCGAGATCCATAAAGGTGATCAAGACTATATCACTGAGTTAGTAAAGGCAGGTGATGATTGGTCCACCTATCCGGATGAGTGGACTTGGTCATGGAAGTGGGGTGATGAAAGAACAAACAAACCAGTCAAGCAAAAACAGTTCCACCTGACAAAAGAATCAAGAGTTGCAGTCTTCCACGGCCGGCCGAACCCGTGGGAAATAGATATGAATGAATTCAATAAAACTGTGTACAACAACCAGAAATCTTGATATAATAGATATTATTGATTCAGTGAGGCTGATGATAAGACATTTGGACGTGGGTGCGATTCCCACCACCTCCACCATAAACACACAAACTTGCAAGTTGTAGTGTGTTTATGATGGGGGTGAACAGGTTCGACAGGTGTTGGAAGGTCAGAAGAGAATCACCTAAAGTAACTGCAAACGATAGCACTTACGCCCTTGCTGCCTGATTAGGCTAGCGGAGTCACAACGAGGCTTGGCAACAGAATCCCTTACCTTGGGACCGTTGCTCCTGGACAAGAGTTTAAACTGTCCACTTGGAGGATGTATGCATCAGAAATATGAGTACCCACAACAATTTGAACCAGCAGACTTATCTGAGGGATACGAGTATGTTCATTGGTGCATTCGCCATGGCATCGAAATAGACTTCTACAACCTTCCGCCTGAGCTCATCGGCGATCTTCTCACCATAAAGATAAAAGAATTTTCAAAACACGATATAAGTGATTGAAAACCCTACCGAAAAAAAAGTGAAAAAAAACTAAAAAAAGTGTGTACATCTCCTGGTAACTTGGTATAATGGTACCATAATCAATGAGGAGATACATTATGTTGAAATTTGAAAACCTTGCTCAAGTCGGTGACCGCATCCGTGCTTACGACTTCATGGGTAACAAGGAAGCCTTCATCGAAGGTAAGGTTGTCGCGAAAGGCGCAATCACCCACCCTGTCACAGGTATGTACATGTACGAAGCGTACAGCATCGAGATTGACGTTGATGGTGCGGATTTTGGTCGTGAGGGTGACGTAGGTTACGTACCTTTCGAATCTGGTATGATGGAATATGATGATCGTGTGGAGTTAGTGTAATGAAAAATGAAATGATGGACGCAGTGGTTTACAAGATGATGTTGGATTTGGACCGTATCGCGAATGATATGAACGAAGATCAAAAGGCTCAGGTTCGTAAGGCAATGAGCGCGTTAGTCCGGTTGCGTGTCTATGTTTCCACTGAAGAGGAAGCCGTCAATGCGTAGCATTGACGTGCCAGGTGCAAAAGAGATCTTCGCGAAACAGGATGAGCTCCTGAAAACTTTCACAGTCAATCGTGGATACATCAAAGCCGCAATGGCAATCCACGAGGCTGTGCGCGATGATTACTTCTTTGAGAGGATGCGTAAGCTACGTGCCTCTACTTCCTACGATCGTGCCGCAAAGGCTTACTACGATAAGCACGGCACTAAAGGAGAGTTCTAATGGAATCAATGTCAAATGCTCAAATGATGCAGTGGCTCCGGACGAAGATGGATGCTGTAGAGATCGAGATCAGGTACCTAGAAGAAATCTTGTGTACAACAAATGGTCCAGCAAATGAGTTAATTAATTCACTTTTTTTGCAAAAAGCTATGTACAAAGACTATCAAACAGAGTATAATAGGTACTATAAAAAATGTCAAGAGGAGAAGCTTAATGACACCACAACAGAAAGCCGCTAGACTTCAACTTATTCGTGAGATCGCAGAGAAGTACGAGAACAAAAACTTGTTCGCAAAGAAGATGCGTATGCAAGCAATCCGTGCTCGTAAGATCTCAGAAGCTCAGCAACTGAAAGAAGAACGTCAGCTTGATCGTCAGCTACAAAAGCTTGACGAGAACCACAACCACTGGACAGACGCATCTGCGTTTGCTAAGCAAGCGGTTGGTGATACGTTCATCGCTACCACACGCTTTGACAACGATTGGGACTAATATGTCTACTCCAGCCTGGAAAAAACGTGCACGACAAGAGATACACGTCAAGCAAAAAGAGAAGCGTGAGTATGAGAAGCTTCTCTCAGGAATCAGCAAGGTAAAGCAAGAGTTCAAGGATTACAAGCCGAAACAAGCATTTACTCGTGATGTCAAAGAGTATCCGAGTATGTCTACATCAGATGTGATTCCTGGCACTTGCTCAAAGACTGAGCCACAGCAGTATAGTGGTGACTACATTGTTGGTATTGCTACTATGCATAAATCAAATCTCGTACCAGTCGGTAAGGATCAAGACCCGGCAGAGTACGCCACGATGAGACGTAACTAATGGAAATAGAACTTATAGATTATAACGAGGATACCGGCGTTATGAATCTAAACCTCGATGAGGAAGCAAGGCAATATCTGATCGAGTTAGGTATGAATGCGCTCTTAAAACGAGCTATAAACGAAATGATAGAGGAATATGAAGATGAACAGACAGCAGATGATTGAAGCTCTTCGCAAGGGTTATTGTAACGTAGAATTCACCAAGGTAAATGGTGAGACACGGATCATGGAATGTACGCTTAAAGAAGACATGATTCCTGATAATATGCGTCCTAAGACTGATGGCAATCTGTCAGAAGGTGTTGAGCGCACGATCGATGTTATTAAAGCTTACGATGTTCGTGCAGCCGGCTGGCGTTCATTCAAAGTAGATAATGTTCTTAACTTTGAATCATACAGTGTTGATTCATAAAAAGAAAAAAAGCGAAAATAGTTGTGTACAAACCTCATTTTATGTCGTATAATGGTACCATAATCAATGAGGAGAACAACACATGACTACACTTGATATGATTAAAGAGCTCAACGCTATGGTTGCTAATTCAATGATCCAACCTACTCTTGCTTCAAAAGCGATCACATACATCTCACAAGCGGATGCAGATGAGATCGACGATTTCGATTGCATGAAGACAAGTGAAGCAGTTGACATGGTTTTAGATATTGTAAGGTACATCTAATGGCAGTGCGTAAGAAAAAAGTAGTTGTTCCACGTCGTCCAAAGACCGGACTCGGTGCAGTTCCATTGGACCACAAGCGTGGGTTCGAAGCAATCAAGTATTATTTTCACTATGAGTTAGACACGAAGTCATGTGCTTCGTGCATCAAAGATTATGTAAAGCGTGAATATACAGAGGAACAGGCAAAAGCAATTCTCTTATGTCCTGAGTATAAGTTCACGATAATGAGTCACCACGCAGCCACAGCCTTTCTATTAACGAAAGACTATGACTTCGGTGAAAAGTACTCGGTGTATCCACCTGCCCTCAAGAAGTATTGTGATGAACTACTTGTGATGGGGCAGACGCTTCTTGAAGAGAAAAAGCAAGAAGCAACCGCCACAAGCAATATCGTTGTCCTCTCTCCTCAGCAACGACTTGCTCGCAAGGTCAATAACACGATCATGCGCGACCTCGATGAGCTCGAGGATAAGTGGATCACCGGGGACAAAGCATCAATGGATATTATTCCTGCGATGCAAAAGTATGAACTCAAGGGTGCGGCCGTTCCCCTCATTAGGCCCACCCTTGAGGGATTACTCCTTGATTACAAAGATGCTTATGAGAAGAACTGCGAACAAGCAGTAGAAGGTTATTCGCATCTGACACGACGTGAGATCAAGCGTCGTGCCACAGAACTTGAGAAGATGTTATCTGACCTTGACTCATTCACTAGCATGCAAAAAGCAAAACGTACGGTTCGTGCGAAGAAGCCTAAGGCTGCTGACAAGCAAGTTGCAAGGGTCAAGTACAAGAAGGAAGATGGTGACTACAAGATTGCATCGATCAATCCTACACAGATCGTTGGTGCGAACCAGCTATATGTCTTCAATACAAAGTATCGACAACTCATGGTGTATGTCACGACAGCGACAAAAGGCTTTGAGGTGAGTGGTACATCAATCAAGAACTTTGAATCAGATCTGTGCACGAAGATCACGATCCGTGCAAACAAGGTCGATGAGGTTCTCAAGGCTGTTCTAAATAAGACGCCGAAGCAGATCGATAAGTTCTTAGATACTATAAATAGCAAACCATCCGTACCAAACGGACGTCTCAATGAAGAGACGATATTACTCAGGGCGATTTAATGGAAGAAGTTATTCTCACAAAGAAACGATTTGAGAAGATGGTAGAAGAAAAAGTTACCACACTCTCTATGAGTTACATGGATGCGATCCTCAAGGTATGTGAGGATCGAACCATTGATCCGGGTGATGTAAGCAAGTTCATTACACCGGTGATTAAACAAAAGGTTGAGGCAGAAGCTATCAATCTCAATATGATGAAAGGCGGGAACACCTTACCACTATGATTGCACCATTTGAAGCATTTCGTTATTATCAAGCCTTGAAGCTTCACTTTGATTCAGACTCATATGATGCAGTCAAGTACAACTACAAAACATCTGTGAAGCAGCAGTCGTTTTGGAAACGTAAAGATAAGTACTTCTTTGCAAAGGCTGGTAACCGTTTTAGTAAAGTACCAGAACTCATCAACTTCTATGTTGCCCACTTCATTAGTGATGTGAAGTGGATAGGCGAGATGGATAAAGATGACATCTATGTTCAATGGTGTAAGAAGATACAGAGCATCTCATATACCTTTGAACAAGAGATATATAACTTATCAGAGACCGTTGATTCATTCAATGATCTCTTTGAGATTGATACACACCCACTCGTTGTTACAAAGTATCTAGAGGGTGATGTCAGTCTCGAGACGCTTGTCATTTTAGACAGGCTGACCGGTTTCGTTCAGCGGGCAGGTATCACGGAAACAATTATCTGGCCTGATCTGAAACGAAAGATCCTGAAGTATAGACCTTTCGTCAACGTCGATGAGATGAAGATGAAAAATATTATACTAAAGGTGTTTACATCATGAGCAAATCGTGATACAATATACACTGTAAATACACTGCAATACAAAGGAAAATACTATGTCATTTCAAAACCTCAAGTCCCGCTCTGCGGATATCTCCAAACTCGTAGCTGCCGCTGAACAAGCAGGTGGTGGTTCTCAAGATAAGAAGTCATACGGTGATGATCGTTACTGGCGTCCTGAAGTGGATAAGTCAGGTAACGGCTATGCTGTTCTTCGTTTTCTCCCAGCACCTGAAGGCGAAGATCTTCCATGGGTGAAGTACTGGGATCACGGTTTCAAAGGTCCTACCGGTCTTTGGTACATCGAGAACTCACTGACTACTATCGGTCAGCCAGATCCAGTCTCTGAGATGAATACTCAGTTGTGGAATACTGGCAATGATGAAGACAAGAAGACTGTACGTGAACGTAAGCGTCGTCTCCACTATGTGTCTAACATCATGGTTGTCTCTGATCCTGCTAACCCACAGAACGAAGGCAAAACCTTTATGTTCCGTTATGGTAAGAAGATCTTTGACAAGATCATGGACGTCATGCAGCCTGAGTTTGCTGATGAGGAACCAGTAAATCCATTCGATTTCTGGGAAGGTGCTAACTTCAAGTTGAAGATTCGTAACGTCGAAGGTTATCGTAACTACGATAAGTCTGAGTTCGATTCTGCTTCTAAGTTGGCAGATGATGAGAAGCTTGAGTCAATCTACAACGGTCTGTATTCACTTGCCGAAGTGGTTGATCCAAAGAACTTCAAGTCATATGACGAGCTTAAGACTAAGCTCCACCGTGTGCTTGGTGAAGATGCTGTGTTTACCACAGCTGAGCAAGTCTCATTGGACGAGACTGCTCCTGCACCATCATACACCGCTGCACCAGAGCCTGTTGCTACAGCGGCTCCGGCTCCCGCTATGACTGCGGATGACGATGAAGATGATACTTTGTCGTACTTTGCACGACTCGCGAACAGCGAATAAGAGAAAGGGACCTTCGGGTCCCTTTTTTATTTCTCCAACATGCGCCAGAGATTATCACGACTGTGTGGTGAATCATCACTCTGTAGAACTGCAGGGCTCTGATTATTACCTTGACTACCAGTAAAGTAGTTATTATTCACAATAGGTTGTTGCTGACCGAATGCGTTACGCATATCTTCAAGTGAGTTACTCATCATGTTGATTCGATCTGCTGCCATCTCGTAATCATTCATATCCAACCGGTTGATCTTCGTTGTTCCATCCTTAATCGCAGATGAGAAACGGCGATAACCACTACCTGCGCCTGCAAGGTCAATCATAGCAAAGCGAGCAAGCGAATCAGTAAGCTTGTTGAATCCTTCTAGCTTGGTTGCATCGATTTCTTCAAGCGGCTTTAGATTCTTAACCATCTTTTCGAAGATCGTATCATCATTCTCTGTACCAAAGATCGCATCAAAGACCTTCGCTACCTGATCACCGATAGCACCAAGACCCTGTGCACCGAGTAGACCTACCATTGCAGGCCCAAGCAGTGCAAGTGCAGGAACAACCTTCATAAGATTTTCACCGTCAAGTCCTTCAAGCTCTTTCAGTCCGAGTGCGAAGTTCTTGATGATTGGCACAGCACCGGATCCGTCAACACCAATTGCACCGGCAAGATCACCGATACCAGCGAAGCCAGCAAAGAAGGCTGAGATCCCGGCACCGATTGCTCCCATACCGATAGTAAACTTTGCAAGTGCAGCTGGACTCGTGACCATACCTACAATACCGCCTGCAGACATCAGAACACCTAACGCTGTCATTGAGTCTTGATCAAGGTAGCTAACTGACTCAGCAAATCCTTTGACTGCTTTTTGTACCCCGGTAAAGTCAGCACCTAGAGCAGCGATACCATCAATAGCAGCGAACGGTGCTAGGAACGCAGTGATACCCAGACCCATTGCACCCATACCCATCACGAATGATGCTTTTTGCTTTGCGGTAGTAATCTTACCGAGGATCGCACCGGCACCGAACAATGCAAGAAGTGTTGCACCTGACTTAGCGTCTAGGTTACCTACTGCAGCCGAGAATCCTTTTGTAGCCTTCGCGATACCACTAAAGTCGGCGCCAAGCCAAGTAAGTGCCGCATCACCAGCACCGAGTCCTACAAAGAATGCAGCAATACCAGCGCCGATAGCACCAATACCAATAGCGAATGATGCAGGGTTACGACTTAGAATCGCAGCGATTCCGCCTGCACTTATGATACCACCGAGTGCGGCCATTGCTTCAGGCTTCAGTGAGAGGATTGCATCAGAGAATCCGGTCATTGCTGCTTTGAGTTTTGGAAAATTAAAGTCTGCGTTTAGCCACTTGAGTCCATGTTCACCAAGACCAAGTGCGCCAAAGAAAGCAGGAATTGCAGCACCTAGAGCAGCGATACCAGTAGCACCGCGTGTGCCACCAATTGCACCAAGTCCCATGATACCGCCAAGGACAACGAACGTATCCTTTGGCAACGAGAGAATCATATCAGAAAAACCTATCGCAGCCTTCTTAATATTTTCGTAGTTGTAACTTCCGTCTAACCAACCAAGTGCTTTATCACCAGCAGACAACGCGCCGAAGAACGCAGGGATAGCAGCACCAAGTAATGCAATACCACCGACACCCTTTAAAGCAGCTGCACCTAGAGCACCAATCGCAGCGAGGGCTCCTATACCACCTATATTACCAAGTGAGAATCCTTTACCAGATCCGCCGCCTGTTTTAACACCGCCTGCCTTTGAGATCTTTTCAAGGGCTGCAATCATCTTTTCATCACGGGCTTTACGCTCACGACGTTCTTCTTCATCTAAGGAATTATTTGCTTCAGGTGGTTTGGCAAGGATCTTTACCATTTCCTCGACACGGAACATAGACTTCTTTATCTCGAGAAGATGCCTACGAGAGTTACGACCATCGCGTTCTATCTCATATATCGAGTTAGCCGAGCGTTGGTTAACTTCTTTCAGTTCTTGGATCAGATCACTTAGTTCTGCCATTTTACTTTACCTGTTGTTTAATCCTGTCGTTTTGTTCTTCAACATGCTGTATCAGGAGTGCGACGTAAATATCTCTTTCCCACGGCAACATTGCCTCAATCTCTGTTAGCGAATATTTGTGATGCTGCATCATCGCAAAGTTCGTACGGAACATTGCCTCAAGTGTGTTGTGGGAAAGAGCTATCCGAAAAAATCGGCCAAACCTTCCAGCACCATATCATTTGATGATCCACATTTTGTGCAGTCAAACTTTACTTCTTCGCTCATCTTCGGGAACTCACCAAAGAATTCCTGTACCTTTTCAAATTGTTCCTTGCTTAATGATTCAAGGAACTCAAGTAGTTCTTGTGGTGTATGATCCTTTGCATCATACACGTTCTCGGCATCCCAAATAGAATCAATCGATGATGCAATCAATCCAAGCATGATATCAACCGTGCTGTCACCTGCGTCTTTCATCATACGTTCAACAGTATGAACTGTTGGGAATCGCATCTTAATACCGACGTCATCAGAGACCTGAACCTTTGCTTCAGCCTGTGGGTTACCTTTTAATTTAATCTGGTCAAGGTTAATTGTGACCTCATTCTTCTCTTGGCACTTACTACATTCCAAAAGAACTGTCGATGTCTCACCAACCGACTTTGCACGAATCTTAAGAAAAATATACTCAAGGTCGTACATCGCTAGCTTGTTAATGTCTAGCTTATTAAATGTACATGTCTCAATGATATCACGAATAACTTGCGTGATCTGATTCATGTCCTGTGTTTCGAGAACCGTCAGAAGAACCTTTTCTTCTTTGACAACAAACGGTCTGTATTTAATTGTCTCTCTGCTCGAGGGTACTTCCAATTCATAGGTTGCTGTATTCAGCACTGGTAAAGCCATAATAATCTCCTATAGGGCGTTCGTCAATACATTAGCTGCGATTCCGACTGCTGACCCTGCGAAGTTTGCTGTTTCCCAATCATCATACGCAAAGTTAACTGTCACTCTCACAATTTGGTTTTCGTTACTGTTTCCAAGTTCAATAGACGATACCGAGGTAGGGAACGCGCGCTTGAGTCGGCAAGTATAGATCGGTACATGTTGATCGTTTAGTTGCTGAATGTAAGCGTCGACGGTGTAGTCATTTTTGAACTTCAGTGTTTTATTTGCGGTATCTACGATTTGCTCTTGCCATGTAGTAAACAACTTTTTGATGTAGTAGTCACCTGTCAAGAGAAATGTAAATGAGACTTCGTCGTTGATATAAGCATATGGTTGCTTGACTGTCTTCATCGACGTAGCATAATCTGTTGTAGCAATCGTACGACCCGGAAGCTGAGCTGTTTCACAAAGGAGTGAGATCTCACGTGGATCGTTGAAGATCTGCATTGGGTTTGTATTGCCAGATGCAATGTTTGATAGAATCGTACCTGCGTTCAAGCTGATGAGAGGTAACGGGATGTACACAGAAAATCGATTTGATTTTGCTACTCCGGTACGTCGACCAATCGTCGTCTTGAGTGTATCAATATCCATTGGCAATGCCATTAGATCTTACTCCTAGAATCTTTGTAAACTTGTGTAGCAGTCGCACCCTTGAATCTTTGTACTGGTAGAAACAAAGCGATCTCCCATTCTGTTGGCTCAACTTTTGCAATACGTGAATCGACGTGACTGGTAAGATAATGCTTGAAACAAGGCTTAAAGTATCTCATCTTTCTTGCACTCTGTAGAAGACTGTACCTAGCCCTCAACCGAGTTGACTCGTCGTATTTGTTATTGCTCATTGTATCCATCAAAGAATCAAAGAAACGTGCACGTAGATTAGGTGGTAGGTAATGAAGGTTTAATCCATAAAACCCACCAGGAGCACGATCGACCATAATGATCAATGGAAACTGGTCATAAAAAGGTAGTGTTTCTTTATGCTTAGGATCATAATAAAACATATACATGTCACCCATGCGTGGGCGTGACACCTTTTTAACAGCCTCATCTTTCAGTAGAGACTGTCTATTGATGTTCCGCATGTTTTTCACCTGGTTCCGAAACCATTTCATTGATTCGTCGGAACGAGGTTTCACGCCTGCACGGAAAGCTTTGACCTGTAGGTCTTGAAACAGTGTATTTGCCATACTGTTATTTATACCTTATCCTTTGAGGATTTTAATTCCTAATCCACGAAGTGTATCTTCATGCCATATCTGGAATATATAGCCACGATCTAAAGCGTATGAATTAGCGGCTTCCCATTTGGATTGGTTCTTCACATAGGTCATTACCTCGGTCACATAACGTTTTGTCTTGCGCTTCGGTTCTTTTGGTGGGACTGTTTCTTTCTTTGGTTTGATCTCGATCAGGTATTTTTTGCCGTTAGCAGCCTTGAAGTACAGGTCAATATAGTAACGGTGAATACGGTTATCAGTCTTACAGCGGTATGGTATTACCACTTCTTCTGAGTTCCACTCAACAATGTCAGTGTTTTCATCCAGCCAACGAAATGTATTTCGTTCCCACAGTGATCGAAAGACTACTCTGGTTGGATCACCCTTGTATTTTTGTGGGTTTTTTACTTTGTATTTTCCCTTGTAAGCCATATAAATAACATTAAAGTCTATTGGAGTTGAAAGTGCAAAAGTATAAATTCCCATCAAATATTGAGGATCAGCATGCGATTATGCGTCTTTCAATCTTCGAACGGAACAATGATCTCATCGAAGGTGATCAGCAGTTTGTTGCTACTAACAACCAGCTTTCGAGCATACTACTATATATGCCCACATCAATTCAGTTCAATGACGGCCTTACATTTGAAAACGTAGATATGTCAAATGTTGTGAGTCTCATCTCAGATGGGATTGATGCAGTACGAGGTGGAGGAATTGGTGATGCAGAAGCACGAGATGCATTACCATCTCTACAAACACGTGCTATTTCAAGAGTCGCTGGGTCAGGCGGTGTTTTTGGCGGGCTTTCATCTCAAGCGCTGATTCGTAGTGGACAGGTACTCAACCCACGAACTGCACTTCTTTTCCGTGGTCCAATCTTACGACAGTTCTCATTTACCTTTAAGCTAATTCCAAGTGACAAAGGTGAGGCAGATCAGATTCAAGAAATCATTAAGACAATTCGTCTGAACTCTTATCCTTCGGTTGATGTGTCTCAGTCAGAATCAGTGTTTAGTTTTCCAAATGTATTTCGCATTTCCTTTGTCGAGAATCCTAATTCAGAAAGTGGTGTGAATACACTCAAGATGATTAACATTGCTGACACATATTGCACTGCGATTTCGACAAACTATAACCCAACGGCAAATGCTTTTTATGAGGGTGGATATCCATCAGAGATTGACTTGACGTTGACATTCCAAGAGACACGTGCTCTGAACCGTAACAGTATCGAGCAGGGATTCTAATGCGTTATTTCAAGTACTTTCCAAAGATTAAATACGACCTAGATAATAACAAGCAAACACGAGAGATCGTCGATGTTTTTCGTCTAGCTAAAATCGTAAATCAAGTTGACGATGATATTTCATTCTATAGACTATACACTATCCAAGAAGGTGAGAGGCCAGATCATGTTTCACAAAATTTATACAAAACTCCTGATTACTATTGGACGTTTTTCTTTGTTAATTCTAATCTAAAGAATCTCTATATTGACTGGCCGTTGACCTTCGATGAGATGAATAGTAAGATCGAAGAAGAATACTCAGGTGAGTATTTGAAAGTAGATAGCTATGACCTCTTCGATCAGTTTGTTCTGAATGAAACGATTACTGGTCTTCAGTCAGGCGCAACAGCAGTTATCACTGACAAGAACCCAACGCTTGGATGGATTCGTATCAAGGATAGAACAGGATCATTCAATAGTGGTGAGCTGATTTTCCAGCAGGTCGGTGATGACATCTATAGCATTCAGATTGATTCTACACAAGGTCCATTTAAGTTTGCTCCAGCTCAATATGTCTTTGATGACGAAGTAGTAAATCGTGATACACCGAATGCTGCGATCGTCACGTACTCGGATCTTGAGATCGAAAAGAACGATGCGAAACGAGAGATTCGAGTGATTCGTCCTGAGTTTGTTGACTCAGTTAAACGTCAGTTCAGAGAAGCTATTAATGCCTAGTTATAAGCCGTCCACCGTACGCGTCTATGATGTTTTTATCGAGTCGCATAACGGTAAGATTCTAAACATCACGGATTTATTTTCCTCGATCACGATTAGTGAGAGTCTATGGAATCCTACACTTATCGGTGCAATAGAGCTTATTGACGCTGCAGGCCTGTTGGCTGAGTTGCCTGTCATTGGCCAAGAGAAAGTATATTTTCAGATCGAGAGAGCCGATGCAGTTTATCAATATGAGTTTAGAACAACACATGTAGAAAAGGTTTTGCACAACAACGCATTTACTTTACAATATGTAATTAACCTAGTCGAAGAATCATTCTATAACAATTCAATTCAGTTGGTATCACAAAGCTTTACAGGTCCAATATCAAAGACAGTCGAGATTATTCACAATGACTTCCTTGAAAAAGACATTGATGTAGAAGCAAGTTCAGGTAACTATAACCTGGTTGTACCGAACTGGAGTCCGTACTCTGTGATACGGTGGTGCATGAGACGTGCACGTAACGAAAATAACTCACCTATGATGTTGTTCTCTTCATTATATAACGGTACTCAAATGAAATCAATTGAGACACTCTTTGAGCAGGATCCATTTGCTGAGTACTATCGTAGTAAAAAGAATGAAGCTGATGTAAATCCACAAAAGATGCAACAAGGAGATTTCCCGGACTTCGATGCATTTATGAACTCGGCCTCAGAATTTTATGAACTTGAAGTCGGACCTACTCTTGAGACACTTCATAAGGGTGCGTACGGATCAAAAACACTTTTAGTTGACACGTCGAAGAAATCATACAATCTGTTTGATTTTAAATACAAGGATCAGCAAGATAAAATCGTAAAGCTGTCAAAAGAAACCGTGATGCCAGATTCTTTCTCTATCCTTGGTCAGTCAGCAAATGATTTTACCACGACAAAGCAGATGAACTTTGCCCATTCGTCTGGTAGTTTTGATGATGGTTCATTGTCATATAACAGTGATGTACTTAACACAGAGCCTTTCTTCAACTCATACCTACATACGTTGAATAACTATAGATACCGATTGAAGGTCAACGGTCGATTTGGTTTAGGTGTAGGTCAATGCGTTGACTTAAACATTACAAAGAATATTCTAAAGACCGCCGAGAACTCTAACATGAGTGATGAGAGACGGTCAGGCAAACACATTATTACAAACCTAAAACATATCATCGTACGTTCAGGTGACAACTACGATTACGCAATGGTGTTTGATGCGGCAAGAGATAGTATGGAGAAACCGATAGATGCAGAATGATAATATGACATGGTTTTTTGGTGTCGTAGAAGATCGTAACGACCCCGAAGAAAAAGGACGTGTTCGCGTTCGTGTCTTTGGTGACCATACAGAAGACAAGACTAAGATTCCAACAGAAACTCTTCCATGGGCTCAGGTAATGATGCCGGTGACGTCAGCTTCAATTGGTGGTATCGGTGAGTCCGCAACAGGTATTGTTCAGGGATCCTGGGTTGTTGGATTCTACATGGATGGTGATTCAAGACAGTCACCTTTGATTATGGGTACGATTCCAGGTGACTCTAAACCCACACGAAACAGTGTTGGATTCGGTGATCCTGATGGTGTACATCCTGTCAGATATGGTGAACCTGATACTCCGTATGCTGCACGAGCTGTGACCTTCATGAGCCATGCATCATATATCTCAAAGCAGGATACGCGTGTTGAGCAGGTTGAAACAGCGGTTCCTCCACGTGTCACGTCTGTATCACAGGATTATAACGATTCATACTATACTCGACCTACATGGGATAGTCCACAACACTATGAAGGATTTGAGCCTAACTATCCATACAATAAAGTCACCGAGACAGAGTCAGGTCACGTTTTTGAGATCGATGACACACCACTCAACGAACGTATCTCTCAGTACCATAAAGCAGGTACTAACTATGAGATTCAGTCTGATGGTACAAAGCACGAGACAATTGTCAAAGACAACTACACAGTTATTTTTGGTGACGATCATGTGTATATCAAAGGTAATGCAAATATCACAGTCGAGGGTGACTTACGTCAGCTGGTAAAAGGAAATTACCACCTCGAGGTAAATGGCGATAAGACTGAATTGATCCGAGGATCAATACAAAGAAAGATCAACAACTCAGAGCATGCAGAGATCGGCTTTGAGCGAGCAGTCAATGTCGGCGGAGATGATAAGCTTCGTGTATCGGCTGATCAAACAATCTATGTTGGTAAAACACGTGATGCAACGATAGGTACGACTGATGACGTCTATGCCGGTACGTCTGCTATGTTGGCGACAGGAGGTGGGTTAACACTTTATGGTGGTGCCTCGGCTGCATTGAACTCAACAAATACTGTTGTATCCGGGTCAGTATCTCTTAACTTAGATTCGATTGCTGCATTGAATATTACGTGTGATAACTTGATGACGATTAACGCTGCGACTGGACCAGGAGGTGTACTTGCCGTGAATGCTATCAACGGTACAGTTGCATTTACATCTGGTGACGTAGTTGCAAATAACATTAGTCTTGTTACACATACTCATACTGATACTCCTGGCCTTGGTGCTGGAGTGACATCTCCTCCAAACGCGGTGTAAAATATGACAGAACTAGTATGCGGAAAGAGCATTGATTTTACTGACTTACTGACAGTAAAGAATGCAATCAAGGTATCATCACTGCTAGGACGATTAGGTACCACATCACTCGTAGCTTCATCGTCGACAGCGACAGGGCTCATCAGCAATTTACAGAGTGCTATCGATACCGGCGCTCAGATTGCAAGTGGTGATTTCTCGGCTATTACAGGTTTAGCGGGAGAAGAGTACTCATCATATATCTCTGAGCTTCGTGATAAGTGGGGTGACATATACGATGAGTTTGATGACTACATTGCAGCCATCCCAAGTGCAGAACAGATTATCGCAGGTGCCGAGGTACCTGATATATGTAGTCTGATACCTAATAAAATTCGTGTCCCAAATGATGATGGTACGTTTGAAGTCATTAGCCTACCACAGGTATCTGCTATTGCAGACGCTGCACCATCTCGTGAGCAAGCACTGACACGCACCGTTGTTGATAAGGCACAAAATAATTCTGAGAACTCACCTGCTACTGAGCTTACGAGGATTGATGTTATCACTGACTACGAAACAAAAGTAGCATTACCGATTAAGAACTATCTGGATTCTTACTTTGTTGGTCTGACTGAGTCACTCATAGATATTAGAAAAACATATGTAGAAGATGAGAAGTGGCAACAAATACTACAGAAGGCAGCTGATACTGGACTCACACTTGACGAGTTAGATCAGAACGGTTCGTTTACCACTGTCGAGGCGTCATTCTATCGTGATTATGTTGACAACTACCTCTCTCAGAGTAAGTCATTGTCAGTACGTCGTGCTAAGATTAAAGCGTTAGTGAAGTCATACGAAAAAACCGTGGCTGGTCGTGTGCCGGCAGATGACTTTAATTTTGAGTATAACAAATATAAAGTCAACGAGAGAGTGTTTAATCCGACTGATGCCGAAGCGCTTGCTAATGCATTAGCTATTATAGGCGATAATGATGCAGCCGTGATTAATTACTATAAATACTTCAATATCTTAAATTAAGGTATAAATAACAGTATGCCACGTACACAAAATTTATCAGATTTAGATCTTAAAAAGTCGATCATCACCGCAAGGCAGTCGGTGTACTCTGACTTTGATCTATCACTCAAACCACATCCAAACACGGGAGATATCACAACACTTCGTGATATTAACTCTGTTCGTCAGTCTATTAAGAACCTGATTCTTACAAATCCTGGTGATAGACCCTTTTCTCCTAACCTTGGATCAGGCGTACGTGGACTCTTATTTGAACCTGTTGATGCGTTCACGGCACTTGACATCAAAGAAGTCATTGAGACCGTAGTGTCTAACTTCGAGTCACGTGCACAGCTTTTAGATGTGACGGTCACAGATGAAGCAGACAATAACAGGTACCGTGTACAAATACAATTCCAAATTATTACTTCACTCGATACGGGTGAGGTTGATTTCTACGTCGAGAGATTACGCTAATGGCAACTACATCAAATAACAGACTGAATGTTACAGAACTGGATTTTGATCAGATCCGTAGTAACCTAAAAACATACTTGGAAGGACAGACACAATTCCAGGATTATGACTTTAACGGTTCTGGTATGTCAACTCTCATTGACGTATTGGCATACAATACATTCTATAATGCTTTTAACGCGAACGTACAGTCAAACGAGTTATATCTTGAGACTGCACAAGTACGTAATAACGTGGTATCACACGCTAAAACACTTGGTTACGTACCACGTTCTGTCACTTCATCTTTTGCTACTCTTGATGTGACAGTTAACAATCCAGTTGGATCACCTTCTACACTGACACTCAATCGTGGCACTGTGTTCTCTACACGTATCGATGACAAGACGTATGCGTTTGTAAACCTAGAAGCACAAACTATTAACCCGGTTGATGGTGTTTACAAGTTCTCTAATCTCACTGTCAATCAGGGTAAGATTCGTTCGTTCGAATACGTCGTGGACAATACGTCACTTAGTAAGTCTTATGAAATTCCTGATGCGAATGTAGATACAGCTTCTCTTATCGTAAAGGTACGACCTAACCGCGCGTCAGACGATGAAGCGACATATGCACGTGTCACTAATGTTGTTGATGTAGATGGTGAGTCACAGGTATACTTCCTTCAAGAAGGCCTCGATGGTAAGTTTGAGGTGTACTTCGGTGATGGGATCTTTGGTAAGTCAGTCGAAGCCGGAAACGTTATCGAATTAGAATATCTTGTAACGGACGGCGAAGTAGCAAATGGTGCTTCGGTGTATGCACTCGAAGGTAATGTCGAGGGTAACACAAATGTCACGGTCTCAACAGTTGCTAGATCAGCTGGTGGGTCGGATCGAGAAGAGATTGATTCGATTAAGTTCAACGCTCCACTTTCTTTCTTGTCTCAGAACCGAGTTGTAACAGCCGATGACTATGTAACGATCATCAAGAACAACTATTCAAACGCAGATTCAGTTGCGGTATGGGGTGGAGAAGAAAATGATCCTCCACAATACGGTAGCGTGTTTGTATCCATTAAGCCTAAGAATGCCGAGACACTTGACGAAGCTCAAAAGCAGTTTATTATCGATGATATCTTAAAGACAAAGAACCTTGTATCGATTACTCCACAATTAGTAGATCCGTCATACACGTATCTGTCACTTGAGGTATTCTTTAAGTACGATCCAAACCTGACATCATTGACATCTGGTGAGCTTCAGCAGAAAGTATCTCAAGTTATTTCGGACTACAACGATACCGACCTCAAACAGTTTGATGGCGTATTCCGTCACTCAAAACTCCTTGGTCTCATTGATGATAGTGACGCGTCGATTCTAAATACAACAGTACGTGTCTTCATGCAGAAGAGGTTTGTGCCTACCGTCGGCCAGTCACTGAAATATACCCTTGAGTTCTCTTCACCACTCTACACAACAGTGTCGAATGAAGACGTCATTGAGTCAACTGCATTTACTTACAATGGATTCACTTCTTTCTTCGAAGATATCCAGCCAGATCTAACAGAAGGCACAACACAGCATCGACTACAGATCTATAGATTTGCAGGTAACCAGAAGATTATTCAGGTACAGGATGCAGGGTACATTGTTCCGGAAGAAGGCCTTGTCATCCTCTCATCATTTAACCCAGAATCATTCGTTGGTGATTACATTACGATCACATCATCTCCTGATTCAAATGATGTTGCACCGAAGCGTAACCAGCTTCTACAAATTGACATGAACCAAGTTACGATTGAACCACAAGTTGATACGATTGCGACAGGTGGTGTGGTCGCCGGTATCGGATATCAAACAACTCCGAGACATAGCAGCTAATGTATTACGATATTGAAAGTGTATTACCCGAGTACCTAGTATCAGAAAAGCCTGAACTAGTTGCTTTTATCAAAGCCTACTATGATTGGCTAGAGCAAGATGGTAATCCTGGAAGTGTAATCAATAAACTATCAATGTACCGTGACATGGATCGTGTTGCAGTAGAGTTTCTCGAGTATCTGCAACGTGAGATCGCGATATCGATTCCAGCTAATATTCGTGCTGATAAACGTAAATTGTACAAGAATGCTGTAGACATCTATTTGTCACGTGGATCAGAGCCTTCATACAAGGCCTTGTTTAACTTAGTATTCAATGACGAGATCGAACTATTCTTCCCTCGTGTAGATATCCTAAAGCCTTCAGACGGTAAGTGGGATGCAGCAAACCAACGCTGGTTGAATGACGACGGTAAACTATCTGTAAAGAAGTTTATTCAGGATTCACGGTTCTATCAGTCATTCTCATATGTAATTAAGACTGGACAGACAATTGACTTTTGGCGTGACTCGGTCAAAACGTTGTTACACCCAGCTGGCTTTGCATTCTTTGGACAAGTATCAATTCTGTCTGATGCAACGAAAAAGATGCCTAAGGTTCAGCCAGGTGAAGATGAAGTAACGGATCAGGGAGTACCAATCATTCTCCCGGTAGTTCAGGTACCTGTCAGAGTCGCTGGATTCTTAGATATTAAATTTACTATTTTTTCCCAAAGTGATATCAAACTTGGGCCGACATGGATGCATATTGATCGATATAAATTTATTAATGATGAACCCATATCACGGTATGGGATTTACAACGTTGGTGATGCGATTGAACATGCGAAAACGAATATCTCTATTCAATCAGATATATCAACCACAACAGTATAAATAAACCCAAACAGGTAATGGAGTTTTAACACAAATGGCCGCAATCATTACTCAAGACATGCGGATTAAGAATGCATCTAATTTTATTGATACAATTGCAGATGCTGGCGAATCCATCTATTTTTATATCGGACGTTCACAAGAATGGCCCAACTCAGATTCTGATGTTGCCGATCCAGAAGATAGCACTGCAAAAGTTAACGAGACAAAGTCAAAAATCTTTGCGATGAAGATCGTCGCTGGTTCTGATGTCACAAATGCTATTACACGGTATAACTGGACATCAGGTCAGACATATTCAGAGTGGGATGACCAAGACGAACTTATTTACAATAAGCAGTTCTATGTAATCACCGACGAATTTAACGTCTATAAGTGTTTACAAGCAGGAACTGGTCCGTCACTGAACAAGCCGACAGGTACTAACACCGCTGCTCAAAACGATGAGAGCGCTGATGGTTATATCTGGAAGTACATGTTTACACTTTCAGGTACTCAGTCAACTAAGTTCTTGACTAACTCATTCATTCCAGTTTATACGACAGACCCTGCGGTTGATGACGGATCACAACAATATAATGTTCAAGCTGCAGCTGCAGACGGTGGTATTCACCGAATCAAAGTAACAGCGGGTGGTTCAGGTTACACATCAATCCCAACCGTTGTAATTAACGGTAATGGTTCAGGTTGTAGCGCGAGTGCAACGATTGATGTTAACACCGGAACGGTAACTGCGATTGATGTTCCTAAAGTATCTGTTGGATCTGGATATAGCATTGCATCTGTAGAGATCACTGGCGGCGGTGGTACTGGAGCAACTGCTCGAGCGATCATCTCTCCGGCGGGCGGACACGGGTACGACCCGGTACGTGAGCTAGGGGGTTACTTTATGATGGCTAATATTCAACTAGACGGTGCAGTAGGTGATGGTGACTTCCCAATCGACAATGATTACCGTCAGCTAGGTCTGATGCGTAATCCTCTGAACTTTGGTACTTCAACAGTAGCCACGGCAACTACGTTAAATACAACATATACGATCAACTATACAAATGGTTCAGGTACTTTCCTGCCAGATGATTTGATCGAGGGATCAGTCACAGAAACACAGGCTTATATTGATTCTGTAGACACAACGAATGAAAAGGTACGTTACCACCAAGAAGCTGCTTCTGGCTTCGGTACATTCCAGGTTGGTGAAACAATCACTGGATCTGTGTCAGGTGCAACTGCTACTATTTCAAGCGTAGACGATCCTGAATCTGATCCATTCACTGGTGAGATTCTTTACATTGAGAATCGTACCCGAGTGAATCGCTCAGAAAATCAGATTGAAGACATTAAACTTGTTCTAGAATTTTAAGGTATTATTAAATGGCTATCGACTTCAACAATGATCCGTATTTCGATGATTTTGACGTAGCCGGGGCTGACGGTCTAACACCCAAAGAAAAATACTATCGTATTTTATTCCGTCCTTCGGTTGCTCTTCAAGCTCGTGAATTAACACAGCTTCAGTCGACTCTTCAAAATCAGATCTCATCCTTCGGCGATCACATGTTTGAAGACGGAGCAATGATCATTCCAGGATCAACTGCTGTTGATAAGGAATACGGCTTCGTAAAATTACTTGATAGCTTTGGTGGTAGTGACATTGAGACATACCTATCAGAACTCAATGGTACAAAGGTAACTGGCCAGACGACTGGTGTCGAAGCAAAGTGTGTCGGTGTTGTATCACGTACTGATGGTGGTGATCCTCCAACACTGTTTGTTAAATACCTTAACTCTGGTACCGATAAGGTCACAAAGCAATTTGCAGCTGACGAAACACTTATCTCAGACGGGACTAATACCCGATCGGTTACAATTGAAGCGGCAGCTGAGACTCCAGTAGGATTTGGATCTGCGGCTAAGATCGAACCAGGTGTATACTATGTAAACGGAACATTTGCATACGTAACTACTCAGACATTAGTCCTGAGTAAGTACTCTACCAATCCATCTGCTCGTATCGGTTTGACTATCAGTGAAACTACTGTTTCAGCTCAAGAAGATCAGACGCTCAATGATAATGCTGCAGGCTCACCTAACTTCGCTGCTCCTGGTGCGCACCGATATCAAATCACTCTGACCCTTGATTCAAAAGATATTAATGGAACAGACGATGATAACTTCATTGAACTGATTCGTATCGTATCAGGTAATATCACAAAGCAAGTACGATCAACCGAGTACGCAGTACTTGAAGATACACTTGCGCGACGGACATACGACGAATCAGGTAACTATACTGTTCGTCCATTTAATATCGATGTACGAGAGCATTTAAAGGAAGATGGTAATCGTGGTATTTACACTGCCGCTGAAGGTGGTGATGAGACAAAGCTAGCCGTTGGTTTCGAACCCGGTAAAGCATATGTTCGTGGATACGAGATCGATACACTCTCTACTACATACGTTGATATCGATAAGGCACGTGATACACAACAGTATATTAACTTTATTGCACCGTTCTTCATTGGTAACTATACGCTCGTTAATACAGTTTCTGGTATCCCACAAATTGATGTCAATGAGAAGCTAGAGCTACTTGATAACACAAGTGGTGGTGCAGTTGTTGGTTCGGCTCGGGCCCGTGCATTTGAGTACGACTCAGGTACAGCTGGAACTTCGGGTGCGGTTTATAAGTTATACCTGTTTGACATTCAAATGAATACAAATAAGACATTCTTAGAAGACGTCAAACAGATTCGTGCACAGAATTACACAGCCGGAACTTTCGAATTCATTGGTAACACAGTTCTTGATGGTAGTTCATACGCTCAGATTATCACGCCGCCTAGCGCAAAGAACAATATGTTCATCCAGCTTCCGAATAACACTGTAAAATCTATTCGTAACTCTGCTGGTGAGATCGACACATCGATTCAGGTCACTCGTGTGATTCGACGCAACCTGACTGGTGGCATATCATCAATTAACTTGACAACTACTGGTGAAACGTTTGAAACGCCTTATGATCCAAATGACTACACAATGGTCGGTGACGATGGAACTGTATATGACCTAGATGCTTCAACTGGTCGTCTTACACTTGCAAGTGGTGACAACACAACACTTAACATTGACTTGTCTGGTGAAGTTTCTGTCCCAGCATCGGTTACCATTATTGCTACAGTTAATGTTGGCCAAGCACAGCATAAGCAGAAAAACTTACAGTCTAACTTCAACCATAATATTGACAGTCCGAATAGTACTGCAAACGGTTATGACTCACTGGGTAAAGCTGACATCTACCGTTTAGTTGGTGTATATGATTCACTCAATCCTGGTGTAAATGCAACAACATCTGACTTGGATATCACTGAACGTTACGAGCTAGATGACGGTCAACGTGATAACTTCTACAACCTAGGTCGTATACGATTGAAGCCTGGCTTCTCGTCACCAACAGGTCGTATCCTCGTTGTGTTTGATTACTTTACTCATACGTCTGGTAACTACTTTGCTGTTGATTCATACTCACCTGCACAGGTAGATTACGAAGATATTCCAACGTATAACTTGGCCGGTGAAACAATCCAGCTTCGTGATGTATTAGACTTCCGTCCACGTATCGCTGATAGTGGTGATGACTTCGACGAAAACGATGGTGCAGAAAACTTAGAGATACCACGTGTCGGTTCTAATATGACACTTGACTTTAATTATTACTTGCCACGTATCGATAAAGTCTATCTTGATCCGAATGGTAACTTCCGTGTTCTTGAAGGTGTATCATCACCTAACCCGGCTACACCACCAGATCCAGATGATGGTATGGTGATCTATAGCCTGTACATGAATGCATACACATTTAATACAAGCGACCTGACACCTAACTTTATTGACAACAAGCGTTATACAATGCGTGACATCGGACGTCTCGAGACTCGAATCAAGAACCTCGAGTACTATACTTCATTGTCACTGCTTGAAAAAGAAACTGCTGACATTCAGATCCTTGATACTAACAATGTTGATCGATTCAAGTCAGGGTTTGTTGTTGATCCATTCTATGGTCACAACGTCGGTAACCCATCAGATCCTGACTACCATATCTCGATTGATGCTGAAAGAGGTGAAGCTCGTCCACAGTTCTACGAAGATTCAGTTCGTATCAACATTAATGAGTCGCTCTCTTCTAACTACCAGATTACAGGTGATGTGGTATCGCTTCCGTACTCTGAAGTCAAGCTGATTGAACAACCATTTGCTTCTCAGGCAGAGAACGTTAACCCATACGATGTATTCCAATGGGTAGGTCAGATCGACATGTCACCATCTAATGATGACTGGAAAGACACTGAAACACGGCCGGAATTGATTGTTGATAATCAAGGGCTCTTCGATGTTGTTAACTCACTCTCTGACGAAGCAGGTGTGTTAGGTACTGTTTGGAACGAATGGGAAACACAATGGGCTGGTCGTGAGATTGTAGTAGGTTCAAGCGATACCCAACGTGATGGTCGTCGCTTATTCCAAGACATTATTACGGCGCAACAGGCAACACAAGCACGATCTGGTATTCGTACTTCGGTATCACCTGATACGATTCAAACATCTTTCGGTGAGAGAGTTGTTGACATTCGTATGGTACCATTCATTCGTTCACGCCGTGTCAAGTTTAAGGCAACACGTCTGAAGCCTAATACCAAGTTCTTTGCGTTCTTCGAAGACGTAAACGTATCAGACTTCACACGTCCTATCTCGGCTTCGAACTTTGTACGCTTTGTTGATACACCAGTTGATCCTGAACCAGATCGTGATGCGGTGCGTCACCCTGAGTTGACGTCAACTGATATTACTAACGGTGCAAATGCATTGTTCTCGGATGCTACTGGTACACTTCACGGTGAGTTCTACATTCCAAATACAGACTCAGTCAGATTCCGTACAGGTAACCGGTTGTTTAAGCTCATTGATACTGACTCAGGTATCGATGCGAACATTACTTCATCGGCACGCGCTACATACTCAGCTAATGGTCTGGTAGAGGTCAAGCAAGAAGTATCACTACGTTCACCAAGCTTGATTCAAGAGAACGTACAAGATATTAACCGTAACGTTACGATCTTCAATACCTCGACACGTACTGTTGGATGGGTTGACCCATTGGCACAAACGTTCTTGATTGATACAGATAACGGTGCATTCCTCACAAAGGTTGGTATTTACTTTAAGTCTAAGGACCTAAACATTCCTATCACCTTACAGATCCGTGCAGTTGTCAATGGTTACCCATCGAATGAGATCGTACCATTTGGTGAGGTTGTACTACCAGCTGCCAATGTGAATGTTTCAGAAGATGCATCGGCAGAAACTCTGTTTACACTTCCATCTCCAGTTTACTTGAGACAGGATACTGAATACGCTGTGTGTCTGCTCGCTAACTCAAATCAGTATGAGGCTTGGATAGCTGAGCTTGGACAAAACGCAATTGGTACAACACGACGTATCTCTACACAGCCATATGCTGGTGTAATGTTTAAGTCACAGAACGGTTCAACATGGTCTGCTGACCAAACAAAAGATATGAAGTTTACCATGTATCGTGCATCATTCGATACATCTGCTTCACAGGTTGTATTCCAGAACGGTAACGTACCACTTCGTAACTTACGACTCAATCCTTTCTTCACGACTTCTTCGTCTAGTAAGGTAATTGTCAAACATCCTAACCATGGAATGTTTGAGGGATCTGAGGTTGCGCTGACTGGTTGCGATGCATCAGTAAATGGTATTCCAGCTTCTGACCTGATCGGACAGTACACTATCACAGATGTTGAGATCGATCAGTATCAGATCACGGTAAATACTGCTGCTACATCAGACGGAAATGGTGGTGGTGCAAATGTGTTTGCAACAGAGGATAAGCGTCTTGATGTTATGAATCCTGCGATTCAACAGATGATTCTGCCTAGTACGAATATTGCTTATGAATTCAGGGCAGCAAATACTAAATCACTTGCTGGGTCTGAGACTAACTTGTATGAGGTACCAGTTACCTACTCACAGGTTGTGGCAAACACAAACTACTATCCAGATGCTCCAAAAGTAATTGCATCTTCTGTGAATGAGACAATTAACGTTAACCTAGATAAGTCATTCTGGTTACGTGCTACACTGTCTTCTGCTGCAGAGAACCTGTCGCCGATGATTGATCTTGAAAGAACATCGATTGTTTCGGTAAGTAACCGAATCGATAATCCGAAAGATCCATTGTCATCAGAGACTGGTAAAAACTCGGTTGTTGGATTCACTGAAGAAACAGAAGCAACTGGTGGTTCTGCGCTTGCTAAGTATATCACTCGTAAGATTACACTGAACAATACATCAGTAAGTCTGCGTATCGTATTTGGTGGTAACAGACCTGCTGGTTCATTTATCGATGTTTACTTCAAGACACAAGCATCTGAAGATGAGACACCGTTTGATGAAATCGGATGGACACTGGCAACTATTGATTCCACTGTACCTACAACAGATGATCGCACGATCTTTAGTGACTATGAATACACTATAGATAATATTACACCAAACTTCAATGCATTTGCCGTGAAGGTTGTAATGAGATCACAGAGTTCAACTGCTGCTCCACGTATTCGAGACTTTAGAGCTATCGCGTTAGGTACATAATGAAATTAAAAGTTGAAGGTCGTGAGGACCTGGTAAGAGATACCAGGTCTCATGCGATCATAAACACCGATGAGACAGCCTTGGAAAAGGCCAGAGAAAGGGCTGCAAAGGCAGCAGAGAAGAATAAAGAGTTTGAAGATCTGAAATCAGATGTTCAAGAGATTAAGAAACTATTAAGTCAATTAATGGATAGGGTATAACATGGCAGTAACAAATGTCACACTTCAAGACTCCTTTGACGATTGGCGTCAAAAGACAAATACGATTGCATCTGACGTCGGCGATCTCAGTGCACTGACCGGTTATACATCGACCAATATCGTAGCTGCCCTGAATGAGGCTAAATCGGTTGCATCATTCAATGACAACCTAATCTTGAATGATACGAGTGGCGACGGAACTACCGTGTTTAATACTACGGCCGCTAACCTAAATATTAATATTGACGGAACCACTACACTTGCACTTGACGAGAATGGTAACGTAGCTGTCACAGCAAACTTAACCGTTGGTGGTACAGCCGAGATTACAGGTAATACTGAAATTGATGGGACACTTTCAGTTTCTTCGGGTGCGACGATCACGGGTAACGTGACTGCTCGTAGCGATTTGTATCTTGGTTCAAACAACGCTGGATCAACATATACATATTACTACGATGACACAGCCAATACTTTCCGTTATATTGTATGGGATGATACTGCACGTGAGTTCCAGCTTCAGGACAGTGACGGCGTTGATCGTGTCATCATCCATAGCAACTCACCACTTGCAGGTGGATTGCTAAATGAAAATACTGTGGATCACACAAAGTTTTATAATGATGTCAACTTCAAAATCCTTGATTCTTCAGGCGGAGTACTGAAAAGCTTATGGGGTGCTGGTGACAATCCAGGAGATTAATTATGGCAATTCGCAGACCATTGAAAATCGAGGGAACTGATCTTAAACAGTTCTCTGACGATGAACTCTTAGATATGAAGCAGCATATGGCTAACATATATTCTGCATCACCGACTAACTATCTACGATATCTTACCACCGGTGGAAGCCTAGGAACTATTGAAGACACAAGGCTGACTTCAGGTACCGCTGTCTCTGAGACCGGTAACCAAGATGCAGATGACGATGGTGCATCTGAATTTCCAACAGAGCTGGAGACCGGTGAGCCTGAAACAAAAACAGTTCAGTTCAGTCGAATCGATCACGTAAACTCTCCTCCATCACCAGCTGAGCTCGGTACAAGTGGCACACATTATTTTATTTACTTTAATGCAGAAAACAATGTACAAGTGATGACACTGCAGGATATGATTGATACGTTCGCGCCATATGTAGCGGACTACATGGCATATAACAAGTATACTATTTCAACTGCTGCCACACTTAGTGGTTACGCAGAAATGGGTGTTGTATATGCAGACACGCGTGCAGATGTAGCGGCTTATGCAGCAGGTAATATCGGAGGAACTGGTACTATTCAGGATCTACCACAGACTATAGCAGAGTATCGGCTATATGGTAAAAACAATTTCACAGTATCTCCAATACAACCAGCATATATTGATTCAAACAACAACATTCGTGTCATGTCTGATGTTGACCGTAATAGTCGGCTGTATGAAGTATCACGACATGCACTGACAAATGTGGCTGGTATGATCCCGGACTTCTCGATCGATGGACCGGGAACTACATTAGGATCAGTTATGACGAATACAAAGCTCAATGGATCAGGCAACTATCAGACAAGGTTTGTTGGTGTTGATGATTACAGAGCACAAGAATTCCCGAACGGATCGTCAGAAGTAGTTAACCAATACAGATTAAAGGGTACGTTAGTATGATTTTAGAAAATGGTAAGTTCACAGAAGCGGTGTATGCTTCAGGACGTAAAGACCTTATTACTGCTCTATGGCGTTATGACGGAGCAGATGAGTTCATTGAAGTCAACATTGAGACTGATTTAGAAAACGAGATGTATATTACGCTTCTCGACACCTTTACTGTTGATCAGATCTCTAACATGACGAATGATAAGCATAAGCGTGAGATCGCAGCATTCGAAGCTATGATGAAAGATGTCGGTGAAAAGTTTGGTTTGCTTTATAACGCCGATGCCCTTGCAGAACATAACGGTAAGAAAGAAGTACATAGTATTGACCACATCTTCGAACCACCAGAAGGAACTGAGGGTGAGGATCTGTTGTTCAACCTGAAGCTTAGAGTATTTGACATGGACGAAGTCAATGACTCAAAGCGTACGAAGGTAAAGAAACAACTAAGAGAAGCAAAGACTCCACTAGAAGTACTTTACCTTGCAGGTAAGTTCCTATACGAATAAATCGTAGTACTTCCAGTTCTTAGGCCGGTTGTCCATATTAGTAAAGTGAACGAATTTGACATCATCGTGAAATTCGCCACCCATGAACATGAAAGGATTGCCGGTCTTTTCTTTATAAAGACGATTCATACGACCGATCGAACTGCGCTCTGACTCACGGGCATCCATCCTTGCAAACCATGCATCAGGCATAGAGATCATCTCAAGCTGTTCCTTTGCCGATTCCTCTACAAAGTTTTGTTCACCATTAATAGGGCCTGTGGTTACACCTTCCTTGATGTATTTTGTTTGCCAGTAGCCCGGGTTCTCCATGAACTTATCATAGATGTATTGACAATCCTTTGGATAGTACTTGTAGAGTCCACCATTGACCTTCCAACCATGAGCGGACGTATCATTACCTCTCCACCAATTCGGAGCATGTGCAAACTGGCCAGGTTCAATAGGAAACTCAAATAACTTTGTGTAGTCACCTACAAGCAAGACATCGATATCCATGACACATACAGGTTCATCTGACCCTGTGTTCATGGCAAGCATCTTATTCCACTGTAGTTTTATACGTCTGTCGTATTCATCACGGATCCATACAAACTCATAGTCTAGCTTAGACTCAAGGTATTCTTCGTACTCAGGTCCGTAACGATCACCGATTCTAACCGCGTAGATTTTCATTATAAAATGGATCCTTAAAAACGTTTTTACCCATGACCACGGTGTTTTCTAACTCATAGTAACGCAACAAGCTTTGATGGATTTCTTGTGGTCTCATCTTATGTAGTAGGAACATATAAGAGAAGATATTAGAGAATGCAATCAGGTTTGTCTTTGACTCATCGACATCAAGCATATCATTTACAACATCACATTGTACAAACTCAACGTCCTTGACCTTGTGAATCACATCTACCCACTTTTGATCGTCAAAGTATGTTAGGTTCTCTTTGACCACGTCTGTCCTGTAATCAACGGTATCGATGTAGCAGTCGTGGTTCTTACCGATGTATCGTGATACTGTATCGATATCCTCAGGTTTATTCACCCATTCATACAATAACTGTTTCCATTTGAGAGAAGTTGTGTTATAATCAAATACGACAAGCTTAGTTTTCTTGTGACCAAACTTATGCCATAGGTACTCGGCCATCTCACCTGATGCCGGTGAATAGATGACATCATATTTTCTCTGTGGGATCTTCTCATATTTCTTCAGTTTCTCATTGTTCTTGACGTACACAATATTGTTTTCACGGTTTCTCTCCATGTCTAACATCTCAGACATCTTTTCACGTTCAGGATATGTAAAGAACTTACACGTACGTTCCATATCAAAGTTGAGTATCTGCTTACCGTCTTCAAGAACCTTTGTGATATATTCGGCCATGTGACACTTTTCGACTTCACCCCACTGATCAGATGGCTTGACCCAAAACGGAGTGTAGTCATCATGTACATTCCCTTCTGATCTCTCTGGGATCATAACCTTGCCGGTGTAATCACCCCAGACCATGGGTCTGCCAATCTGACGCCAGTGCCTTAGGTCCATGAACATTGTTTGTAAATGTAATCGACCGTATGGTTTATGTGGGTGAAAGAGTAGGTGACCACGACACACCGTTTCTGATTTACAGAACTTATCAAAGTAGTCTGCAATAGTCTGTGGCGAATCTGATTGATACGACTGATAAAACGTACCGGTCAATGAGATCATTGCATGATCGTATTCATCTGACTGTTCGAGTGCTTCATCAAGATTACGAGTGAAAATGACGTTGCAGTCCTTTGATCCACGGTTATTCCAACCAATACCTGTGAACCAAGTCAGAGTTGTAAGGTACTCATGGAACTCATTCCATTCTAACTTAGGATAGAGTACAATGATATGAACACGTTTTGATGATTTGTCTGTGTTATGATTTGAGTTCTCAATGATGTACTCACCTAGTTCTTCAAAACTCAGCATTCGGATGTTCCTTGCGCACAGAGTCTACAAACAACTGGCGTCGTTCTTTATTCGACCCACCATGAATGATAAAATGAAACCGTGGTTCCCTACTAAAGTTTGCTGCCTCATGAAAGCAACCATTGTTAAACCAGTAACACTCGCGTGGTTGGAACGGTACTTCTTCAAGTGTATCGGCATTGCGTAGATAGCAGTTGTCTGGTTGTGTGATACAGATGTTCATCGCTGTCATGACGTTATTCTTGAGCGGCATTCCAGGTTTCCACTTGTGTGTATCAGTATGCTTACGAATAAAACCCCATGGTTCGAGTAGCATAAAACGACAACGACCATACAGACCATTGTTCGGAAATGTGTTCTGCAACCAGTCTGTCATTACAGGTGCTAGGTCACATAACTCGGTCCAATGATACTTTTCTTTGTTTGGATTATAACCTGTGATATTCCATGCATCACCGTGTAAAGTAGCTGATGCCCAACCTCTACCATCATTCATACGGTGTGAAGTGAACAGTCCAAGGTCATATATGTCCCTTGCTTCTTGCTGTACTTTGGCCGGGATTTTTATGTCTGCTTTGAGATATAAGAGGTTGTTATCGGTACACCATTGCAGTGCACGTTCAAACTCTCCAGCAGTCTGTGATCCATCCATCTAATTCTTCCTGTTTCTTGCCTTCATTCAAAATGCAGATCTCGTAGTCGTCACGTTTCTTTTTGGCATACGGATCTTTTTTATATGTCGCACCCTTCCAGTAACTGTAGGCAATACCAGTTTGAAAAGTATCGACGTCGATGTCTTCATTAAATAGGAACTTATCAATCCCTTTGTACTTAAACAGAATCTTGTCACGATGATTCTGAAAGTAGTTATATACATCCAGGCCTTGGTCACCTGACCACTTCATGACCGATGAGTTATATAACGTAGGAAAGTCTTGTCCAAAGCCAGGCTCCAAGAATCCTTGTTTCCACTTTGAGTATAACACCGTGAGTGTCCTTGTCTCTGTTGTGTACAACCGAGAGAACTCATTATGTATGACAATATCAAGGTCAAATAAGATATTATCGCCTGATTGAAACTTGTTTAGGACGTGTAGCTTATTCCACCAGCCTTCTAAGTCTCCCGGGAGTGTGCACGTGTCCGCCCACGGGACCACGCCGGTAGTATCATCAGTGTGGCAATAAAACTCAAAAGGGCCTGGGCAAAACTGATCAACCATACTATAGAGTCGGTTTACATACTCGGCCGAGTACTTATCACCCCACTTCACGCAGTGTATATTCATAATGTACCTATGACCATGTATCTCTCGTATCGATCGTTGACTTGTGTATCTGCATAATATATATTATTGAGTCCGGTAGACTCAACGAACTCATCGAGTGAGTTCTTGCAATTCGTATGCTCAGGTATGTGATGATAGTTATTTGACTGTAGTGCATAAACAGGAAAGGCCGAGACGATATGGTCTTTCATATCAGGCATATGTTCACACGATGTATTGATTACGGTGTCGTATGTTGCCATGTTAATTGACTCCATACGACCATGGATACTTGTTGAGTTGATTGCAGCGTTATGTGCAAACTCATTCGCAATGTTATGTACATGTGGATCGGCATCGAAGCAGGTTATCTTGCTGGTGTGCCTCAATAAATAAGGTAGTACTGTGGCATACCATGATCCAATGATACATATGTTCTTTGGTGAATGGTTCTCGTACAAATGCTCAACAAGCCATAACTTTGACTTGATTTGAGAATGTGAATAACTTTGAGCGAAATCATGAACCTGTGAGATATCACCTATTCCACGAGTCGTCTTTGATACTGCTTCTACAAACTGTTGGTCGATCATGAAAAAATTTTGGTGTCCCGAACCCTATATGACATTTGAACAACGTACGTTTGGTAACTACGGTGTTTGCTGCCGTTCTTATCCCTTACCGTACACGATGAAGGATAAGAGCATCGAAGATCATTTCAATTCTGATGAAATGAAAGCTATTCGATCTGAAATGGAGTCTGGTGAACCTGGGCCCTTTGTTTCTAAGTATTGTGAAAAATGTATTGCTCATGAAAAGTCTGGTGTTACATCACGACGTCAGCATAGGATTAACCAGCTAGAGGATGCACCGCAAAGCTTTCGCGATCGTGTTAATGATATTATACACCAATCAGAGCAAAGTGTACATCTATTTATTCAGAATATGGCATTTTATTCGCTTGAGTTTAAGTTCTTTGGTAACCTGTGTAACCTAAAGTGTATGATGTGTCACCCACATCAATCATCATCGCTTGCAGCTGAGTGGAAAAAGCAAGGCAAGTGGGATGGGCCTACACATATTAACAGCTACAATGATATCCAAAGCGAAGACTTTTACCGCGATATGGATATCATGATACCCAATAGCCTTGAGCTTAAGTTCACTGGTGGTGAGCCACTCATGAACAGAGATATCCTTGACTTGTTACAATACTGTGTTGATAAGAAGTATGCAAAGAACATCAAGCTTGTAATTATTACGAACGGCACAAAGCTGCCAAAAGAATTCTTGAATATACTGAACTACTTTAAAGAGATCACGATCAATGTATCCCTTGATGGTGTATTCGAGGTAAATGATTATCAGAGGGTAGGATCATCGTTTGATGTGATCGACCGTCATATCAACCAGCTTATTCGATTCCCGAATGTAAAGGTTCAAGTGACTGCTGCAGTGACCGCTATCAATGTTGGTAGGATTCACCAGGTCGTAAAGTATGCAGAGAGAAAGAATATCTATGCAGATATATCTAGTATAGTACTAAAACCAAAACATCTGTCTGTATCAGTATTACCCAGGAGGATACGTGACATATACATTGAAAAGAACAAAGGACTCACAGAGGTTATATCCGCATTGGATCACGATGACGTCGAGAGCGAGAAACTGCTTCCTGCTTTTATACAGACCTTACGAAACAAGGATGCAAGGGACGGAACAAATTTCATTGACATCATCCCGGAGCTAGAACATGAACTACGAGAGACTATTGACATACGGACACTTCATTCCGCTGACTCTTACCTGCGATCCCACCAGGCTTCTCAGTCAGATATCGAAATTTGATTGGCATCAGTACAACAAGTCAAAGCCAAACAATCCTAGATATGGTTTATCGGTTACATCAATGGACGGTGAACTAGATGGGAAAGACTTAGATTCACTATATGAGTACAGTGTTAGAAACAATACTGTGTGTGATGAACTTTCGTTTCGTGAACTCACCGATGTATATTTTAGCTCAGAAGAGGTAAGAAAGGCTGTTAACCCGTTCCAGGAGTGGATTGGCAGGACACACCTCTTGAACATGAAGAAGGGCGGTTATTTCCCTCCGCATCGAGATGATCGAGGTGATGACGAGCAACTGGCTTATCGTATTGTCATACCTCTTACGAAGTGCAATCCACCGGATAATTATTTTATTCATGACGGAAAGCTACTACATTTCGAACACGGACGAGCTTACTTCGTTAATACAAATTTAACGCACTCGGTGTTTTCTTTTGATGATAACTGTGTTATGATGGTTATGAATGTGGAGTGTTGCGACGAGTCCATGAAAGAACTCGTCGGTATGTTTTATAACTTATGAACTTCTTTCCAGCCGTAAGCCTTCTGACCCTTTGAGTTAATTGCTCTGTAGTCGTGTAAAGGTTCCTTACCATTGGCAACAAAGTTAATGAATCGACGGGTCGCAGTACCTGTTGTACCACGTGCCTCTGCACGATGCCAGCACTCGGGCAGGTTAGCCCAGAAGATTGCGACGTTGTTACCATATCGGAAATACTTTTCTTCTACCTTCTTGCCAGATGTGTCATACTTTTCAAGGTAAAAGTTTGCTTTCTCATCATGGTCCATGGCTTCACGAAAGTAAACCATTCCGGTATAGATCTTTGCACCTCCATCAATGTGAGTGCCCTTTAGTTCGATACCTACGTCTTCTTTTTTCGTGATAGGTGAGTAACCACCATACTTGAAAACATACTTGTTAAAGTCAGACCAGTATGAATCAGGCTTATCAGGGTAAGCTTCTTTGAGTTTTGGAAGTAGATGCTGCTCAAGGATAGCAAGTAGATCTTGTGAGTTATCGAGTGCACGAAGACCTGCAGAGATCTCATCTGGGAAATCTTGCATATCATCAATTTGATCGGCAGATAGTTCTGACCGTGTAGGTTCAAACTCGTCGACTGCTCTGAGATAGTTAGGTAGTGTCTGCGTATTCGTCATCGCCTTGACTACTGATAGATCCGAGAACAACTCTGGGATTACAACATGAGGCCAAGGGTCGTCAAAATATTGTACGTTAGATAGGTTTAGCATTTAGATCTCCGAGATCAATCATGTCTTTATTTATATAATAAACATCACCTTTTGGGTGGCGTTTTCTGGCTTGATCAGCGTCTTTTGCAAAAACAGTGTATGGTGTACCTACGAGTCCAGCAAGGTGAGATGTAGAACCTGGATAACCATAGTGTCTCTTTGCATGTTTTAAATATTTGTGTACATCTGCGATAGGCATGGTATAATCTAAATATACCACATTAAGGTCAGGAGGTACAATGACATCTACATACTTCCATTCTTCCCAGTCGTATTTACGTTTTGCAAACTCAGGTTCTAGCTTCTGAACCGTGATGTAATCACCATTACCTATCCAACCGTCAGAGAACTTCCATACAGGCAGTGAACCAGTAAAGTTCATGGTATCTAGCTTCTCGGCTTTACCATCAAAATATATCTTTCGGTCCTTACCTTCCATGGCAGAGTTAATGTACAATAATCGATCAACTACTGTTTCTGAATCAGCGTCTTTATATTTTTCGTAAAGCTTTTCGTCACCGTCATAATGTATCGATTCATATCCCATGATATATGCATAGGATAACGACCATACCATATCACCGTAACCAGGCTTAAAGACTGTCTCGTACACGGTACCACTCCTCTGCGTAATTTGTCGTTTCACAACCAGGTATCCACGGTCCTCCTGTTGTATAGTGTAGCGCTTTCGGCTTTGATGTCACATACCAATCAGTCAAATAGTTCCACTCAAACGGGATCGATCCGATATCGTAGTCATTCAACCAACTAAACTGATGTAGCATTGACGCTCTTGTATGGTTCACAAAGTCAACCGAGAGTGTTGCATTCATCGGATGTCCACAGTTCCATACAATCAAGCTTGACCAGTTCTTGCGAGGATAATCCTTTTGTGGCATGCCGCCCATCTTATGTGTTGTATTTGGATGATATTTGTGTTTGACTACACTTACTGCCTTTGACTTGTCGATCCCATCAAGCATCTCATTGATGTCTTCAAGAAATAGAAAGTCGTTGTCACAAAAAACAGCGTATCCACTATAGTCACAAAGGTATGGCACAAGAAATCGTGAGAACGCAAACTCAGTTGATTCACCAGGTTCACGTCTCTTAAAACCCCTGACCTCATCACGCTTTAAATCGATCAGCTCGTGATCAGATCCGATACTTGCTTTACATACCTCAGAAGCTTCGGGGTATCTTGAATCCCATCCAACAAATATTTTCATCTCATCACCTTGATCGTGTGTCCGTCTCTGACTGTGTCATACATAAAATTTACTCTATCGGTTTTTCCATGGTTCCATGCATAATGCAATTGTGTGTCGTCAAATGTAAAAAACGTTCCAGGCTCAAACATCGTGTCTTTACCATTGACATTGATACCTGCATCTGCAGATGAGTACAAGCAAAGGTGGGATCTCCATACGTGATCGGCATAGTCGTCGTAACCACGATGTGGCTTGAGCATGCAACCAGGCCTAAGAATTGAGAACGCGCAGTTGATCATACCATCAATGAGTGGGTCTAGTCTAGTTGACCTGATAATCTTTTGTTTGTCTACGAGAAAGATCGTATCCCAACCTCTATTATAGAGATCCTTTTCCACCCACTCATGAGCCTCTGAAGAGATCTCATCATAGACTTCCCGGATGAGATCAATAGAGTTTTGAATGGTCGTATGCAATTCTGTGTACAATTCTTTCTTCCATATTTTCAAACGGCCAACGCTTGTGAATCGAAAGCCATTGTTCAGATATCACTACATCACCATCTTCCCAGTCATGATGATACATGTATTTTTCCTGTAGTACATGTTCCACGAGTTCATCATATAGTTCTTTGTCTATCCCATCAAGGATCTGCAAGAAGGGAAAGAATAAACCTTTTTGTCCCTCTTCATTAGTGTAAACCAACGGTTGAGGGTTAGCATAATTGACATGCTCATGGAAGTAATCTGTTGTCGAGTACTTACCACTTTGATAACCACATATGACAGTTTCTCTTTCGACCCTTAGTTTCATCTTATCAGACAGATCATTGTATGCCTCGATCATATTAATCCAAGATGTGCGAGATCCCTTTGTGTTTGATACACCATGAATCCATATAAATGGTTTACGATCTGGATTCGATGGTGAGTTAGCATGCCAATCTAAAACAGATTTATGCCCGAAGAGACCTGGACGACCCTTGTCATCTTTCTTACCAGTGACACGGATGATACCTTTATGAGCTCGAATGTTTTCATACCTAGGATCATCCGAGTCTTCAATATCACCGACAGCAGAACAAATACCGTACTCATCCTCTGGTTGCATCTTTTGATTCTTAAATACAACAACAGTCTCACGCATTACCTGACGATGAATGTTACGTATCTCATCACCAGACAAAGAGTTAAGATTAATCTCATAAATTACGGGTTGCATGATTTAAGCTCCTTGAGAAAACTATCGTCTCCCCATGTATAAAAAAATTGTGGTACGCTTCTATATAGTAGCATTTGAGGGTGTGCAATATACGGAGTATTGAATCGTTTGAGTATGTTCTCCATACTGTTCTTTTTACCTGATATATAGTTTCGCGTGAAGAAGACTGTGTCTATACCAAAGTCGGTATGGTGAGGATAATTATTATAGAAATTATATATCTCACCATCTAGATATTTCCATAGCTCTCGATTTTGCCAATGATTCTTTCCTCGATCTACATCGATGTGTAGATCAGGCCTACGGTAGAGACGATTAAATCCACGGGCAACATTAGCAGGTAAGTCAGGATCCTGATACAAACCAAACATACCAATGGGCACATCTCGGTGACAGAGAACTGTAATAAATACAGATGATGGTATTAGGTCATGCTTATAATTATTTTTATACGGATTGGTCTCATCGGTTGCTGCCGTCAAAAGCAGATCCATGTACCCATCAAACCTTTTACGGGTCACAACGAAACTTAAATCATAAGAAAGTTTATGAACATGAAACATAGTATTTCTCTTCACCCGCAGCATCTTTTCTTGTATGCCAGCGTTGTATTATCAATCGGCGGGTTAATCTATTACCCATTCGAAAATATTTATTTAGCACTGATCGGTGCGTTTGTGTACAGTTGCCTTGGGTTGACAGTGGGGTATCACCGTCTTCTTACACATGATTCGTTCAAGACAAATATCTGGATCGCTCGATTGCTTTCGTTGTTCGGTGCCGTATCCAATAATGGATCACCATACTCATGGTCAGCATCTCATGTGACACATCATATAACGTCGGATACAGAACAAGATCCTACATCTCCGAGGCACTATAGTATATATGACCTATACCACCAAGTCACCAGTGCAGAAGACAAGCGAATTAAGTCTACAAGCTTTTCAGTAAAAAAGGCTTCGCTCAAGATACAAAAACGATTGTTCAAAGATCCATTTCAAAAGTTTCTTACTGAACAATATTACTATGTACTTTTTGGCTTTCCTATGATACTATTAGTTTTGTTCGGACTAGAGTTTACTCTGTTCTTTCACGCGATGGGTACATTATTGAGTATAACTATTGTGGTGCTGAGTACGATATACGGTCATAAAGAATACCGATATACGTACCGGCCGTACGACACACCTGATAAAACAGTGAACAATATACCGTTTGCCTTGATTACATGGGGCGAGACACTACATAATAACCATCACCAAAATCAAAAGAACTGGAACTTCAGCCATCGGTGGTATGAGCCAGACATTGGTGCATGGATCGTGAGACTTATTAATGATCGATAGCCTGATACCGTTTTCGTTTCCTGGTAAAATTAAATCAAAGACCATTGAGAGGTTTTTACCCCATGGATACACCGTTGATGGTGTAGATTATTACGATGGGCTATCAAACAAATGGGACTTTTCTCTTGGATATAAAAGAGAAGAGATCATTGATTACGTCTCAGAACGTATGAAGTCACACCCGGCTTGTAAGTTTGAGATGATGTCACCTGGTGTCGAAGAACTCAATCATGAACTAGATACAATTACAAATGGTGATTTTGCTGCATCGTTTTACACACTCTCAGGATCTGATGCTGTCGAGTCCGCGATACGAGTTGCATACCATTACCATCGGAATCGTAAGCACGTGATTTGTTATAACGGTAGTTATCACGGAAGTACGCAGTTTACAAGTGAACTGACTTCTATATCAATAGCAAATAACCGTACGATTGCAAGAACACACATTGTTCATCACATCGATCCCGACGAGCTCGAGGAAAAAATTCTAGAGATAGGGCCTGACGATGTTGCTTGTATTTTAAAAGAACCTTTCTCGATTCAGACTTCATCTGTTGTTCTTTCACCTGAGTACTACAAGAGAGTGCGTGAGCTGTGCGACAAACATGATATCCTTTTTATTGTCGATGACGTCGCTCTCTGTATGGGTAAGACAGGTGAGTGGTTTGGCTACCAAAGGTTCGAGATGGAACCTGATATCGTTGCCTTCGGTAAGTCAGTCTCGGCTGGATACTATGCACTCGCCGGAATCCTAGTCAATGACAAAGTACTTCAGAGGCTGAGAGGTAAGTTACTCTCGATGGGTTACACACAAAGTCCACACATGCCTGGAATATACTCGGCTTTAAAGACTATAGATACCATTAGAAATGAGGATCTATTGAACAATGTAAAGAGCATGGAGGATCAAACTCCTCACGGTAATGCAATTGGATGTTACCTTTCTATTGAGGCTCAGAGCACTGCTGCATCTGAGTTACGTAACCAGGGAATCATTGCGTCTGGCTCTAAGTTTAACACACCTCATACACTAAGGTTTATGTTCCAGATCGATACTGACCTGAGCCACCACGCTGATGTTCTACATAGGGTATACTCCCTTCCCTCAGTGGTACTCTAATATTATATCATGATTTCTTTGTTCTGTACATATAAATAATACAAAGGTTTGCCCATATCCAGGGTTTGAAATCTTATAAATAAATGTAAGTAAAACACTATATGCTGATGGGAAGTAAATGGCTGTAGTAGCTAATATAACAATTGATCAAGGATCTGCTTTCGACTCTACGATTGACGTAGAAGACGCTGGCGGTAATCCAGCAGATCTAACAGGTTACTCTGCACGAGGTGAGATTCGTAAGACTTATGCCTCATCGACCGCAGTGACTTTTTCTGCAAGTGTATCAGACCCGTCAAATGGCAAAATAAATATATCGCTAAGTGGTGACCAAACCGGTGCAATGAAAGCCGGCCGATACGTATACGATGTTGAGGTGGTGTCTTCTGGAGGCGTGATTACTCGAGTAGTTGAGGGTCAGGTCGAAATAACTCCACGAGTTACAAGGGTCTAAAATGGCTTTAAAAGGTACACTCAACGTTCAGCAGGAAATCAAGGCAAAAACAGTTGCTGTAGTTCCTTCTGCCAGTTTATTGGATCTCAATGATGTAGATTCATCCCAACTTGATGATGGTGCAGTGATGATTTATGATTTAAGTTCACAAAAATTTGTGTTGACCCAAGAGGTGAAGAACCCAAACACAAAAATCATTGGAGGTAGCTTTTAATGTCCACCGTCATTAAACTCAAATATTCGAGTACGACCAATCAGCCAGCTGATGATCTACTCCAACTAGCCGAACCGGCGTATTCCTACGCGTCGGACAGGCTGTTTATAGGCGCTGACAACGCCGGAACAATTATCCCTCATGTCATTGGTGGTAAGTACTTTACCGACATGTTGGATCATACAGCTGGAACTTTGACTGCTTCATCAGCAATCATCGTCGACGCCAACTCTAAGATTGATGTACTCAATGTCGATAACTTAACACTCGACGGTAATACATTATCTTCTACAAATACGAATGGTGATATCACACTGAATCCTAACGGAACAGGTGGTATTAGTCTAAGTGCTAACACAACTGTTACTGGATCTCTTACTGTATCCGGTGCAATGGATTTCAACAACCAGCTTTCTGTACAGTCACTGAATGTCGAAGATCTTACCTCCGGTCGTGTCGTTCTTGCCGGTACATCTGGTGAACTAGAAGACGCCGCTGGATTTACATATACTGTTAGTTCAGGTGGAGAAGTAGATCTAGTTGTTGCTGGTTCGCTTTCCGTTGATAATGTCGATATTGACGGTAATGACATTTCAACATCTAATACGAATGGTAACCTAACTCTTACACCAAATGGTACTGGTCTTGTTGTTATTAACAAGGATACTGGACTTAAGATTGCATCTGGTACAGAAGCATCTCGCCCAGCTGCTGGAACTGTTGGCGATGGTGTTATTCGATTCAACGAAACTTCTAACCGTTTTGAAGGTACTGTCAGTGGTTCTTGGGCAGGTCTCGGCGGTGTTGTTGATATCGACCAAGATACTTACATTGATGCAGAAGAAAATGCTGACGAAGATATTCTTCGCTTCTACACTGCTGGAACCCAGCAACTTCAAGTATCGGGTGCTGGTGTTGTAGTTACCGACGGTGTCGGACTTACTGTTAACGGTGGAATCGATGTCGATAATATTAACATCGATACCGACACAATTAACATTAACGGTTCAACGATTCAGGGCACTGGTAACTCCTCGGCGGGTACCATTGTACTTGATCCTGCTCCTGCAGCTGGTGACAACGGCGGTGACTTGGTTGTTCGTGGTAACCTACAAGTTACTGGTACAACTACAACTGTCAACTCAACTGTTGTTGAGATCGCTGATCCAGTTATTGTCCTCGGTGATGATTCAACCACCGATTCACTTGATCGTGGTGTCTCACTCAAATATAACGATGGTGCTGCAAAAACTGCATTCTTTGGTTGGGATCGTGGTTCTGATAACAACTTCACGTTTGTTGTTGATTCAACTGTTGCTGATGCTAAGTTCAACAATCTAAAGCTTGCTGGTTCAATTACCGAAGTCGATGGTGCTGCCCCAACCGCTGGTCAATTGTTAATCGGTAACGGTACTAACGGTGATTTGCAACTTGGTACTCTGAGCGCTGGCGATTCGGTTACAGTTACGAATACCGACGGTGGTATTGAGATTGATGTCGATGCTTCGACTGCAGTTGCAACAGCCGACATTACTGACACTGGTGACGGTGTTGTCGATTATGCTCCTGCTTCGGCTAATGCTACTTCACGCGGTGCTTCGACGTTTGCTTCAGAACAGTTTAATGTATCATCTGGTCATGTGGTTATTACACAGATCGAAGGCGGTACGTTCTAAGAATACAAGCGGGGGATCTTTATCCCCCTTTGACTTGCCTCTTTAGGCTTATTATAAAAGGTCTTTACCTGGATGTCGACAAATATTATACACAAGAGAACCGCCGTATCCGGTCGTTCTCCTACTACATCGCAACTACAGTTTGGTGAGATCGCGGTCAACACAGTTGACGGTGCAATTTACTTTAAGATCAATGATGGTTCAGATAGAATCATTGAGGCGACAAAAGATCGCTTTGTATTCGATGTAGTAAATAATGGTTCAGGTGCGTACACCTACTCGGGTGTAGGTCTATCGTCTGCAGATAATCCAACACTTTATCTTACTCGTGGCGCTACATACGAATTTCATGTAGATGCAACAGGTCACCCTTTCTATATCAAAACTGCTGCTAACACTGGTACAAGCGATCAGTATACGAGTGGTGTTTCAGGACAGGGAACAGAGACTGGTATCGTCACGTTTACGGTACCGATGGATGCGCCTAGTGTACTATATTATATTTGTCAATTCCATGCATCGATGGTTGGTACAATCCATGTCATTGATCAGGGCCTAGAATACACAGACTTTACTGTCACGACCGCTACCGCATCTGGTAACGGTGCTCTTACATTTGATTCGGCAACAGGCGAGTTTACATTTACTCCAGCTGATGTACCTACGTCTACAACTGAGTTGTCTGAAGGAACAAATCTTTATTATACCGATGCGAGAGCCGATGCCCGTATTGGTCTTGCCTCAATTGATGATCTCTCTGATGTTGACACAAGCACAACTGCTCCTACAACCGGACAAGTACTCAAGTGGGATGGCGCTAAGTGGGCACCAGGTGATGATGCGACAGAGGGTGGCGCAGGTTTAGATGCCGACACTCTTGACGGTCAGGATGGTTCATACTACCTCAACTATAATAACTTTACGAATACACCTACCATTCCTTCTGTTCTCACGGATCTTAGTATCACGGACGGAACAAACGGTCAGGTACTTACGACTGATGGTGCTGGTAACTTCACATTCACTACCGTTTCAAGTGGTGGTGGAATTGCACTAACAGATCTCTCTGTAACAACTGCAGCTGCTTCAGGTGGTGGATCACTATCATACGATAATACAACAGGCGTATTTACGTTTGCTCCTGCAGTTCAAGTTACAAGCATCGATGACTTATCCGATGTTGATACTACAACTGCTGCTCCTACAAATGGTCAAGCTCTTGTTTGGGACGGTACTAACTTTGTACCTGGTACTGTTGCATCTTCTGTTACATCTATTGATGACCTAGACGACGTCGACATCACGACTACGACTCCTACCACCGGTCAAGTACTAAAGTGGGATGGATCGAAGTTCATTCCTGGTAATGATATTCAGGGTACTGGTGGCGGTGGTACATCAGGTGGCGGTGGATTTGAGTCACGTGTATATGTGTACTCGATTAGTGCAAATACAACATCTGTTACTGGTGCAGATGACAACGGCGATACACTCTCTTTTGATGGTGATAGCGTCGAAGTTTATGTTAATGGTGTTCGTCTTGTAGGACAAACGGTTGACTATACAGCATCTAGCGGTAACACAATCAACTTTACAGAAACGGTATTTAACGGTTCTATTGTTGAAGTTGTTGTCCTCGAGAAGATTAACACAGATGAGGTTTCGCTCACAGACCAGCTTCCAGGGACAGTATACTCTTTTGATGCTACTAAGTATCGTTCAGTGAAACTTATTATTCAGATGACACATTCTACGAATGGTTATCATGCAACGGAAGTATTGTTGATTCATGACGGAACAACAGCATACATGACCGAGTACGCAACAGTATTTACGTCAGCGTCACTTGGGGTTGTTGATGCGTCTATCTCTGGTGGACTTGTGAATGTAACAGTCGCGGCAACAACAGCAAATACGGATGTGAAAGCCAAGGTTCTCACGATCGAAGTATAAATAGGTAAGAGGAATATATGTCTAAAGCAAACGAACTATCACAACTAGGACAAGGACTTGTAGTCGACGGCAGCGGTAACATTACTGCGATCGCAATTGACAACTACCTTGACTCTTATGTGACAACAAATTCACTTGCTACAGAATCGTATGTTACTACAGCTGTGTCAAATCTAGTCGACTCAGCACCTGGAACATTAGATACTCTTAACGAATTAGCAGCGGCTTTGGGTGATGATCCTAACTTCGCAACAACAGTAACAAACTCACTGGCATCAAAGGCAAGTGTTGATGACGCAACAGCATTAGCGATTGCACTGGGATAAGATATGGCAAATACGTTTAAACTACAAACATTTGACGGGTCAGCAACAAGCGCAGATACAGAAATGACTGTATATACAGTACCTTCTGCTACGACTGCTGTTGTTCTTGGTTTGACTCTTTCAAATATCTCAGGGACAACTATATACTCAACTGTCTTGATCGAGAACGCAGATGGTGATAATGTTAACTTTCTGAAAGACATTCCGATACCAACTGGTTCTGCTGTAGAGGTTATGTCTGGCAACAAGATTGTATTGAATACGACTGATGTGTTGAAGGTAAAGAGTGATGCAGCAAGTTCACTTGACACATCATTGAGTATCATGGAGATCACCTAATGGCTAACTATATCGGTAATAGCCCAGAAACGATTATTCGTTCAAAGCAAGATGCTACTAAGATTGTAGCTACCGGTGGCCAAACAGAATTTACTGCTGGTCTTGATTTTGCACCTACTGATTTTGTACAGGTGTTCCTAAACGGTATTCGTTTGATTGAGACAGATGACTATACAGTAGGTAACAATACAATCACTCTGGGATCTGGAGCTGCTCTTAACGATGAGTTGATTGTCACTACTACAACACAGACTTTAGATGTCGATACATACTCAAAAGTAGAAACGGATGCACTCCTCGCTACAAAGGCATCATCAGCTGATGTTACTGCAGCGATTACATCTGATAATGTCACAGACGATGGCAACGCATTACTTAACGCATTGATCTTTGGTGGATAACAATGGCAAATACACTTAAAAATGTGGTAACAAATGGAGTAGGAACAACAGAGGCGACCCTCTATACTGTTCCT